>Ga0265797_10005668_pt1 | contig 18083 bp, 16 predicted proteins | sample P2T30metagenome_FD_192433 | JGI IMG/M metagenome (GOLD analysis project Ga0265797, IMG submission 192433) | Plant litter microbial communities from East Loma Ridge, Irvine, California - P2 T30 | ecosystem: Environmental > Terrestrial > Plant litter > Unclassified | place: USA: California... | reverse complement strand
CTGCGCTGGGTTTGGGCGCCCCAATAGGCGTCGGCGGGCACTTGCACCTGGCCCATGGTATCTTTTTCGGTGCGGAACTGGCTCATTTGAACGATGTAGGAGTGGGAAAACTGCCTCTGGCAACGCTGGCAAAAGTACACCGGCTAGCCGGCCTGCGGCCGGCTAGGCAGCCATAGTCGGGGCTAGCCCGTACACCTGGCAGTTTCCCAACCGTTTTCCACAACTTATGAACCAGCCCACGCCCACCCCCGACCCGCACACCGAGCCGCCCGTACCCACCGAAGGCAACGGCGTGCCCGACTACAGCCACCTCGAAATCCACACCGAATCGGACCTGCCCACGCCCGACAAGGCCGGCGGCAGCGCCACCGAGCCCGAAAGCGGCGGCGGCTACAGTGGCTAGCCCCCGCTAATTTCTGCTACGCAAAAGCGCCGCGTTGCCCACCTCGGGTGGCGCGGCGCTTTTGCGTGGTAGCCAGTAGGACTTAGGTGCTAAGCGATTTCATCATAACACGAAAAGCAGCAGGTTTTGGAGGCACGCGGGCCCTATCTTTCGCGGCCGGCCGCCGGGGTTTTGCGGTGGTCGGCTGCTGATTTCTTCTGCCACGCTAACCTGCCTCATGCTGAAACGCTACTTCCTCCTACTGCTCGCGGCCGGGCCGCTGGCTGCCCAAACCACCCGGCCCGCCGCCAGCAGCCCAACGGCCGCCGAGCCGATGAAAGTCACCGACTTACTGAAAATTGAGCAGCTCAACAACCTCACCCTGACGCGCGACGGCCGGCGGGCGGCCTTTACGGTGCTGGCCGTGGTGCCCGACGAGAAAAGCAAGGCCGACTACAAAAACCTGACTCAACTCTACACCGTCGGCACCGAGGCGGGCGCCCAGCCCCGGCAGCTCACCTTTAGTAAAGACGGCGCCACGCAGCCCGCCTGGAGCCCCGACGGCCGGCAACTGGCCTTCGTGCGGCCCGTCGACGAAAAGCCGCAGGTATTCGTGATGCCCGCCGATGGCGGCGAGGCCCGGCAGCTCACCCGCTTCAAGTACGGCGCCACTAGCCCCAAGTGGAGCCCCGATGGCCGGCAGGTGCTGTTTGGGGCGGCCATTCCGCTGCGCGAGTTGGTGAAAGACTCGCTGCTAAACGCCAGCAAATCCCTGCCCCTGTGGTCGTACGAAAAGCCTGGCTTCACCAAAAACTCGCCGCTAGGGTCGGCGCGGCCCAATGCCGATGGCAGCCTGGCCGAGGTGCGCGCCTACCTCGATAAAAACGAGCTCGACAAGAAAGCCAAAGTGCTCGACAACCTTGATTTTCAGGATGAAAAAGACGTATCGGCCGACAAAAGCCTGGCGCAGCTTTTCCTGATTAACGCCACTGACCCGGCGGCGCAGCCCGTAGCAATTACCCATGGCTTCTACCGCTTCAGCCAGGCCGAGTTTACGCCCGATGGCCAGCACTTGCTGCTGCTGGCGGCCATCGACTCGGTGCGCCACCCCGACCGCGCCCAGGAAAACGCCGTGTTTCTGGCCGACCGCGATGGTCGCCGCCTGCGCCGCTTGCTAGGCCAGGACAGCACGGCCTACGGCACCCCGGCGGTGTCGCCCTCGGGCCGGTGGCTGGCGTTTCAGCAGTCGCCCACCGGGCGCGTAGCCGTGCCCAAGCTGCTGGTGATGCCCCTAGCCGGCGGCCCGGCCATCACCATTCCGCTCGACCGCACGCCGGCCGGCCTCACCTGGAGTAGCGATAGCAAATATCTGTATTTCACGGCACAAGCCAACGGCGGCGTGCCGCTCTACCGCACCAACATTGCCACGCGCAAGACCGAAAAGCTGTCGGCTGACGATGCGGGCATCCTCAGCTTCGCCGTGGCGCAAGGCCACGTGGTGTACGCCCAAACCGGCGTGCGCAACCCCTCGGAGCTGTACGTGGCCGACGCCGGCCTGCGCCAGGTGCACCGCGCCGGCACCTTCAACGACTGGGTGAAAACCCGACAGCTGTCGCTGCCCGAAAAGCATAGCTTCGTGAACGAGAAGGGCCTAGCGGTGGAGTATTGGGTGATGAAACCTACCGGCTACCAAACCGGCCAGAAGTACCCGCTGCTGCTTGAAATCCACGGCGGCCCGGCGGCCATGTGGGGGCCGGGCGAGGCGAGCATGTGGCACGAGTTTCAGTACTTCGCCAGCCAGGGCTACGGCGTGGTGTACGGCAACCCACGCGGCTCGGGCGGCTACGGCGAGCAATTCTTGCGCGCCAATATCAACGACTGGGGCACCGGCCCGAGCCGCGACGTGCTCACGGCCCTCGACAAAACCGTAGCCGAAGGCTGGGCCGACCCCAACAAACTTACCATCACCGGCGGCTCGTACGCGGGCTACCTCGTGGCCTGGATTGTGAGCCACGACCACCGCTTCCAGGCGGCCTGCTCGCAGCGCGGCGTGTATGACCTGGCCACGTTCTTTGGCGAGGGCAATGCCTGGCGCCTGGTGCCCAACTACTTCGGTGGCTACCCCTGGCAGCCGGCGGTGCGGGCGGTGCTTACGCGCGAGTCGCCCATCACCTACGTCGAGAACATCACAACGCCCTACATCCTCTTCCACGGCGAAAGCGACCGCCGCACTGGCTTCGTGCAGGGCGAAATGCTGTACCGCAGCCTCAAAGTGCTGGGCCGCCCCGTGGAATACGTGCGCCACCCCGGCGGCACCCACGAGCTGACCCGCGCGGGCGACAACCGCCAGCGCATCGACCAGATGCTGCGCACCTACGAGTTTTTCGAGCGCTACCTCCACACCAAAGGCGTGGCCGCGCAGTAGGTGGTAATGCATTTAGCTACGCTAGCACTTACCCAGAGCAGCAATGACAGCCGCTTTGGGTAGGCCTAAATTAACGCTAACCTCTTTTTTATAGGGCAATTAGGACGTTGCGGTTACATTTGATTACCAAACCAATCTTGTCATACTGGGCTTGCTGCTAATGAACTACCCACTACTGCTAGGGCTACTGCTAGCCGGGACACTGGTGAAGGCTCAAAACCGGCATACCGTTTTTAAGGACTCGGTCGGGGCGCTCACCACGTATGTCGACCATCACGGGGCAACGTTTGAGGGGCGGTACAAAAGCGTGTACGACAAGCCGACCAATACCCGTGTGCTTGTGCGCCGTTCGCCCGCCGAGCTTGCGCAGGAAATGGCCGTTACCGCCAAGCGTGTCACCGTCACGCAGAAGCTGGGTCAGCCTTTGCCAGCTTTTCGGGCTGTCGATTACGGCGGCCAGGCTTTTGATAGCGAGCAGTTGAAGGGTCGGGTGCTGGTACTGAATTTCTGGTTTGTGGGCTGCGGGTTGTGCGAAATGGAACGGACTAGCCTCAACCGGTTGCACGCAAAGTACGCGCACGATTCGACGGTGGTATTCCTCTCATTTGTGCGCAGCCGCCACGAAGTAGTTGACAAGTTTTTGGTAAACGCGCCCTTTGCCTACCCCATTGCCACCCTCGATGCGGCGCTGCAAGCCCAGTTTAAGCCCGGTGGTTATCCCACCAACCTAGTGATTGACAAGCGCGGTCGGTATGCTTACGAAGGGCTCGGAGCCGGAGTAGGCTCGACTATATTGCTCGAAGCAGCCATTGAGCAGGTCCGGCACGGAAGCAACTAGCGCGGCCCTAGCCAGTACTAACTACGCCATTCGCATATTGAAAAACGTTTTAATCTTCGCCCTACTGGCCACCTTGGCCGCTTGCCAGCCAGCCCCAACCACTGCTCCGGCGGCCCCGTGCAGCCCCTACTTTCCAGCCGCCGAGAACGGCGTGAAAACGGGTGGCATCCAGGTGATTCCCATCACCACGCCCAAGGGCAAGTTCAACGTCTGGACTAAGCGCTTCGGCAACAACCCCAAAATCAAGGTGTTGCTGCTCAACGGTGGGCCAGGCGCCACGCACGAGTACTTCGAGTGCATGGAGAGCTTTTTGCCGCAGGAAGGCATCGAGTTTATCTACTACGACCAGCTAGGGTGCGGCAATTCCGACAACCCCCGCGACACCAGCATGTGGAGCCTGCCGCGCTACGTGGAGGAAGTGGAGCAGGTGCGCCAAGCGCTCAAGCTCGATAAAAACAACTTCTATCTGCTGGGCCACTCCTGGGGCGGCATCCTGGCCGCCGAGTACGCCTTCAAGTACCAGCAAAACCTCAAGGGCCTCATCATTAGCAATATGATGATGAGTTGCCCGGCCTACGGCAAATACGCCGATGAGGTGCTAGCCAAGCAGCTGAAGCCCGAGGTGCTGAAGGAAATCCGGGCCATCGAAGCGAAAAAGGATTTTGCTAACCCGCGCTACATGGGCTTGCTGGAGCCCAACTTCTACGCCGAGCACCTGTGCCGCATCGTGCCCAACCCCGAGCCCGTGACGCGCGCCATGAGCAAAATCAACCAGTCGCTCTACGTGACCATGCAGGGGCCTAGCGAGTTCGGCATTTCAGGCAAGCTCACCACTTGGGACCGGGTACCCGACCTGCCGAAGCTTTCGGTGCCATTCCTGTCCATCGGCGGGAAATACGATACTATGGACCCCGACCACATGTGCATGATTGCCACCAAAGTGCAGAAGGGCGCCTCGCTCATCTGCCCCCAGGGTAGCCACATGGCCATGTACGACGACCAGCAGACCTACATGACGGGCTTCGTCAGGTTCCTGAAAACGGTGGATGACGGCTCCTTCCAGGCGGGTGCCAAGCTGTAGGGCCAGCTACTCAAACACCACCGGCACGTCCACAACCTGCGCTGCCCGCCGCCCGCCGCTGATGCCCGGCACCCAGGCCGGGCCTTCCTTGAGCAGGCGCACGGCCTCGGCGTCGTAGTCGGGGCGCAGCTTGCGCACGGCCTCGGCCTGCTCGATTTTGCCATCGGCGGCGAGGTGCAGGCGCACGAGCACCCGGCCCGGCTGGCGGCCACCGTCGCGGCTTTCGGGCTCAAACTCGGCGGTACCTTTTTTCAGGTACTCGCGCAGGGCCGAGTAGCCGCCGGTGGGGCTAGCCGGCAGGGCCGGCGGCGGGGGCATCGCCGCCCGCAACCGGGCTAGGGGTTCGCTCGCGCGGGCGGGCGCGGTGGCAGCGGGCGGCGTGGCAGTTGGTGGCGTAGCGGGCGTGTTGACTTCGGCCAGCACAGCCGAATCACGCATAGGCGCGGCGGCCGGTGCGGAGCCAGCAACCGCGGCCACCGGGCGCGGGTGGGCTACCGGGCGCTTAGCCCCTACTGAAGCCGTAGGGCGTGCCTGCCGCGGCGCCTTTGCTAGCGGTGCCGCAGCTGCTGGGGTAGAATCGCTGGGTATAGATGCTACTACCGCCTCCTTTAGCGCCGGGGCCGGCGCCGCGGCGGGTGCTACTGGGGGCGAGGAGGTAACCGCCGTGCGGGCTGCCGCCGGCGCGTGTTGCCGCTGCTGCCAGGTCCACCAGCCGCCCGCCACGAGGCCTAGTAGCAACGCGGCCGCAGCGGCTAGCTGCGGGGCTAGCCACCGGTGCTGGCGCGGGGTTGCTATCTGCCGGGCAGGGGCCGCCTGCTGCTGCACCCGTTGGCGCAGGCGCTGCTGCAACTGGGCCAGCGTTTGGTCGGTAGTGGCGGCGGGGGTTTGCAACAAGCCTTCCAGGATATCGGCGCAGCGCGTGCAGGCCAGCGTATGCGCCTCCACGCGGTGCTGGGCGGCCGGGGCCAGCGTGCCCGCCGCATACTGGCGCAGCAGCGCCACCGGCAGGTGCGGGCCGGCGGGGGCAGTAGCGTTCAGCAGCGGGTTGGTGGGCAGCATTTGGGTAATTATGAGTTATAAATTATGAATTACGAGTTGGCAAAGCGGTGCGTAAGTGGGAGTGTGGAAACCCAGCAGGAGGATAAAGCGTCACTCCTCATTCTTCATTTTCAATTCCTTACTAAGCGTGCGCTTGAGCATGCGGCGGCCGTTTTGCAAGTGGCTCTTGACGAGGTTGAGGGCTAGCCCGGTGGCGGCTACAATTTCCTGATACGATTTTTCTTCGAGGTAAAACAACTCCAGGCAGCGGCGCTGCTCGGGCGGCAGCTGGCTGAGGGCCAGCTCCAGGGCCTGCAAGTCGGCCTCGTGCTGGCTAGCCTCCTCGGCCTCGGCGCCGGCATCGGGCAGATGCCGGGCCGCCGCGTTTTCCACATCGCTGGCCTCCGGAAAGAGCACCAGCGGGCCGCCGCTGGCCGTGCCACGCTGCCGGGCGCGCAGCTCCATGAGGCAAAAATTGCGGGCCGTGGTGTAGAGCCAGGCGCCAAAGTTGTCGGGCGCGTGGGTGCGCAGCTTGGTCACGAGCTGCTCAAACAGCTGCATGGTAGCATCCTGGGCGTCCTCATCGGGCGGGGCCAGGTAGCGGCGGCACACGGCAAACACTTCCGGCAGGTGCCGCTCGTAGAGCAGGCCCAGCGCGGCCACATCGCCGCCCTGGCGGTAGCGCGCCAGCACTTCCTGGTCGGAAAGGGCAGCAGCAGGGACGGCGGAGGCACGGCGGCGAAACAACACGGCAGCAAAATACGCCCCGCCGGCCCGTTGGCACACAAAAAAGCCCGCGCCGGGGGGGCGCGGGCTTTTTTCTTTCGGGCAAAAATTACTGCTTGGCGGCAGCCTTCATGTTGTCCTTGGTCTGCTCGGCCGAGGTGGCGGCGGCGTTGCCCATGGCGTTCATTTTGTTGCCAGCGGCATCCATTTTGTTTTCCATCTTGGCTTTGGCGTCGGCGGCGTTGGCCTCCATTTTGTCGCCAGCGGCGTCCATTTTGTTGCCGGCAGCGTCCATTTTGGCTTCCATCTTGTCGCCAGCGGCGTCCATTTTGGCTTCCATTTTGTCGCCGGTAGCCTCCATTTTGTCGCCGGCCTGGTCGGCGCTGGGGGTGGTTACCTCGGTGGTCGTGGTGGTCGAGCCATCAGCGTTCTTGGTGGTGTCGGTATCGGTCGAGCAAGCGCCGAGGCTGAGGCTGGCGGCAACTACGAGCAGGGATTTTACGGAGAAGTTCATAGGAATAAACTGAAAGAGGGGTGAGGTTTCGGCTCTTAATCAGCAGATGAGACAAAAGGTAACCTTTGCCGCTGGCGGGGGCACTAACTTTTTTGCGGCGGGCCTAGTATAGCCAGCTAATCTATCCTCTCGCTCTCATGGACTCTACCGCCTCGACCCCGCACGCCACCCCCGCTCCCGAAGTGCCGCTGCACATTAGCGACGAGCAAAACACTGCTTTGCTGACTGATACGCTCAACCTGCTAGGCCAGGGCCTGCCCAGTGCCGATGGCACCGCCGGCCTGCACGAGCTGGAGCGCTGGGAAACCGTGCTGGCCGCCAGCGACCGCCCCGGCCTGGCCAAAATAAAGCAGGAAGTGAAGCTGCTGCGCCAAATGCTGAGCTCCAGCGACACCCAGAGCCACGAAGTGGCCGAGGTGCTGGCCAGCCTCGGGGCCGAAGCCAGCAAGGTGGCCGACGAGTCGGCCAACGGCTACTCCGACCCGCTGCACAATCTGAGTAAAGTGCTCATCAAAGCCAGCAACCTGCTTTCGCGCTAGGCTAGCCCTACTTCGCAAAGTAGCCCCGGCAAGGAGCCGGCAAACAGCTTGTTACGGCTGTTTGCCGGCTCTTTTTTGTTTGAAATAAAGCACAACTATACGAAGTGGTATTACGTTACGGGCCTCCAAATTAGCGTGTCTAACTCTAAGAGAAGCTGCTTTTTAGCGCGCCTTATTCCTGTTTTCAATAATCTTCTAGGTTTATCAAATGAAGCATTTCTTCCTTCTGACAGCTTTCGCCCTGAGCACACTAGCGGCGCACGCCCAAAAAGGCTCCTTTTACATCGGGGGGCAGGCCGGATTTAATTCTACCTCAACCAATGTGGAGAATAACGGCAACACCATCGTAACCAGCAAGAGCAACAACTATAGTTTCTCGCCCGAAATCGGCACGTTTCTCACCAACCAGGTGCAGCTAGGGGTGGGCTTCACGTTTAGCGGCTCGCGGTTGGAAACGCCCGCTACGCTAAGCAATAACGCCTTCAATACCAGTATCAACCGCTACGGGGGCACGGTTTACAGTCGTTATTTCTTCGGTGAGGGCAACTTCCGGCCCTTTATCGGGCTGAACGCCTCGGTGCTGCCCGGCAACAGCACCTCCGAGTTTGCTGGCGCGGCCGGGGGCACCGTCAAGGCCAATACCCTTGACCTGGGCGCGAACCTCAACGCGGGCTTTGGCTACGGCCTCACCAAGCGTGTGACGCTGGTGGGCTCGTTCGGTACATTCGGTTTTCAGCGCACTACCTCCAAGCAGGAGGGGAACAATATCAAAACGACTACCAATAATTTTGGCCTGAATGCCAATACGTTGGGTAACTTGTTTAACGTGGGGCTGTACTTCACGTTTATCGGCGGCGAAAACCAGCCGGGTGGGCAATAGCGTCCGCTGGCTAGCCCTGTTACTCGCCCATAAGCGCCTGCCTGCCCAGGCCGGCGCTTTTTGCTGGCGGCTTGCGCAGTGCGCGGCCAGGCTGCCAGATGGGATTGCCCCGGCCGACTTAAATTTTCGGCGCGGTTGGGCCGACCTTTGCACCTGCAAATTGCCCGCTTATGATTACCCTTTACGACCCTTTCGAGGGAATGCAGTTTGGCCCCGGCCGGTGCTTTCTAACCGGCCAGCCCGTGGGCCCGGAGGATACTATTTTCGTGTTTGCCAACTGGTTGCAAACCACGTATGGCCTAGCCGAGCGCCCGCTCTACCTGCTCGACCAGAGCCAGACTACCTACGGGGCGCTGCGCCTGCCGCTAGCCCCCGCCCTGCGCCCGCGCCTCGAAGCGCTGGAGGCTGAGATTGAGGCGGCTAGCCTCGGCGGCCCGGCCGCGCTGCGCGCGCTGCCGCCCGCCCGGCTGTGGCAGTGGCTGGCCAAAATGTTCTACGGCATCTTCGTCACCGAGCTGTTGCAGCAGCAGGCGCCGCTTATCAAACCGCAATATCCGCTGGCCGAAAATGCGCAGCTGGTGCAGCGGTTTCGGGCGTTTTTCCAGCTTTTGCAAGGCCTGCGCGTGCCCACCGACTACGCCGATTTTGTGCCCGGCTCGGTGTTCGTGCTCGAAGCCGATGCGGCCTACAAGGCCCCGGCTTTTGAGCTGGACGATGACCTCAATACGTTGGTCTTTAGCGTGAAGCTTGGGCAAGCGGTGATAGTGGCTACGCTGGTTGATATCGGCCTCATTGGCCAGGCCATGCGCCAGGTGTATGCCGATGCGCAGCGCCCGCTGCACCCGGCCCAGGTGGCAGAGTTCAAGGCTAGGGCCTACTACGCGGCCTACCTGCTGGCCGTGGTGCCCGATGTGTACCCGCGCCGCCCCACGCCCGCCGACGAGCCCGGCGCCGAGCTGGTGCTCGATGCGCTGGTGGATGACGTGACTTCGGCCATTTTCAGCCCCTGGGATAACCTGGGCTACGGCCACACGCTCACCGGCCTCTGGCCGCGCTGGGGCGTCAGCGAAGCCCAGATTCTGGCTAATCCTTTTCAGCCGCTGAGCTTGCTATATGACGCCGCCGGCCAGCCCCAGCCGCCCGCCGAGGCGGCCGAGCAGCTCGCCGTGCTCGCCTACCAAAATAAACCTCAGGCCTAGGCAAGCTTCGCCCAACGGCTAGCCCTCGCGGCCCGTATGCAAAACCCCGGTCCTGTTATGGGGCTGGGGTTTTGCATTTCCTTTTCCCGTCTATGCGCCCTGCTTTCCTTCCTCTTTTCGTTGCTTCGGCGGCTGGCCTGCTGCTGGCGGGCTGTAACTCTGGCGCTACCGCCGATAAACCCCGCGGTACCATGCCCGCCGACTCGACGGCCGCCCACGTGCCGGCCCCGGTGCCGGCTGGTTCGCCGCTCACCATTGTGGGCGAGTTCAATGCCCCCCAGGTAACCGGCGTGGCCGTGGCGCCGGGCGGCAAAATCTTCGCTTTCTCGCCGCGCTGGGACTACAACCCCACCTACCCCGTGGCCGTGGTGGGGGCTAGCAATACCCTCACGCCCTACCCCGATGCCGGCTGGTGCATGTGGAACGACTCGGTGAAAGCCGAGCCCCTCAAGCACTGGATTTGCCCGCAGGCCGGCTATGTCGATAAGCAGGGAATGCTCTGGATTATCGACCCCGCCGCGCCCGGCCTCAAGTTTACGGTGCCCGGCGGCGTGAAGCTGGTGAAAACCGACCCCAAAACCAACAAAGTGGTGCAGGTCATTTCGTTTCCAGAAAGCGTGGCCCCGCGCCACTCGTACCTCAACGATGTGCGCATCGACCTGCAAAACAACTACGCCTACCTCACCGACTCGGGTACCGGGGCGCTGGTGGTAGTCGATTTGAAAACTACCAAGTCGCGCCAGCTGCTGGCCAAGCAGCCGTCCACAATGCCTGATAAGGGCTTCATTACCAAGGCCCAGGGCAAAGCCCTGTATGACCCCATGGGTAAGCCCGGCCAGTTCAAGGCCGATGGTATTGCCCTGAGCACCGACAACCAGTACCTCTACTACCGTGCCTTGTCGGGCCACTCGCTCTACCGCATCAAAACCGCCGTGCTGCGCGATGCCGCCCTGAGCCCTGCCCAGGTGCAGGCTGCCGTGGAGAAGCTGCCCGATGCCCCCGCCTGCGACGGCATGGAAATCGACAGCAAAAACAATCTCTACCTGACCAACTTTGAGGCGGGCGCCATTTTGCGCCGCACGCCCGAGGGCAAAATTGAAACCGTGGTGCAGGAGCAGCGCCTCGAATGGCCCGACACCTTTGCCTGGGACCCCGACGGCAACAACATCTACTTCACGACCTCGGCCATTCACAAAACGCCGAACTGGAACAAAGGCGTGGGCCAGCCCCGCGAGCCCTTCCGCATCTACAAAATGGCGCTGGCCAAGTAGCTAGCCCGCCCGCTGCCGGCTAGCCCGGCGCACCACGTGGCCCGCCACTGGTTTTGCTACTTTGCGTCCTGGCCGGGCGTGAGCTACTGCGGTGGCTTGCGCCCGGCTTTTGCGTGGGGCCGGGGCTAGCCGCAGTTTGGCGCCGGGGGCAAACACGGACAGCTTTTCGCGGCGGTGGGTGAGAATGTCGATGCGGTGGCGGTGGCGCCGGTTCATCGTATCGTGCACCGTGTACACGCCGTCGAGCTGTGGCGACACGCGGCTCACCTGCACCTTATCGCCGTAGTGAAACTTGCCGCCCCCCTGCTTTAGCAGGTCGGGCGAGAGGGCTAGCCAGCGCGTGTGGCTGCCGTAGCGCGGCCGGATGCGCGAGTTGTCGGCCGTGATAAAGGGGCTGGCATCGGTTTGCCCCGCCACCGCCTGGTACACCGTAGCCGTAACGGTGTATGCCCGGTTAGTGGGCGGCTGCACCGGGCGGTGGGCCACCGCTAGCGTGCGGCCGCGGGCCGCGCGGCGGTGTGCGGTAGTGGCTACCGCAACGGCTGGCCGCCGCTTGGCCGAACGGCGCTTAGCAATAGAAGCCACCGCTTGCGCATGCGTTGTAGCCTTAGCCGCACGGTGCCGGGCGGTCGCCTTCTTTAGGGGCAGCTGTTTGCGGCTTTTAGTAGCATGTGGCTTGGTGCTCTTTGCCGATTGTTGCCGCCGGTGCGCGGGCCGGTGCGAAGCTGCCTGCACAGTAATAGCAATTAACAAAAAGAATACGAATAACTTAGCGTTGCGCATAAGGTAGGTCTTGGGTACAATAGCCAGCGATTGCCGCTACTCACGGGCGGTTGGTTGTGCACCTGGCTAAGCTAGCCCAACAGAAAAAACGCGGCATTAGTGTCAGCGCCGCAATGCCAGCCAGCGCAGGTAATTGGCAAGCAGGTAAAGGGTTATTATGAAGCATCTTATGCTTTGAGCAGTTGCCATGTAATAAGCTGAGATTGCGCAGCAGGGCTGCACCGTAAGGGTTTACTTTTGGGTGCCGCTAACGTAATGGCTAGCCTCAGCCTGGTCGTTTCTGCATAAATTGGCCTTTCCGCACCAATCATTCAGTGATGGTTTAGAAATAAAGCGCTGATTAGTAAGCAAATTTGCGTAACCGAATGTAGGTTTTTCGTTTGCTATCAGGCACTTTACTTTTGCGCAGTTGGATTGTCTTTCAAATTCCCACCTCATGGATACTTACTCTTACATCGCCAACGCAGACGCGGCGGCTATCGAAACGCTCTACCAGGCGTATCAGCAAAACCCCGAATCGGTCGATTTTGGCTGGCGTAAGTTCTTCGAGGGGTTTGACTTTTCGCAGCAATTCCCCGAGGGCGCCTCGGTGCTGCCCGCTACTGGCAATTCGGCGGCTGCCACCAACGGCAGCGCCCCCAAAACCACCGCTAGCCCCGCGCCCGGCCCCGTGCCGCAGCCCGATGGCTACGGCGTGCTCAGCACCAGCGCCTCTACCAACGATGCGCCGGGGCTAGCCACCGGCGCGGTAGCCGGCGACAAGGAAACGGCCGTGCGCAACCTCATCCATGCCTTCCGCAGCCGCGGCCACCTGCGCGCCAAAACCAACCCGGTGCGCGAGCGCAAAGACCGCCAGGCCCGCCTCAACCTCGCCGATTTTGGCCTGAGCGACAGCGACCTGGATACTACGTTTCGCCAGGGCGAAGACCTCGGATTGGGCCAGGGCGCCACGCTGCGCGAGATTGTGGCGGCGCTCACGAGCATCTACGCCGGCACCGTCGGCTTCGAATACACCTACATCCGCGACCCGAAAGTGCTCGACTGGTTTCAGCAGAAAACTGAGCACGATGCGCTAGCCTTCAACCCAGACGGCGAGTACAAGAAGCGGATTCTGAAGAAGCTGAACGAGGCGGTGGTTTTTGAGAACTTTCTGCATACCAAGTTCCTGGGGCAGAAGCGCTTTTCGCTGGAGGGTGGCGAAACGACCATCCCGGCGCTGGATGCCATCATCAACCGCGGCGCCGAGCTGGGCGTGAAGGAAGTGATGATTGGCATGGCCCACCGCGGCCGCCTCAACGTGCTGGCCAACATCATGGGCAAGACCTATGAGCAGATTTTTTCGGAGTTTGAGGGCACGGCCACGCCCGACCTCACGATGGGCGACGGCGATGTGAAGTACCACATGGGTTACTCGTCGGAAGTAGAAGCGCTTAACGGCCAGAAGGTTAACCTGAAGCTAGCCCCCAACCCCTCGCACCTGGAGGCGGTGAACCCGGTGGTGGAAGGCTTCGTGCGGGCCAAGATTGAGCACCAGTACGACGGTGATTACCACCAGATTCTGCCCATCCTCATCCACGGCGACGCGGCCCTAGCAGGCCAGGGCATCGGCTACGAGCTGACCCAGATGTCGCAGCTGGAGGGCTACAAGACGGGCGGCACGATTCACTTCGTGATTAACAACCAGGTGGGCTTTACCACTGATTTTGAGGACGCGCGCTCGTCTATCTATTCGACTGACCTAGCCAAGATTATCGACGCGCCCGTGATTCACGTGAATGGCGACGACCCCGAGGCCGTGGTGTTTGCCGTGCGGCTAGCCACCGAGTACCGCCAGCAGTTTCACGCCGATATCTTTATTGATATGGTGTGCTACCGCCGCCACGGTCACAACGAGTCGGACGAGCCCAAGTTTACGCAGCCCACGCTCTACAACGTTATCTCGAAGCACCCCAACCCGCGCGAGGTTTACAACGCCCGCCTCGTAGAGCGCGGCGATGTGGATGCCGAGCTAGCTGCGCAGATGGACCGCGAGTTCCGCGACACCTTGCAGGCCCGCCTCGACCAGGTGAAGCAGCAGCCGCTACCTTATAAGTACCAGGCGCTCGAAAACGAGTGGCGCACCCTGCGCCGCAGCACCAACGAAGACTTCGACCAGTCGCCGGAAACCGGCATCAGCGAAGAAGTAGTGGAGCGCGTAGCGAAGGCCCTGACCACGATTCCCGAGAATTTCCGGCCTATCAAGCAGATTGATAATCTGTTGAAGGAGCGCCGCAAGATGTTCTACGAAACCCGTACGCTCAACTGGGCGGCCGGCGAATTGCTGGCCTACGGCTCGCTGATGAGCGAAAACCACATGGTGCGCGTGAGCGGCCAGGATGTGCAGCGCGGCACATTCTCGCACCGCCACGCGGTGCTGCATGATGCCGAAACGTCGGCTCCGTACAACTCGCTCAACAACATTGAGGGCGAGCACCAGCAACTGAGCATCTACAATTCGCTGCTGAGCGAGTATGCGGTGCTGGGCTTTGAGTTTGGCTACGCCATGGCCAACCCCACGGCCCTAGTGATTTGGGAGGCGCAGTTTGGCGACTTTGCCAACGGCGCGCAAACCATGATTGACCAATTCGTGGTAAGCTCCGAGAGCAAGTGGCAGCGTATGAACGGCATCGTGATGCAGCTGCCCCACGGCTACGAAGGCCAGGGCCCCGAGCACTCCAACGCCCGCCCCGAGCGCTTTTTGCAGCTAGCCGCCGAGAATAACATTGTGGTGGCCAACATCACGACGCCGGCCAACTTCTTCCACTCCCTGCGCCGCCAGCTGGCGTGGAGCTTCCGCAAGCCGCTGGTGGTGATGTCGCCCAAGTCGATGCTGCGCAACCCGCTGTGCGTGTCGCCCATTGAAGATTTCACGGGCGGCCGCTTCCAGGAAGTGCTGGGCGACGGCTTTGCCGATGCCAAGAAGGTGAAGCGCGTGCTGCTCTGCTCGGGCAAGGTGTACTACGACCTGCTCGACGAGCAGCAGAAATCCAACCGCACCGACGTGGCCATCGTGCGCCTGGAGCAGCTGCACCCCTTCCCCAAAAAGCAGCTCGCCGCCGAGCTAGCCAAGTACCCGAAGGCCAAAATCTACTGGGTGCAGGAAGAGCCGGAAAACATGGGCTACTGGAACTACATGGTCCGCTTCATGCGCCGCGAACTGGAAGATGTGGTGGCTCGCAAGCCCTCCGCATCGCCCGCCACCGGCTACAACAAGGTGCACGTAAAGGAGCAAAAGGAAATCGTGGGCCGCGCCTTCGACAAGCCCAAGGAGGCAGTAGCCGACGAGCAAATCAAGGAAACCAACGAAATCGCCAAAAAGCAAGACTAGCCCCCAACGCTAGCCAGCCCGCCACCGGCGGGCGTATCCCCGCAATCCGTTAAATCCGTTAAATCTGCGGTCCATGATAACTGAAGAGCAAATTCAAGCCGTGGTGCGCCGCATCGTCGAAGGCTACGCGCTGGACAGGATTATCCTGTTTGGCTCGTACGCCTACGGCGAGCCGACGGAGCACAGCGACCTGGATTTGCTCATTATCAAGGAGAAGGCGGAGGCCAGGCGGGTTGAGCGGGCGATTGCCATCCGTACGTTGCTGTGGGGAGCCGATGTGCCTGCTATGGATATTTTAATTCGCACGCCGGCCGAAATGGAACGGGCGGCAGGCATTTTTCAATCGGTAGAAACCATTGCCGAGCAACAGGGGCGACTATTATATGCAGCCTAGCACCCCAGAGCAAAAGCGGGTAGCCTTATCGCTGCAAAAAGCCGACCTTGATATGGAGGCAGCGGGCGTATTGCAGCAAGCCAGCCCACATCTTCATGAAAACATTGGTTTTCACTTCCAGCAAGCCGTTGAGAAGTACGCTAAGGCCTTGCTGGTTGCTTCCGCGCTGCCCGCACCTTTTATTCATGATTTGACTAAGCTGCTACCGCCGCCTCAGCAAGCGAGCGTCATCACCTTCACTACGCAGGATATGGCCGAGGCAGCCATTCTCAACGAGTTTGCCGTTGAGTTTCGCTACGAGACCGACGACACGCCTAGCTTTACTTCGGCCGACTTGCTGGCGATGGCCGGCCGCTTCCGTGCCAGGCTGCGCCCGCTGGCGCAAGCCTTTTTGACTTAATTTATTTAGACGCTCAATCTTCCACCCGTTGCCCATGCCCACCGAAATCAAAATTCCCGCCGTCGGCGAATCCATCACCGAAGTCACCATTGCCAAGTGGCTCAAAAAAGACGGCGAAGCCGTGAAGCGCGACGAGGTAATCGCCGAGCTGGAATCGGACAAAGCCACCTTTGAGCTGCCCGCCGAAGCCGACGGTGTCCTCAAGATTCTGGTGGCCGAAGGCGAAACCATTGGCATCGGCACGGCCATTGCCCAGCTCGATGGCGAGGGGGCTAGCGCGGCCCCGGCGGCCAGCGTGCCCGCCGCATCGGCACCTGCTTCTGCGGCCGACCCAATTGCGCAGGGCGAGCAAAACCCCCAGGCCAGCGACCAGAGCGGCTACGGCGGCACGCCCGCCGACCGCCCCAGCAACGACCCAGCCACGCCCGGCGCACCCGCTCCGGCGCCCGCTAGCCCTGCTACCGGTGGCGGCGTGGTCGAGATGAAGATTCCCGCCGTGGGTGAGTCCATTACCGAAGTGACGGTGGCCAAGTGGCTCAAGCCCGACGGGGCGCAAGTAGCGCGCGATGAGGTAATTGCGGAGCTCGAATCGGATAAGGCCACCTTTGAGTTGCCTGCTGAAGGCAGCGGTACCCTTCGCCACGCCGTGCCGGAAGGCGAAACGATTAGTATCGGCGCTACTATTGCCCGCATCGAGGGTGGCAGCGGTGCCGGTGCGGCCCCCGCCGCTAGCCCTGCCGCCGCGCCGGCAGCTACGGCCCCTGCTGCGGCTCAGCCCGCCAGCAGCGGAGCCAACACCTATGCTACTGGCGTGCCCTCGCCGGCCGCCGGTAAAATTCTGGGTGAGAAAGGCATCAATGCCGCCGATGTAGCCGGCTCGGGTCGCGATGGCCGCATTACGAAGGAAGACGCCCAGAACGCCCAGGCCAAGCCGGCCGCGCCGGCGCCCGCCGCTGCCCCAGCGGCTTCGGCCCCGGCTAGCCCGGCCACTAGCCCGGCCCCGGCCGGCGAGCGTGGCCAGCGCCGCGAGCGCATGAGCAACCTGCGCAAAACGGTAGCCCGCCGCCTGGTAACGGTGAAGAACGAAACGGCCATGCTCACCACCTTCAATGAGGTGAATATGCAGCCGATTATGGACCTGCGTACCAAGTTCAAAGACAAGTTCAAGGAGAAAAATGGCGTGAACCTGGGCTTCATGTCCTTCTTCACCAAAGCCGTATGCGTGGCCCTGCAAGAGTGGCCGGCTGTGAACGCCTACATTGATGGCGACAGCATCGTGTACTCCGACTTCTGCGATATCAGCATTGCCGTATCGGCCCCCAAGGGGCTAGTGGTACCCGTCATTCGTAATGCCGAGAAGCTGAGCTTCGATGGCGTGGAGAAGGAAGTGGTGCGCCTGGCCGGGCTAGCCCGCGACAACAAGCTCACCCTGGAGCAGATGACGGGCGGCACGTTCACCATCACCAACGGCGGCATCTTCGGCTCTATGCTAAGCACGCCCATTATCAATGCGCCGCAGTCGGCCATTCTGGGCATGCACAACATCATTCAGCGCCCCGTGGCCGAGAATGGCCAGGTGGTTATCCGCCCCATGATGTACCTGGCCCTGAGCTACGACCACCGCATCATCGACGGCCGCGAGTCGGTATCGTTCCTGGTGCGCGTGAAGGAATTGCTCGAAGACCCGACGCGTCTGCTGCTCGGTGTTTAGGTAATAATAAATTGTATTTTAAAAAGGCCGCTTCTGAAAGGAGGCGGCCTTTTTAATTAATTTTTAATTTCATAATTTGTTGACTAATAAGTAGTAAAATTTTGCAGTTTCCATTTTATACGTATTTATACGTAACCGGCACTAGTAGTTAAGCGGTACCTTTGGGTGATTCAGGTGTCGAAAAATCAGTTGGTATGAGTCGTTTCGTTGCCCCAAACTGCCATTCTTGCCCCAGCCGCCAAAGCCCGCTACTAGGCTGCTGCCTGGCGGAAGAATTGGATTTTATTGCCAATACCAAGATGGCGCAGGTCTACCATAAAGGGCAGACCATTTATCAGCAGGGCAACCCGGTGCTAGGCATGCACTGCCTGAACCAGGGCAAGGTGAAGCTGGCCAAAACGGGGGGCGATGGCAAGGAGCATATTTCGCGCCTTGTGCAGCATGGCAGTGTGCTGGGCCTGCGCGCGATGCTGGGCGGCGGGCAGTACTCAACCTCGGCCGTGGCCCTCGACGATTGCGTGGTCTGTTTTATTCA
>Ga0265797_10005667_pt1 | contig 18086 bp, 16 predicted proteins | sample P2T30metagenome_FD_192433 | JGI IMG/M metagenome (GOLD analysis project Ga0265797, IMG submission 192433) | Plant litter microbial communities from East Loma Ridge, Irvine, California - P2 T30 | ecosystem: Environmental > Terrestrial > Plant litter > Unclassified | place: USA: California... | reverse complement strand
GCGCCTCATGGCCGTGCCCCCCGGCGATGCACGGCGGGGGCGCGAAGGGAAATTGAACGCATGGGCAAGGCTCCGAAAGCAGGCGCAAAACGCGCCGGAGCCAACATGCTAGGGAAGCGGAACGGGCTTGAATGCCGGAGGTTTCTCTACGTACGGTGGGAAAATTCCATGTGCGCCTTCATACCCCCACTAACCGGGCGATGCGCGCTACTCCAATTGCTCCACCACTTGCAATGCATCGGGCACCGCGGCGCCGGCGGCGGTGTTGTCGAAAATGCACCAGGTGGGTACGGCCCGACTGCGCAAGCGCTCCGCAAGGGCGGTGAGAAAGAGCTCGGAGTAGGCGGAGTAATAGATCTTCGGCGTGCCGTGCAAACGCACGTAAGCGACCCCTTGCCAGCCCAGCGGCTCGCGTTCGCCCAGGGGTGCCGGGTCGGCTTCCACCCAGCCTACGTGCCATGCTTCCAACAACTCGCCGGCTTCAAGCCAACTGGGGTGGCGGGGTTCCAACACCACCGGCCCACTGTATAGCCGGCGCAAGGCTTCGAAAAACAACGCCGCCGTAACTGGCTCGAACGCAAGCGACGGCGGCAGCTGCACCAGCAAACACCCCAGGCGCTCACCAAGTGCCCCGCACTGCTCGAGGAACGATGCCAGCAGCGGTTCGCAGTGCTCCAGCCGATGCTCATGGGTGATCTGCTTGGGCATCTTTACCGAGAACCGGAAGTTTTCAGGCACTGAAGCGCCCCAGCGGGCGTAAGTGGCGGGCCGATGCGGCCGGTAGAACGCGCTGTTGATTTCTACACCAAGGAAGCGGCTGGCGTATCGCTGAAGGTGGCTACCTTCGCCATGGAAGCGAGGCCACTGTTCGCGCGGCAGGCTCCAGCCGGCACAGCCGATATACAGCGGTGGCTCAGTCAGTAAGGTCATGGAAAATGGGACTGATAACAGAAGCACGGCGTTCCGTCGGCCTGCGTTGTGAGCGCTACGCAAGCCCTTTAGAATGCGCCGATGCCTCATCGCCACCATGGATGAACCTGATGCGCCTCGCATTGCTGTTCTGCGCCGCCCTCGCCTGCGCCACGCCGGCGGCCTTCGCCGACGCTTATAAATGTACCGGTGCCGATGGCCGCGTCAGTTTCAGCTTCGTGCCCTGCCCTGTCAGCCGAGGCGACACGCAATGGGCGCGCAAGGTAGACCAGGCTCAATGGGTAAGCGTGAACCCCGAGGATGCCAAGCCGGACGTGATCAACAAGCGAGCCACGCGCATCCTCAAGGCCAGCTACCGGACCAAGGTGCGCTACACCGTGCATTACCTGCCCGGTGGCGCGCCGGCCCCGGAAAAGAAGCCCTTGCCCAAGGCCAAGCCTGTGCGCTGCCAACAGCTGGCGGGCCACACCGCCTGCGACGGCCTGGCCCGGCCGTGATTCAGCCCAGCGCCGGCACCCGGGCGGTATAGCGGCGCAACACCAGCATCGATAGCGCGGCAAACAGGCACAAGGCGCCGGCGATATAAAAAGCCGGCAAATAGCTGGCCAACAAAGTGCGCGACAGCCCGGCGCCATACGCGGCACTGGCGGCGCCCAGCTGATGCGCCGCGAACACCCAACCGAACACCAGCCCCGCCCGCTCGCGGCCGAAGCGTTCGGCGATCAGCTTGACTGTTGGCGGCACTGTGGCGATCCAGTCCAGCCCATAGAACACCGCGAAGATGGATAGCCCATAGAGGGTGAAGTCGGTTGACGGCAGGAACAGCAAGGACAGCCCGCGCAACCCGTAATACCAGAACAATAGCCAGCGATTGTCGTAGCGGTCTGACAGCCAGCCCGAACCCACCGTACCGATGAAGTCGAAAATGCCCATCAAGGCCAGTACGCCTGCAGCGCCCACGGCGGGCAGGCCGAAGTCGCCACACAGGCTGACGAAATGGGTCTGGATCAAGCCGTTAGTGCTGGCGCCGCAGATGAAGAAGCTCAGCGCCAATACCCAGAAGGTCACGTCCCGGCTGGCGTCGCGCAGGGCCACCAGCGGCGAGCGCAAGTGCGTGAGGAAGCTCGCCGCCGGTACCGCCGGCGCTACGGTGTCGTCGCCATAGGCCGGCAAGCCAAGGTCCGCCGGCCGACCGCGCATCAGCAGCAGCGCCACCAACGAAGTTGCCATCAGCATCAGGCACACGAACAGCACCGCGGCGCGCCAGCCATAGCGCTCGGTGAGCTGGGCCATCAGCGGCAGGAACACCAGCTGGCCAGTGGCGGAGCTGGCCGACAGCAAACCCAGCACCAGCCCGCGGCGCTGATTGAACCAGCGGGTGGCGACCGTGGCGGCCAGCACCATGGCAACCATGCCGGTGCCCACCCCCACTACCACGCCCCAGAACAGCAATAGCTGCCACAGCTCGGTCATCATCCGCGAGCCCAGAAAGCCTGCGGCAATCAAGCCCAATGCCGTGACCACCACAGGGCGCAGGCCGAAATGGTTGATAAGCGCCGCGGCAAAGGGCCCGAGCAGGCCGAAGAGCACGAGACGCAAGGCCAGCGCAACGGAGATTTGCGAGGTGGACCAGCCAAACTCCTGTTGCAGGGGCACGATCAGCACTCCGGGCGCGCCCATCGCGGCGGCAGCCACCAGCATCACCAGGAATGTCGCGCCTACCACCACCCAACCGTAATGCAGGTTACGCCGCCCGAGGGCCGCCGCCAGCGTGCCGGAAACCATCGACGCCTCCATTAATCCACTTGATATGATGGCCGTCATAATCTTCGTTGGGGCTGGATGTGTCAATGTGTGTCCGCGCCGCTTCCCGTGCCCGCTTGCGTTGTCAGATCCGGAAGCTGCCTACCAATTGCTTCAGCCGCCCCGCCTGCTGCTCAAGGTCATTACAGGCGCGCAGCGTGGCCTGAAGGTTTTCCACCCCTTCCTGGTTCAGGGTGTTGATCTCGTTGATGTCCATGTTGATGGTTTCCACTACCGCGGTTTGCTCTTCCGTTGCCGTGGCAACCGACTGGTTCATGCCATCGATCTCGCCGATGCGCCGGGTCACGCTGCTCAACCGCTCGCCTGCCTGGTTGGCGATGGTCACGCTGTTGTCACTTTCGCGCTGGCTCTCGTTCATGATCGCCACCGCCTCGCGTGCCCCGACCTGCAGTTCCTCGATCATGCCCTGCACTTGCTGGGCCGATTCCTGGGTACGATGGGCCAGGTTGCGCACCTCGTCCGCCACCACGGCGAACCCACGCCCGGCCTCGCCAGCACGCGCGGCTTCGATGGCCGCGTTAAGCGCCAGCAGGTTGGTTTGCTGGGAAATGCCAGTGATCACTTCGAGAATCTGCCCGATGTTGGCTGTCTTCAGGTTCAGCTGCTCGATCTTCTCGCAAGCCCCGCTGATCTTTGCGCCAAGGCGGTTCATCGCCTCGATGCTTTGTTGCACCACCGCCTGCCCATTGGCCGCCAGGTTGCTGGCATCACTGGAATGACCGCTGGCCAAGGCTGCGTTCTGAGCGATTTCCTGAGCCGCCGCCCCGAGCTGGTTGATCGCGGCCGCCACGCTGTTGGTGCGGTTGGCTTGCTGATCGGAGTTGAGCATGGAGGAGTTCGAGGCGCTCACCACCCGCAGGGCCACTTCATTGAGCTGCACGGTAGACGAGGACACTTCGCGCATCGAATCGTGTATCCGCTGCACGAACCGGTTGAAGGCATCGCCCAGGTGGCCGAACTCATCCTGATTCTGGATCTCCAGTCGGCGGGTGAGGTCACCTTCACCGGCGGCGATGTCCTGCATGGCCCGGCCCATCACATTAAGCGGGCGCATCAGTACGGTGATCAGCATGCCCAGCAGGATGATGATGACTACCACCGCAACCGTCGTGGCGACGACGGCGGAGGTACGGAAATCACTGAGGCTTGCATAGGCCTTTTCCTTGTCCACGGCCAGGCCGATGTACCAGTTCACCGAGGGCAGGCCATCCACGTGGGCGAAGGTGAGCACTTCGGTGTGGCCGGCGCGGTCGGCTTCACTGATATCGGCGCTCAGGCGTGGCGCCGCTTGCGGGTACGCATCCTTGAGGTTCTTGTTCACCAGCGCCTCGTCGGGGTGTACGAGGATCTGCCCCGTGGCATCTACCAGGAACGCGTAGCCGTTGCCGTGGAAGTCCAGCGCATTGATAGTCTTTACCAGGGTGTCGAGGGTAAGGTCGCCCCCGGCTACGCCGAGCACCTGCCCATTGGCGCTTTTGACCGGCGTGGCGATGGTGATGATCAGCGACTTGGTCACCGCATCGGTATAGGGTTCGGTCAGGGTGGTCTTGCCAGCGTCCACCGCGCCCTTGTACCAGGGCCGGGTGCGGGCATCGTAGCCGGCCGGCATCTCGTCCGGCGGCTGCATCACGAACACACCATTGGCGCGCCCGATGTACACGTTCATGAAGGTGCCGAGCAGGGTTTTCTGCTTCATCCACTGGCTGGCGGCGTCGTCGTCAGTTGTGGCGGCCAGGCCTTCGGCCATGCCCTCCACCAGCAGGATGCGCCCCGACAACCAGTTGCGCACGTTGGCCGAGGCGCTTCCCCCGGTTTCGGCCAGGTAGCTGTTGAGCTGCGAGGTGATCGCATGCCGTTGCAGGTAATCGTTGTAGAGCGAGAACAGGGTGAAGGCGAGCACTACCACGAGGGAGGCGGCCAGCAGGATCTTGTGGCTGAACTTGAGGTTTCTGGTCATGACCGGGCGCTATCCACGGAGAGGGCTTGATAGCCTCTTTATCGGCGCGCCGGCTGGCTTGTTAAGGGGATGTGACAAAAAACTTCAGGGCTTTGAGGTGCCATCCGGCGCCGGCTGGGCGGCGGGCAAGCCTGGGCGCCCGGCAATCGCTTTGCCCGCGCGCAACGCCACGGCCTGCGCCTGCCCGTCCCGCTGCTTGCCATGGCGGGCCTGTGCCACCAGCTTGGGAATCAGATCGCCCTCGGGCAGCAGCTTCCAGAACCGCGTGGGCATATGCCCTTGCATGATGCCGGGGTTTACCCGCGCCGGGTTGAACGTGTGCGCGTAGTAAGCGCGCCACAGGGCATGGGTCGAATCGCCTTGCCCTCGGGCGAGGTCGGCCCAGGCGGGCGGGCAAGCCCGTTCATAGTGAAGCGTGTTGCCATCATAGAACACACCGTCCCGCGGGGTTGCGATCAGCCAGCGCTGGCGGCCCATGCGCCCCACGAAGTGCACGGCGGCACGTTCGAGAATGTCATGGGCTGGTTCGTGCCAGGCCACATAGGCCGGGCCGTCATCCGCTTCCGGCCGCTCCACGAAACGCAGGAAAGCATGCAGATGGTGGGCCTCGCGGCTCACTTGCTTGGTACGCCGATGCAGCTCGCTGCCGATGGCATCCCCGGCGAGCATGGCGGTGCGATCACCGTGGCTAACCCGCCACAGCACCTCATAGAGGAGGCTCCAGCGCTGCTCGCCGAGATACTGCGAGGCGCTTTCCAGCAACGGGGGCAACGCTTGAGGGATACGGGACTGGAACGGCCCCGGCTCGGCTGGCAGCCCGTGGGGCGCGCTGAAGAGGTCCGCCTCGCGCTCGCCGTTCCAGCTCACCTGGCTGGGGTCGACCTGGTGGCTGAGCAGCCAGCGGGCCTGTTGGCGCCATTGGCTGAACAGCCCATCGCATTCAAGGCAGATCATCCCCACAGCCCCAGCTGTTGTGGCTGCGGGCGCTCCACCATGGCCAGGCGCAACGCCTGGCTGCTGGTGTCCGCCTGGGGCGGATGGTAATCGGCCGTGACCACGAACGGCTTGGCCTTGGCCAGCACGCAGCGCAGGCGTGCAAGGTCGGCGTAACGGATACGGCGCTGACGGCGAAGTTCGACGATGCGTTTGGTGGTGCGTATGCCAATGCCAGGTACCCGGGCAATCATCGCGGGCTCGGCGCGGTTGAGGTCCAGCGGGAACATGTCCCTGTGCTCCAGCGCCCAGGCGAGCTTGGGGTCGATATCCAGCGCCAGGTTCCCGGGCCCGCTCAACAATTCGTTGGCCTGGTAACCGTAACCGCGCAAGAGGAAATCGGCTTGATACAGCCGGTGCTCGCGCAGCAACGGCGGCGGCGCCAAAGGCACGCTGCCCGGGCTGTCGGGAATGGGGCTGAAGGCTGAGTAATACACCCGCTTGAGCTTGAAGTTGCCATAAAGCGATTCGGCGCTACGCAGGATCGTACTGTCGTCGGTGGTATCGGCGCCGATGATCATCTGGGTGCTCTGGCCCGCCGGGATGAATTCCGGCGCGCGGGCTTCACCGGCCACCGCTTGCTGGCCCTGATGGATCGTGTCCATGGCTTGGTGGATGGTGATCAGCTGCTTTTCAGGGGCCAGCACGCGCAAGCTCTCCCCCGTGGGCAGCTCCACGTTTACGCTGAGGCGGTCGGCGTACTGACCGGCCTGCTCGATCAGCCGCGGGTCGGCGTCCGGAATGGCCTTGAGGTGGATATAGCCGCGAAACTCATGCACCTCGCGCAGCGTGCGGGCCACGGTAACCAACTGCTCCATGGTGTAGTCGGCGGAGCGGATGATGCCGGAGCTCAGAAACAGCCCGCTCACGTAGTTACGCCGGTAGAAATCCAGCGTCAGGCGCACCACCTCTTCAGGATTGAAGCGGGCCCGAGGCACATTGCTGGAACGACGGTTAACGCAGTATTGGCAGTCGTACAGGCAGAAGTTGGTGAGCAGCACCTTGAGCAGGGAGACACAGCGGCCATCCGGTGTATAACTATGGCAAATGCCTATGCCATTGGCGGAACCCAGCCCGCCCTTGCCTTCGGAACTGCGCTTCGGCGCGCCGCTGCTGGCGCACGAGGCATCGTACTTGGCGGCGTCCGCCAGTATGCTCAACTTGTCGATCAGCTCCATGGGGCGCTCGGCTACTGGTTTTCTATACAGTAACTGGTTGGATGTACAACCTCAAGCGCCCTTGGTCGGCGCAAAACCCACCGGCCAGAAAAGCAAAAACCCGCCGAAGCGGGTTTGATTCATTGCCATTCCAGCATCCTGCCGGCAGCCCTCCTGGCCATGGCCGATCTTCCTTTACCGCTCAAGCCCTTCCTGTGCTTGAGTTGATGGGTCCAGAATACGCGGGCGGCTGCGCTGCGGCGAGAGCCAAACGCAGTACCGTGCTGTAAGACATTGGCTATAGTCGCGCCCCGCTTCGGCTGACAATCATACCCGCTGAAGCGGAGTACCCGGCAGGTTGCGCGCATACCAGGGCCGCTCCTGCGCCTGATCCAAGGCATTGCCCAAGGTAGAACGAGGCTCGGCGGCGATGCGCAACGCAATCTTCATCACCTCCAGATCATTTTCCATCGCGGTGCCCATCCAGATGCCCGGACCGTCGGCGCAGGCATGGCTCACCGGCCCCATCCACGGGTTGTCCTGCTCCACCCACTTGCCCTTGGCAAACCACTGCACGCCGCGGATTTCCAGGGTGCTCACTTCGCCCGGGTGGAACAGACGGTGCGCGGCGTACCAGTCATCGATGCGCGCGTCGATCCAGCCGTGGAACCCCCAGAACAACGGATGCACATGGGAGGAAAACGGGTCGCCGAGAAAATCGTTGCCCGGCTCGAACCAGCCTTCGGTGAAGTCCGTGGGCTGGCGCGCCATGGGCATCGGCCGGCCATCCGCGGGTGCCCTCGCCACGCTCGCCCAGCACATGTGCAGCCAGTCGTGCAGGCTCAATTCCAGTTCCGAGCCGAATTGACCGAGCGTCATCCGGGCCAGGTAATCGGGGTCGCGGTAACGGGACTCCCACACCTGAAAGTTGCCATCGTAGGTGTCGCGGCTTTTGATCGCCGCCATGCCTTGGCTGTAGCTTTCATCGCCCGGCGCCAGCCAGGTGGGTGGAATGGATCGGCCGTCTTCGTTCTCGAAGTAGCGAATGAACGCCACCCGATCGGTTTCCACGGCAGGGCGCGGCAGCGGGAAGTATCGCCAGGGCTGAGGCGCGCCGAGTTTGGCCGCCTCCCCCAGCATGTAGCGGTGCATATAAAGGAAGTCGACCCCGGATCCGTTGCGGTCCTTGTAGCGGCCGCGGGAGTCGCGCTCTTCGTCGCGCGGCCCGGGCTGCCAGCCAAGGCCACGTAGTGCCTGGCGGCGGTCATCGCCGATCAGGTGCCACTTGTCCCGCACGGTATGCCAGAGCTGGTGGGCGAGCCGGTGCTGTGGGGTGACCAGCCACTGGGCGAAGGCCGGCGCCAGCGGGATGCGCTCCCGAGCCTCCGGAAAGGCCAGCTTGCGGGCGTTGAAGGCGGTGGATGACTTGCTGCCGTCAGGGTGAAGCGCGGTGACGTTGCCGCTCAGCAGGTCGTTGTCGGCCACGCCCACGCCCCCCCAAAGGTCTGTGAGCTTCACTTTCAAGCAATAGCCTGGCGCGCCAGGCGCCGGGTCGTGCTCCATCAAGCGCCAGCGCACTTGCGCGGCATTGGCGCCCACCAGGTCACCGATCACCTTGAAGCGTGGCTGCTCATTGCTCACAAGGCGCTCGTAAGTATCCAGATAGCCGCGCAGGCCACGGCCACGCTCGCCCGCGTCGAGTAACAGGGTAGCGCCCTCCAGTGCTGGCACCCCGGGCGCTTCGACTTGCCATACCCCGCGCAGCAGATCGGCGAGCCGCTGTGTGGGCAAGTCCGCCAGCTCCACACGCGCCTCGCTCGGCGTGCCCCCTTCGGCCCACCACTTTTTCCATCGGCGAGCCCCCTCGTAACCCACCGGTACAAGCAGCCCGCCCAGGGCCGCGCCCGCCAGCATCGTGCGCCGTGTCATCCGCATCGCTTGGTGTCCATGCTAAACGCTGTCGAATAGTTCTTTTTTATCAAATGGTTACCTCTGCATCCGGCAGAAATTCGGAAAAAGAGCCAGTCGATTGACAGCAACAGTAGCAGATTGCCTTGACTTCGTATGCGTTTAGAGTACGCCGCAAAGATGAAATTTACCGCTGCGCTTCGCCCCTCCAGCCCTTGTATCACGGGCGTTACGCGTGTGCGGAACTGTGACCGGGTTAAGAAATTTCACCAACACTGGTCTCACCGCCAAACTATCGCCGTTTCGCTTGGTCACAGGATCCGGGCGCGCCAAGCACCTTGCAGTATTCCAAACGACAAACAATTGACACTACTGGATTGACAGCGAGCCCTTATCGGCGCCCGCCGTCGAGCAATGGATAAGGAGCAAGCGATGATCTTCAACGTTAAAGACTATGGCGCTGTAGGTGACGGCGTAACCGACGACACCGCGGCCATCCAGGCCGCCATCGACGCGGCCTCCGCGGCAGGCGGCGGGCAGGTGTACATCCCTACCGGTACCTACATCGTGTCGGGGGGCGAGGAAGCGTCGGACGGCTGCCTCATGTTGAAGAGCAACGTGTACATGTACGGTGATGGCGCGGGTGAAACCACCCTTAAGCTGGCCGACGGTTCCGATCAGGAGATCACCGGCATCGTGCGCTCGGCCTACGGCGAGGAGACCACGAACTTTGGCCTCAGCGACTTGACCATCGACGGCAATCGTGACAACACCACCGGCAAGGTGGACGGTTGGTTCAACGGGTATATCCCGGGCGAAGAAGGCCAGGATTCCAACGTCACCCTCGATGGCGTGGAAATCATGAACTGCTCCGGGTACGGCTTCGACCCGCACGAGCAGACGGTGAACATGGTGATCGAGAACTGCATTTCACACGGCAACGGCCTCGATGGCTTCGTGGCCGACTACCTGATCGACAGCACCTTCGTCAATAACGTGGCCTACGACAACGACCGCCACGGCTTCAACATCGTGACCAGCACCAACGGCTTCAGCCTGGTGGACAACGTTGCCTACGGCAATGGCGGTGGTGGGATCGTGGTACAGCGCGGCAGCGAAGACATCCCCTCCCCCACGGACATCACCATCACCGGGGGCGCGGTGTACGACAACGCCGCCGAAGGCATTCTGGTTAAGATGTCCGACGACGTGACCATCAGTGGCGTGGAGATCTCCAACAACGGCAGCGCCGGCATCCGCATCTATGGCTCCTCCGACGTGACCGTGGTGGACAACACCCTGACCGCCAACGGCCAGAACAACCCGGTGCCAGAGATCATCATCCAGTCCTACGACGACTCAAATGGCGTGTCCGGGGACTTCTACGCGGGCAGCAACAACGTTATCCAAGGCAACACCATCACTGGCGGCAGCAACTCCACCTATGGCGTGGCCGAGCGTAACGAAGACGGCACCGACGGCAACGCGGTCGTCGGTAACACCATCACTGGCACCACGAAGGGCACCACCTTGCTGTACGGCGACGGCAGCTATGTGAGCTCGCAAGTACCGCTTCACGAAATCGATGGCACCGCTGGCAGGGACATCCTCACCGGTACCGCCGTGGCGGACGTTATCCTTGGCGGCGCGGGCAATGACACCCTGAACGGCGCGGGCGGCAACGACGTGATCGTGGGTGGCGCGGGCAAGGACACCCTCACCGGTGGCGACGGCGCCGACACCTTCCGCTTCGACGCGCTGACCGACAGCTACCGCACCACCACCGCCACCAACGCCGACCTGATCACGGACTTCGATGCCAGCGAAGACACTCTCGACCTGGCAGCGCTGGGCTTTACTGGCCTGGGCGACGGCTACAACGGTACCCTGACCGTGGTGTACAACAGCAGCACCGACCGCACCTACATCAAAAGCTACGAAGCCGATGCGTCGGGCAACCGCTTCGAGCTGGGCCTGGCCGGTAACCTGGTGGCGAGCCTCACGGCAGACAACTTCGTGTTTAAGTACGTGGTGCAAGGCACCGACAGCGCCGACACCCTTACCGGCACCGCGCTGAGCGAAACCCTTTACGGGCTGGGTGGCGCTGACACCATCAATGCCGGGGCCGGCGATGACATTGTGTACGGCGGCGCGGGGGCGGACACCCTCAGCGGCGGCGCGGGCTCGGACACCTTCATGTACACCGCGGTGAGCGATAGCTTCCGCAACTACAATGCCGGCGGCACCGACCAGGGCGACGAGATCGTCGACTTCGACGTGACCACCGACAAGATCGACCTCTCTGCACTGGGCATCACCGGCTTGGGTAGCGGCTACGATGACACCGTACAGATCGTGCTCAACAGCGCTGGCACCGTCACCTACATCAAAAGCCGCGACGTGGATGCCGATGGCAACCGCTTCGAGGTTGCCATCGAAGGCAACCACCTCACCGACCTTACCGCCAGCAACTTCGTGTTCGCCACCGCAGTCACCGGCACCACCGTGCAAGGCACCGCTGGCAACGACGTGCTCACCGGCACCGCGGGCGATGACATCCTCATTGGCGGCGCCGGCCTGGACAAGCTGACCGGTGGCGCGGGCGCAGACACCTTCCGCTTCGACAATTTGACCGACAGCTACCGTACCGCCAGCAGCAGCGCCGATGACCTGATCCTGGATTTCAATGCCAGCGAAGACAAGATCGACCTGTCCGCGCTGGGCTTCACCGGCTTGGGCAACGGGCACAACGACACCCTGTCGATTGTGTACAACGCCACGACCGACCGTACCTACATCAAAGACCTGGATGCCGATGCCAGCGGCAACCGCTTCGAAGTGGCGCTGTCGGGCAATCACACCACGGACCTCACCGCGGCCAACTTCGTGTTCGCCAGCACCACGCCAGCCAGCACTACTACCGTTGACACCACCACGGTAGACACCAGCACCACCACTACCGAAGTGGTGATCCTGGGCACCACTACCGACCCCGAGCACCACACCACCACGGCCTGAGGCCAGCCCCGCCGCCCAGCGCGGCGGGGTTTTCCCCCGGGCGGCCGTCAGTGCGAGGCCGCCATCCCCGTGACCTGGAACAACCATTTGGCCAGGTCATCCACTTCGGTTTTGCTCACGCCATGGGTCATGCCCGGGTAGGCATGAAAATCCGCCTTGATCCCCACTTTCAGCAAGGCTTCGTTCGCTTCGGTCGCCTCGGTGTACGGCAGGATCGGGTCGGCGGTGCCGTGCCCGATGAACACCGGCAGCTGTGCCAGCCCAGGCACCGGCGCCAGGTGCTCGCGCAGGCCTGATGTCAGCTTGCCGCTGAGCACTGCGATGCCTGCGACCGACTCGGGATACTGCAGGGCCAGTTCGTAGCTCATTATCGCGCCCTGGCTGAAACCCACCAGGTAGATGCGCTTGGGTGCCACCTGATACTTGCGCCCTGCCTCGGCCACGAACGCGCGCAAGCGCTCCAGGCTGCGCTGCACTTCCTCGGGTACGCCTTCATAAGGCCCGTCGCCGGTGGTTTTGCTGAACCATTGATAACGCCCCTCCCCCAACGGCATGGGTGCGCGCACCGACAGGTAGGTGAAGTCCGGGAACAGGCGTTCGTGGATCTCGAAGAGGTCTTCCTCGTTGGCGCCATAGCCGTGCAGGAAAATGATCAAGGGGTGGGCCTGGGGGTTCGCACCCGCCTGTGCCAGGTAGCTCAACGGCAGGTCGTGCTGCAGCACAGGCTGCGCGTGGGCAAGGGTTGCGATCAGGGGAAACAACAGGGCGGCTAACCACTTCATCGTACAGGGCTCTCGCTCGGGGAAGGTCGAGGCAAAGGGTATCACCGCCGCGTGCATGGCTTCAGCCTTGGTGATTGGCTTCCCCAGGGTTGCGCTATATAGTTCGGTGCATAACGCCACTCATCAGGACGCTCCATGCCCCTCATCCGCGCCGTGCCCTTCTCGCTTTTCACCCTTGCCAGCCTGTTCAGCGTACAGGCCCTGGCCGATGACGTTCAGGTCGCCGTGGCGGCCAACTTCACCGCGCCGCTGCAGGCCATCGCGGCGGCGTTCGAAGAAGACACCGGGCACCATGTGGTGGCCTCCCCGGGAGCTACCGGGCAGCTGTACGCACAGATCAAGAACGGCGCGCCGTTCGAGGTGTTCCTGTCGGCCGACGACACCACACCCGCCCGGTTGGACAGCGAAGGCGCCACGGTCAAGGGCTCACGCTTTACCTATGCCATCGGCACCTTGGCCTTGTGGTCGCCCACGGCGGGCTATGTGGACGCCAACGGCCAGGTGCTAAAGGCCAACGCGTACCGGCACCTGTCCATTGCCAACCCCAAGGCCGCGCCGTACGGGCTGGCTGCCACCCAAGTGTTGGCGCAGCTGAAGCTGACGGAGGCCACGCGAGACAAGCTCGTGGAAGGGCAGAACATCACGCAAGCGTTCCAGTTTGTGCAAACCGGCAACGCGGAGCTCGGCTTTGTGGCACTGAGCCAGGTGTACAAGGGTGGCAAGATCACCAGCGGCTCCGCCTGGGTGGTGCCTCAGGGCCTGTACGATCCGATCCGCCAGGACGCGGTAATTCTTGAAAAGGGCGAGCACAACGCCACGGCCAAAGCCTTCGTCGATTATCTCCAAGGGCCAAAGGCCGCAGCCATTATCACCTCCTACGGCTACGCCCTTGATGCCACACCTGACTGACCTGTCGCCGAGTGACCTTGGCGCGATCTGGCTCACCCTCAAACTCGCCAGTGTGACCACCCTGTTGCTAATGCTGGTGGGCCTGCCCATCGGCTGGTGGCTGGCCAACACCCGCTCCCGGCTGCGGCCGCTGTTCAGTGCGCTGGTGGCGCTGCCGCTGGTGTTGCCGCCCACGGTCATCGGCTTCTACCTGCTGATACTGATGGGCCCCCACGGCTGGGTGGGCCAATTCACCTCGGCGCTGGGCGTGGGCCCGTTGGTGTTTACCTTCCCGGGGCTGGTCGTGGGGTCGGTGATCTATTCCTTGCCGTTCGTGGTGCAACCCTTGCAAAACGCCTTTCAGGCCATGGGCGAGCGCCCGATGGAAGTGGCCGCGACGTTGGGGGCCTCACCGTTGGACCGGTTTTTCACCGTGGCCCTCCCCCTTGCCCGGCCGGGCATACTCACCGCCGCCGTATTAGGCTTTGCCCACACGGTGGGCGAATTCGGCGTGGTGTTGATGATCGGCGGCAACATCCCGGACAAGACACGGGTGGTCTCGGTGCAGCTGTTCGATCACGTGGAAGCCATGGAATATGCCCAGGCCCACGGCCTGGCCGCGCTCATGGTGATGTTCTCGTTCGCAGTGTTGCTGCTGCTGTACCGCAAACGCTCCGGCGGCGGCGGTATTGCGCCATGAGCGGGATCGAACTGCGCCTGAACCTGGCGCGCGGAGGGTTATCCCTCGACCTCAACCTCAGCCTCCCGGGCACGGGGGTCAGCGCCATCAGCGGCCCGTCCGGGGCAGGTAAAACCACGCTGCTGCGTTGGCTGGCGGGCCTGGAGCGGGCGGCTTCAGGGTTTATCCAAGTGGGCGACGAGGTATGGGAAGACAGCGCCGCGCGCCGCTTCGTGCCGGCTCACCGCCGCGCCATTGGCTACGTGTTTCAGGAACCGGGACTATTCCCCCACTTGAACGTGGCGCAGAACCTGGCCTATGGCTGGCGCCGGCTACCGGCGGCCCAGCGCACACTGGACCGGGCGGCCTTGCTTCGAACGCTGGGCATCGAGCATTTGCTGGAGCGCCGCCCGGGCGGGCTATCCGGTGGTGAGCGGCAGCGGGTGGGCATCGCCCGGGCACTGCTGCGCGCGCCCCGGCTGCTGTTGATGGACGAGCCATTGGCGGCGCTGGACACCGAGCGCAAGGCGCATATCCTGCCCTACCTGGAGCGGCTGCGCGAACAACTGGCCATCCCAATGCTCTACGTGAGCCATTCGGCAGAAGAAATCGCCCGGCTGGCAGACCATCTGATATTGCTCGAAGGCGGCAAGCTGTTGGCCAGCGGCCCATTGAATGCCCTGCTCACCCGCTTGGACCTGCCATTGGCCAAGGGGCTGGACGCCGGGGTAGTGATCGAGGGCACAGTGAGTGGCTACGACCGGCAATGGCGCCTGCTGCACTTGAGCCTCGGGCCCGAAGGCGGCACCTTGCGGGTGCCCCACGGCGAACGCCCGGTGGGAAGCCGACTGCGTGTAAGGGTACTCGCCAGAGATGTGAGCCTGAGCCTGGACGCGCACAGCAATAGCAGCATCCTCAACCGGCTGCCGGCGGTCATCGGGGCACAGGCTGACGCCACGGCTTCAGGCGATGTGCTGGTCGCGCTGGATTGCCAAGGCACCCCCCTGCTGGCGCGGCTCACCCGCTATTCGATGGCCCACCTGGGGCTGGCGCCAGGCACTGCCGTGTGGGCGCAGATCAAGGGCGTGGCCGTGTTGGGATAACCGGGCCGCGGCCAGTCCCCTTGGGCCCGGGCGCGGCCAGGCACAGCTTACGCGTCCGGATCACTGAGCTCCGGGTCCAGGTCGCTGTCATCCGCCGCCGCGTCATCCAGCGGGTCGCGGGAAGGGTCGAATCCCGTGTCGTTCAGCTCCACCGGGTCACTGGGCGCGTTGAGCGGCCATTCCGGGGTGGGATTAGGGTCTTTCTCATTCGCTGACATCGTTGATCACCCTGCCGTGGCTCTGGATTTCAATCATGGTGATGCCCATCAACTGCGCTTGGTCCATCACATCCTGAGGCGAGTCGTCGGCGGCGGGCATCAGCAGGCTGTTCTCGGCATCCCCGTAATGGATTTCAAGCAACCTCAACGCCGCCACTTCGGGGGGCAGCTGCGGTTGTTCGTACTCCAGCTCAAGGTTGCGAGGCTGCCCGTTATAGAGGTAGCTCACCCGATGGCGATACAGCGTGGCCTGCGAAGGGTCGTTGGCCATGGGTTGCTCGCCGCTCGGGCTGGAAGGGTCTGCGCCTTGCAACCCGCCCTTGTAGTGGGGATTGGTATCCATCGGTGCGCTCCGTCGGGTTGGTAATAGTTGATGGACCGCGGGGCTGGCTGACCGTGCCCCGCGCGTGACCGAAGGCCTCAGCCCTGGCGCAGGCGCACCCAGGTCGGGGCATGGTCGCTGGCATGGGGCTGATCCCGCACCCAGCGGTCCACCCCGGCATCTTCCAGGCGCGGGGCGAGGTCCTTGCTCAATAACAAATGATCGATCCGCAACCCCGAGTTGTGCTGCCAGTGCTGGCGGAAGTAATCCCAGAAGGTAAACACCTGCTCCTCCGGGAACCGCGCCCGCAACGCATCGGTCCAGCCCTGCTCGAGCAAGCGCTCGAAGCACTCGCGGCTCTCGGGTTGGAGCAAAGCGTCCTTGCGCCAGGATTTGGGGTTGTAGATATCAAAGTCCGTAGGTACGACGTTGTAGTCCCCGGCCAGCACCACGGGGTGGCCGCTGTCGAGCAAGCTCTGGGCATGGCTGATGAAATGCTCGAACCAGCGCAGCTTGTACTCGAACTTGGGGCCCGGCTGCGGGTTGCCATTGGGCAGGTACAGGCAACCGACCACCACGCCCTGCACCGCGGCCTCCAGGTAACGGCTGTGGGTGTCGTCCTCGAAGCCCGGCAAACTGTTGCGGATTTCCAGCGGGTCACTTCCCCGCGACAGAATGGCCACGCCGTTCCAACTGGCCTGCCCTTTCCAGATCGCGCCATAGCCGGCCGCCTCGATGGCCTGCCGGGGGAATGCGCTATCGGCGGCCTTGAGCTCTTGCAGGCAGACGATGTCCGGCGCTTCCTTATCCAGCCAGGCCAGCAGCGCGTCTTGCCGGGCGCGGATGCCGTTGATATTGAACGTGGCGATTTTCATCGGTCGGTTTCCCCTTTGAGTTAAGGGTGGGACCACACGCCGTGGCGCTGGGTTTTATTGATAGACCAAAATGCTATTTCACCGCCCGCGCGTTCTCGCATTAGGGTAGCGCCACCGGACCACCGGACATCGTCGTTCTTCATTTTAGATCGATGCCGGGGCACGCCTCGCCATCGCCGCGAGGTCTGTGTGACGAAACCAACCGCACCATTGCCGCTACCCCGGCTCGATATTGCCCCACCCCTGCTGCCCGCCCGCGTGCTGGAGGATGATGCCCAGGCCATCCAGGCTGCACGAGCGTTCGCCGCCCACGCAGCCACCGAGGCCGCCGATCGTGATGCCCAACGCCGCTTGCCGTGGGCCGAGCTCGAACGCTTTACCTCCAGTGGCCTGGGCAGCATCAGCGTGCCCAAGGCGTTCGGCGGCCCGGGGGTAAGCCATGTGACCGTCGCTGAAGTCTTCAAGATCATCTGCGCCGCGGACCCGGCCCTGGGGCAAATCCCACAAAACCATTTCGGGATCATCCGCGTGCTCGAACTCGCCGCCACCCCAGCGCAGCAGCAACGCCTGCTGGGCAGCGTGTTGAACGGCCAACGCATCGGTAACGCCGGCCCCGAACGCAACACCCGGCATACGCTGGAGCTGCGCGCCCGGGCGCGACGGGAAGGCGATGGCTATCGGCTCAGCGGCGAGAAGTTCTATTCCACCGGCGCCCTGTTCGCTCACTGGATCACCGTCAAGGCCATCGACGACGAGGGCGAGCAGGTAATGGCCTTCGTGCCCCGTGGCACGCCCGGGGTACGGGTGATCGACGACTGGTCCGGCTTCGGCCAGCGCACCACGGCCAGCGGCACCGTAGTGCTGGACAACGTGCCGGTGCCCGCCGAAAACATCGTACGCAACGGCGCCCTTGGCCAGCGCCCCAATACCCAGGGGGCCTACGCCCAGTTGATCCAGGCGGCGATCGACGCCGGCATCGCCCATGCCGCCGTGGCCGATACCATCGCCTTCGTGCAGGAGCGCGCGCGGCCATGGCCCGACGCGAACGTGGAAGCCGCGCGTCTGGAGCCCTACGTGATCGCTGAAGTGGGGCGCCTGCACGTAGCGCTCGAAGCCGCGGATGCGCTGCTCGGACGCGCCGCCACCATTCTGGACCAGGTAAACGCGGCGCCCATCAGCGAAGAAAGCGCCGCCCGCGCCTCCATTGCCGTCGCCGAAGCCAAGGTGCTGACCACTGAAATCGCCTTGAAAGCCAGCGAAAAGCTGTTCGAACTGGCCGGCAGCCGCGCCACCCTGGCCGAGCACAACCTGGATCGCCACTGGCGCAACGCCCGGGTGCATACCCTGCACGACCCGGTGCGCTGGAAAACCCATGCGGTAGGGAGTTATCACCTCAACGGTACCTACCCTGCCCGCCACTCCTGGATCTGAC
>Ga0265797_10005666_pt1 | contig 18088 bp, 11 predicted proteins | sample P2T30metagenome_FD_192433 | JGI IMG/M metagenome (GOLD analysis project Ga0265797, IMG submission 192433) | Plant litter microbial communities from East Loma Ridge, Irvine, California - P2 T30 | ecosystem: Environmental > Terrestrial > Plant litter > Unclassified | place: USA: California... | reverse complement strand
ACCCTCTGGGGTTTCTTGAGGCTTTGCGAGCCTGGACTCTCGAATATGTTGGCTCAGTTCCATCATCTTGAGTTTCCACAGAGGTTCTCCAAGAAGCGAGCGGCCAGGGCGTGCATCCCAGGGCCCTCCGCCATCGACCTGCTCTTCCTTCGGTGGGTTCTTCTGTTCCTTCGGCGGGCTCTTCTGTTCCTTTGGCTCATGTCCAGACTGTCTCGCGCGTGTGGTTGTCTTTTCGTTCGTCATCAGCTCCTCGTAGAAAGCCAGCTTCCGGGAACGGCTGTCAATCGGTGTTGGGCCATCGGTGGTGGAAGCGCCCAAATCTCTCTGGCGAGCATCTTCTGTGTCTGTACCGTAAGATCGACGCACTCCACGACCCTGCGAATCTAGCTCATTGCGAACGCTGGAAACGCGGCTCAAGTGGCGCGGAGTGGGTGCACGCCCAAAGACGGCGTGGAAGGCTGCAGTAGCATCATAGGCGTTTGCTGCACAGCAGCGCGCCCGTTGCATGGGCTGTGTTGTAGGGAGATGGTAGGCCTGGGCAATCAAAGAGCTCTCAGACGCAGAGGCAGATTGCAGTTGGGTTGGAATATATGATGGGTGATAGTTCCCATTGGCTGAGTGGCAGCGCAATAATATTAATTGACCACTCGCGCGTGAAAGTAACAATGGAAGGTACCCGGGGATGCCTGCATTTGCGCACGTGACTTGAGCAGCCTCGGTCACTGCCGAGCGAGGCTCTGAAAGCGGTTGCGCTTGCAGCAGCCAACAGCTCTTTCCGGCCATTCGACTTCCGTCTTGATCCTTCCGTCTGCCATTCCACTCTCTCGCGACCAACACCACCACCCTCCGCCACCACTACACTCACCACCCACCGCCATCACACCACCCTTCTCGCCTACACCACCACCATCAACATGTCTCGCGGCGGCGGCACCACCCTCTACGTGACCGGCTTCGGCCAGGGCACGCGCGCGCGCGATCTCGCATATGAATTCGAACGGTACGTCACCACACAGGCCCTCTCGCCGGTCCTCCATTGCACCACGGCGCACATCGCACATCGCTCCCTCTGCCATCCACGGTCAGCGCGCACATACACGATCTGCTTTGTGCCTCGTCTACGAACGGGCGCGCGGTTTTTCATTCATACCGTCGCCTTTCGAGGTTCATTCCTCATTCCCACTCGCACAACCTCAATGCGCATGGCGCTGCATTCCAGGAACACCTACTGACAATTCTCTGAAGATACGGACGCCTCGTTCGCTGCGACATCCCCGCTCCCCGCACAGCATCCAGCAGACTGTCAGTATTCATACCTCCAAACTGGACCACGAACAGCATCAGATGTTAACAATAGCCACAGCTTCGCCTTCGTCGAGTACGAGAGCCGCCGTGATGCTGACGACGCCTACCATGAGATGCATAACAAGCGCATTGGCCGCGACGACCTTCTGAAGATTGAGGTATGGATGAAGACAAGATGAAATACAGGCAGCACCTGTGCTGGCGCGCAATCTGCGTATGATAAGATTACTAACGAGACGCAGTGGGCACGCACTCCTCCTTCTGCCAGCTGGCGCTTCGATGCTGGCACTGGTCGCCAGGTGCGTGACGGTCCTCGTGACGGTGGCCGCCGCTCGCCCCGTCGTGGCCGCTCTGGCACCCCGCCTCGTCGTTCGACCCGCGATCTGTCTCCCCGTGGCGACCGCTACGATGACCGTCGCGGTGACCGACGCGATCGTGACCGTTCTCGCAGCCCCGATGATCGCGACGTGAAGGATGTTCGCGATCGCGAGGAGCCCCGTGAGCGTGACGACGACCGTGAGCGCGAGAGAGAACGCGATGCCGAGCGCGACACCGAGCGTGACGGCGAACGTGATGGTGAGCGCGAGGCTCAGCGCGACGAGCGTGAAGCTGAGACGAACGGCACCAATGGTAACGACCACAAGGGTAAATTCTCCCTAGCCCTACGACCTATCACCTAGTTGCTTACGGCTTTACCATCAGAACACGACGAACAACCCCCACAGCACGATGACCTGGACACCGCTGAGTAGTATTCCGCGGATACTCGGCCCAGGAGGAACACCGGCATCAGAAGATACAGAAGGGCCTGAATGGACGAACTACCTGGCCTGCGTGAGTATATGCTGAGAAGGAGCATGACAGATTGAGTTTGGCGTTATTAATGGATCGAGGGATGCCTCTTAACAAAAGTTAGCAGAAACGATCGTCCACGAGACGGCCCGTTCGATTTGCCCACCGAGTCCTCATTCCGTCCGTACCCTCGTCCCTCTCCCACCGCCGGCAAAGCAAGCCGTAATCCACGAACCGATCCTTCGAACCCTGCCTGCCCCAATCACCACCCACCCGTCCTTCTCGTCGCAAGCCGGTCACGAGACCGCCGTTCGTCACCTTCCTACCTTGCCCGCAGTCTCAGGACATCGAGTGGCGTTGTGCCAGCCCGGAGTCATTGGGCGCTGTTGGCATGCTAACATCAACCCCCAACACTTTTCCTGCTGTCCTTGCTTTGCACACGTTCAACCACTGTGCATGCATTACTCGTTCCTACAATATATGTGCATGCTTCGTCAACCCTGCATCATTGTCTAATGGGCAGCCCGACGTATCATTCAAACGTCGCGAGCAATAGTCTTTCGATAGCGGCGAGCCGGTTTCCCGGCTTGCGGCATTCATGCACGGCCGCTCGCAAGCAGCGCACCCACGTGGTAATCTTGTGCCTGGATATGCACACGGTCCAAGAGATCTAGTAGGTGCTAGCTGTATCAAGTGATGCGTCCGAGTTGGGCTTGCCATAATGCACATTACCTTGGTGTTTTTGAAGGCCATAATGATGCCATAGAGTCATTCTGTTGTGTAATGTGCTCTAGTACGCGCCATCCATGTAGTCCGACAGTCCTGCGTACGCAGACGATGTGAAGGTCGCCTTGTTTGCCGTATCGCGTTGGCAATGTAGTGATTGTTAAATCAAAATCGAGCAGTATTAGCGTAGTATAGAGTGGGACGTAAAGGGAGTTCTAGTGGTACCTGAAAGATAGCCTTATTAGTCGAACTATGCACTCCTCCTGTCAATGTTACTCTACTGGCGAATGAGCACATTGATTTATGCGCCACGACGATACGGCATCATCAACGCTGACCGTGTCTCCCTCCTCTATTGAGTTTGCTTATCTGCAGTGCTGCACCGAAAAGTGATCACCATCCTTGCAGCCGTTGAGCTCGCATCGGTAAATCAATCGAACCTCCTTGCACAACACGCTACAATTACGCCAACCGCCTGCCCTACGCCGACCTTCCAGATGGAGGTTGGAAGGCCAGCCCTTCGAGGAAGACAACCGAGCACGTGCATAATCTTCGCTGGGGAAGTAAACTAGCGCTCGCTTGCCTGACTCGGCCTCGTCTCGAGTAGAGGGTTTCTTCACGCGAGTATGTAGGCTCGAGTGGGCAGCTTGGAGCCAGACATGATGAACCCTGGAATCAAACGGTTGTAGATTGGCTTTGTGCGATGCGGAGCAGGTCACTTCTGACATGCTTCACGTCTCAGAAGGCTGTCTCTCCACCGTCACAGCATTCGACTGCTCGACACTCCCCAAATACACGACTCGGCGCATCGTGATCCACGGAGGCCTCGACGCAGCTACGGTCAATTTACCCGCAACTCCGCTTACTAGGCGGACGTCGTTCTTGGTAGCGCAGGGATGGTCGGCAAAACTAGAAGCCGCCGTCCTCCACATGGCGGCCACGGGCGCCGCGTGGGTTGTGCTCCCCCAACGCCTCTCGCTCGCGTGCTGAGGTGCTAAGTTACCTTCGGCTTGGTCTTCCTCTTCCCTCCCGAGTAGTTACATACTACTGCATCCTCGTTCTCTCACACCCTGTCCTTTCCTCTGCTGCTGCTGTTGCTCTTTGAGCTTTGTTTATATCTGCCCAATCGCTTGCTGCTATCGTCGCTCGCTGCTCTACTATTACTATCGCTATCACTATCACTATCACTCTTGCTCCGTGCGTTACATATACAGCCGTCTCTATCTACGCTGAGATTTGCATACCCACCCACGTCCACTCCTTCATTCGCAATAGACGTCTTGCTGCAAGCCATTGAGCTCGAATCGACACACAGTACACACCCATATCGCCACAGAGAAAACATACTACTACCTTACCATACATACACCTCTATAAACCTACTCTCAACCACCAACCAAGCATCTCATCGGCTCCAAACAACCGACCACCTACAATTACAACCACCTCGATCCAACAACACACACGCACCAAACCTTCACCAACACAAACACATAAACCACAATGGGCCTCCTCGACTCCCTCCGAGCCAAGCTCGAAATCTACCGCCTCGAGCAGCGCTACACCCGCCGCGACAAGCGCAGCACGTGGGTCTCGGGAGCACACTACGTCGACGGCGAGTACGTCTACGGCAACGAGTCGACCGTCTCGTCGCCCACATCCAGCACCAACAGCGGCAGCAGTAAAAGCAGCGGCTTCACGAGCAAGATCGCCAACGTCAAAGTCTCGGAGGTCTTCTCAGGGCGCGGAGGTGACAGGCGGAGCAAGGTGTGGTGATCTGTCCAGAGGGAGAGAGGCCGTGTGATACCGGTCGGAGCGGACAAGAGGGGAAAGTCTGGCGGAAGAACTGCAGACGTGGAGGGAATCATGGGATGGGATGCTAGACATCTCTCCTATATATTTTTTGGGTTACGACGGCACCCTTCCTACGAGCAAATAACGAAAGGGAGTAACAGCTACACAGCTCGCTCCCATGACTGGCCGAAAAGCTAGTTTGCTCTGGAAAGCAACGGTGGACGAAAAGGAATCTGGCTGGCGGGGGGGTTGGAGGGATGGCTTTCTCTTTTTTCTTTTGTGTTTTTTTTGTGGCATCTGTGCCTTTGCATCTTCTTTGAAGAAGGTGCTTGGTAGGATCGCTGTTTCCTTTACGTTTTCCTCTTCATCTCATTAGCGGCTTGCGAGCGGAGTTGATTCTGGGTTTCCGACATGTGGTATGTATGATTGCATTTGAGCTTCATGAAAAGCCATTTTACTACGCTTATTGTATTGCACGTCATCGTGTACATGGGATATTGAGACCAAGTGGGGCGTGGTCGTATCACGTTGATGATGTCAAATGTGGACTTGGGTCTGCCTGTGATCGCTCTGGTGTCTCCTTTCGAGTGCTCCAATAGCATGATCTCGTTTCGAAGTGACATTAGAAGGCCGCTTGATCCAATCCACGCGGGTCTTGCTATATGCGCGTTACGACACGAGCGTAGTGATCTGATCTTTCAGCCATGTCCGGAAGAGGCATGTTGTTTGCGATTCTAGCACAGCAACGGCTTTGTCTACAAGGTAGTACTTGACATTCCGAAGGCTCCACAATGAAAAAGCATTAGACGAGCTCATAGATGATCATTGTAGGAAGGGAGATCACAAGAAGTCTTTCCCCTCCGGTCTGTACTTTTTGAGTATGGTCACTGGGAAAATGCTGATTAAGATCACTAGGGAGATGTATTGTACAGTTTTTTGAACTGGTGGGTGTAGTCCAATTCGCTCTAGGGATGTTAGGCGTGATGATCCAAGCATGATGGATAGGCCCACGAGAATCTCCTAGCTTCCATGTTAAGCCTTCGACATTGTCGATTGAAGTTGAGCGTATCGTGCTTGAGCGAGATGACCAGGATATTGTCACGGCAGGTACGGCTCCAATATGCATCTGAGGATGTTCGGCAATGCATATTCAGATGTTGCAATCTACACTTGGTATCTCTGGCTGGTCAGGGCGAGAAGATCCAGCGCAGCGAGACTATGGACTGACGTGCGAGGTACAGTAGGAGGTACCCTGTCCGTTGTTATATGGGTACCGGCATATGGCAGGGGGTGTCCTAAATATACGTGAAGCGACGTAGGAGGTAACACGAAAACGACCCGTGCTGTTTGAGAGATGTCGGTTCGGTTACATTAGTATCGGACCTTGTTGCCGTGGTAGCCCGCCTCGTCAGTACAGGCATCCAGGCTTGTAGGCAGAGATTAGCTAGGGCCGGCTTGAAGATTTCTGGCAATTTGGGTTATACAAGGAATATAGTTGTACCCACATGGAACGTCTTGAAACCAGACCTGCTGTTGAACTGTGCGAAAGTGGCAGCCGAATCTCGATAGCTGAGGGAGGGTTGCTAGGGTTTGTGGTTATGGGGTCCGAGACTTGGACATGCACTTGGACGTGTGCACTTGCATCTCAATGCTTCTTGCATGTGAGTACATGTATGTACATGCAACGCTACTGTAGCTCGATAATTAACTCGCGCATTTATTGCGTCTCTGTTGCGAACTCGTCGGAATAATGCAGCTTTGGTTTCACTTGTATTGGTCTGCTGGGTCTGATGGTGAGCTTTTGCGGACTACATACATGTATATGTACGTACTCGACTCAAAACATTGCGGCGTACATCGATTCAGCGCACTACAGAACCATGCCCCATCCCGAACAGGAACGGCTATTAGACAAACTAAAGACACATCAACACCTTATACTACGGCTCATAGAGAGCAGGAACCAAAGTACTGTGGCATGTCAGAGTGCGAGAGTGTTAGTTGTGGAGATATGCTGAATACGAAAAGGGGCTCGTAATCAGCATCGACGGCTACGTCGTAACGATGATTTCACTGTGAGCTGGTAAACATCCACATAATACGTGATGCTGGTAGTGGATGGGATTGTTAAGCGAGGAAAAAAGAGCTACGTTGTCGCAGTGAAGGGTAGGAGGTAGTCAACATCCACACGAGGGCCATCACGATCGTAAAGGCACAAGCTTTGAGTAATGGAGCTTTCCAGAAGAGCTCTCGTCTGAAGATAAGCTCTCGCGGGTGTTTAGCACATCATTCGAGATCTTTGGTACAGTGTAGCCGTCTTCACAAATTATCGGAACCGTTCGACCGTTGGAGGAGACCGAGCTTTAAGGGACCAAGGGAGAGACATAGATTGTGGGAAGTCCGGGCTTGGACCGACACGATAGAGGGGACCTTGGAGGTGGAGGAGACTCAAGACTGGGTCGATGATCCGAAGTATTGCAGCAGATAGAGGTGTAGACATGGTACGCGTTGTATGCAACCAGACTACTACTTGCTCTGGCTTGTCCTGAGGATGAAAGTATGTGAGAAGGTTGGCCCAGTTGCAGATCCTACCAGCCCATATCGCCACCAGTCAGCAAGCATACTAGCCATGTTGTCAGCCATTATTGACGGGAGTGTGCTGCCACCTGTCAAGCTACCTCCGTATGCACACCCACACACCCACCAGGCAAAAGACTCGATCGTGGGGATGTGAAGACGCGGCGGACCAGGGAGCCCCTTTTCGAGGCTGCACACAATCACTCGTGCTTGCTGCAGGGGCGCGGCAGCAGCAAGCAAACGCACGAGCAGAGTTGGACGGGTGGAGGGGATGGCGTGTTGACTTGCGAGTCTTGGTCGACTCGCCCGCGCGCCAGGCAAAGCATGAAACACCCGCGCACTCGTCTGCACGCTCAGCCCTAGTATGAGAGTGGTATGGTCTCGGTAGTGTCCGCCGCGCCGTTCAAGGGGTTCGAAGCGTGTAGGAAGCAGCAGGCCAGCAGCCAGCCAACAAGAGGCAAGCAAGCCAGCCAGCCAGCCAGGCCAGCCAGCGCTCACGAGGGTCGTGCGTGCGGCCGACGTTGTTCAATAATGTCGATGCTCTGATATTCCACCACCACCCGGACACCGCCCATTGCTATACCCGCCTCTGTGCCTGTACCACCACCACCACCACCGCTTCCTCCCTCCCTGCTCCTCCTCCTCCCACCATCTCCGCCGCTCCCCGCCGGCGACATCAACAACACGTCTGCCGCTCCGCTGGCTTGCGCGCGCTGACGTGACCGAGTGTACTGCTTTGCCGCATCGCATAGCGCTGGCGTTACCCTGGGGCCCTTTCTATTCACTCGCCGGCTCCTAATTGTTCCTCTGCCGGCTCCTTCACCGAGAGGGACCTTTGCTTGAGCTGCTTGAGCCACGAAGACAAGATCAGTCCCGAATCATTGTATTTATACTTCCATTCCTGGGCCGCGGAACAAGCTCCCAGGAGGTTGACACCACACTTGCTACTCAACTGAGCAGTGACATCTCTGCATCCCAGGGCGCGCGCCTGGTTGTGATACAGCCATGTCGCACACCTACGACGTTGGCACCAAGGCCTGGCAGCCGGACACCACTGAGGGTTGGGTTGCCTCCGAGGTGGAGCAAAAGATTGTTGACGGCGAGAACGTGAAGCTGGTGTTTGTCTTGGAGAATGGAGAGGTACGTTGGTGGACACGAGTCACCCAGCGCCCAAATGGCCACCATGAACTGACCAAGTATACCATTTTCAGAGCAAAACGATCGAGACGACACTCGCCGCGCTCAACGACAGCAATGCCTCACTTCCTCCGCTCATGAACCCTTCAATACTGGAGGCTAGCGATGACTTGACGAACCTTTCTCACCTGAACGAGCCTGCAGTTTTGCAGGCCATCAAGCTTCGCTATGCTCAGAAAGAGATATACACGTATTCCGGTATTGTGCTAATTGCCACTAACCCTTTTGCAAGAGTGGACTCACTGTACGTTCCTGGAATGGTACAAATCTACGCTGGCAAGCACAGATCCTCACAAGCGCCTCACTTGTTCGCGATTGCTGAGGAGGCATTCGCCGACATGCTTCGTGATGGACACAACCAGACCATCGTCGTTTCTGGTGAGTCTGGTGCCGGCAAGACTGTCAGTGCCAAGTACATCATGCGATACTTCGCAACACGAGAACCGCCTGATCAACCTGGCGCAAGGAGCCGTGGTCGCTCCGACACCATGAGCGAGACGGAAGAGCGCATTCTCGCTACCAACCCGATTATGGAAGCATTCGGTAACGCGAAGACAACCAGAAACGACAACTCCTCACGTTTCGGCAAGTACATCGAGATCATGTTCAACAAGGAGACAGACATCATTGGAGCAAGAATACGGGTGTACTTGCTTGAGCGATCAAGATTGGTATTCCAACCGCTTAAGGAGCGCAACTACCACATCTTTTACCAACTTGTCGCTGGCGCATCCGAAGCCGAAAGAGAAGAGCTTGGTTTGATCCCCGTGGAACACTACGATTACCTGAACCAAGGAGGCGCTCCTCAAATTGAGGGCGTCGACGATGCCAAAGACTTCAAGGAGACAGTAGAGTCTCTCGACAGATTGGGTGTCTCAAGAGAGGTGCAGAGTACACTGTGGCGGATTCTGGCTGCTCTCTTGCACATCGGCAACATCAAGATCACAGCTTCGAGATCGGACTCGTCACTTTCGGCAGACGAGCCTTCACTCGTCAAGGCCTGTGAGCTCCTTGGCATAGATGCAAGCGAATTCGCGAAGTGGACTGTCAAGAAGCAGCTTGTAACTCGTGGAGAGAAGATCATGTCCAACCTCAACCAGGCCCAGGCTCTCGTGGTCAGGGACTCTGTGGCCAAGTACATTTACTCTTCCCTCTTTGACTGGCTGGTGGAAACAATGAACGGCTTCCTTGGACCCGCCGAAGTCGTCGCACAGATGAAGAGCTTCATTGGCGTTCTGGATATTTACGGATTTGAACACTTCGCCAAGAACAGCTTCGAGCAATTCTGTATCAACTACGCCAACGAGAAACTCCAGCAAGAATTCAACCAGCACGTCTTCAAGTTGGAACAAGAGGAGTACCTTCGCGAGGAGATTGACTGGAAGTTCATCGACTTCTCGGACAACCAGCCATGTATCGATCTCATCGAGGGCAAGCTTGGTGTGCTTGCACTACTGGACGAGGAGTCGAGACTGCCAATGGGCTCGGACGAGAGCTACATCAACAAGTTGCACCACAACTACTCTGGTGACAAGCACAAGTTCTACAAGAAGCCAAGGTTCGGCAAGAGCGCCTTCACAGTCTGTCACTACGCTGTGGATGTCACATACGAGAGCGAAGGCTTCATCGAGAAGAACAGAGACACTGTACCCGACGAGCATTTGGAGAACCTTAGGAGCACTTCCAATACATTCCTCGGAGAAGTTTTGGAGACGTCAGCGGCTGTCAGGGATCGTGAGACCGCCACAGCAGCCCCAAAGGCGGGCAATGCTATCGCCAAAAGAAGCGCAGCCTCCACAAAGAAGCCAACGCTCGGTGGCATCTTCAAGAGCAGTTTGATCGAGCTCATGCAGACCATCAACTCGACGGATGTGCACTATATCAGGTGTATCAAGCCTAACGAGAGTAAAGAGTCTTGGAAATTCGAAGGACCTATGGTTTTGAGTCAGCTGCGAGCTTGCGGTGTCCTAGAGACTGTCCGCATCAGCTGTGCTGGTTACCCAACAAGATGGGTGTACGAGGAGTTCGCACTCAGATACTACATGCTCATTCCATCTACACAATGGACTACCGAGATTCGGGAGATGGGCAACAACATCCTCCGAAAGGCTCTCGGTGAGCCCAAGAACGATGGAACTGACAAGTATCAGCTTGGTCTCACCAAGATCTTCTTCCGCGCCGGTATGCTTGCTTTCCTGGAAGGTCTGCGCACGGCTCGCCTCGAAGATGCTGCCATTATGATCCAGAAGAACCTTCGCGCCAAGTACTACCGCCGTCGGTATCTCGAGGCCATCGACAGCTTCCGTGCCTTTCAAGCCCTTGCGCGAGGTAACATTGCAAGGGAAAAGGCCGACGAGCGCCGTCGGGTCAAAGCAGCTACCGACATCCAACGTGTTTGGAGGGGTTCGAAAGACCGCAAGAAATACGTACAGTTCCGCGACGATCTCATCGTCTTTGAAGCGGCGGCCAAGGCCTTCCTTCTGCGCAAGATGATTCTTGACAAGCGTGTTGGCGATGCTGCAAGGAAGATCCAGCGTGCATGGCGCAGTCGGTACCAGCTTCGCGGCTGGAGGGACTACCGCCGCAAAGTTACCCTTGTGCAGAGTCTTTGGCGTGGTAAGACTGCTAGAAAGGAGTACAAGACTATCCGTGAAGAGGCACGCGATCTCAAGCAGATCTCATACAAGCTTGAGAACAAGGTCATCGAGCTCACACAGAGTCTGGGCACTGTGAGGACAGAGAACAAGACACTCAAGAACCAGGTCTCAAATTACGAGTCACAACTTAAGTCATGGAGAGAGCGCCACAATGCGCTCGAGAGCCGGACAAAGGATCTCCAGACCGAGGCCAACCAGGCTGGTATCACGGCCGCTAAGCTGGGTGCCATGGAACAGGAGATGCAAAAGCTGCGCACCAACTACGACGAAAGCACAACCGCTATGCGACGACTTCAGGAGGAAGAGAAGACACTCCGCGAGTCATTACGCGCCACGTCTCAAGAGCTCGAAACCACCAGGCAGAGCAAGACTGTGTCTGAGACAGAGAAGCTCTCGCTCCGACAACAACTTGCTGACCTTCAAGACGAGCTCGAACTCGCAAAACGTGCCGTTCCTGTCAACGGAGAGGGCACCAACGGCTTTGCCCAACAACCTGCACAGCCCAGTGGACTTATTAACCTCGTCTCGAGCAAGAAGCCCAAGCGTAGATCAGCTGGCCCTGAACAGATCAACAGCGAAAGATTCAGCGGTGCTTTCAACCCGAGACCTGTCTCCATGGCATTCGGCGCAACCTCAGGTCACATGCAGAACCTTTCAGGCTCGACCTTCAACCCGGCACAAGAGAGCGTTGAGATGGAGCTCGAAAACCTGCTTGCCGACGAGGATGGCCTCAACGATGAAGTCACCATGGGCCTCATCCGCAACCTCAAGATCCCGTCACCAGGCTCCACGCCACCACCTACCGACAAGGAGGTTCTCTTCCCTGCCTACCTCATCAACCTTGTTACAAGCGAGATGTGGAACAACGGCTTTGTGAAGGAAAGCGAGCGATTCCTCGCCAACGTGATGCAATCCATTCAGCAAGAAGTGATGCAACACGACGGAGACGAAGCCGTCAACCCCGGCGCGTTCTGGCTCAGCAACGTCCACGAGATGCTGTCGTTCGTGTTCCTGGCAGAGGACTGGTACGAGGCACAGAAGACCGACAACTTCGAGTATGACCGATTGCTCGAGATCGTCAAGCATGACCTTGAGAGTTTGGAGTTTAACATCTACCACACATGGATGAAGGTGCTGAAGAAGAAGCTACAAAAGATGATCGTGCCCGCTATCATCGAGAGCCAGAGCTTGCCCGGATTTGTGACCAACGAGAGCAACCGCTTCCTTGGCAAGCTTCTGCAATCCTCCAACGCGCCCGCCTTCAGCATGGACAACCTTCTGTCTCTCCTGAACAACGTCTTCAAGGCAATGAAGGCCTTCTACATCGAAGATACCATCATCACACAGACCGTCACAGAGCTGCTGCGACTTGTTGGCGTCACTGCGTTTAACGACCTGCTCATGCGTCGTAACTTCCTCAGCTGGAAGCGAGGCCTGCAGATCAACTACAACATCACCCGCATTGAGGAGTGGTGCAAGAGCCACGACATGCCCGAAGGTACACTGCAGCTTGAGCACCTTATGCAAGCCACCAAGCTTTTGCAGCTGAAGAAGGCCACCCTGAACGATATCGAGATTATTCAAGATATCTGCTGGATGTAAGTGATCGTCGACTTGAACCCCCTGGAAATCTAAACTATTGCTAACACACATCCCTCTAGGCTCACTCCCAACCAAATTCAGAAGCTCCTGAACCAATACCTCGTCGCCGATTACGAGCAGCCCATCAACGGCGAAATCATGAAGGCAGTGGCCTCACGAGTGACCGACCCCAAATCCGACGTTCTGCTCCTGCAAGCCGTCGACATGGAAGACTCAGGCCCTTACGAGATCGCCGAGCCCCGCGTCATCACCGCTCTCGAGACGTACACGCCTAGCTGGCTGCAAACGCCGCGCCTCAAGCGCCTGGCCGAGATTGTGAGCGCACAAGCCGTCTTGCAGCAGCAAATCGACGCCAAGGGCGCCGGCGCTGGCCAACTCGACGGACACGACGAGGACGGTGATCTGGGTGGCGTCACCCGGAATGGTTATGGACGACACAGCGGCGGCTACTCCGGCAACGGAGAGATTCTCAGCGAGGAGGAAGAGGGGGACGGCGACATGGCGATGCAGCGGTAACGCTGTTTTTTAAACACGAGTAGGGAAAGAATTATAGAAGAAGAAGGGCGGTTTGGAGCGATGAGTGGAGACGGAGAGTTTAACATTCAGTTTTACACAACCTTTGGGACTGGCGTTCTTCCAGTGAGAGAGGTATGGGAAGAGGGAAGCATTTGCGCGTGTTTCTTCTCTTTTGTTATTGTAATCCCATGTCCTGGCAATTGTCTCTTTCTTCATTCCGGGACACCTCACTTTCGAGCGCGGAACGATGGGAAAGAAGATTATCGAATTTCAAGATAGACGAAAGATGGTTATTGACACGCAAAGAGGTGTTTTGTTCTCTTCACAATTTCGACTGTATTATTCTCTTCTTACCAAGCATTGCGTGATTTTCGTGAAGTTGTATCAAGGCTGTGTATTTGTCTCCGTCACGAAAAGTTGCACGCGAGTCTGAACCGTCCTGATGAATAAACTTGCGTATATATCAATTTTTGTGAAGTCAAGTAGTGTCTCTGTCTTCATGAGAATTTGACACAAATCCTCAAAATAAAGTACAGTAGGTGGGCTGTGATACGTTTTACGGTGATCATGAAACAAGTAAGTAATTTAAATGCAATTTTCGCTTTTTATATGTAGACAGAAAGTACATCGAACGCTCTCTGAACAGAAAGTGCTAAGCAACCATCCAGGGACTAGTGTGTCATCTACTCATCAGAGAAAGCACCAGAGCCGGACTCCATGCGGCCAATAGACCAGACCTCCTTCTCGTCTTCGATCTCGTCTCCGCTGAGACCAAGGCCGCCGGCACCGCCCTCCGCTTCCTTCCTCTCTCTGGCTTGGCTGCTCAACCTGAGCGCAATGCGCTTGAAGTACTCCTGCATGCTCCTCTTGGGGCCGGGCGCCAGCGCGCCTCCGGCGCTGGGGCTCGCCATGTACTTGTCGAAGACCTCGGACTCTTCCTCGACGACGTTGAAGACGGCCAGGAAAGCTGCTTCCGCGGAGAGCTTGACGGGGATGACCATGTCGCGCACCGAAGCGAAGACGGGCGGGACGATGGCGGGCAAGTGGGGACGCACGATGTCGTTGTGCTCGCGGGCGACTGTGCGGATGACCACGAGTGAGAGACGGCGAGTATCGATAGCGTTACCTGGGGGGATGACTTGCGCCAGAGCTTCGAAGATGGGCTTGGTCGAGTCGAAGCTCTTGTCGCTGGACTCTGTGAGGAGGTACTTGCCGGCTGCAAGGACGCAGTTGTCGGCGACGAAAGGTTGCGAGCTGGCAATACCCTGCACGATGATGGATGATGTGATCTCGGCAAAGGCACCGGTGGTGAGGGACTCTGGAGACTCGACGAGGACGGCGTTCAAAGCAAGAACGGAAGCGTGGGTGAAGTGGTTGGTGACCACGCGGCTCCTGTGAAATTGTTAGCATATTGTCTGTGTGGCTGAGGAGGTTGTTCTGTACGTACTTGATCAGACCAGTGGCGCTTTCTGCTGGAAGCACCTTGATCAACGCGCCGAGCAACTTGGCGTAAGTTATAGTCATGGAGTCATCGTGCTCATCCTGGTCCGAGTCAATCAGGCCCAGGATCGAGTTTGTCGACACTTCGCTCATCTTGGAGCCGGCCTTGCTGACCACCTCGTAAAGTGCCTTCAACATAGCGTTGCGCACACCGGCATCTGGAGTCTTAGCACCAGCAACAAGCTCGGTGATAAGCGGATCAATACGGGGCGTCATCACAATGAGTGTACCAAGAGCCTTGGCAGCTCTGCTGCGCAAGACCTCGCTTGATGGGTCTGCGAGTGACTTTGCGAAAGTGCGCTGAAGTTGAGGCAAGAACGGCTTGAGGAAGAGAGGGATCTTCTGGAGAAGGTTGTTGAGCGTGAGCAGAATAGCGGACTTGAGCTCTGTAGAACGCTCAGAGACAACACGAATGAGGGGACCAGTGATCTGAGTGACGAAAGGCTTCAGAGCCTCGGCGGCAGTCCTGTCGATGAGGTCCGACATGGCGAGCGCAGCATGTGTCCTCTGGTCGGCCGAGCCGTTCATAAGACCCTGCAAGAAGATAGGCAGAATGGCGTTGATACCCTTCGGCAAAGAGAAGCCGGGAAGGCCGTGTCCGGGAACGCCAACCTGGTTGAGAGTTGTCCTTGTGGAGATAACAAGCGACTCCATCTCCTCCTTCCTGAGCTGTGAGGTAAGAGCGCTAAGTGCAGTCCAAGCAGCCTTGACAACCTCCTTGTCACTGTCATCAAAGGAGATGAGGAAAGCGCGGATGAGATCAGGGTAGTAACGAGAGAAGTCCACTTCCGCGTTGGTGAAGAACTTGGCAAAGTGAAGGTCAGCGGCTGCACGCTTGCGGTGGTCATCGTGCTTGACCAAGGCTAGCATGACGCTCATCATCGTGTTGAGACCATCATATTCATCGACAGAAGTGAGGATGGTGTCGAAAGAAGTCTCAAGCTCCAACTTGAGGTCGGCATCCTTGCAGCCAATGATGCTGTCCATCATGGAGTTCAAGATGGTCGGCAGCCTCCTTGTCATGGCGCCTCCAGCCACCTCAGACAGCGATGCAAGCGCGCGCGCATTGAACGGCGAAATTGGCGGGGTGAGCAGTGTCGGGAGGAGGTTGGGCAAGATGATGTTGGACCTTGATGTGTCGGTGAGCAGGGTGAGAAGCGCCGAGAGGGCGTGCTCTGCCTCCTCGTCGGAACGCAAGAGGTTGAGCAGATGCGGCAGCACTTGATCCACCGCGCGTTTGCCGAGAATCTTCTGCAGAGAATCGAAGGCCTCTGCGGCAGCCTCGCGCACGTCGTTGTCTTGGTCGACCAAGGCGGTGCGCACGACAGAAATGAGCGTCTCCTCGTAGTCTTCGAGTGCGTCGGGTGCAGAAGCAGAGATAAGCTCGCGCAGAGCAATGCAGATACCCTGTCTGGCATCCGCGTCGGTGTTCGTCTGCAGACCTTCCTCGAGAGTTGGAAGCAAGGTAGACAGGACACCTTCGCCAGCCTTGCGGATAAGCTCGCCAAGGGCGTTGCCGGCAATGACCTTCTGCTCCATGTTGTTGCTCGCAAGTCTGCGAATGACCAGTCCGGTGAGGGTGGGGATGAGCTCGCGGAGGGTACGGGGAGTGGACACAAGCGCCTTCCATACGTTGATGGCGGCGGTGCGCACGAGGCCGGAGGTGTCGTTGCGGCAAATGTAAAGGGCAGAGAGCACCTTGTTGCGCTTCTCTTCTCCAAGGACCTCGAGCAAAGATGCACCAGCCTCGTTGGCGTTCTCTTCCAGCTCGTCCTCCTGGTCCGCCTTCGCAGTGATACCTGTGAGGTTGAACAGGAGGTCACCGACGAGCTCGACGGAGCTGAGACGAATGCGGTAGCTGTTGTCTTCAAGACCACGCTCCAACTCGGGCAAGAGGAGGTCGATGGAGCGAGTGGCGAAATTCTTGACAAGCAAGCGACCAGCACGGAGCGAAGTTTCGCGAATAGCCTCGACTTCGTCCGCAAGACCTGATAGAATGGGCGGAATGACCTTGCTGAGGTAGTTGGCAAAGCTGTTTCCGAAGCAAGCGGGCAAGAAAATGAACAAGGACATGAAGCCCTCGCGAACTGAGGCCTTGCTGCTGGAAACGTTCTGCAGAATCGAAGGCAGGGTCTCCTCGAGGCGACTGGTTCCGAGACCAGCAAGCACCTCCGACAGGGCCTGTGCGGAACCAAGACGGTCGCCAGCGCCAGTGTCGGACTTGAGTGTTGCCATAAGACCAGGAATAAGGTCGGGCAAAGCATCCTCGCCCAGCTTCTCGACAGTGGAACCCAGTGCTTTGGAAGCCGTAGCTCTTGTTGCTGGCACCGGGTCGACGATAGCGACACGAAGACCAGCGACAAGGATAGGAAGATGTGCGACAAGATCCTTGCGCTCGGTAAGATGTGCGAGACTGCCAATGATCTGGGACGCCTTCCTCTTGGTACCGGAACGGTCACCGAGACCGCGCTCCAAGATGCGAACAACAAGCGCAAGCGAAGGCGCGTCAAGGTAGTGCACGAAGTTGACCTTGATGAGGGCATCAAGCGCGCTCTCTGTGTACTTGGTAGGGTCACTCAAGGCCTTGAGCAAGATGCCAACCTGGCTCTTGACTTCAGGGTTGCTGATGACTTCACCGAAGCGCTGCAAACTCCTGTTTGCTGATGCGCGAACTTCCTTGTGACTGTCGTTGAGAACCTCAGTAAGCGGAGGAATGATCTCGGGCAAGCTGACCGCCAGCTGTTCGGGGTCAAGGTAGGCCATGGCACCCAAGGAATCGCAAGCACCCTTCTTACTGCGCCACTGCGATTCATCCAGACCCTCCAAGAGTGTGGGAAGGACTTGCTTCACGCCGTAAGAGCTCAAAGACGAGAAGCATGTCTTTGCGGCATCCAAACAGGCTGCACGCACATCTGCGCTCGTGTCTCCGAAGCCAGAAAGAAGTTGAGGCACGATCTGGATGACGTACGGCTCAAACACGCGTCCGAGGATGAGAGACAGAAGCTCGTAGCAGAGGAATGCGCCCTGTCTCTCGTTGACGTCCTTCTTGTTCTCGGTAGCGCCCCTGATGGTTGAAAGCACGCGTGCTTCACGTAGGATTGCAATACCCTTGCCTTTCACGATACCACCAAGACCATACGCTGCACCACGCTGGGCAGCATACTTCTTTGCGTGAAGTGTCTCGTCAACCATCTGTTGCAAGAAGGCTGTAGCCTGGTCGCTACACGCACGTACCAAAGGTGGCAAGCACTGAGCGACGGCATACTGCACAGACTCCGAGGGTGTGCTGAGAGTGGCGAGCAAGCGTTGGACAACCTTCGGCGTGCGCGAATCGCCCTCCGGCAGATGCTGAGCAAGTGCACCGTACATGATGACAACTGCCTCGTTGACCAAGTCTTGCGCTTGTGAAGTGCTTGAGCTTT
>Ga0265797_10005665_pt1 | contig 18090 bp, 7 predicted proteins | sample P2T30metagenome_FD_192433 | JGI IMG/M metagenome (GOLD analysis project Ga0265797, IMG submission 192433) | Plant litter microbial communities from East Loma Ridge, Irvine, California - P2 T30 | ecosystem: Environmental > Terrestrial > Plant litter > Unclassified | place: USA: California... | reverse complement strand
TGGCCCTCATCATACGAGAGAAGCTGGGCTTCGAGTCAGGGGCCTCATCGAGCCATGTCACATCACGAAAACAGTCAGCCTTACTTCCCCTCGAAGATCGCCAAACACTTCCGCTAGAGCTTCTGAACCTGATCCTCAAATTTGTGGGATACGACAAAGACAGCCCAGAAAACTCCATGATTGTCAATCCTATGGGATATCGTGTGCTGCTTGTGGACTTCGACACCTGGAGGCGCTGTGATGCCGAAACACAGCAAGTCTACTACAGTCAATTCGTACACTTTGTTCATCGCAACAAGCACCATGGCTTCAATCAGAAGAGGTTGGCGAGGATGCGAGTGCTTAAGAGATTGGTGGAGGCACTCAAAATCGAAGAGGTCCCTCAAGATTGCTTGAGCCCACTGTTGACGGCATTGAGGGCACTTACCGATGCTGGCCCTGCGCACAACTCGTACAAAGACCTAGCCATGTACATTGCTTTCGGATTGCACGACGAACGGGCCCAACAGTCAAGATCTGTGAAGAGCATAGCGAGTGCTGTGAAGATTCGACAAAGGGCGGTCTCGTGGGCCCGCAGAGGCTCTTCAAGGCCAACGACTCCGGGAGGACCCCCCGCACAGCCAGCAAGACCGTTCGTGACGCGACAAGAGCTTGCAGTCCACATTTTGGAACTGCTGACTGAGGTGCTCTCTGACGATCGCAGTCCAACTGCAACTAAGCGATTTGTCAAAGCAGTTCCTCCGCGATGGCTGTCACATATGCTGTCCGAGAGCGATGTCAGAGTCGTGGAGTATTCAGTGCGCATACTTTGCAAGTGCCTCAGCAACATGGGAACTGAGTTTAAGACTTCGTTTGTCGATAAGAACGGCGGTTTCGTGACACTAAAAGCTCGCTTGAAGGTGTTTTGGAGAAGTTCCTCGATCTGGCTGCTCGCCTTTGCGATGCTGTTTGGGCGCAATGCCCAAGGAAATGCTCTGCAACACGGACTGTCCGTGTACAATATGGTTGAGGCGCTTCAAGTCGATGACAGTCTCCGCGTTGCTCACCCGGAAATGCTGCAACCTATCATGAACATGATCGAGGCTGCTCTTAGAGACGTTGTCAAAACAGACGAACCCGCAGAATCGGATGTAAAAGTGGTCAAGACCATCATACAGTTCCTCAGCGAGTTGTACGCAAGGAGTGCCCCGTTCCGCGAGTTTGCGTCCGGCTCGCGCTACATTCAGGAGATTCTGTTCGTCTTGTATCCGGTCATTGTTGGATCTGACAGACTCTCTGCAGCAACCGAGTTCCAGGCGGAGAAAGATTCGTTGTCCTTCAGGGGAGAGGAAGTCGTCATGCGCCCACACTCTAACTCTGTCGGTGAGCGACCACCTTCCGTCAGAAGTCTTCAGATGGAAGCTGAAAAGCGTCCGCCTTCGCCAAACAAACGTGTCGCCGCTCCAAGACGCCTGTCTTCTTTCGTGCTCGTTAACGACGCGTCGCGGAAACCGAACACACCCACAGCACGCTTCAACTCTGCTATGGTGCCGAAGAGCTTGCAGCCAGTAAAGCTCAATGTTGGAAATTCTCTCGTCGAATCATTACTTGAGGTGTGCATAAACCTCTTCATCGACCTTATCTGCAACAAGAAAGAGTTCAATGGTCTTGGCTTGTTCCTCAAGGTTCCTCCGGGCTTCCGTGAACACCAAGCCTATTTTGAGTCTTACGTCTTGGTCCATACACTCTCACAGCTTTGGAACCATTTGCAGCTTGACCAGGCTCTGTTGCAAGAGACGAGAGTATTGACCAACCTCGGAAAGTTCTGCTTGCACATGGCTGAAGCAGTATTTGAGGGCTGGTTCATCAACGGTGCACAGCCAGTGATCGATTTCATCGGCAAAGTCCTGGATTACCTTCAGCAGCCACATATCGCAGCAGTCAAAAGTGTACGTCTCTGTGCTCAGGCCACCAACAATATGCGCATCGTCTTTCTTCGGGTGATGCTCTTGCGACTGTCCGAGCTCGACGAGTCAGTGGATGAGCGGGAGGCTATAGACTTCCTGGACCAGATGAACTACTGGCAGACCATTCTCTTCTCTGCCGAGAATCAAGAGACTCCTTTCATCCGTCTCATCTGCTACTTGCTTTACATGAAGCTGATCACATCGGTGCGATCGGTTCGATTTGCGGCTGCTCGCCTGTGGCGTACAATGCTCATGCAGAAGCCCACCGAGACAGCCACTCTGCTGACGTACGCCATGGGTTCAGAACAGCGACATCTGTCCACCGGATTCATGAAGCTTGTTTCGCTTGATGACGAAGACTTCATTTCCTGGGTTGATGAAAACAGAAAGAGTCTAGACAGCATTTTCATCGATGCGCTGTCGAAGCCATGGGATGACTTCGTGAGTGATGAGAACCGCCGCAATGAAGAGTCAGCAAAAGCCCGTTTGAGCAAGAGGAAGGACAAATTGCGTCAGTGGCAGACTGAAGAAGCGAGCATCGACGAATTCCTTCAACGATACGAAGTCTCTACCAATCACTGGCGCGCCAATGTGCATGCGCAAGAGAAGTTGAAGCTGCAGAGATCACTTCAAGATCATCAAGAGAATGTCCATCTTATCTTCACAGTCTTTGCCCGTTTGGAGCATCTGATGCGCCAGCCTTGTGGAATGGATGCGGGTGTTGAGACTACCAAATGGCAGCTAGATGAGACAGAAGGCGCAAATCGTATGCGAATGCGTACGCTGCCAGACCAGACACCCAGCCAAGAAGTCTACCAGTCGAAGAGGAAGTACTCTGAACGCCATCACAATGGAAAACTGGCTCTCAATACCAACGTCGCTCAACCTATGAAGGATAACATCCTCTCTGCGGCGCCAAACACTCCAGCTGGAGATGCTGTAGATGGTACTTCGGAACAGCCAGGCGAAGGTCGATCGAGAGCAGACTCAATGTCCAATTCCCAGCTGTTGGAAGGCGGCTTCGAGATGGTGGACGATCCACAGGAGGGCGAGGATGGCGTTGTGGAAGACAAGAATCGCAAAGTCATGACTAGCCTCCAGCGTGGTGACATGGTGCAACAGCTGTACAACATATCTCGAATCATCGGTCTCGAGGCTTGCGAAGGGCTGCTTGTCATTGGCAAGAAGTGCTTGTACCTTCAAGACAACTTCTTCCAACGCTCCGACGGCGAGATCGTTAGTGTCGCTCAGGCACCCGAGGATGAGAAAGACCCATACTTGCAGCTCATCTCTGGCAAGGACGTTGGCTCCCAAAGAAGTAAGAATATTATTGGAGAACAGGCGAGCCGCAACTGGATGTGGTCAGAGGTTCTCAGCATTTCCAAGCGGCGATTCCTCTTCCGTGACGTCTCGCTGGAGGTCTTCTTCACGGATGGCAGAAGCTATCTTTTGACATGTATCAGTACCAGCAAGAGAGATGCATTGTACAGCGATATTGTGCACAGGGCGCCACATGTGCACAGCACCACTACTGTGGCTAGCGAGGATGCATGGCGCCTGGACAATCTGCGTAATCCAGAAGAGGCACCCCAAACACTGGGATCCAGGTTCGCAAATGTCATCAAGGGCGGAACTGCGCTTGCAACTACCAAGAGATGGATCAAGGGCGAAATGTCGAACTTCCAATATCTGATGCTCATCAACACCATGGCAGGAAGATCGTTCAACGACCTGACTCAGTACCCTGTCTTCCCGTGGGTGTTGGCCGACTACACCAGCGAGGAGCTTGATTTGACCAACCCGAACACTTTCCGCGACTTCTCCAAGCCAATGGGTTGTCAGACACCGCTTCGAGAGGCCGAGTACAAGGATCGATACAAGCAGTTCGCTGAGATGGGCGACGAGAATGCTCCACCATTCCATTACGGAACGCATTATTCATCTGCCATGATCGTTACCTCCTATTTGATTCGCATGCAGCCTTTCGTGCAGTCCTACCTCTTGTTGCAGGGCGGCAAATTCGATCACGCGGACAGACTGTTTGATTCAATCGAGCGAGCATGGCTCTCGGCTTCTCGCGAGAACATGACTGATGTTCGAGAGCTCACGCCGGAGTTCTACTATCTGCCTGAGTTCCTTACCAACATCAACGGATACGACTTTGGTGCAAAACAAGGCAGCAATGAACTTGTGGGTGATGTCAAGCTCCCGCCTTGGGCGAAGGGTGATCCACATGTGTTTATAGCAAAGCATCGCGAGGCTCTGGAGAGTCCGTATGTGAGCGAGCACTTGCACCAGTGGGTGGATCTTGTTTTCGGGTTCAAGCAAAGAGGCGAGTCTGCCATCGAGGCCACCAACGTCTTCCAGCATCTATCGTATGGCGGTGCCAAGGACTTGGACAACATTGAGGATCCTGTGGAGCGTCTGGCGACCATTGGTATTATTCACTCGTTCGGCCAGACCCCTTACCAGGTGTTTCCACGTCCGCACCCAAGCCGAGAGATCGAGAAGTTCAACACTGCTAGGTTAGACACGATGGCTGAGTCTCTCACCAGGCTTCCTGCTCCACACCTAGAGACTGACCACAAAGTCGCCACCCTTATCTTCTCACCGACTCAGGATCGCCTGTTATCTGCTGGCCCTTGTATGCTCAACATGCTCCCGAATTGCGACCGCTACATCCAGTGGGGATACGCCGACCACAGTCTGCGCTTCTTCTCGTCAAATTCGAAGCGACTACTTGGTCTGTACGAGAACACCCATGTTGGACCGGTGACCACGGCTACATTCGCAGACAGCAAGACTTTGATCACTGCAGGCGCAGACAGTACGTTGGCCATCTGGACTGTCAACAAAACTCGCGACGCTATAGAGATAGAGTGGAAGACTTATTTGTTCGGGCATCGTGCGCCCGTCACCATCCTCGCCGCCAGCCGCGTCTTCAGCACACTGCTGTCAGTCTCCGCAGACGGCCAAGTCCTCGTCTGGGACCTCAACCGCCACGACTGCATCCGCTCGCTGCTCCCTGCTACGAAGAAGACTCTCCAAGCCGCTCAGATCAGCAACACAAGCGGCCACATCGCGCTTTGCCACGGCTCTCACGTCCTCCTCTACACACTGAACGGCCACCTCCTCGTGGAGCAAAAAGTCAGCGAAGCTCCCGACGACCAGATCCTGTGCTGCGCTTTCTACAACGGCGCCGCCAACGAGTGGGTAGAGCGCGAACTGCTATTCACGGGCCACTCCCACGGCGTGGTGAACGTGTGGGCGTTGACGACTCTGTCGGACGGCGCTTGGCACTTGCAGTTGGTGAACAGGCTCAACCACGTTGACATGATGAGAGAGGATGGTGGGAATATCAGCGCGGGTATCACGGCTTTGCTGCCCATGGCGAATTCGGTGTACACGGGCGACGAAGATGGAAAGGTGTGGGAGTGGGGCGTTATGCAGAGGCAGACGAGTGTTAGCATGAGGTAGGGCGGAGCTGGAATGGTTTCGCTGATTGCGGTTGGGACGGCGTACGCATGGTTCTGACGAAATATATACGTTGTCGGGATAGTAATTTGGGTGTTATTGTATCTTAGGTATGAAAAGTTTTTATGATGTTGCGAAAGTTCAATGGGATATGATGGTTGAATGAGTATGTATTGTTCAGGTTTGAGTTTCTATGCAACGAATGTGGGCTGTGACGGCCTTTTGGCAGGTATTGCAAGTGCGAATCAGTGGTGAGCTTCTTTTGTCTGATCAGATAGAGCATAACTGTATCCATATATATACGATCGTTACAAGAATGATCAGAGATGCACCCATAGCTGTACAGCCGGGTTGAGACCTCGGTGTGGCGCACCGCATCATTGAAAGCCAGCCCGCTGGACCCTTGTCTTGTCGAACATTTTGGCTTTGATCAACTCGGCCCTGTGATCGAAGTACTTTTGCGACCGGACCAGACATCCTGCTCTCCACCAAGGAAATACCCAAAAATGGCCAAATCGAAGAACAAGCGCAAGCAGCCCGACGCTTCTGCCCTGGCGGCAGCAAAGCGCCAGAAACCAGCCCAGGAACCCATCACACCCCCACCAGACACCCAGGCCAAAACCATCGCCAGCATTGGTCTCTGCGACGAGGATATCGAACTCGCGATCGACACGCTCAACACCCTGAGAGCAAACCCGGCGGTGATCAAGACAAAGGTCTGCAAAGATCTGCGCACCACGGTCTACGAATTCAGCAAAGCGTGCACGACCGGTCTCAATGCGACATCCGACGACACAAACCTCACAGCCAAGATCAGTGGCGCTCTGGCAGATGGAAAGTACACAGAGGCAAGGATACTGCTGGCGGAGATGGGGATAAGGAGGCAGACGCCCAAGTTAGGAGCTTTGTGTCGATGGGTCCGCGATCTGGATGTCGTGAGTGGATATGCTGAGATGCTGGATGAGGACGGAAGAGGAAGGACTGCACGCGAGGAAGAGGCGCTGATGGTGCTGGATGCTGTCCTTCGCCTGACTGGACCTACGGACCATGCGGTTGTGGAGATGGCAAAGCCCATGTCCCATTCCATGCCCATTATACCAAGAGAAACCTGGAATCTTCGAGACGATGTCCCTCGAAGGAAGGTGTACAACAGTGTTCTGGACCGCACACTTGTGCAGTCCAACTCGAACCTGGCCGCCTCATTCAAGGTGCTGGATACTACGCCTGGCGCCCAGCGCAAGCCTCCAAACCTCCACCCAGCTATCCTGTACACATCAGAAGACGACGCCATCGCACTATCAACGACTCCACCAAACACAACACACCACCAACACCCTACGGTACCCAACCTCCACCTCCTCAAAGACGTCCTCTCCCCATCAGAATGCGAGGCAATCATCGCAGCAGGAGAAAACCTTGGCTTTAAGCCCGATGCACCTATAACAGAAGAAGGCGAAGAGTCCAGCGTCCTCGCCCACAACTTCTACTGGATCACCGATCCAGCCTTCACCGCAAAACTCTGGTCTCGCGTCTCGCCCTTTGTACCCACAGAAGTAGGAGGCAAGAAAGTCCGCGGTCTGAACAGACGCTTCAGAGTCTACCGCTACGTCCCCGGCGCCGAATACCGCGCACACATCGATGGAGCGTGGCCGCCATCCGGAATCTCAGAGGAAGGCAAATACATCTACGATCATTCCCCGCCAACGGGCAAGCAGTCTTCGCTGTTCACATTCTTGGTCTACCTAAATGACGAGTTCGAGGCTGGCGAGACGACGTTCTTCTTGCCAAGTGCGAGGGAGGGGAGCATGAATGCTTACTCTGTCAAGCCGGTGCAGGGCAGTGTGGCGATGTTCCCGCATGGAGAGACGGAGGGGAGTTTGCTGCATGAGGGCACTGGTGTGAAGAAGGAGGGCGTGCCGACTGCGAAATATGTCATCAGGACGGATGTGCTTTATGATGTCGAGGCTGGACTCGCAGATTGAAACGATAATGAGATCACGATTGCTTTCTCTGGATTGAAATGCCACAGGCTTTCCATCACTTACTTATCTCTTCCCTAGCTGTTTCTCTGCGCCGCGTGAGCCACTTAAGCGCTGGTGGCGTTGGTGGCTGGCGCTGTCGACGCGCATCGCTTGCCTTGTCCTCGTGCCACCCCATCACTTAGCTATTGCTGCCCACGTTGTGTACCATTTACAAGCGTCGTTGACGGCTAAGATGCTTGCTCGCTATCTAATATGTCGCCCAGCTGAAGTATGCGAGCCATTTGGTGTGTGTTGACCTTCTTTTTAGCGTGCGGCATGGATTCAAGTGCAGAAGCTGAACTGCTGCATGTATCTCGCAGCCATCTCAGTCCCTATTAATAGCGGTCATTTTGCAGCCCCACGGCATGGTCGGACCACTGTAGCGACGACGCTCAAATATATCGAGCTGCGGTTTTTGGAACACCACTTTGCCTTGACTCCACAGAACACCGACCGAAATGCCTTACAGCGATCCATCACTTGAACATCAAGGGCTAAAAGCCGCCGACATCTTCAGAAAAGAATGGAGACTACTGGCATTTGCAAGAGCTACAACAGTGATCTCTTATTTTTGGCCGATCGCGTGGTTTACCTTGATACCATTGTATCTGCTGTGGAGAATCGGCGGGATGCGTGCCTTGGTCGCCATCAACAAACAAATCTCAGCCTATTTATTCTGGTATCTGCACTTGTTCTTCACGTCGATGGACACCTTCGAGATGAATTATCGACAGTCGTGGAAAGACACGCTGGAAGCCACAAAGAACGGCGATAGTGAAGTGGTCATGCTCAACATTTTTGTTGGAAATGAGTCCATGGCTGTCCCTCTGTTGTTCAACCGGAGCAATCCAGCCATGAACAGCGACGCCGAGACCTTCAAACAGTTGTGCATGTGGTACTCTTGGATGCAATACAAGAGAGGTTTCGGCGAACTGGTACTTCCCCGGCGATTGGCGCGCATTGATAAAGTCAAGGTAAGCATGATACTCTTGGGCTTCGACTCTTGCTTGCGTTGCCGTCTAAACATGCGCAGATATGCAACATGTCCCGCGATAACCCGGTCCTTGGCGAACGCATCAAATCCTACGACTTGGGCCGCAATGCTTCTTCGAATGTCGTCAATTTCCTCGAGCCCAGGAGGCTCGATCCAAAGCAGTACTTTCAAACCGTGGATATGCTATCTAACGTCCAAACCGAAGGCCTTGAGTTTGTTCGCGCCTGGGACAAGAACAATGCGTCTGTCATTGCGCTGATACCGTTTGTGCTGTCGCTGGTCTTCGCCATTGTCTGGATTGCGGTGTCGATTGGGCTTTATCATGTTGATGCGCAAGTGGCTGTGCAGACGGCGTTTACAGTTGCCGCGTTCATTGTGACGTCTGGTGAGTTCCAGAGCTGATTTCGGACAGTGGTTGCACCTAGGTCCTAACATAATCGCAGGTGCCCTCTTGATTGCGCTGTTCGCTTTCCTTGATGACAAAACAGGTCAGACGTAGCACGGGTGCAACAATTTCCTCGATTCCGTCTTCTGATGGGCATGCCCCAGTATCTATATGAGAACGCGGTCTCAATGTGACTAAAAAACCGATTTGCCTCAGCCGTGCCTGCTAACTATCTTTCAAAGATCGTTCCATCCTGGTGTCCGCTTGCAAGCTGATACTGATACTACATCACCCCACGTACTGCGCAAACTGGCTAAATGACTCATCGGCCATCACAGCTGCAAGATCTGAATCTCTGAGACAGATCAGTATAGTAGCATCTCCTTCAGGCGTGAAAGGCAATAGATAGGCCATGCTTTCGAACGGATCCTGGCGGGTCAGTCTCACAGCTTCTGGAAGTCCAAGACCAAGCGCAAAGTCCAGTTGGTATGCGCCTGACGTGGTGGCCGAGGAGAGGAGCAAATCCGATGACAAGTTCAGGTTAGCGCCCACTCTGAGCGAACCCTTGTCAGTGGTGCGCGAAAGCGCGGTTGCCAGTGCTCGGGAGTAGAATTCTAAGCTTGGTGATTTGCATGTGATGGCGTCTCGAAACATGGATGCGACGACGCCGAGAGGCTGCGTGGAGAGCTCGTGTAGAGGGAGCTGGTGGAAGATATTGTTTTGTACGAGGCCAGGGTAGTCGGACGGAATATCCAAGATTCTGCGAACATTGATGGCACGGGCGGCTTTGGAAATGGTGTCTGGAGACAGACGTTGCATCCGCGCACGCGCAACGGATTGCCAAATGAAAGCCGATAGCGAGTCATCGGTAGACACATATGGAGAAGTACGGGTGGCGGTTGCAGCGGTCTTGATCTCGCTGACTGCGTGACAAGGAACCTTGAACGTTGCCCAGCTACAGCGCGCTTGAGATGATGGCATACCGGTCGTGTGGTTCGGAGGTATCTGCTGGGCAAGTTCTTCGCCTGGTTGGTATGAGGAATCCAGCAAAGGGATAAGGTCGCGACGGCTCATGTTTCCAGTCATAAGTTCTGTCGTAGAGAGGCGGGTGTCGTGACACAATGTAGAGAACCAGCGAATGATTTGAAGGAGCCCCGGCAAGTCCATGGCGGCATGATCACCGCTGAATACCAGCACAAGTCCTCCATGTATAACGTTTGATTGTACCATCAGTACAGGCCTACTTACTAAAGGTATGGCAACGGCAGCAGCGCGTGGTGCAAATACAGATTCATCTAGCATACTGATTGGGATGCCGGCCTGTCGTAGCTGCTGCATGCTAGGGATTGACGTTATCTTCCGGTGGTCTCTTGATATGATTTTTGGCATTTGGTCGCGAGAGACGATCTTGGAAACGCCACTGCTGCCATCCTTGTCGCGGCCTTCGGTGACAACTTCGCCAGCAATCCAAGGAAAGTTACCGGCGAGAGTGACAAGAGCATGTTGGAACTTCTTGTTGATCACGGCGAGGTCTGCTTCTTCGGACAAGTGGAAACAGAACCCAAGGTTGATTGCAAGTCTGCCCCAAACGGGTCGCTGCTCGAATATGTTGAGTGTCCCGTCGAACTCCATTGTTGCCATGATGTCCAGAACGAGGACTTGTGCTGGATGGGTTGCAATATGTGTGCATGCGACAATTTCTTGTCGTGATGTGGTATTGATAGGAGGCCTTAGATCCAATGCGATCGATACCCGTATGTAAGGGGTTCACTTACACCGTACCTATATCTAAACTGCAACTTCAGGATGCACTTGAAGTGCAGATCCTGTGCGATTTAGGAGAATGCACGCAACACTCAAGATCTCAGGATCGTAAGGACAACGACGATCCACCGCCGCTTGTCTAGCATTTGTTGAATATCATGTTGAGATATTGCCTGGCGCTATCATGGCACCACCTTGGTGGGCACACCGCCGGCCATGCATGACTGCGTCCAGTTGGCACCTACCAAGCAGTGATAATTTGCAATTCTGGACTTCCGCAGACAGAAGTGTGTTTGCGCGGCTTCAACAACGCAGAGTTGATGCTGTACATTTTTCTAGGGTTTTTGTCGATGTTCTACTCCCCCAGTGCTGTTTGGAAACGAAAATGCGGTGAGCTCTGGTACTGTACGCAAACATGTGCACAGAATTGTACATACTGTGTGTTTTAGGCAGACCGCTTGTGCGCTGAACCTCAATCCAATAAGACGTGAACCGAGAAATCTCTTGATACCATATCAAACAAGCAGCACTTCATCTCATGTATCTTTCTCTTTCTGCATTCCCCGGCGTCGTGTCGTTTACGAAAAGAAGCTACTGTGCCAGCTCTTGCTCGTTTCTTGAGAGTAAGGATTGATTGCGCACAAGGGCCATCACTCCTATTCCTATGCGTTCGTGACCTTGCTTGGAGTCTGCAACACAACCAAGGCCAAAGATGGCAGGTCGTGTTCGATGACAGGCGTGGCAATCCAGCGATTTGGCGGCGGCAATGCCATTCGATCCTTCCCCACCTCGTGAATGAACCTTGGCTTGCTTGTTCTTCGTACGCGAGATGATGCTCGGTGCAATGACCACCGAGACTGTTTAGGCAGGTCAAGCTTTCGATACTACACGCGGAAAGAACGTTGATGGTATTTGGCCCTGGAACGCATGTCGGAAAATTAGCATGCCGTCCGGGCAGTAGCCACGACGTAAATACCTGTCAAGGCCTGACCATGCCCTCTCGCCAACAAGCGGTCCGGCTTTGCTGGCAAGATGTTGCGCCTCTCTGCTGCTGTGTTATGCATTGCAAGGGCATTCGCAGCCCTCAATGCTACAGAAGATGGCTCAAAACTGACACTTTCGAACGAGCGTTTGGTTGCCTCAGTTGAGAAGGCTTCGGGTGCTATCAACAAGCTCCTTCTCGACGGTCAAGACCTACTTGGACCCAGATCCGGCAATACTGGCATTGGCCCGTATCTTGACTGCTATTGTACGCCGAATGGCAACGGGGCCTACACGCCTGGTCGAATTGCACCAGTGTACAAGCTTCTGCAAGGCACAGACGCGAGCAACACCTCATGGGGCGGCATTGTCATGAGCGAGACATACCCTCCGACTGGTCAAGTCTTGGAGCAGTACTGGTTCCTCCGCGATGGAGAGACTGGATTACACACATTCAGTCGACTGGCCTATCACAATGCGACCACGCCTTTCTTGCGCAACCTCCAGGAGTTTAGGACGCTGTTCAGGCCTAATACGCCGCTGTGGACGGACTTGTCGACAAACGAGATCCAGTACGCTCCACTGCCCAACCCGAACCCGGCAGCAGGAGGCAAAGGCGACTTCACCACCGTACAGGATGCAACCTGGCTTTTGCCAAACCGCAGTGATCCATATGTTGTTCAAGAATCCGATTACTTCACCAAATATACGTTTTCTGACATCTGGAGGGACCACCGAGTCCACGGATTGTTCGCGGATGGCTCGACTAGCAAGGATGGATCCACTTATGGCGCTTGGGTCGTGATGAACACCCGTGACACCTACTTCAACGGCCCGAAGAACTCTGACTTGGTCGTTGATGGCATTCTTTACAACTACATCGTCAGTAACCACCACGGCAACGGTACTCCGAACATCACCAATGGCTTTGACAGGACCTTTGGACCACAGTATCATCACTTTAACAAAGGCGCCGCGGGAACAACTCTCGAAGACTCACGTCAGGATGCTTTACAGTACGCGTACCCGGAATGGAATGTTGAATTCTACGATTCGATTGCTAAGCACGTACCGAACTACGTACCCACCTCCGGCAGAGGTTCCTGGAAAGGCAACATCAAGCTTCCTCGTGATGCCAAAAAGCCCATTGCGATCTTGGCTCAGAACAAAGTGGACTTCCAGGACAACGTTGCCGACACGAAAGCCTATCAATACTGGGCGGACATCGATGCAAACACCGGAGCTGTGCAGGTTCCTCGAGTCAAAGCTGGCACGTACCGCTTGACCGTCTACGCCGATGGCATCTTTGGCCAGTACACCCAAGACAACATCGTCGTCAAGGCCGGAAAAGTCACATCGACAAAGTCTGATTGGAAGGCCGAGTCGGCTGGCACTGAACTATGGCGCATTGGCACGCCGGATCGCAGCAGTGGTGAATACCGCCATGGATACGCGCGCGATCCTACCCATCCACTTCATCCCGAAGAGTACCGCATCTACTGGGCTGCGTACGACTATCCTACAGACTTTCCCAATGGCATAAACTTCAAAGTCGGTCAAGACGATGTAGCGACCGACCTCAACTACGTCCACTGGAGCGTCTTCGGCGGATATGCGAATTACGTGCGCCCAGAGCCATACTATGGCAATGGCGATGTAAACAACTGGACAATCTCGTTCGACACCACGAAGCGTGATCTGCAGCGGAAGACCAAGGCGATCTTCACAGTCCAACTCGCCGGTGCAAAGACTGCCGCTGGCAACACCGATATCTACAATGCCACGGAGCCTTACTCGAATCTACCATATACGGTGTCGGTAAACGGACATGACCTAGAGCCCTGGATTATTCCGTAAGTTCAATCGCTTAAGCGATCGAAATTCTCTTATTGACATATGATGCAGGTATTACCACAGCTCATCGTGTGCCGTTCGTTCGGCGGTCAGCTGCTACAACATCGCGCATAAGTTCGTCTTCGACGCAGGATATCTCAAAGCAGGAGAAAACGCAATCGTGCTGAGTTTGCCATTTAACGGAACGAACTATGAGAGTGCATTGCTGCCGCGTACAGTTTACGTTCAGTATGATGCCTTGAGGTTAGAGATACGTTGATGATGCTTCATATGCTTCGATCGAGAGTAACATGCTAGATTCGAGGTCCTGTAGCGGTGGAAATGATTTGGCCTGATACCCAGGAGGTTCTCGCATTATACTTCTAGTTTAGATGGCGACATCATGATCGCAACGAGTGATACTTTTGCCTCTAAAGCTTGCTTGGTAATACATGAGTCTGTGCATCGATCTTGTATGCCGCGGCAAACCATCGCCCAATGTGGCAAGGATGTAGCTCGCTGTGTTGTCAAACGACGTTATTGCAGGTGTCGTTGTGAATGACGCTGGTGAATAAAAGTAGCTGTGTTACGTATCAAGAGTAAGTTCATAATTCAAATAATGTTGTAGTGTAATGTAACAGAGGAGTAGATGTTCGATGGCGATAAACGGAGAAGCAAGGAGAACAAAGCCGAGCTTCAGACGAACAGCATGACGCATTGACACATGCTTAGATGGCGTTTGTCGTCTCGCCCAAGGCCTCCGGTGGCGGCGCGGGCACCATCAACATCACCATCTTTGCCTCCTTCTTGCACCCAAACACATCGACAATTTCCTTGGTTCCTTCGACTGCCATTTAATCACACCACTACATCCTCAGTCCGCCCAGCCGAAGCGTGATAAATCCACCCTAAGACTCTCAAAATGGGCTACGGCCCAGTGCTACCATGGCGGAATGCGCTCCAGCATACCTCACGACGATGCTACTCTTCTTCAAGAGGCATCAGCGCAGCATGTAGGGCGCCATCTTGGACCCCCTCTACACTACCAGCATCGCGCCTCTCGTCCGACAGAACAGTCCAGTTGTCGAGGAGTGGAGTCAGCATCTTTGGGTCACGAGACTTCTCGACATCCGTGTCAAGATTAAAAGAGAAGCCTTCCAGTTCGCCGGAGGAGGATATCACAGCAGAGGAGAGCAAGAAAGAGCTGGAAGAGAAGAAGTTGAAAGAGGAGGATGCGGAGGCGAAGGGCAAATCATCAGAGCCAACACCTATACCTAATGCTCTCGATGGCAAGGCTGCAGGTGCTGGAAGCGGCAGTGGAGCAGAGTCTGGATCTGGAGGTGGCGACGGCGGCAACAAGAAGCGCAAGACACAAGGACGCGAACTGGCCAAGCCCTCAGTTCCCGATGTCTATCCTCAGGTTATGGCTATCCCAATCGCGCAGCGCCCATTGTTCCCTGGATTCTACAAGGCTATTACCATCAGAGACCCCATTGTTATCGCCGCGGTGCAAGAACTTCTCAAGCAAGGTCAGAGCTACGTCGGCGCATTCTTGCTCAAGGACCCTCAGAGCAGCCAGGATGTTATCAACGACCCGAGCGAAGTTTACGATGTAGGAACATTCTGTCAGATTACCGGCGCATTCCCTGCAGGTTCGGGCGATGAGAAGGCGCTCCAGGCTGTGCTTTACCCACACCGCAGGATCAAGCTTAGTGAGCTTCTGCCTCCCAACCGTTCGGGAGTGAACCCCTCCAAGGGTGTGACGGCTGCGCCTGTGCCTTCAGCGGGCAAGGCGACAATCGAAGCAGCTGAGACTACCGAGGAGGCTAAACCTACTCCAGCCGAAGAGAAGAAGGGAGACGTCGTGGCGAGCTTCGAGGAGCAGAGCGTCGAGAAGGACTCTGCATCTGCTTCCAAGGCCGTCGCAACTTCTGGCCCAACAGCTTTCCTACACGACTGGGCTGTCAGTCTTGTGAATGTGGATAACCTGGCGGACGAGCCGTTCGACAAGCGATCACCGACCGTTCGTGCGCTCGTGTCTGAGATTGTCAAGACTTGCAAGGATATCGGCAATGTCAACCACCTGTTCCGCGATCATATCTCAGCTTTCGCCATGTCTCAATCCGCCGCAAACATTGCAGACGAGCCCGCCAAGCTCGCCGACTTTGCTGCAGCAGTCTCTGGCGGCGAGATGGAGGAGGCGCAGGCTGTACTCGACTCGTTGAACATTGAACAACGCCTGAGCAAGGCACTCGAGGTCATCAAGAAGGAATACATGAATGCGCAATTGAGCAGCAAAATTTCCAAGGACGTTGAGAGTAAGATCCAGAAGCGTCAGCGCGAATACTGGCTTTTGGAGCAAATGAAGGGAATCAAACGCGAGCTTGGTATGGAGAGCGACGGCAAGGACAAGCTCGTGGAGAAGTTCAAGGAGAAGGCAGGGAAACTTGCGATGCCCGACCCCGTCCGGAAGGTCTTCGACGAGGAGCTCAGCAAGCTTGCACACCTGGAACCTGCTGCTAGCGAGTTCAACGTTACGAGGAACTACTTGGACTGGCTGACACAGATTCCCTGGGGCAGGCGTAGCGCTGAGAACTTTGGCATTAAGCACGCTCGCGAGGTTCTGGACGAAGACCATCACGGCTTGAAGGACGTCAAGGATCGTATTTTGGAGTTCATCGCCGTCGGCAAGCTTCGCGGCACCGTCGAAGGAAAAATCCTTTGTATGGTTGGACCGCCTGGTGTCGGTAAGACATCGATTGGCAAGTCCATCGCACGTGCTCTGGGTCGCCAGTACTACCGCTTCAGTGTTGGTGGCTTGACCGATGTTGCAGAGATCAAGGGTCACAGGAGGACATACGTTGGTGCTCTGCCCGGTCGTATCATCCAAGCGCTCAAGAAATGCCAGACTGAGAACCCTCTGATCCTCATCGACGAGATCGACAAGATCGGAAGAGGTCACCAAGGCGATCCTTCAAGTGCGCTCCTCGAGTTGCTTGACCCCGAACAGAACAGCTCTTTTTTGGATCACTACATGGACGTTCCTGTTGATCTTTCGAAGGTTCTGTTCGTATGCACTGCCAACATGACTGACACAATCCCTCGCCCTCTTCTCGACCGCATGGAGATGATCGAGCTGTCTGGTTATGTTGCCGATGAGAAGATGGCTATTGCGGAGCGCTACCTCTCGCCTCAGGCCAAGGAACTCGCCGGACTTAAGGACGTCGCTGTCCAGCTCGACAAGGAAGCTCTTACCGAGCTCATCAACAAATACTGCCGTGAGTCCGGTGTACGAAACTTGAAGAAGCAGATCGAGAAGGTGTACCGCAAGTCCGCTCTCAAGATCATCCAGGAGCTTGGTGAGGATGCGTTCAGCGAGGAGGCTGCCATGACTGAAGAGGGTAAGAAAGCCGCCGCAGAAGCCGAGAAAGACCAGACCGATGTCAAGGATACCCCAGAGGATGTAGAGAAGGAGACGACTGTCGAAGCGCCTCGCGTTGCACTGAAGGTTCCTGATACTGTTCGATTGGACATCGGCAAGGACAACCTCAAGGACTTCGTTGGACCGCCAGTCTTCACTGCCGACCGTCTATATGATGTTACACCGCCGGGTGTTGCCATGGGTCTTGCATGGACCTCGATGGGCGGCGCTGCACTGTACATCGAGACAATCTTGGAGACCGCTCTGTCATACAGCTCTCGCCCCGGTCTTGAGAGGACTGGTAACCTGAAGGCTGTGATGAAGGAAAGCACTTCCATCGCATACTCCTTCTCCAAGGGCTTCATGGCCAAGAGATACCCAGAGAACAAGTTCTTTGACAAGGCCCGCATACACTTGCACTGCCCCGAAGGTGCTGTTCAGAAAGACGGCCCCAGCGCCGGTATCACAATGGCAACAAGCTTGATGTCTCTTGGTCTTGACCGCCCCATCAGCCCCACCATCGCAATGACCGGTGAGCTCACTGTTACTGGCAAGGTCCTCCGCATCGGTGGTCTTCGTGAGAAGACTGTTGCCGCACGCCGCGCTGGTGCCACCATGGTCATCTTCCCCAAGGATTGCATGAGTGATTGGCTCGAACTGCCCGAGGTAAGCTACTCGCATCTGAAGCAGTACTTTTGACCAAACGCTAACATACAACCTTTACAGAACATCAAAGAAGGCATCGAAGGCAAGCCTGTATCGTGGTACTCCGAGGTCTTCGACCTCGTCTTCCCAGACGTCGACGCCGCCCAAGCGAACACGCGCTGGAAGAAGGAGCTCGCCAAGCCCCCGAAGGAGGAGCGCGACGACGACGACCGCGATTGAAGCGTACCGGAAATCGAAGCTGTACTTGTATAAACCTGGCATAAGGTGGCTCATTTGATCTTTAGCATATGGCTTGTTGTCGGCGTTCCTTCCGACTTCTTCTGCCGCGGTGCCTGGCGTTCGGGGGAAAGGTTATCATGCATGCACGCGCGTGCAGTATGCATCGGCTAGGCCCATAGAGAGGGCGGTGTGGCAAAGGCTTTCCGCTCTGTTGTGTACATACCCGAGATAGAAGCGGTGTTAGTATATGCACTGTTTCCTTGAATCGGAATGGGTGTTGATAGAGGAAGAGCTGGAGCGGCTACTTCGTGCAAATCATTTACTTTCTACACTACTGTACTATAAAGACGTTGGCTCTAATTGAAGATGCAGGATGCTTACAAGAC
>Ga0265797_10005663_pt1 | contig 18092 bp, 14 predicted proteins | sample P2T30metagenome_FD_192433 | JGI IMG/M metagenome (GOLD analysis project Ga0265797, IMG submission 192433) | Plant litter microbial communities from East Loma Ridge, Irvine, California - P2 T30 | ecosystem: Environmental > Terrestrial > Plant litter > Unclassified | place: USA: California... | reverse complement strand
TGGCGATGGAAGACACCGAGAAGATCAAGATCCTGGTCGAGGATGCCAAAGAGGTTTGTAAGTTAACGATCTTGCCGCCGGACGTCAATGAATCGCAGTTCCGCTTCACGCCCGAAGGCGAAGCGCGTTCCAAGACCGGCAAGCAGGTCAGCAATATCCGCTACGGTTTGGGCGGCGTGAAGGGCGCGGGGCAGGGCGCGATCGAGGCCATCATCGCCGCGCGTCTTGATGGCGGCAAGTTCAAGGACCTGTTCGACTTCTGCAAGCGCGTCGACCGCAAGCAGATCAACCGGCGCACCATCGAATCGTTGATCCGCGCCGGCGCGATGGATGCCTTCGGCGTCGACCGCGCGATCCTGCTGGCGTCCGTTTCGTTTGCGATGGAAGCGGCCGGCCAGGCTGCGGCTGCGGCCAACCAGGTGAGCCTGTTCGGCGGCGACGATTCCGACCTGGTCGCGCCGCCCGAGTACGTAAAAGCGCTGCCCTGGACCGACCGCCAGAAGCTGTCCGAAGAAAAGATCGCGCTCGGCTACTACCTGTCGGGCCATATGTTCGATTCGTATGCGGCCGAGGTACGGCGCTTCGCCAAGACCAAGCTCAAGGACCTGGAGCCGTCGCGCGACCCGCGCATGATGTGCGGCGTGATCACCGGCGTACGCACCCAGATGACCCAGCGTGGCAAGATCCTGATCGTGGCGCTGGACGACAAGACGGCGGTGCATGAAGTGACGGTCTACAGCGAAGTGGCGGACGCCAACAAGAACGCCTTCAAGGAAGACGAATTCCTGCTGGTGGTCGGCAAGGTGTCCGAAGACCGCTTCAACGGCGGCTTGCGCATCACCGCCGAAAAGGTGTTCGACCTGGCGACTTCGCGCATCCAGTACGGCCACAAGCTCGAGATGGACCTGGCCACGACCGTCAACCCGGCCAAAATCGCCGAAGTGCTGGAGCCGTACCGCGTGCACGACGGCATGCCGGTCAGTCTGCGCCTGCAGACCAACGGCATTCCGTACATCGTGCAGCTGGGCGACGAGTGGCGGGTGGCGCCATCGGACACGCTCAAGCAGGCGCTCGAGCTGACGCTGGGGGCCAAGGACGTGGCGGTCGAATACTAAGTACTCGCCCATAAATACATGGGATTTTGGCTTGCATGGCCGGCGCGCTGCTGCGTTGGCCCGCGCTTGCAGTGCTCGCACTGCGGCGCGCTCGCCGCCTTGCATCGCATCCGGGCGCGCGCGGCCTTCGTCTATAATCCGGACTTCTCCAGACGCGGTTCGCGTGCTTGTTCAATAATGACCGAAACAATAATCACGCCCGCCTCCACACCTGCACCCGCACCGGCACCCGTGGCCTCGCGCAGCCGCGCCAGCAAGGCGGCGGGCTGGCTCATGCTGCTATTCCCCGCATCGGTGCTGACTACAAGCTTCGGCGTGCACCTGACGCTGCTGCTGGTGCTCATTGCGCTTGGTTTCCTGGTGCGACGCGGCCTGGTGCGGTTCTACGCCGAGCATGCGCGCGAGGTCAAATGGATCGCGCTGGCCTTCGGCGGCTACTTCGTGCTGACCCTGCTGCGCATGATCTGGTATCGCGACTCCAGCGGCACCCTCGACGGGCCGTCACGGATGCTGTTCGCGCTTGGCTGCATCGGTTTTGTCGGCATGCTGCGGCCGAGTATTCGCATGTTCTGGATCGGCCTGTGCCTTGGCACGATCGGTGGCGCCGTGATCGGCGGCTACCAGTGGTTCGTGCTCGGCATCGACCGCGCGATGGGGGCCACCCACCATCCGATCAGCTACGGCGACCTGGCAGTGGCCATGGGCGTGATGTCGTTCTGCTCGATGAATGCATTCCGTGGCACGCGCCTGGCATGGCTGCCGGTGACCGGGCTGCTGTGCGGCGCTTTGGCGTCGCTGTTTTCAGGTTCGCGCGGGGCCTGGCTCGGCCTGCTGATCGTGCTGTGGCCGATGCTGAAATACGGTAGCCACATCCACGGCAAAGCCATCCGGTATACGGTCGGCGTGGTGCTTGCCGCCTGCGTTCTCGCCTATGCGCTGCCGCACACCGGCGTCGCCGGCAGGATGGCCGACGCCGTGTCCGACGTCGAGCGCTACTACAGCACGAATGAAGCCAGCACCAACGTCGGCACCCGTCTCGAATTGTGGAAAGCATCGGCAATGATGATCGCCGAGCATCCGTTCATCGGCGTCGGCCGCGACGCGTTCTATGACGAGCTGCAGGCGCTGCATCAGCAGGGGCGGCTGCAACAGTCGATCGCGCTGATCTACAGCACCCCGCACAACGATGTGCTCAATACGCTGGCCACCGGTGGCCTGCTCGACCTGAGCTTCTTGCTGCTGATCTACGCCGCGCCGTTCGCGTTCTTTGCGCGCACGCTGCGCCAGGGTCCGCCGGCAGCGGCGGCGCCGGCGCTGGCCGGGGTGCTGCTGGTGATCTGCTTCATCGCCTTTGGCCTGACCGATGTGATGTTCTGGCTGATGCTGACCAAGGCGTTCTATGCCACCACGGTCTGCGTGCTGGTCGGGTTCTGCCTTGCCGCGAAAGCGCCGCCGGCGGCGCTGACTTCTTCCATTTCCCCGCACGAATCCAATGCGTCCACCACTTGACCGCATCCTGATCTGCCGCACCGACAATATCGGCGACGTCGTCCTGACGCTGCCGCTGGCCGGCTACCTGAAATCGCGCTTTCCGCATGCGCGTATCGACCTGCTGTGCCGCGCCTACGTGGCGCCGGCGATGCGCCATTCGCGCTTTCTCGATCGCGTGATCACGCTCGAAGAAGCGGGCGAACCGGCCGACTTTTTCGCGCAGCAGGACTACGACGCGGTGATTTTCGCTTTCCCGGATCGGCGCCTGGCCAAGGCCGCGCGGCGCGCACGCGTGCCGCAGCGGGTCGGCACCAGCCACCGCCTGTACCATTGGCTCACCTGCAATCGGCTGGCCCATTTCAGCCGCGTCAAATCCGACCTGCACGAAGCCCAGCTGAACTTCTTGCTGCTGCGCCCACTCGGCATCGACCATGTGCCGCAACGCGACGAGATACCGGCCCTGTATGGCCTCGAAGCGCCGCGCCGCGCCGCGGTCGACGCGCTGCTGCAAGACGGGCGGCGCCACTTCATCCTGCATCCGAAATCGAACGGCAGCGGGCGCGAATGGCCGCTGGCGCACTTCACCGCACTGGCGCGCGAACTGGCGGCGGACGCGGACATTCGCCTGTTTGTTACCGGCAGCGCCGCCGAGGGCGATCTGATCGCGCAGCAGGCGCCTGACTTGCTGGCCCTGCCGAACGTCGAGAACGTGTGCGGCAAGCTCGATCTGGACGGCTTGCTGGCGCTCATCAAGGCCTGCGATGGCCTCGTGGCCAGCAGCACCGGGCCGCTGCATCTGTCGGCCGCCGTCGGCAGCCGCTCGCTCGGGCTGTTCCCGCCCATCAAACCGCTCGACCCGGGCCGCTGGGGGCCGCTCGGCACGCGCGCCGAGGTGCTGTGCGCGGCGCAGCCGTGCGCCGGCTGCAGCGATGCTGCAAGCTGCACCTGCATGGCCTCGATCACGCCGCAACAAGTCGCTGCGCGCCTGCGCGCCTGGGCGCACGAAGGACAATAAACGTGGAAACCAAAGACATCGTCAAACGCCTGCTGGCGATCATCAAACCGTACCAGTCGCGCGCGTGGATGGCGCTGCTGGCGATGGCGCTTACCGCGTCCACCCAGCCACTGCTGGGCGAAGCGCTCAAGCGGCTGCTCGATGACGGTTTCAAGGACAATATCGATTTCAGCCTGTGGTGGATTCCGCTGATCCTGGTGTCGATCTTCGTGTTGCGCGGCGTGGGCACCTTCGCCACCGCCTACTTCAACAACTGGGTGCTGTCGCGCGTGCTCAACGACCTGCGCGCGATGGCCTTCGAGCGCGTGCTGCGCCTGCCGGTGGCGCGCTACCAGGATGAATCGACCGGCAAGATCATCAACACCGTGGTCAACGACGTGCGCCAGGTGGTGGACATGATCCAGTCGGTGTTCGTGGCCTGCGTGCGCGACGTGCTGGTGGTGATCGGCCTGCTCGGCACCTTGCTGTACCTGAACTGGAAACTGACCCTGGTGGCGATCATCGTGGTGCCGCTGACGGCCGTCATCGTGCGTACCACCACCAAGCGCCTGCGCAACCTGAACCGCGAAAGCCAGCGCGTCACCGCCGAGATGACCGGCGTGGTCGAAGAAGCCGCGCGCGGGCACCAGGTGATCCGCGTGTTTTCGGGCGAAACCTACGAACGGCGCCGTTTTCATCAACGCAGCGAAGCGCTGCGCGGCTTTTCGCAGCGCATGACGGTGGCGTTTGCCGCCACCACGCCGGTGACCCAGATCGCCACCTCGCTGGCGCTGTCGCTGGTGATCGTGCTGGCAATCCAGGCCGACATGACGGTGGGCGAATTCACCCAGTTCGTGACCATGATGCTGATGCTGCTCACGCCATTGAAATCGCTGGCCGAAGTCAATGGCCCGATGCAGCGCGGCATGGCCGCCGCCGAGACGGTGTTCGGCCTGACCGATGCCGAACCAGAACAGGACACCGGCAGCCGTGAGCTGGGCCGCGCGCGCGGTCACCTGGTGCTCGAGAATGTGGCGTTCCGCTATCCGAATGCCGTCAACCCGGCCCTGGACGGCGTCTCGCTCGAGGTGCAGCCTGGCCAGACGGTGGCGCTGGTAGGCGTGTCGGGCGGCGGCAAGTCGACCTTCGTGAACCTGGTGACGCGCTTCTACGATCCGCAAGGCGGCCGCCTGCTGCTCGACGGCGTGCCGTATCACGACATCGCGCTGGCCAGTTTGCGTGGCCAACTGGCGATGGTGAGCCAGAACGTGGTGCTGTTCGACGACACGCTGGCGGCGAATATCGCGTACGGCGCCGAGAAGATCGATTTCGAACGCCTCGGCTCGGCCATCAAGGCCGCGCACCTGACCGACGTGGTGGCCCGCCTGCCCGACGGCATCGACACCCGCATTGGCGAGAACGGCTCGCGCCTGTCTGGCGGCCAGCGCCAGCGCGTGGCGATCGCGCGTGCGATCTACAAGGATGCGCCGCTGCTGATCCTGGACGAAGCCACGTCGGCGCTCGACAACGAAAGCGAGCGCGCGGTGCAGTCGGCGCTCGACACCCTGATGGCCGGCCGCACCACGATCGTGATCGCGCACCGTCTGTCGACCATCGAACGGGCCGACCGCATCGTGGTGATGGAGGCCGGGCGGGTGATGGAGCAGGGCACGCATGACGAGCTGCTGGCGCAGGGCGGGATGTATGCCAATCTGTATCGGCTGCAGTTTGCGGCCGAGGTCAAATAAGGTCATCCTCGCGAAGGCGAGGACCCAAGTTCACTTACCTTGCCACTAGCGCGAACCGCAGTGGCTGAGCTGACTTGGGTCCCCGCCTTCGCGGGGATGACGTGCGAAAGATGCGGGCTGACGTTTAACGGATGCGTATTCACGTTGAACTGGCGCGCGGTTGACCTTCAACCAGCGTAATGCGCCGCCTCTCCCGGCTGTTCCAGCTCGGCCCCATTGGCCCGCTGCTGCACCGCCAGCACATAGCGCTTGAGTGCATCGTCCAGCGGCGGCAGCAACATCGCCCGCTCGCTCGCCAACGCACTGTACGCCGGCCGTGGCGCGCTATGGCCGCACGATGCCGAAGACACTTCTTCGAGCCGCTCGCTCGACACCCCCGCCGCCTCGCAGGCGCGCCGCGCCAGTTCTGCCCAGCTCACCGCATCGCCATTGGTCAGATGCCACACGCCGCGCTCACGGTCGATCAACAGGTCGAGCGCGACGTTGACCAGGTCTGGCACATAGGTCGGCGACACGGTCACGTCGCCCGGCGCCTGGAACGGCAGCCCGATATCCAGGGCGTTGAGCGCCTGGGTCACGAAGTTGTGCTGGTCCCACGGTCCGAAGAAGGAACTGGTGCGTATTACCAGCGCCTGCGGGTCGGCGTCCAGCACCCGTTGCTCGGCCTCGTGCTTGCTGCGCCCGTAGACGCCGAGCGGATTGACTGCATCCGACTCGACGTACGGCGCGCTCTTGGCGCCGTCGAACACCAGGTCGGTCGAGAAGGTCATGAAGCGCAGTGCGTGGCGGATGCAGGCCAGCGCCAGCACGGTCGGCCCGAGCGTGTTCTCGCGCATGCAGCGCTCGGCATCGTGCTCGGCCTCGTCGACCCGCACATAGCCGCCGGCATTGACGATCGCCCACGGCTTGAAGCGCACGATCGCGCTTTCGACCGAGGCCGGGTCGGTGATGTCCATTTCCTGGCGCGTCAGCACGTGGCAGGCCAGGTTGCGTTTTTCGCAGATGCGTTTGAAGGCCGAACCGAGCGTGCCGGTGGCGCCGGCGATCAGGATCGGCTGCACATGGGTCGACTTGAACTGGCTGCGCACGGCGATGTCGGCCACCGCCAGGCGCGTGGCGACCGGTTTGCACAGGAAGCGTCCGGGACGGCGCCACCAGCCTTCGCCTTGCAGCACCGGGTTGCTGAGCGCGCGCTTGCTGGCCAGTTCGCGCATCAGCGTGGCCACCGCAGTCGGTCGCGGCGCATTGCCCAGGTCCGCGCCACGCACGTCGAATGGGCCCGGTTCGTAGTAGCCCTTGCATTCGGTGACCAGGCAGTTCCAGTCGAAGGAGCCGAGCAGCGCCCACACCGTGACGGCGCGCACGTCGGCGCCTTGCTGGCGCGCCTTGAGCGCCGCGTTCCAGATCTCGACCAGCCAGCGCAGCTGGTCTTCGCGGTTGGCGTCGATGTGCGCTTCGGTGATCGCCAGCGGCAGGCCGTAGCGCTCCCAGGTCTCGACCAGCAACGGCGCGATGCCGGGTGTGGGCGTGGCCAGCGCGCGCGAGGCCTCGATGTCGGCATGCAGCACGCCGCGGTACACATGGCGGTGCGTTTCAGGATAGCGCTCGGGGCGATGATCGAGCCAGCGTTCGCTGGTGATGTAGTAGTTCACCCCGATCACGTCGGGCGGGCAGGGATTGTCGCGCAACCAGCGCAGCTCGTCCTGGGTAGCGCCCGATTCGAGCAGGTAGCCCCACAGCTTGTGGCCGTCGTCGACCATCCCGCACAGCAGGTCCCAGGCCAGCCAGCGGCGCTCGTTGAAGAAGCCGATGATCTCTTCCATTTCGGGCGTGCCGTAGGTTTTCGAGAGGTCGTCGGTCTGCACCAGTTTTGCAGCGGGGTTGACGGCGCGGATCGCGCGCATCGACAGTACCGTTGCCTTGCACTGGGTGAGCAGGGCGCGGATGAAGGTCGCTTCGTCGCCGCCATGCGGATACCAGACCCCGGCCAGGCCCGAGAAGCGCGCCGTGGTACAGATCTCGTTGACCGGCGTGTAGTATTCGACCCAGGGGTAGCGCGCCGCCACCGCGCCGGCGTATTCGGCCAGCAGGTCGGGGAAGGCGGGGTCGATCAGGCTGGTGTGGCGCGGGCCGCTGCCGTGGTGCACCAGGCCGACGATCGGGTTGACGCCAAGCGCGCGCAGGGCGCCCAGGCGTTCGTCGGGCCACGACCAGTCGGCCTTCTCGATGCCGTCCGGCGCGGTGCGCTCCCAGAGTACCGGGTAGCGTATGGCCTGTATGCCGAGCGAAGCAAAACGTTCGATGTCCTGCAGGCGCCCGGCGTGGCCGTTGCGGTCCATCTGGCTGAAATAATTGTCGCGTACGCGGTTGACGGTACATTCGAGTCCGCCCCACAGGGCGAGTTCCGGCGCGCTGGCCGACTGGGAGTCGCGGTGATTTGTCATGAAATCAAGACCTCTTATGAACACAGGCCCAAGCCTAATGGGCTGCTACAGGTGCTTGTGTGAAGTGGACCACATAAAGGTGGATTTTCGGACAAGTCCTACTTATTGTGGGTAACTTCCGCGATTCAGGCGCTCAACCGGATCTAACTGCCGACAAAACACCCTGAACCCGTGCATGTGCGCCATGATGGCGCCAAAGCGGCGAGAATCGCTGCAACACCGAAAAGCAAGCTGAGGAGGGTGGGCAATGTACATGGTCTATTGGACCGAACTGGATCAACAAGGCGCCGGCGCGCCGCAGTCGCAGGGCTTCGACACCAGCGAAATGGTGACGGCGATGGGCTTTATGGAAGACTTGCGCAAGCGCCAGCGCGGCGGCCAGGGTGTGCGCTTCATCACCATGTGTTCGGAGCACCCCGACGCGGTCGGCCATCCCGGGGTCGACGTCACCGGGCCGGATTACAACTGGAAGAAACGGCGAAATTAAGCGCGCGGCGTAGCGGAACATCGCTGCGCCGCCGAGCGTGGCACAATTGGCAATATGAATTCGAGCCAGAATCCAGCCAAAATTGCCCGCTATCGACCGCAGTTGTCGAATGCGCGCGCCGACCTGACGCACGACGTGCTGGCGATCGACGAACGCGGTCGCCACTCGACGATTTCGATCCCGGCCGAACGTCCGCTCACGGTGTACGTCGACAAGCGCGAAATCGTCACCCTGATGACGCTGGGGGGCGCACCCGAGGCGCTGACGCTGGGCTACCTGCGCAACCAGCGCCTGGTGCGCTCGCTCGAGGATGTGGTCTCGATCCAGGTCGACTGGTCGGTCGACGCGGTCGCGGTCACCACGCGCCACGGCATCGCCGACGTCGAGGCGCGCACCGCCAGGAAGGTGGTCACCACCGGCTGCGGCCAGGGTTCGGTGTTCGGCGGCCTGATGGACGAAGTCGACAGCATCGCCTTGCCGCCCGAGGTGCGCCTGGCGCAATCGACCGTCTACGCCATCGTCGAGAAAATCCGCAGCCAGCAATCGGTGTATAAACAGGCCGGCTCGGTGCATGGTTGCGCCCTGTTTTCGCACGACGGGCAACTGCTGTATTTCGTCGAGGACGTGGGGCGCCATAATGCGGTCGACGCCATCGCCGGCCTGATGTGGCTCGACGCGCTCGAGGGTGCCGACAAGGTGTTCTACACCACCGGGCGCCTGACCTCCGAAATGGTGATCAAGGGCGCGCAGATGGGCATTCCGTTCTTGCTGTCGCGCTCGGGCACGACCCAGATGGGGCACCGGGTGGCGGGGCAGGTCGGCATGTCGCTGCTGGCGCGCTGCAGCGGGCGCCACTTCTTGCTGCTGGCCGGGCACGAGCGCCTGGTGTTCGAGCCGCACCTGCCACAGCTGCAAGACCTGGCCCCGCTGCGGCCGACGCCGGCCCCCGGGCTCAATCCACGCCCGGCCTGATGGGATTACTCGACGCCACCCGGCACGCGTTCGCGCTGCTGTTCAGCGGCGACGCGGCGCTGTGGCACATCGTCTGGGTCTCGCTCAAGACCAGCCTCCTGGGGCTGCTGTTTGCCACCCCGCCGGCGGTGCTGCTGGGTTACCTGATCGCCATGCACCGCTTTCCCGGGCGCCGCATCGCGGTCTGGCTGGCGCAGGCCGCGCTGTCGCTGCCGACTGTGCTGATCGGTCTTCTGCTGTACCTGCTGCTGTCGCGGCGCGGACCGATGGGCGGCCTTGAGTGGCTGTTCTCGCAGCCGGGCATCGTGCTCGGGCAGATGATCATTGGCCTGCCGGTGCTGCTGGCCTTCACGCTGGCGGCGGTGCAGGCGCTCGACCCGCGCTACGCCGAGACCGCGCTGGCGCATGGCGCCTCGACCTGGCGCGTCATGCGCACCGTGCTGCACGAAGCGCGCTACGGCGTGATGGCGGCCGTGATCAGCGGCTTCGGGCGCGTGATCTCGGAAGTCGGCTGCGCCCTGATGGTGGGCGGGAACATCGAAGGCCAGACCCGCACCATCACCACCGCCATCGCGCTCGAGACCAGCAAGGGCGAATTCGCGCAGGGGATCGCGCTGGGCATCGTGCTGGTGTCGATTGCGCTGCTGATGAACGGCGCGCTGGTGCTGCTGCAGGGCGAGGCGCATAACCCGGGAGCGCGACTGTGAAGACGAGCCTGAGCGCGCCGCTGCTGTCGGTGCACGGCCTGCGCAAGGCCTACGGCGAGCGCCTGCTGTTCGACATCGAACGCCTCGACATCGAGCCTGGCAGCGCGTATGTGCTCACCGGCGCCAACGGCACCGGCAAGAGCACGCTGCTGCGCATGCTGGGCGGGCTGGAACGCTGCGGCGCCTGCGCCGTCGAACTGGATGGGCGGCGCCTGCCGCTGTACCCGTATCCACAAGTATTGCGGCGCGCGGTGGTGTACGTGCACCAGCATCCGATCATGTTCTCGACCAGCGTCGGCCACAACATCGCGTACGGCCTGCTGGCGCGCGGCGTCAATGGCCACGCTGCGCGGCCAATGGTGGAAGAGGCGATGGCATGGGCCGGCGTGGCCCACCTGCGCCACAGCGATCCGGCGCGCCTGTCGGGCGGCGAGAAGCAGCGCGTGGCGCTGGCGCGCGCGCGGCTGCTGCAACCGCGCCTGCTGCTGCTCGATGAGCCCACCGCCAACCTGGACGGACAGGCGCGCGAACAGGTGATCGCCTTGATTCCGACCTTGCTCGAACAGGGCCGCAGCGTGGTGATGGCCTGCCACGACCGTGACCTGATCGGCCTGCCCGGCGTGCGGCGCCTGAAGCTGCGCGACGGCCGTCTCGAAACACGTTAGATTTGAAGTGCACTTAACCAAGCCACTACACCAGGGAGAAAACCATGCAACGCCGTCCACTGCTCGCCATCCTGCTGTCCACCATGTTTGCTGCGCCGCTGGCGCTGGCCCAATCGGCGCCGCAGACGATCCGCCTGTCGACCACGACCAGCACCGAAAATTCGGGCCTGCTCAAGCACCTGCTGCCGGCGTTCGAGGCCAGGACCAACAGCAAGGTCAATGTGATTTCGGTCGGCACCGGCAAGGCGCTGGAGCTGGGCAAGAACGGCGACGTCGACCTGACCCTGGTGCATGCGCGCGAGCTCGAAGACAAGTTCGTGGCCGAGGGCTGGGGCATCGACCGCCGCGACGTGATGTACAACGACTTCATCGTGGTCGGCCCGGACACCGATCCGGCAAAAATCAAGGGCTCGAAAGACGTGATCGACGCCTTCAAGCGCATCGCATCGAGCAACGCGCGCTTCATTTCGCGCGGCGACAATTCGGGTACCGACGTGATGGAGAAGGGCTACTGGACCCAGGCCGCGGCCAAGCCGCAAGGCACCAACTACGTCTCGGCAGGCCTGGGCATGGGCGAGGTGCTGAACATGGCGGCCGAGATGCGCGCGTACACGCTGACCGACCGCGCCACCTACGGCGCCTACAAGGCCAGGACCGGGCTGGACGTCATGGTCGAAGGCGACAAGCGGATGGGTAACCCATACGGCATCATCGCGGTCAATCCGGCCAAACATCCAGGCGTCAATTACAAGGGCGCCAAGCAGCTGATCGAGTGGATCGTGTCGCCCGAAGGCCAGGCGCGCATCGCCTCGTTCAAGCCGGCCGGCGAGCAGCTGTTCTTCCCGTCGGCGCGCTAACACCCGGTTCGGGTTGATCTAGGCCTGCACCGGCCTTGGCGCCGGCGCCGCCACTGGCTGATCCGCGTGCAGGTCGAACTCCACCTTCTGGCTGGCCTCGGCGATGTGGCTCACCAGTGCATGGATCAACGTTGCCAGCCCGGCCATCTCAAGACCTTCTTCCATCATCACCAGGCAGTTGTACATCAGCGTGTCGCCATGGAGCGCGTGGTGTTTGCCGTTAATGAGTTCCATGCCGATGCAGCCACCAAGGAACAGCGCGCCGGCGGTGAGCAGGCGGCGGCGGGTGGCGGCCGGCAGGCGGAACAAGAACCTGAAGAAGAACAGCGTCGCCAGCAGCACGGCGCCCAGTGCCGGCAGCACCCAGGCGTAGTGCAGGTAGCCCAGGTCGCTTCCGCCCAGCATCGAGCGCATTGGTGCGGTCATTTTTTCGTGCACCTGGAACGCCTCGTCGTAGGCCAGGAACAGGAAGCCTGCGGCCAGCACGAACCAGTAGCGCGTATCGATGCTGGCGTGGTGTTTGGCGTCGAGCGCGATGATAAAGAACAGCACAGAGCCGAACAGCGCCATGAACACCGAGAAGAAGGTGGGCAGGTTGCCTTCGGTGTCGACATCGAACAGCGGCACCAGTCCCATTACGTAGTCGTGGTCAAAGCCGAAGCGGAAGATCAGCCCGACCGCGTTGGCGCACAGCAGACAAGCGATGATGGTGAAAAGGATGTGGGCGAAGGAACGTGGACTGCCGCTGAAATGGAACGATTGCATGGTCTCTCTCGTGTTGTTGTGGCTCTCGCTGCGCCGTCCGTCGTCATCGCGGCGCTGGAGAGGCGCAGGATGACATGAAGGATGACAGCACGATGACAAGTGTGTGACACGAGACTACGTTATCAATGTGTTACTTACAATAGTTATTTAACACTAGAAATATAATTTCATAAATTCTGGACGGATGAACCAAAAAAGCAACAACGGGTATTGTCAGATGAAAAAAAACGTCCCCGTGCGGCCTTGGCCGGACGGGGACAACAACTACTTACGCGGACAACTTATACGGCTGGCGGATCGGTTTCACGCGCATACACGCGGTGCCCGGCCAGCGCCGTCTTGAACGCGTCGAGCGCCATCTCGGCATTCTTGGCGTCGCCCAGGATCAGGCCCGGATCGGCCGAACCGTCCGGCATCGTCTGCGGCAGCATCGCCTTCGACACCAGGTTCGAGCCGGCGCCATACACCAGGATCGGCTTGCCGTGACGGTACTGCTCGCGCAGGAAGTCGATCACCAGTGCATTGCGCGCCAGTGCTTCGCTCGACGCGGCGCCATCCGGCACGATCACGCCGTCATACATCACCGACGGGCCGGCTTCGACCGAGATCTCGACATCGAGCTTGTCGCCATCGGCGCTGGCAACCTTGCCCAGCATATTGCCGACCAGGCGCGGCACTGCGCCGTCCTTGAGCAGGCTGGCGTAGATCTTCCCGGCCGAGGCACCATCGACACCCGAACCGACCAGCACCGCAACCCGGCGGCCCTTGACGCCGGTCTGGCCAGGGTGGCTCAGGATCGACAGCGTCGGCGACAGTTCATAGGTCGGGATCGGTGCATCGGTCGCCAGTGGCAGCGGGGCCGGCACGTCCATGCCCAGGCCTTCGGCCACGCGGCTCACCAGCACGTCGTTGACGTTGGCCAGCAGCGCCAGCATGCGTTCGCGCACGGCCGGGGTCTGGACCCGGGTCAGCTCGAAGCGGAAGGCGTTGACGATGTGGTTCTGCTCGGCCGGCGACTGGCTCAGCCAGAACAGGCGCGCCTGCGAATAGTGGTCGGCAAACATTTCCGGCTTGCCGCGCACCTTGTCTTCGACCACCTGGCGCTCGGGGAAGCTGGTAAAGCCTGCCGTGCCGGCCTGGTACGGCACGCCGCCGCCCAGCGAGTTCGGCTCATAGTTCACGCGGCCGCGGTTGATGGCCTGGCGGTGCATGCCGTCGCGCTGGTTGTTCTGGATCTGCACGATCGGCGAATTGATCGGGATCTCGTGGAAGTTCGGGCCGCCCAGGCGGGTCAGCTGGGTATCCTGGTACGAGAAGTTACGGCCTTGCAGCAGCGGATCGTTCGAGAAATCGATGCCCGGCACCACGTGCGAGGTGCAGAAGGCAACCTGCTCGGTCTCGGCGAAGAAGTTGTCCGGGTTACGGTCGAGCACCATCTTGCCGACCGGGGTCAGCGGCACCAGCTCTTCCGGCACGATCTTGGTCGGGTCCAGGATGTCGAAGGCGAAGCTGGCAGCCTGTTCTTCGGTAAAGATCTGCAGGCCCAGTTCATACTCGGGGAAATTACCGGCTTCGATCGCTTCCCACAGGTCGCGGCGGTGGAAGTCGGGATCGGCGCCCGAGATGCGCACCGCTTCGTCCCACACCAGCGAGTGGGTGCCTTGTTTCGGCGTCCAGTGGAACTTCACGAAGCGCGCTTCGCCCTGGGCATTGATCAGGCGGAAGGTGTGCACGCCGAAGCCCTGCATGGTGCGGTAGCTGCGCGGGATGGCGCGGTCCGACATGGTCCACATCAGCATGTGCGCGATTTCTGGCGACAGCGACGCGAAATCCCAGAACGTGTCGTGGGCGGTGGCCGCCTGCGGCATGGCGTGGTGCGGTTCCGGCTTGGCGGCGTGCACCAGGTCGGGGAACTTCATCGCGTCCTGGATGAAGAACACCGGCATGTTGTTGCCCACCAGATCCCAGTTGCCTTCTTCGGTATAGAACTTGACGGCGAAGCCGCGCACGTCGCGCGCAGTGTCGGTCGAGCCGCGTTCGCCGGCCACGGTCGAGAAGCGCACGAACACCGGCGTGCGCTTGCCCTTTTTCGAGAACGGCACGGCGCGCGTCAGTTCGCCGAAATTGTCATACGCTTCGAAGTAGCCGTGGGCGGCCGAACCGCGTGCGTGCACCACGCGCTCAGGAATGCGCTCGTGGTCGAAATGGCTGATCTTTTCGCGCAGGATGAAGTCTTCCAGCAGGGTCGGGCCACGCAGGCCCGCCTTGAGCGAATGCTGGTTGTCGGCCACCGGCACACCCTGGTTGGTAGTGATCACGCGCTCGGCCGGATCAACGCGCACGCGGTCGAGCGGATCGACCGTCGGGTTTTCGCCTTTCGGCGGATTGCCGTCACCGACCTTGTCGTTGGCGATGATCTCGCTGCTGGTGCTGCCGGTGGCCGCATGGGTCGACGGCTTGTAGGTCTCGCCTTCGGTCGGCGTGCGCGCGGCGTCGCCGTACTCGCTGGCCTTGGTGGCGTTGGACGGGCGCGCGGCAGCCAGGTTCTGTTCGGATGGAATCTTGTCGAGCAGGCGGTCGGCGACCGGATTGCTCACGCCCAGGCTTTGCGGCGGGGTGGCGCCGGACGGGCCGGCAACGGTGCTCAGGATCGAGCCGGCGCCTGCGACGGTGCTGGGTTTCTTCGGAGTAGCCATATTTGTCCTTGCTATGTGGTTTAAAAAGTGTCCAAGACAACATAGCTCAGCATGTATGGAAGGCAATGTGAGTTCACGCACGGTTGGGCCATAAAGGCACTAAATTATCGCTATTGGGGTGATAGCAAATAATTATGATCAGACTTGTTGCATAAAGTGATGTTACTTAGGCATGGTTGCGCTGCGCAGGTTGGTGCGGGCGCGTTGTTCGAGCTGTTGGTGCAGGAGGGGCGTGGTGTAGATGCGTGGACGTTCGAGGAAGCCAAGCAAGACAGCGCGACGCTTGTCGGCGTAGACGTCGGGCGCAACCCAGGCGTATTCGGCGCGGATCTGGCATTCGTATTCGGCGAAGCGTGATGCGGGCGCGCCGAGGATGGCCAGATCGATGTCGATGAGCAGGGCGGTATCGGTATCGGCGTCGGCGTCGGCAGGCACGGCGGCGCCGTGGCAGGTGGCCATGATCAGGTCGTGGATGCGGCGCACGCTTTGTGCTTCGAGTCCGGCGGCGTGCAAGGCTTCATGCGCCCAGCGCGCCGAGCGTTCCTCATTGTCGTGGGCGCGCACATCGTAGACCGCGTCGTGGAACCAGAGTGCGAGTTCGATTTCATGCGGGTGCTGCGCTGTATGGCGCAGGGTGTCGAACCGGGCCAGGCATTCTTCGAGATGCTGCAGCGTGTGATAGTGGCGTTGCGGTACGCGCCATGCGATTAGCAACTGGGGCAACAGTCCGGGAGACGAGGCCGGCGTCAGGTGCGACCAAAGAGTATTCCAGCGCTTCGTCAGCCTTGCCATCGTCCTGGCTTGATCCATTTGCGCTCCGTATCGCGTTGCTCTACCGGCGTACGATTCGATCCGGCGCTTACGTGGTGGCGTGCCTCTCCAGCTACATCAAAATCACATCATACTGCTCCTGCGGATACCCCTTCTCGACCTGCAGCGAAATGCGCTTGCCGATAAAGTCCCCCAGCATCGCCAGATGTTGCGACTCTTCTTCCAGGAACATATCGATCACTTCCTGCGAAGCGACGATGCGGAATTCGCGCGGGTTGAACTGCTTGGCTTCACGCAGCAGTTCGCGCAGGATTTCGTAGCAGATGGTGCGGCTGGTCTTGACTTGACCCTTGCCGGCGCACGCCGGGCAGGGCTCGCACAGGATGTGGGCGAGCGACTCGCGCGTGCGCTTTCGCGTCATCTCGACCAGGCCCAGCGCCGAGAAGCTGCTCACCGAGACCTTGGTGCGGTCGCGCGCCAGCGTTTTCTTCAGCTCGGCCAGCACCTGGTTGCGGTGCTCGTTGTTCTCCATGTCGATGAAGTCGAGGATGATGATGCCGCCCAGGTTGCGCAGGCGTAGCTGGCGCGCGATGGCGTGCGCCGCTTCCAGGTTGGTCTTGAAGATGGTGTCGGCGAAGTTGCGTCCGCCGACGTAGCCGCCGGTATTGACGTCGATGGTGGTCATCGCCTCGGTCTGGTCGACGATCAGGTAGCCGCCCGATTTCAGGTCGACGCGGCGGCCCAGCGCGCGCAGGATTTCTTCTTCCACGCCGTACAGGTCGAACAGCGGCCGCTCGCCGGTGTAGTGCGCCATGCGCGAGAGCACGCTCGGGGTGTAGACCTGGGCAAACTCGACCAGTTTCAGGAAATTTTCGCGCGAGTCGACCTGGATGCTGGCCGTTTCGTCGTGCACGAAGTCGCGCAGCACGCGCTGGGCCAAGCTCAGGTCCTGGTACAGCAGCGTGGTCGGGGGCAGGGTACGCGCGCCGGTGACGATCGCGCCCCAGGTCTTGCGCAGGTAGTCGACGTCGGCGGCCAGGTCGTCGCTCGAGGCTTCCTCGGCCTGGGTGCGCACGATGTAGCCGCCTTTCTCGTCGGGCGGCAGCATGCCCTGCAGCTTGGCGCGCAATTGCTCGCGGTCGGCTTCCTTTTCAATCTTTTGCGAGATGCCGATGTGGTGGTCTTGCGGCAGGTACACCAGCATGCGGCCGGCGATCGAGATCTGGGTCGACAGGCGCGCGCCCTTGGTGCCGATCGGGTCCTTGATCACCTGCACCGTGAGCACCTGGCCGTCGAACAGCAGTTTTTCGATAGGGGCCGGCGGCGCATTGCTGCCGTCGTGGGGACGCGCTTCCCAGATGTCGGCCACGTGCAGGAAGGCGGCGCGTTCAAGGCCGATGTCGATGAAGGCCGATTGCATGCCCGGCAGCACGCGCACCACCTTGCCCAGATAAACATTCCCCGCCAACCCGCGCGTCAGCGTGCGCTCGATATGCAGTTCTTGCACCGCACCCTGCAGGACCAGCGCGACGCGCGTTTCCTGGGGTGTGATGTTGATGAGGATGTCTTCGTTCATGGACCCGGCCGCGCGTATTGTTCAGGGTGACAATGATACACGCTGGGCTGTGGCCTGCGGGGCGATGGCCCGACGTTAGATGGTGAGTCCGGCCTTGCGCAGCAGATTCGCGGTCTCGAACAGCGGCAAGCCCATGATCCCGGAATGGCTGCCTTCGATATGCTCGATGAACAGTGCCGCCGGGCCCTGGATGCCGTAGCCGCCAGCCTTGTCGTAGGGTTCGCCCGTGGCGCAATAAGCGCGGATCTGGGCCGGGCTGAGTTCGGCAAAGCGCACATTGGACACTTGCGTGATCTGCTCCGAGACGCGCTCGGCGTGCACCGCAACCGAGGTCAGCACCTGATGGGTGCGGCCCGACAGGCGCTCGAGCATGGCGACTGCTTGTTGGTTATCGACCGGCTTGCCCAGGATCTCGCCGTCGATGGTGACGGTGGTGTCGGCCGTGAGTACCGGACGCAACGGCTGGCGCCGTTGCAGCAGCAGGTTGAAGGCGAACGCGCCTTTTTCTCGGGCCACGCGCGCCACGTAGTCGTGCACGTTTTCGTCCGGCCAGACGTCTTCGCTGACGTCGACTGCGCGGCCGGGGTCGCTGCGCAGCAGCATCAGATCGAAATCGACACCGATCTGACGCAGCAGTTCACGTCGGCGCGGACTCTTGGAGGCAAGATAAATTCTGTTGTGCTTGTGTTTCATCGACAGTGGACACGGGATTCAGACGCGGTGGTACGGATGGTTCTGGGTAATCGACCAGGCTCGGTACAATTGTTCCGCTAGCATGACACGGACCATGCCGTGTGGCAACGT
>Ga0265797_10005662_pt1 | contig 18094 bp, 14 predicted proteins | sample P2T30metagenome_FD_192433 | JGI IMG/M metagenome (GOLD analysis project Ga0265797, IMG submission 192433) | Plant litter microbial communities from East Loma Ridge, Irvine, California - P2 T30 | ecosystem: Environmental > Terrestrial > Plant litter > Unclassified | place: USA: California... | reverse complement strand
AACTGAGCGCCGACTTTGAGCGTATTGAGGTAGAGCCACGTCCGCTGGAATCGGCTCACGAGCCGCGCACATGTTCCCACGGAACTATTGGAAAACACAGAACGTTTGCTACCGACAAGCAGGTGAAAAGATCTCGCAGGAACGAACCCGAGCAGCGAGAGAGAGTGCAAAACAGCAACAAACCGCCGGCTGGCTGGGGTTAGGAAGGAGACTGCTTTAGCGATGGAGTTCATGGGGCGCAGGGCGCAAACATTTTGGATTCGCGTGTCATGTACGTCTGCGCTACCGGGTACGGATACAAGCCTGTCATTACTTTTGTGTACAGGGAATGCAAAGTTCATTTGAGACGTCGTGCTCGTCTTGATTCACCGGGAAAGCACTATCTACCGGTGCAGTTTGCCTGCTTGATCGACTTCTTCTCCTCCCCGTGGACAGGCACTATCCGAAAACAGCGAGCGCGATCTCTGCAACGCGACCAGAGACATCCGTACATTCACCCGGGTAGATAGCAAACACGATCACCAAGGCTTTCCAAAAGTCACGATGGAAATAATTGCCCGTGGTCTGCTTGCTCCAAGGTCTCAGATCTGACATCGATTTCTAAGGAAAAGAAGAGAATATGTAACGAAAAGTCTACTTGACATACAGATGCAACGAATACACACCAAGAAACGACTGTGGCGAGGGCAAGCAAACACCGCATTATTCTAATAAAGTGGCGAACTCACGCCGAATCTGGGAACGGGTGATGGGAGCATCCTCATCATCATCGCCTCAGCAAGCTCACCAGGAGGCGTGCGTGCTCCTGCTCGGGTGGGCGGAGGAATGCGATGATAATGAGACTGCGTGCGAGGTGAGCGAGCAATCTGACCAGAGGGAGAGAGAGGGAGAGGGAGAGAGACAGAGAGATAGAGAGAGAGACAGCCATTCGTTCAGGCCCATCAAGCACCACACGGCTTAAAAGAAACGCAACCCAACTGCTAACCTAGAGCAGCTCCAAGCCCTACAAAAAGTCCTGCAAGACACCTACCATTTCTCGGTGCGCTCCAAGCAACTGCACTTGCAGCGACACCCGCAGCTCCAGGCCGCGAAACACCTTGTCGATTTCGTGCTCGAGGCAGATGGGGTTGGGAAATTACTCGTCGTCTACTACGTGGGTCACGGCCGTGCTGGTGTGGAGGGCCAGCTCATGCTCTCGGGCATTTCGACGACGCCGCAAGACGAAGACCAAGACGAAGACCAAGACGAAGACGAAGAAGAGAAGACGGCGGCAGCCGCCGAGGACGCGAGCATCGACTGGTCCGCCATTGAAACCCCTCTGGCGAAGACGAGAGGCAATGTCCTTGTCATCCTCGACTGCTGCTGCGCGGGCTTGGTCTGTCAATCACCGTCACTGCGGATGCGAAGTGGACGCCGCCGGAGAGGGAAGTTTTTATATGTCGCGGCTTGCAAAGCTGATCAGCGCACTCCAAGCGGAGGGCCGACATCTTTCACGACGGCGATGATTTGGGCTCTGGGGAAGCTGGCAGGGGAAGCCAAGTGTGGTTTTACCGTCAGGAGGCTTGTGAAGACGCTGATGGCGTACGAGCATTTCCCGCGCGCCACGCAGGAGGTTGTGGTTTTTGAGAGGGGGTTTGGTGAGGCGGCGATTAACGGGGATATTTGACTGGCGCCTTCGCCGGAGAAAACCGACGCTACCAGCTGTATGGGAGTGGAAGGCAGACTGGAAGGCTCTCCTTCTACGGCCGACGTGCTAGACGTTCGCCTTGGCTTCGCCGGACGCGCGACGGGAGCTGTCGTTGAAGACACGGCGCATGCTTTGAGGAAGTTGTTGCGGATGGACAAGGAGTTGCGATTCCCTCGCGTCTCTTTCTTGAAACAGAAGTCGAACGTCGAACGTCCGGCAAGACGTTGGCTGGGTCTCATTCGGAAGGGAAAGAAGCCATCGGTGGGAACGTGACCATTGCCAATGGTGGAAGGGCCGCTTTCTGGCGATGAGAGAATGCTGGTCACGCTCAAGAAGCACTATATCTAGCGACAAGTGGCTGTTATTCGGTGTTGTTCGGTGCCGGCAGGTCACGACAAGGCGTTTGTGGTGGTGGTGGCGTCAGAGACTGGTGCCATGGTGTGCTGACATGTCACCAGATGCGCGTATTAATAATCTGCTCGCTGTCCGTTCATGCGCAGGAAATTCATCGTTTCTTGCATCTGTTGAGTTCCAAATTCACGCCGCTTCAAGAAGGAGCTTGGTCGAGGGCTTGGAAACGAGATACTAGGGCTCGGATGAACCTATAGCCCGTAGGCTTTTGCACTGGCCGTCCTTTTGCATCTCTCTCGTTAGACAGAGTCTTCTTTCCGTACGGCTTGCCTTGGTCGGAAATAGATCGCCATTCTCGAGCACGTGAGATTGCTGTTAAGCTTGTGGTGACAGTCCAAGATTTGGCCAGGCCGCGCCTTTTCGGTGGTAGGAGAAGTTTATCTGCACTCCTGTGCATGTACACCTACAAGGTGGGATGAGTACCTAAGTGAGCTCTCACATACAACGTCTCGAAGCGCATGACGGAAACGCGCGCCAGATGGAACGACGGCGGAAGAAGGGTCAGGGCAATACTAAGGTGTCCTGCTGTTGGCATTCCCGGAAATCGGCGAGCAATGGTTGTTGGAGTCACCGGAATAGTCGTCTTCAATCTCCTCTCAGCCTGCTGCTAAGCCATATCTAGGCGAAGGATTTTGCGCGCAGGTTGTGATTGGCTCGTCATGATGCCAGCTGAGAGCAGCTGAACTCTAGGCTGCCTGCATCCACGCCTTCGCTTCACCACCGCTCCACTCCAATATTGTGCTGACTCCACGCGACAACGACGACGACGACTCATTCTACCACTGCCAACAAAAGATGTAACGTCTCGCAGACAGACGCCGCGTCTATAAGCGCGTAGTCTATTTCTACACCGAGCCGTGGTTTCGTCTTGAGCGGTGCTATTTCTGGCATTCCGGTGAGTGGCGGCGGTCATGTCATGTCGTCTCGCAACACCAACACCCCGTCAGGCCATGCTACCCTATGCATGTACCACTTGCTACTACTGCAGCCTGCAGCCTGCAGCCTCAGCTGGACTCTGGCCCCCACCGGGCTAGCAGTATGTCTAGCAGCATGATAGACATCAACCTTACCTGATCGTGCCGTTTGCGCCGAAAGACTACTACCTACGCCTCGTCTGCATTACTCTTACTCACTTCCTTCTGCCCTGTCATCCTTCCATCCTTCGCTCGTCTGCCTACCCATTTCTTACTTTCCTCCCGTAAACACTTTCTTCTTCCTTCCCTCCAATCAAAAAAGAATTAAAGTAACATCTTGAACAAACGACACGGCATATACGGTATTCCTGCCGTCCTACCTTTTCATCAGCGTGACCCGTTTTGTGGTCTAACACCCAGCAACCATGGCGTTTCTGGGCGATGATGATTACTACAACCCTTCTCCTCGGCGGCCTCGACCCCACCACATGAACAGCAACGGCTACAACATGAACCTGGACCCAAACGCTTTCCAGCGGCGCGACCATGGCTTGCACCGCACCCGCTCCACAGGTCATGCCCCAACACCCATAGTGAACGTCTACAACGACGTCTACCAAGACGCCAATCTGCGCGCGGACTCTCACTCGCCACCCTTTGTCGCCATGCCTCCATACGCACCTCCCAGCCCAGACTTCCGAGGCCGAGGCGGCAGATTAGGTGACGAGCTCCTAGCCGACGAACTCGCCGAGATACGACTAGACCGGCGCATGCGTTCGCGCAGCCGCGGTCGCAGTGATGCCAGCTCCCGCTCCAGTGACGGGCGTGGCCGAAGCGAGTTCTACAAGCACGAATTGGATCGCCTCGAGCGTGAGAAGCGCGACATCGAGCAGCGCGAGGCTTGGAAGCGTGAGGAGGCTCGTATCAAGGCTGAGATGGAGATCAATAGACTCAAGGACGAGGCTAGGCGTGCCTCGGATGACCAGAAGAATGAGGCGGAGAGGAAACGAGTGATTGAGGACTACGAGCGTAAGCAGCGGGAAGCCAAAGACAGAGCGAAAGCAGAGGAGAGTCGGCTCTTGGAGAGGATTGAGCGCGAAACGCGAGAGGCCAAGGAGAAAGCGAAAGCAGAGGAGATCCGAGTGTTGGAAAGGATGGAGCGTCAAAAGCGAGAGGCCAAGGAGGAAGAGAAGCGGGTCATGGAGAAGATCGAGCGTGAGAAACGCGAAGCCAAGGAGCGTGAGGACAAGGAGTGGCAAGAGTTCGAGCGTCGACGCAAAGAAAAGCAAGAAAAAGAAGACCGCGAGAAAAAGGAGGCCCAAGCCAAGCTAGACGAAGCGATGCGCAAGCGACTGGCAGAAACAGGCTTCACCCAGTCCCAAATCGACGACATCATGGACAAGCAAAAGGCCACCAAGCACCCCGAACCAACCAGGAAGACGACCACCACAACAACCACCACCCGCGCATTGGCGCCACTGCGCTCCCACGTCCCCGTCTACGCAAAGATCCACACCGAATACATCTCCACCGAGACCCTGCGCTACTACGACATCCCATGGGAATACGACCGCGTAAGCCCAACACCCCCTCCCTTGCAAACAATCCGTCCGAAATTCGCATGCTAACAATATTCCCCAGACCGACCCTTCCTACATCATCATCCTCCGCGAGATGGACAAGCACGAAACCAACATCCTCTTCGACCACACCAAAGCCCTGCGCACCGGCCGCCTGCTCCTCGACGCCCCGAAGAAGGAGAAGCCCGAGTACGCTTTCTATCGCAAGCGGGACCGCAGCAAGAGTCGTGTGCGGGATGGTGGCGGCGAGTGGAAGAAATTCGGGATATTGGAGTACAAGAGATAAATGATGATGAATGATGATGATGATGATGATGATGGTGATGGTGATGAGATGATTGAGATCATACAAATGAATCTTGTTGCACGAGCTGCGGGCGTTGCTGTATGGGATGCTGCATTCTTCTTTTCTTTTCTTTTCTTTTCTTTTCTTTCAATTTATGCTTGAGATGGTCCAACAGGGTTCAGTCCTCTCCTGTAAACAATTCGACTCGACTCAAAAGGGGGGTTTCTCTGCTCTTTTCTTCCCTCGGATTTTTTTTTTTTTCGCAATGCTCTATTCGCACCCGATCATGTCCGTGAGACGAGACTTGCAACATAACCTTAGGTAGTCAACCGAACCATCCATTTCTCCAGACCTCCATGCCCGTTCTCTGTTTTGCCTGCCTTTTTGATTTTACAAACAGACAGACGATATTAGATCTCATGACTACAAGGGCCAGCCGGCTTGGGCGCATACCCACGAGTACGAAAAGAAAAAACATCTATCCACGGCGAATGTTTCCATTGGGAAGTTGCCTCATCATCGTCTTCTCTTCGCACTCTATACGTTGAAGTAGATCGAGAGGGGAAGTAGGTAGCTTTCACGGCAAGGAGAGAAGGTAGTGAGAATGGCAAGTGTGATTTGGAAAAGAAAATCATTATGTATTCAGTATTCTCTCTGAAGTAAAAGAGCATTAGAAAAATCAATCTTCGCGCTTGCTTGCTCGATCATGGGATCATGCAAGAGAGGGAGAGAGAAAGAGCTAGGTCCATGTTAAGCTCGTCTCGTCTCGTCTCGGGTATCTTCTCGAAACAACAAAATGCTAACGGCGCCAAGAGACTCGAAGGAGGACAATGACGAAGAGAGAAAGAGAAAGAGAGAAAGAAGGTCGTAAGGAAAGAAAAGCCCAGCGCTCGCTCATTGTTCGCGTCCTTCGTCCTGAAAATGCGTGTGAATCGGCCTGGCTGCGCCTACACATTACTGCGAGCCTCATTTCCTTCTTGCTTCATCGAATTAGAGACCAGCGGACGGGATAAAGCGAGGTATGGTCTGCTATGTTCGCGGTGGTGTTGTGCTGTTTGTGAGCGTTCGAGACGCTCACCATGCCGGATGGATCGGTGTTGTCCTTAGGCGGTTTGAGTTCGTTTGTGGTTCCGTGTGGAAGTGAAAGAGAGAGCAACATATGGTAGGCAATGCTTGAAGTGATCCAGGCATGTTCCTCGAGAAATGTGGGAGATCGGAAAAGAGGCCGCTCGGCTCTGTTCCTAAAATGAGATTGGATGCGGTGTCTCGTCCTCGTCGGCGGGCGCGTTTCTCAGATGATCGGCGAGCTTGTGTGCGATGGTCTCTGCATGAGCGGGAGACTTGATGGTGCGGGTACCAGAGCTTGCAGTGGTGCCCGGAGTTATGTGTGATGGCGTAGGCCCGGTAGAAGTGTTGAGTCTTGCAGCTGCGTTGGCTGTGGCACTGTCAAAGGAGCTGTGTCCAGACCTGGAGGCGCCGGCTCTGACCTCAACCTCGTGCAGTCGTGCAGTAGATCTGCTTGGGGAGGCGCTGTCATGTACCGTCTTGCTAATCAGGCTGATCGATGGTGGGAGTACCACAGCGCGTTTGGCGAATTGCGGCTCCTTGGCGCCTTCATCTTCACTCTCCTCGTCACTCCACATCGCATCGTCGGCTTCTTCAGCTGACACGAGGGTGATTTGGCGGGCATTCGGACCAGGGAGGCGGAAGTTGACCTGCCTTCCCTGCCTTCTTGTAGCTTCTGTGGCACGCTGGTTTGGTGGTTCCTTTTCGAGTTCACGTTGCGCCTGGGGTCTTGCTTGGGCAGGTCGCGCTGCCTGCAAATGATATTGCGTCAGATTCACGTGATGTCCAGTCCGCTGCATTGCATAGCCGCGGTGCTGTTGAGGTCCACGCTGCTGAGCGTTCTGGTGTTGCTGGGCTTGCATTGGCATCTCCGGTCGTGGAGTGTCCACGTAAGCCGCGGACAGTTGTGTAGTCTCGTTTGGTGAGTTGCGCTCGACCACTCCAGGTGCACCGCCGCAATGCTCGATCCGGTATTTCTCGCTGACGAAACCATCCAAGTTCCTACGGTACGGAAGGACCGTTTCGTTGTTCAGTCCCTCGACATTCAACCCGGAATCGGGGGTATACGGCCGTATGACCTGCCCTGGGTTCATATTCACACCACGACGACGCACAGTTGGAACCTCGCTGGCTCCAGAGTCGCGACGAGTGTCTTTCTGCTGACCGGAGCCATCAACGGCGCTGTCTGCGGGCGAGCCGCTCTCAACGGTTGACGATGTCGAGTCGGTGCGCGTATGGAACCCGGTCGTCTTGAACATCCCGGTCTTGTCCATGCTGAAGGTGACTGGCGTGGGAGCTTGCAGTAATAGGGCCTGCGAGGCCGATCGGCTTGCTGCCGTGATCGGGTGAAGAGGTAGGATCTCCGACTTCTCACTTTGGTGAGCTTTCCGAAGGCGACTGTTGTAGTAAAGTACGAGTGGGTGATCGACAATCTTCAGGCCTCCGGGACCGTATAGTGCACCCGGTCCAGATTCGCGTAGGTCACGCTCGATCAAGTCCTTAACCAGAGACAGAGGCGCGTCCTTATGATGTCTCCAGCGTCCAAAGGATACCATTCCATCGCCATCGCCTTCCATCAGGGCGTCGACTGCATCGATGCTGGAGCTTTTCTGTAGCTTTGGGCTCGCATCGCCGGACTCGTGCTCGGGTAAATCGGTGGATTCGACGTTGAATGCCTTAGGAGGGCGAGCTGTAGGCGCGAATCTTTGCACACCTGGTATGACGACTTGTGATGCAGGAATCTCCCGCGGCGAAAACAGGGCAATTGGCTCGTTCGACCACATTGAGCCTGCAGGACCTGTTGGTGCAATTGGTGCGGCTTCCTTTGCTACTTCTGGCTCCAAGCGATAGTGTTGAGCAGCGAATTCGCGGCCTAGGCGCGCAAACCTTAGGTCTTCCTGGAATAATGTTAGACTCGAGGCGCCGAGTTGCTGGTCGCATGAGGAACCTACCATGCGCAAGTGAGCGGCCTGTATCGCATGCGCTCTCTTGACGGCTTCCTCCCACTCGCGCTCGATGCTTGCTGCATGACCTGCTGGAGCTGTATATGAGGTTAGCATTGCACTATTAGATGGGGGAGAAGGGTACTTACTGAAACTCAAAACCCAGTTCTTCAAGTCGCCGATCTTCTGCTTCGCGCGCATGAGCTGGAAGCTGTCGCTCAACAGCAACTTGATGCGCTCGGACTTTTTTGCCTGCTGGTTAGAGGCTGAAGTATTCATACGGTGCGCAATTGCCTCGAGGCTCTGCGCAGCAGTCTGATCGGAAGCTCCCCTCGTCGCCGCCCACATGCCACTGTGGGGTCTGGGGGATTCACCGAAGATTTCGGGCTCAAGGACAAAACGTACGCTTTTCATGATGTCCAAGTGTGTGCTGAGGTAAGTCTTGCGATGGTAGTGCGACTTTCGTCGAGTTGGAAGGGTCGTGGTGCCGAAAGCGTCGCGATCAGTGAACGATCTTCGGCGAAGTGGTAAACAAATGGGCGCGAGCCAGCGCGACCAATGTGTCTGTGCGATGCTGTGAAGAGCTTGTGAATGTGCAGGTAGTTGCGGTAGAGCGTGTGGGCAAATGCGATGGTGGAAAAGAGAAAGGTGTGTTTGGTGTGTGCGAAAGGTGTGGATGCATGGAAGAGGTTGCGACGTGAGAAGGCGAGCCTTTTTACACTGCAGGGGAAGTGGAAGTGGGGGCGGTGTCGCGAGTGAAGTGAGTGTAGTGAGGTTGCCGTGAGGTGTCGCGCAACCAACGTCACGGGTGGCTGGGTCGAGTCGAATGTTCAACAATGGCCAGGTGAAGGCGAGGCGGTGAAGCGCAGTAGATGGCAGAAGAAGCACGAATGGAAGGCAGAAAGACTGGACTGGACGGTAAAGACTGTTTGATCGGAGAGAGTGAATGCTCGTGACGGGATGGCAGGTAGTATTGCTACATGCGCAGTGGAGTTGGGAGTAACGGACACAATTAAAGTGAAGTGAGGTTCAGCTGAACTGTATCGAAGCGTGCTCGCCACATGGGCATCGAATCGTGCTGTCGAGGTCGATGGGCAGTCACGCCCACAAGGTCGCCTTGCTCCTTCCCTACCTGGTGGTCGTCCATTTCGAGAAGGATCCTCCCACTGAGAAGCACGTCTTGTCGACCACGGGACTTCTGATCCAAAATTGAGGGCATCTCGACACGCTCGATCGAGTTCCAGTGTCTGATATGATGTTACTGTCAAACGTCCATTCAGTGTATGTCGGACATGGGCGAGAACAAACCCATTGTTGGCGTGGCTTTATTGTCCACGCCACCGCTTCACAGCTCCTTTACATCCTCCATCGAAGGACAATGCCAGAGTGCTCGTCCGACATGTCGCACACGCATAAACTGAACCGACAAGTTACATTCGGTCGAGGATGTCCAAGCATCAGAAGAAGACGTGAGGTCTCCATCTGCACAGCTGAAGCCGAGACTCGGATCTCCCGTGCAGGGTTCTGTGGCTCAATCGGGCGACCCGCAGATGGCGCAATTGCGAGTCACTACTACTGTACCACTTTAACTTGGATGAGAAATATTATTCAACCGCTTGGAAAACATACTCTACTCTCTCTTTCACAAATCATACCAACTCTGAGAATACACCTTGGAACTTTTAAACTACCTTCACAACAGCAACAATGGCAACGTGAGTCCTCTCCATTGCCGCAAGAAATACTCGCATCGTGCCCCTCTACAACCCCGCCATCGGCCTTCGAGTCGAACACGAATCCTAACAATCGCGGCAGCAACATTACCTGGCACGCCGGTCTCACCCGGGAGGAGCGCACCGATCTGCGCAAGCAGAAGGGTGCCACCGTCTGGTTCACCGGTCTCTCCGCCTCTGGAAAATCCACCATTGCCATTGCCCTCGAGCAGCACCTCCTCCACCTCGGTCTCCAGACCTACAGACTGGACGGCGACAATGTCAGGTTCGGCCTGAACAAAGACCTTGGCTTCTCGCCCAAGGACAGAGAGGAGAACATCAGGCGTATCGCTGAGGTAAGCAGGAAATGGAGTGAGTGCTCTTCCAGCGCTCGACTGACCCGGCGCAATAGGTCGCCAAGCTCTTCGCCGACAGCACCACCATCGCCCTCACCTCCTTCATCTCCCCTTACAAGGCCGACCGCCAGATCGCCCGTGACCTCCACGCCGACACCAAGAACAACGAGACCCCTCTTCCCTTCATCGAGGTTTTCATCGACATCCCCGTCGAGGAGGCCGAGAAGCGCGACCCCAAGGGTCTGTACAAGAAGGCTCGCGCTGGCGAGATCAAGGAGTTCACCGGCATCAGCGCGCCCTACGAGGCTCCGGAGAAGGCGGAAATTCACATTCACAGCGAGAAGACTAGCGTCGAGGAGGCTGTCAAGATCATCACCGACTACCTGCAGGAGAAGGGTCTGTTGAAGTAAATTTACGATATCAACGACGAGTATATATAGGATAGAAGCTTGCAAAGCATGAGCGTGCCAGAGGTGGCTATGAAAACAATGCGAACGAAAAATATGTACATACAAAGCGATGCTTACCGGTTGACGAGTACTGCAAGGCGCGGTGCATTCACGATTCCGCCCAGAAAATCACGTCTCCGAGAGTCGGCGGACGAGCGCTAACGCAACAATCAACGCTAAGGCACCTATTATCAGCCGATTTACAGCCAATTAGCAAAATTCGGGTGTTCGCAGAGTGAGGTTTCATTCCTGGTAGTCTGACGAAAAATCAGCGATAGCGAAACGCCTGGGGCCGACGATTTCCGTCAATTCTGTTTGGATCGTCCTACGCGTTGGAGTGGCCGCTGTTTCACCGATGGCGGAGGATGGGAACTCCACCAAACTTCTCCATCCCACCGTCAAAGCCGCGGCCAGCCGCGACATTGGCTGGAGCTCTCAAAGTTATCATGCAACAGATATAAAACATTTTGAGGCTGCAGCTGCTTTGCTTGAATGATTTCTGTCTCCCAGTACAGCAATCTCACAATGGCCGCCACACGCTCTCCTCTCACTCTCTCGAGGGCTTCCGCCCCTTCGGTGTCGCTCGCTGCAGGCAAGGCCTCGATGGCAACCCTTGCGACCTTCCAGATCCCCAAGGTCGACAATGAGCCTAACGTGAGTGTCTGGACCAACCTCTGAACAAAACCAACAAGTACTGACTATGCGATCAGAAACACTATGCAAAGGGTTCTGCTGAGCGCGCGAAGCTCCAGGCTGCCGTCAAGTCCCTCCGCCAGAAGGCACCTGTCGAGGTTCCTTTCGTCGTTGGCGGCAAGGAGTGCAAGTCTGCCACGGTTTCCCAGCAGCCTATGCCCGCGTCTCACGCCGAGTCCGTTGCCTCCTGGCACAGCGCATCCTCTGCCGACGTGTCCAAGTCCATCGATGCTGCCCTCGAGGCCAAGCGCTCATGGGAGCAGACTCCCTTCGCCGACCGTGCCGCCATCTTCCTCAAGGCTGCCGACCTGGTCAGCACCAAGTACCGTTACGATATTATGGCCGCCACGATGTTGGGTCAGGGCAAAAACGCATGGCAAGCGGAGATCGACGCTGCGGCGGAGCTGGTCGATTTCCTGAGGTTCAACGTGCAATACGCACAGGACCTCTACTCGCAACAGCCGGTACACAACAGCCCGGGTGTGTGGAACAGGGTGGAATACAGAGCTCTGGAGGGTTTCGTCTACGCGATTACCCCCTTCAACTTCACAGCCATTGCAGGCAACCTTCCTGCAGCCCCGGCGCTGATGGGCAACGTTGTCGTCTGGAAGCCTAGCCCTGGCGCCATGGCCTCGAACTGGCTCTTGTACAAGATCTTGTTGGAGGCTGGTCTTCCCGCGAACGTCATCCAGTTCGTGCCGGGTGATGCGATCGAAGTCACCAAGGCTGTCATGTCGCACCCCGAGTTTTCTGCGCTCCACTACACTGGTTCCACTGCGGTCTTCCGCTCCCTGTACGGCCAGATTGCCAACGGTGTTGCTGAGGGCAAGTACAAGGGCTACCCTCGCATCGTCGGTGAGACTGGCGGCAAGAATTTCCATCTACTGCACCAGTCTGCCGACGTTGAGAACGCCGTCATCAACACTGTCCGCGGCGCATTCGAGTTCCAGGGTCAAAAGTGCTCCGCTACATCTCGGGCCTACTACCCCAAGAGCCTTTGGGACCAGGCCAAGCCTATGCTTGAGTCTGAGGTCTCCAAGCTGAAGATCGGCTCTCCTGAGGAGTTCGACAACTTCATCGGACCCGTCATTCACCAGCAATCATTCGACAAGCTCTCTAAGGTCATTGACGAGGCTAAGAACGATTCCGAGCTCGAGCTCATTGTTGGCGGCAAGTACGACAGCAGCAAGGGCTACTACATTCACCCCACGATCTACCGCACCTCCAACCCCAACCACAAGCTTCTCTCTCAAGAACTCTTCGGCCCGGTCATCTGCATCTACGTCTACGACGACATGGCCGGCGGCGCCGCCAAGGCCTACGCCGACATTTGCGAAACTATCAATGCCACCTCTGAGTACGCGCTCACTGGCGCCATCTTCGCCCAGGACCGCGAGGCCATCCGCTTCGCCGAGGAAAAGCTCCGCGACGCCGCCGGCAACTTCTACATCAACGTCAAAAGCACCGGTGCCGTGGTCGGACAGCAGCCCTTCGGTGGCGCCAGGGCTTCTGGCACCAACGACAAGGCCGGCTCTGCCAACCTGCTCAGCCGTTTCGTCAGCATGAGGGCCATCAAGGAGAGCTTCTTGAACGAAACTGTTGTCGAGTACCCCTCCAACGAGGTGTAACTTTCTCGGATGATTTTGAAAGCATTACCTTAGCATTTTTGGGTGTCTGTTGAGCGCTGTTATACATATGGGAAGGGTCTCGGTATCATACTTGTCAGGGACGGAGTTTGGAATGTGTCGTTACACGCAGCCTATGGGAGGATGCATCACATGATAGCTAGACGGCCAAGCAGCCGATCAATGAATTTTAATGAATCTTCATCACAATGTCGACGAGGCTTGAAGTCACCTCTCTTTCTTCTGACCGGATGCAAGGAAGGTCCATCGGATGTTTCTTTCGATCGACTCTGCCTCGGATTCGTCATGTCACTCAGGAGACAAAATTATCGGAATAATTTACTAACTACCAGCATCGTGCACATCTGTCCCGGTCCATCTGTCCCACGAGAGCATGGTCCCTCGACACCAACCCTAACCCTACATCAATTCTTGTTCGAGTGTTGCTCAGTACTATGAGACAAGGTATAACCTTGCAACACATCTTTACAAGACCGTGGCTTCTCATGATTACGAAGACAAATGTTAGATGTCATTTCATAAGCTGAGCGCTTTACGAATGCATGCGGCGCGACGATCAAGGCAGGTTAGAAAATATCACGCAAGTCTCGAAGCGGGCCAGGCGGCTTTGTTGAGAGACATCCTTTCAGATATACCTCAATGATTATGGCCTGCTAGGAACCGTACTACTAACTTTGGCCCAGTATGTAGGCGGAATATGAAGGGGATAATCTCATGAAAAGGTAGTACATAGCACATGGTGTGTTCCAGTCCTTGAGAACATGCTTGAGAAAAGGCAACTCATCATTATTGTTGCCGAAACTCCATCTTCACGCTCCTCAGCCGAACGGTAAAATGTATGCGGTAGGTCCAGCCATCTAAGCGGCGGGGTTTCTGCAGTCGAGCAGTCTCGTTCGTCTTCACATGTATGCATTTATGCAGGTCTTTCTTTTTTGTGATCATCATTATTTGCCGGTCTTCGGCTGCCACAATGGACAGAACGTCAAGTTTTTTTCCCTGTGTGACAGGGATGCATAACACCGCACCTAATAAGCTCCCCTGCAAGACTTGCATGAACGTTGAAAGCGTGCACGAGTGGTGGAGGGTTTCGCTTCGGTACATGTAGTTCGATGGATGGCGGATGCAGGAGCGTGGATCCCATTACATAGCAGGAACGAGGGGTGTTGTTGCGATGCTAATGCTTTCGTCGTCGCGAGAGTTGTGATATAGGTATGTATCCATATGTAGGGATATCAACAAGATCAAACCTCATACACATCGGCCCGTAAGATAGGGCAGGGCATTGGAAGATAAACAATTTAGACTCGACTGCCGGCATCCACCGCGTGGATCTGCTAGAACGAGCGGATTCGGTGGCCCGGTCGGCGCGCCATCAACGCTTCTTCTGCACGGCCGCTGAGGTAATGGAAGTTGTTTGGAAAAGCAGGGCAGGGCATGCTTTCAGCCTGGCCTGGCACTCTGCTTAGCCTTTTGTTATTTGGGGAAACTTTTCTTGGAGGCGCGCTCGCCAACGTTCTCGCCGGCCGCGTTGGAGTCTTGGACATCTACATCACTAACTACCTGACTGCAGTACAGTACTGCTCTACCACTACCACCGTGCTACTGCATCTGCTTCGCCGTCTTTCCTTTTGCCCTGCTTCCAGTAACCCTGCGTGGCGCCATGGACTTGTCGTAAGCTCGATACTGCGCGCGGTTTACTCTTGGGCAGCTTTTTTTGGCTTTCCGCATATCCCTCCCACTTTTGCTGGCCGCGGGCGGAAGGCACATAGACAGCAGCTGTACCCATTGCGCGACTTTTCCTTCCAAATCTTGCACCACCGCAGTCGGTCACCAGGCCTACACCACCTTATCTTTAGCCCCGACTGCCCGTCATGTCTTTCCGGTGGCGAAGGCCCTCGGCCGGTCAGCAGCAACCTCATGCTGGAGACGACACCGACACCCAGGAACTTCCGGGCCAGGCTGGCAGCAACACCCTTGCAATTGGTCAAAGCCGCCAACCTGCACGAGTGCGTGGCCGCACTGGATCCATGTCCTCTGCCATCCTCTCATCATCACATAACTTACCCGCCAGATCATACATCCACCACGCTGGACATGACACTCTGGAACCTCTACAATACTCTTCATCTGGCGTCCGGCAACAGACCGCCGAGCTGTCGTCTTCCTTTTTGAGTGACTCGGAGATGGCCAAACAATTCGAGCCAGAGGACGACGACGACTCAGAACAGAGCGTTGAGACTGTCAGGCGGCACGATCCTATCCAAGAACGCTCGGAACCTGTGACGCCGGACGAGTCAAGAGAGCATACGCCCATGGGTTCAAACATTGTTGAAATGCTTTCTGACGCGCCACCTCCTGGGACCAACAAGGCACTACCTTCGCCGTTCTCAAGGGCGCATGACGCCACGCGACAGAGCGATAGCGTGCGCGATGTCACCGTTGACAACGACTATGGCGAAGAGGCAACCGAACGCACTGCATTGCTACCGAGAGAGCGGCTACGAAGCGACCGCAAACGGAGCAATGCCGCCGAGCATGACGTCGAGAATCAGACCAGCGGCAAGACTGGAGTATGGAACGGCATCGGTCATCAGTATCCAACATTACGAAAGCTTGGCGACAGAGCGCGCAATGCAGCCAATCCAAAAACTTGGGACGGTAAGGCTATCTTCAACGAAGTGGTGTACCGGCCTGCCACGATGGTGCCTGCAGTGTTCCTAGGCTTGCTACTCAACTTGCTCGATGCATTGAGCTACGGTATCATCCTGTTTCCCCTAGGAGAAGAGGTCTTCAAAGACATGGGCGCAGACGGAGTCTCAATGTTCTACGTCAGCTGCATCATCGCCCAGCTCGTCTACTCTACTGGAAGTATTTTCAGGGGCGGTGTCGGGTCTGAGATGATCGAAGTGGTGCCTTTCTTCCACAAGATGACTTACATGATCATGGCCCAGATGGGAACCAGCAACCCGGACGCTCTTCGCGCCACTGTCATCACGTCATATGCTATGAGCTCGATGTTGACCGGTATCGTTTTCTTCGCCCTTGGCAGCGCAAAGCTGGGCACGCTCGTCAACTTCTTCCCTCATTCCATCTTGACCGGCTGCATTGGAGGCGTGGGAGTGTTTCTCTTCATCACTGGTATTGAGGTGTCTGCTCGTCTGGATGGTAATCTCGAACCTACTGTGGAAGTACTGCAGAAGCTCTTCTCAGCGGATACTGCCCCACTTTGGATCCCGCCTTTGGTGTTAGCCATCCTACTCCTTGTGATCAAGCACTTCTATGACCGACCTTGGCTGGTGCCGGCCTACTACATCGCCATCACCGCCATCTTCTACATCATCACGACTGCGGTCCCTTCTATCAACATGGACGTTCTTCGTACCGGTGGTTGGGTATTCGAGGCGCCTGCTGCAGGCGTACCGTTCTACAACTTCTACAGCCATTACAAGTTCAGTCTTGTTGACTGGGAGGCTGTCTGGATGACGGTACCCTCCCAATTCGCGCTCACCTTCTTCGGCATTCTGCACGTGCCAATCAACGTCCCTAATCTGGCCATGGTGGTCCAGGAGGACAATGTCAGCATCAACCGTGAGCTCATCATGCATGGTGTTTCGAACACACTTTCCGGCTGCGTCGGCAGTATCCAGAACTACCTCGTGTTTGTCAACTCGGTGTTGTTCGTCAACACTGGTGGTGACAGCCGTCTTGCAGGTTACATGCTGGCAGCAGCCACTGCTGGTCTTTGGGTGGCTGGGCCGATTGTCATTGGTTATGTCCCGGTCATGGTGGTAGGTACCCTCATCTACATGCTTGGCATCGATCTCGCACAGGAGGCCATGGTCGCGACGTACGGCAGACTAAACCGACTTGAGTATTTCACGATTGTCGTGATTGCACTCGTCATGGGTCTCTATGACTTTGTGGTAGGTATTTCAATTGGGATTGGGCTGGCATGCTTGGTCTACGTTGTGCAGACGTCGAGAAAGACCGTCATCAGAGCCGAGTTCTCTGGCGCTGTTGCCGAGTCTACTGTTCGCCGTCACCCGAGACAGCGAAACTACCTCCACAAGGTTGGACCTCAAATTCGTGTCGTCAAGCTCGGAGGTTACCTCTTCTTTGGCAGTATCGTCAAAGTAGAGAAGAAGGTCCGCGCACTTGTCGATGCAGAGGCTTTCGCTGCAGCGCCTATCCGTTACCTTGTCCTGGACTTCACCCACGTTACTGGAATCGACTTTTCCGCGGCTGAAGCGTTTGGCAGAATGAATCGCATCTTGCACAAGCGCGATGTGAAACTCGCACTCGCCGGCGTCTCCCTCGAAGCGGAAACTGGCAAATCTCTCCGCATGGTCGGACTGTTTGTGCCCAACACCGAAGAAGGCAGCATCCCCGTCCCGAAAGTCTTCGAAGACCTCAACGGCGCGCTCGAGAGCTGTGAAAACGAGCTCCTCGTCATCCTCACCGAGAAGCAGCGCTCCAGCACCCAGAAACCGACCGACTCGCCCCCCATCCTGATCCCAGACAATCCTCACCTCCAAGAAACCTCCTCAATTTCACCTCTAGACGCCATGGTCGGCTCCCCACGCCGCGAGCTCCTCCACCGCGCCGCCACAACAACCATCACCGAAACCGCGTCTCCAACCTCGACCAAATGGCGCAACCTCAAGCAACCCCTCCCCCTCCTCCTGCAAGCCTTCCAAGACTTGACCGACCGCTCCGAAGACTTCTGGTTCCGCATCATGCCCTACCTCACCCGCCGCGCCTTCACGCGTGGCCAGAAATTGTACACGCGCGGCGACGCCCCGGACGGCTTCTACCTGCTGCAGTCCGGCATCCTGCGCGCCGAGTACTACCTCGAGCAAGGCAACTACCACGAGAGCATCGTGGCGGGCACGACGTGCGGCGAGCTACCGTTCTTCAGCGGCACGCAACGCACCAGCAGTGTTGTGGCCGAGTTGGATTGCGTTGCGTGGTTGTTGACTCCTGAGGCTTGGGAGGCGTTGCAGGAGAAGGATGGCGAGGTCGCGAGGGAGCTGTTGAAGGTCGTGATGAAGTTGAGCGCGGAGAGGATGAATGCTATTACTAGCTATGTTTTGATCACTGCTAGTTAGTCGGTTGGTGATGTTGGTTTTGTTTTGTTGTTGGAACTTCATGTGTACGAGAGAGAGAGAGAGGGATAGAGAGAGAGTGTGTGTAGGGGAATTATTTGAAGTGAAGGCAAGGAGATGAGCGAGTAGGTATGGATTGGACATAAGAAGGAAGAGATGCAAGGATGTTTCTCCTGTACATACCATTCCGACAAGGGAAGAGAAGAGAAGAGCAAGGCGAGGTGAGGCAGTTCCGAATGCCGCGCTG
>Ga0265797_10005661_pt1 | contig 18097 bp, 22 predicted proteins | sample P2T30metagenome_FD_192433 | JGI IMG/M metagenome (GOLD analysis project Ga0265797, IMG submission 192433) | Plant litter microbial communities from East Loma Ridge, Irvine, California - P2 T30 | ecosystem: Environmental > Terrestrial > Plant litter > Unclassified | place: USA: California... | reverse complement strand
TGGAAGGCCGAAACAGAGGGATTGACAGGTATTGTGGCGCCTGCTGCAAGAGCTATACTGCAGTACTTAAGCCTGTCAGCTACTGCATGAGTGAGTTTCCAAGACCGAACGTAACTATGCAGTGGACTCCTTCTAGGTAGTTACCCGAACCATTTACTTTCTGGGCCGACACTTGCATGCCAATGTACAAGAATCCGGTTAAACTGCCCTGTGGTCGTGTTGAGTCGCGCAAAGTGCCACACAATACGGGAAGGAAGAACTGCACTACTATGCATTGACTTGAGGGATATGAAAGCCAGTCCTGAGATCCAAATATGGTCATGACATGCACAGGTCAATCTTTGTGATATTCACGAGCAATTTGCTGGTTGATACAGCACATATGTACAACACCATCACCTAAGTCCCTACTCGGACTCCAACGCGCCAATGTAGTCATACACGAGTCTAACCCGAACAACCTCATCCTTGTTCTTCTTCCTGACCACGAACTTCCTCGTCAACTTCCTCTCACCACCAATATCTGCAAACCCCCAGATTTGCCACGCAGTCCAAGCATTTCCCTCATTATCCACGTAGCTCTCAACGATGTCTCCGTCTTCCGTCTCCTTTAGCCACCCTTCAGCCAAAAACTTGATGTCTTCCTCCTTTGCACCTCCACTCTTTCCTTCTTCCACTGTCTTGGCCATGGTAGAGTAGCGAGATCGTCCCTTGACGGTGCCGAAGAGCCAGTCAGTGTGCTCGCGGTAGTGCCAGTCCAACGTGCGGTTCTCGACGGAGCCCTTGAGACCGCCGGTGATGAGTTGATCGATCTTTATGTGCGTAGTTGGGGTGTTGTCCTCGCCTGTTGTGGGAGATTGGTAAAGGTGTTGGGTTATCGTTGCAGCGCCGAGGGCTTTTCGTGTCAACCAGCCGATGCCTTGTAAAGAGAGAACAGGATCGAAAGCATCGGAAAGGGATTTGTTCTGGGATACATTAGGCTTGTTCTGTAGTCCAGCGATGCTTAGGATGAAGATGAAGCTTTGTAGAGAACGAAGTGACCTGAAAGCTGTACAAAACTTACCATGACCCATTTTCCTTGGAGATTCTTGATATCAGCACTTGATGGAGCTGCCATGTTGCCAATTCCTATCGTTGCTTAACACTGATGTGGTATGGAACGACTGTGTCGTATGAAGAGCTGCGGGGCTGTGGTTATTGGTAGTGGATACCAGCCTGTCTTGGACGGCCATATGCAGGACATCTTATATGCCAATCGCCAAAACACCAAGCCTATTCAAAGACGCCGTGTGTGCTAGCACCTGCCTTAGTTGACAATCGCATACTGTCACGTTCGTGCCTGATCGAAGATACAATGTGGCGTCATGGCAGGGATGCCGAGGTCGTCTCCTTTAGGGTAGCGGGGAACCCTGGCCCTCTGTCTCATGCGCGTTCGCAGCGTTCGCAGCTCCAATCCTGAACTACATCCACGGCCATTTTGGGCTTCACGGCACAACCCCGGATCGACCGGACAAGCTTCATGTGAAGATTGTTCGGACATAATACCGCAAGACGTGCGTCCCCCGATTGAGACGGGATAATACGAGTATTGAAGAGAGCGTAACCTCTCAACCCAGGAGCTGGCATGTGATCAACGACCTTCCAGCTCACTTGTCCCATGTTCCTTATAATCTTATCAATATTCCCTCTCTCATTTGCTCTGTTCTCGCGTTCCATAGAGGCGAGTTTAGACCAAGTCTAGCGACGAACACAGGCATGTTGGGATCGACAAGCTAAGAATATTCCTATGCGACACATGATTCCACTGTCGATGGACTACTCCTACTACGGTTATCTCGATGATCCGAAAAGTCTTCTATGGTTGTACGCATGGCGCTTGTCAAGGCGATGATTTGCCCCAACGTCTCAGCTTCACCAACTGAAAAATACTACCCCAAATACACCGCAAGCACTGTTTTGAGCAAGTTCTCTATTGGCAAACCTTACCATCTCGGCATTTGTCAGGCGCCCCGGGTTTCGGTTCGTTACATGTTCCGAAACGTCTGCCATGTTTCAACAATCGCAAGCATGGTGTGACTTAGCGCACAAGGGGAGAACTTCAACATAGGCGAATATCGTTAGCAACTTCGCATCTGAAGTAAGGCTGCGACACGGATTGTGTTCGATGCCTCAGATATGACTTGTTTGGACTGCCGGCCGGTCGGTAATTTCCCCTCATCTTGAATCTGGTTCGTGATTTCTTTTGTTTCCAAGGTTACCATTGATTTCGTCCCTAGCTTCAACTCTTCCTCTTTTGCGCGCGCTGGTATTCGCATTGTGTGTTTCCATTTCATAAAATCGAAGTCTTCTCTAGAGCGCAGAGTTCCGGGCTGCAGCATTGTCGCACACAGTCTCATCAAACTTTCCGTCACTTCTCATTCATTGGACGCGCATACGGCTTCGCGCAGCACCATCGTCACAATTCCCAATTTCAGACGGTTACAAGCACAGTGAAAGTACCATCCGCACGTTGCAATCAGTCTTGCGATCCCAACATTTCGCCAGCAAAGCATCACTACTCTCAACCTACTGTTACGGCGGTTCCAAAGATCGGCCTAGACATATCTTCGGGTACATATAACGACTTGAACGATCGACTTCAACAGTAATTTCTTTTCGCAAACGGTCAACAGAACTGAGGGGCCGAGCACTGTCTCCGCACTCAACGTCGGATAGCGCAACAGTCATCGCATATATCGCAGTCGCTCTCACTCGTTTGTTTGTCAACAACAACCCACTATATTCACGACCACTCCCACCTCATCGGTCTTTCCCTCTACTCACAACCCACACTCGTTACTCCTCAAGGAATTACCCGACATTCTTCTGATCGTCACTCGCCAGCCCATCCAATAATTGCCGCATCTACTACGCGCCTCCAGCCAACCGCAACAATGAAGTCTTTCCTCATCCTTACAGCCTTCACCTCCAGCGCCCTCGCCTCTGCGATCCAACTTCCCAACCACCTTATGGACCGCGATATCGATCCAGCGACTATGAATCCAACACTGTTCTCCGTACTATCAGTGCTGAAAACTGGTATGCCCACGGGCCCCAACGTCCCCATGCCAACTGGCAATTCAGAGCCAGATTGGTACCAGAGGCTGCCGGAAGATGTTAAAAGCCTGTTACCGTCGTTCTATCCTGTTGCGCCTACTGCTCAGGCTGTGGTTGCGGCTGCAACGAGTGAGGTGCAGGCGAGTCAGGTTGTGAGCCAGGTGGTGTCGTCGGTGCTTCAGAGTAGTGTTGCAGTGTCGAGTATTGAGACTACAGTGGTGAGTGCTTCTTCATCTGCCTCATCTTCTGCTCTATCGTCATCTGCGTCTGCGGCTTCGTCTTCTTTGTCTTCCGCCATCGAGTCTCTGTCTTCTACTGTCGACGCCCTGTCTTCCACGACATTGACATCGCAGAACACATTTACTAAGACGTCGCAGTCCGCGTCCATGGCCAGCAACACACAATCACCTTCATCTTCCGCACAGTCTTCAGAAAGCGCATCACAAACACCATCTTCTACGGTCCTGGCTAGTGCTTCAGCCACGCCATCGAGTTCCCTTTCTACTGGCGCTAGATCCGTAGCCAAGACAGAGGCACTAGCTATAATCGCTTTCTTCAGTGTTGGGGCTGGGTTCTGTATCTTCGCATAGTCTGGTACGATGCTCTGGCATTGCGTAACGTGGCACCGGTGAGCTACGCTGGTTTCGCTGCCATCTTTTCGTTTCTCTGAGGTATCTTGTAGAGTTGTGTTTAGGGAGAAAGTGGGAGAAGATATGATTTGGGCATCTTGGATGCCGCATGATGAAATGTCGTCAATGCAACGAGTATAGTTCACTAGGCGCTGAGTGGGCGCACAACGTATGCTTTTGCATCTTTTTTGTATATTGTTTTCCAAGATATCCCCATGCGATACAAAATCAATACAGCTTTTCGTTAACTTTGCAAACGTTGAAGATACCACTACGGCTTCTTTAGGTTATTTCAAATGCGACAACGCACCGCAAAGATAGCCAATATTATACCATTTATTCTGAGCTTGTTGTATATTTCCAAGAACAGCCTATCATATCGGTGTCGAGTACAATTCACAGAGGACCAACTTCTTCACATGCAGCAATTATGACATGATTGGTGGCACTGACATGGTCTGTGCGGAAACGTGAGTTCGCGGGTTCGCGTCGACGCGTCGCACTTTAGCAGCTGTTCAACACAGCGACATCGTCACATCATCCTCAACTCAACCCCAACAATGGCCGACTTCTTCAACATAAAAGCGCGGCAAGCCAATGCTGCCAAGGCTAGCTCATCGAAAGCGCCCACAACGAAGCAAGAGCCCAACCGCATGCAGCCATGGGTTGAGAAATAGTGAGGATACAGTCTCTGAACACAGCACGCAGTAGCAACGCTGACAGGTTTACAGCCGCCCCAAAACTCTCTCCGAAGTCACTGCCCAAGATAATACCATCCAAATCCTGTCCCGCACAATGCAATCCTCCAACCTCCCACACATGCTCTTCTACGGGCCCCCAGGAACCGGGAAAACCTCCACCATCCTCGCCCTTGCCAAGGAACTCTACGGCCCCGAACTCATGAAATCACGTGTCCTCGAACTAAACGCCTCGGACGAACGTGGCATCAGCATCGTGCGGCAGAAAGTGAAAGATTTCGCGAGACAGCAGTTGAGTGTTGCGCCGAACCACACCGTCATGGTCGAGGATAAAGACGGTAGTGAGGGGGGCAAAACGGTGCGGTATAGAGACAAATATCCCTGTCCGCCGTTCAAAATCATCGTGTTGGATGAGGCGGATAGTATGACGCAAGATGCGCAGTCTGCGCTGCGTAGGACCATGGAAACATACTCACGTATGACGCGCTTCTGCCTTGTGTGTAACTACGTAACCCGCATCATCGACCCCCTCGCGTCCCGTTGTTCCAAATTTCGCTTCAAGAGCTTAGACCAAGGAAACGCTGTGAAGCGTGTAGGCGACATTGCGAGACTCGAGAAGGTGGAGTTGGAAGACGGTGTTGCAGAAGAGTTAGTGCGCGTCGCAGATGGGGATTTGAGAAAGGCAATCACATTCTTGCAGTCTGCGGCTAGACTTGTTGGCGCTGTTGTTGCAGCAAACGGCCATAATGCTGGGGCGGGAGGAGGAAAGAAGAAGAAGGAGAAGGAGAAGAAGGTTGTCGCAGACGAGGATGAAATGGACATTGATGGAGCAACACTAGTACCCCCACCAGCAGTCTCCCTTCCCATCATCGCTGAGATCGCGGGTGTATTACCTCCCGACACACTATCCTCCTTCAGCGACAGCCTTTTCCCCAGATCTTCAGCGAACAAAGTCGTGCGGTATGCGGAGATTGCCAAAGTCGTGGAGAACATGATTGCGGAGGGGTGGAGCGCGAGTCAGACCGTGGGCCAATTGTACGAACAGATCATGTTTGATGAGAGAGTCGAGGACGTGAAGAAGGTTAGACTCGCCGGCGTGTTTAGTGAGACGGATAAGAGGCTTGTGGATGGTGGGGATGAACATCTTGCTGTGCTGGACTTGGGGGTTAGGGTTGCTGGGGTGCTTTGTCTCTGAGGATAGAGCTAATACGGTGAACTGAAGTTGTCGCGAGAACACTTGTTAAACGATGATACAAAGCACACTCGTACCAACATGCACAGAGAATAGTAAAGAATGTCGCTCAACACATAACGAATGCTATATCTAACACTAAAATACCAACCAAATAGCATTAGGTCGTAACCACAGTAACTCTTGCAGGGACGACAGCCCGCTCCGAGTCAAACTTTGCTCCATCCGTAGTACCTCTCTTATATAAAGCAGGTGAGATTACAAGTTGGACGTACTTTTGTCTGTGCCGTGCACCACCGATGCGGTCATCGTCCTCATCATCGCTCAAGTTGTCGTCCTTCATACACCCAGCATCAAACATTAGCAGCCCTTCATGAGAGAGCATTGTTGGGAGCCTCGGGGTCCATAGTGCCCGTTGCTGGCGTAGGAATTGCGAGAAGGCAAGCGCGTCTTTGAAGATATTGATAAGACTCGCGGTAAGATCCTGCTTTTTGTCGGCGTCCGCCCAGACGTGGACAAGATCCATGACTGCTTGGGCAGCAAGTTCACTTCCAACTTGAACGCGCTCCTCTCGTGAGGGATGTTCGGTTGCTTCGGATAGAAGGTGAACAGTCAAGGCTCGCCAGTCGTTAAACGAGCGTTGAGAAATGACGTTATCGTCTGGATTAGTCAGAGGTGCGCCATATTGATATTAGGAGGACAAGTTTGCGGAAAGACAATATTGTAGTTGAGAAGCAAAATTCGAGGACTTACCTGTATACCAGAGTTTGTTCTCAAGGCGCCTAAACGCCTCCAGGTCCACTTCGGAAGGCCCGACATCTTCACCAGTGCTGGGCCCTTGTTTGTTAAGGATGCGAAACAGCGACCTGATCATCACGTACGATGTCCAACCGCGAATGAAATGCCGTTTCTGCTTCTTGTCTTGCTTTGGCCTTTCGCTCTTGACTGCCTCGTCTAGTTGATCTAGTGTCAAGCAGGATGGAGCTACTTGCCGATACTCTGAATGCTTTTGCACTTCTAAATGCAGCTCCTGTCCTGTAGTGCAGGAAAAGCCGGAAGCCCAGGTACGAATGTCAGCGAGCAAAGACTCAAACCTCGAACGGATGACATCGTCAGTTTCCTGCACTCCAAAGACGAGTTCCTTGGAGTCTTTGGTCTTTTGCAGCTCATGGGCTGATAGCTTGATAACCTTGACTGTGTCTTGCTCCGTTTGTAGTGCTTTTTCCAACCCCAGTATTCTCTCCCTAGTCGTTTCTTTAAGTTCGTCGTACAACTGCTGTAGGTCGTTTCTTTGGTCCCTGTAACGCTCCATTTTGGCATAGTCATCCTCGATAGGACGGTTGTCCTTGCGAGGGTAATCATCCTTGCGAGAGTAACCACCCTTGCGAGAGTAATCATCCCTGCGAGAGTAATCATCCTTGCGAGAGTAATCATCCTTGCGATAATAGTCGTCCTTGCGAGTACGGTCGTCATCCTGACGTTGACCGTGGCTGGAATCTCCATTGAAAAAACTTCCAACTTTCCCTCTAAACTTGCTACCCTAATTATCCAATTAGTTTCACCCAGATTATGAGCTGATAGGAACCCACCTTGCTACTATGAGACTTTTCTTGTGGTGGTGGTGGGTATTGGTGATCTGTGGGGTATGAACCAGGCGGTTGCCCCTGCGCATTCGAAGATTCTCTGGCTGTCACCGGCAGTCGCACATCTCGATTGCCTTAGCATGGTCTTAGCAAGTTGTTTCTATTGTGAAGAATGAGAAGAGTCACCTTGGTTCTGATTTGCGTAGCTTCGGGTGAGGATGAGTTGGGGCTTCTCTGTCTGGGGAACTTGCCCTCCAACACTGTAGTTTCTTGGTAAGGCTGGCGGCTTTGAAGAGGACTTTGGCTTCGAGAACTTATTAGCCTGCATTCCACTTTATCTTTCAGTAGAGCCAGGTACCAATGGTTGTTCATCATTGCGATATATCTGTTCGACCGATTGCCCGGTTGCAGGAATAGCATTGCCGGGTTCAGTGAGTCTTGGGTTGTGTCGGTCCGTCATGGTTGGTTGACAATGATTTTCACAGCACGTCTAAATAGATTGCGAGACTACCATTAAAGAGAGAAGAGATACGGACGGTCAAGACACCAAAGGTGCGAGAGACGCCAATTGTCCCACAATAGCAGCTTTGGGCGTTTGCCTGGCCCAGCCACACGAGGCTACCATGTCAAGCTCAGAAGGCGCCGAGGCTGCGGAGGAGCGAAGTTGCATTTCAGCTGATGCGGCTGATTACTGCATCGTCGCTTCAGTGAAGGTCGAGGTCACGGTCTAGGGGCCGAACGAACGGATAGATTCTAAGCTAGCCTGTGCACAGGGATCGTCAAACCTCAGCCTGGGCGCCACCAATACGGCAGCTTGGGGGCCATCTGCACTCCTCACCCATTCACGACAATTGAGAGTAGAGAGACCGCATGGTAAACACAGCATAGCCTGGAAAACTACTGCAACTAATCCTAAACCGCACACAAATTGAATCTTAGCTGAGTCCTGTGTAACCGAAATTGACACACTGCAGGGAAAGATGGCCAAGCGCCCCGTACCGTCAGAAAGCCAGCAGATCGCTGATCGAGCCGAAGTCAAAGTTCGCTCCCGCATCTGTAAACCATGAAGTGAGGAGTCCGGTCAATCCTGGAGGAATGCCCACCATCGATGCCAGGATGCTAACAGCAACTGGCACAAACGGAAGGATTCTAGACATGCCAGACTTCTTGCGCGCAATCTGCTGGTCGACTTCCTGATTGACGGGACGCTGTAGCGCCACTTGTTCATCACGCACCTTTCTCAGCCTCGCCTGCTCATTCTCCCAGTCCTTCTGAATCTGCCGTTTCATGACCCGATCGCTCTCAAGTAGCTCCTGCTTCAGCCGCTCCAAAGACGCCAGCTCTTTTTCGTACTGCGCTTTTAGTGCATCCAGATTGTCGTTGACCAAAGAACCCGCTGCCGTTTGATCCAGCCTCTTCTTCTGATGCACAATTTCCTTTTGCAACTCAAGAACCACTACGTCCTTGCACAACAGCTGACCGGTTAGGGCAATGGCTGAGTCTCTATCGCCAAGGAAGCGGCTCATGTTTGATCCCCGTCCTAACATATAGGCCCAAAACTTTTCCCGCAGCTGCCGCTCGCGATCAGATCCGGTGGCTTGTGTGACCCCATCCCAGCGGGAAGTAACGAGGAGCACATTTTGAAGTGCATCGGGGCCGACGACTCCCTTCAAGATTTCGAATGTCTTGACGGAAGACCGGTTAAATCGAATGTCGGTGATGCGGTGGATATACAAAACCCCTTTCAGCTGAACTCCTAACTTGTACTGTGCAGTAAGCACCTTCGCGATTTCTCCCAAAATCTCGGAATCAGGGCGTGTAGTATCGTCAAAGCCAGGCGTATCAAGAAGCAGGACTTTGCTTTGGCCAAGTTGAACAGGGACGAGCTGGCAGGACTGTGTACCTGTAAGCTGTTAGTCTCTGCAGGCCCAACACAGAATTGAAGAGGACTTACAAGAGTCAAGCGAATCCCCTTCTTCGACTACCTTGCTTCCCGCTAGCTGATTGATGAAATAACTTTTCCCTGCCCCCGTCACTCCCATAACAAGAATCATGCTCAGAACATCGTTGGGGTTACTGCTTGCCGTCATGATGGCAAAACGAACGTGCTTATACGTCGAAAGACACGATATGTGTAGATTGAATCAATGATAACGAATTAGATGGTTCAACGAGTTGGGCAAGACTCTGAGAGTGCATCTAGGTTCGGATTTTATGCCCATCCAAGACCTGCGCTCCTCGGGTCCCAGCATGCAAGGCTTAGCTTGTCGGCTGAGAAGCGATTGCAGCCTAATCACGCGAGGCTGAACCATTGTTTCTACCTTGTTGTTTAACTTCGGATCAGCCGCAGAGGCGTCAATATGCTATCAATGATTTAGCTGCGAAACAGTGGCTTTGGGCGCTCGCTAATTAGTCTAGATTCAGCCGCATACATGGGTTCTACGTACCAAGTTCACCTGGCCATGCATCTCTTTCTGGATCGAGGCTATGCACTGGATGACCTGCTGACATGCTGTTCTGGTGGCTGCATGCTATCTCTGGCCCTTGCGCCGAGGAGGGGTTGCCATGGGGGAGAAATACAGGCCATGGGCACTAGGCTACATGAGACATTTCAACTACTTCCTACACGATACCTTTGCTCTCATCTTTAGCAAACAAGGATAACAACTATGGCTTCGGAGATTGTCGTGGGCATTGATTTTGGGACTACGTGAGACTGACTATGATTATAACAATAACCAGAAACTAAGACTCACAGGTTCTCGGGAGTATCATGGGCAATCAACGGAATCAACAAAGTCCACCTCATCAATGACTGGCCAAACCCTATCGGAGACAACGCCCAGTCAGAGAAAGTGCCAACCATCATCTCGTACGCAGACGGAAAACCTCTTGAATGGGGTTACAACGTCAACATCGTAGGTACTGAACAAAAGTTCCAATGGTTCAAATTACTCCTCGACTCCAAACAGAAGCTGGGAGGAGGCTTGGTCGCACAATCTCGCGATCTCCTCGGATCTCTCAACAAATCGGCCGAAGACGTAGCCGCCGACTATCTGCAGCTACTTTGGCAATACACAAAAGATCATATCCAGCGCGTTGAAGGGGATACATGGGAGACGATATATAGTCTCCGAGTGGTTCTAACTGTGCCGGCTATATGGAGCCCAATTGCAAAGGAAAAGACCCTGAGAGCTGCCAAAACAGCGGGCTTGCCGGCCAATATCGACCTGGTATCGGAACCTGAGGCGGCCGCTTTGGCTGTTTTGAAGGAGAAAGACAAGGAAAAGAAGCTAGAGGTTGGCTCCTCCTTTGTTGTGTGCGATTGCGGTGGAGGCACTGTGGTAAGTTCACCAATCTGATCTACCTTTTCGGCGCTTACAATAGAAGGATCTGATCTCATACAAAATCACTGGTCTCGGACCTTTGAAGGTAGAAGAGTGCGCGATGGGTGATGGTGATCAATGTGGATCCGTATTCTTAGACCACGCTTTCGTCAGATGGGTCCAAACAATTGTAGGTGAACGTGAGTACGAGAACATAAAGCCCAAGGCCAAGAGAAGGATGCTCCAACAATTTGAGGCAGGTGTCAAAAGATGTTTCACTGGAGACGACAAGGTATACAGCGTTGAACTGCCTGGTGTTGAAGACAACAGAGATTGTGGGATTGACGACGATACCATCAGTTTAAAACCGTAAGACCTCAACTGCTGCATGTGCACAACATCACATTCTCACCTAATCATTCATAGAAACGTACTTCGGACCCTATTTGATCATATCATCAATCAGATAATGGCGCTTGTGGACCGACAAATCGATGAAGCGCAAGATAAGGGACAGAATATACAGGCTGTTCTCTTGGTCGGTGGTTTCGGAACCAACAAGTACATCTACAAGCGATTGAAGAACGCACATCGCAGTGATGGGATTGAAGTCCTTCAGGTACCCGGCGGGTAAGCATTCGCTGTTACTTCATCATAGTTACTCAGTTCTCACGTCTCGCTAGGTGGTCTGCTATCTGTCGAGGAGCCACATTATGGGGTTTGGAACACTCATCGCATTCCGAGTTCACACCTGCTACGGTCTCAGCACGTATCGCGAGATTCAGCTATGGCAATCGCTGGGATATTCCATTTGATATATCGAAGGGGCATCAAGAGATAGATCGCAAGAAGAGGCCAGATGGCTGGTATGCAGGAGACCAAATGAATTGGCTGATCAAAAAAGGGGATCGCTTAGAAGAAGGTCGTAAGATTCACCTATCGGTCGGCATCGACGTCCAAGTCGGCTTCTTTGACTCGGGCCTACGTGCTTTCTCGCAGCAGCTATGGTACTGTGCTCTTGACACGCCGCCCCAGCGTTTTATTGAATCTTGTGCGTTTACTCCAATCTTCTTCTACTCATGCGACATAAACCTCACTGACTTTATACAGGCGTCAAAGAACTCTGCTCGGTCGAGTATGGCGTCGAATGCTCCAAGTTGTATCTAGAATACTCATGGAAGGATAAGGAAACGAGGACGAAATATAGAACGGCAACATTCGATCTCACAGTGACGCTGAATAGCGCCACATTGCAGTGGTTGGTTGCATACAAGGATAAGCAGGTGGCGTATACAGAGGCGAAGTACAAGGAGGACTAGATCTGCGTGATCATTGGTGCAAACGAAACGGAAGTGGTGAAGCAGAGGTGGTCATCTTACTCTCGAAGCAGTACCACATATCATGATATACTTGTTTTTATTGTCTGGTAAATCGAATGGGACTGGTGGAGCTCCACTCTTTCTGACGGCGCGCTGAACTGTACGACCAGTGTCATTGCGAACTTGAGATACACAGCAGCATAAGTGAAGCCGAGTGTTTGGCAACACACTTCTCTGCGATACAATACAGTGTAACTCAACAACGTTGTGCCTGCGTCTTAAAATTAGCACTTCGATCGAATCAATTGTGAACTTGAGAAGAGGGAAAGATCTATTCGCAAAGATGCCCCGAATGTAATTGCATCGCTCAATACAGTCTAAATACTCATAATGCCGCTCAACGTGATCACGTATTCCAAATAGACGCCACCCAGTACAATGGTATCTAACGCTCAGCAAACGCCATTGACGCCGGGGATAATGCACGCTTCCCTCCCAATTTCCCTGCCTACGGTCCACCTTTCGGACGCTGTCTCAGTTCGGTAAAATTGAACGGCACGGCTCGCATACCGACATAACGTTCTTGTTTAGGATCATAAATGGCATAAACGTTTAGCGTCAGCTTTGCTCGTTCGCCATAAATCTCAATGAGACCGAGCACCCAGAAGCCACCACGTGGAATGACCATCGGTGTGGTTGCGGTATTCGAGGCCTTGCGCACGTCGGTGCGGAATTGTGTCAGGTCAAGCATGAGTTTTTTGGGATCGGGAAGGAGGATACCATTGAGGTCCTTGGCCGGACCGTCAACGGGGGCTGCTGATGACGGTGTGGTGCCTGGTTGTTGAGTGTCTTTCGCGGATGTCGAAAAGGGCTCTGGGTTTATGCTCGTCGTTTTGTTCAGAGTTGACTGTGGGTTCGCAGATATGCGCTTGACGAGCTGCTGGACAGCTTCTGTTTGCGATTCTTGCGACCACCCCATGTAGATTTTAAAGTCTTTCCATGCCCTGCCGGCTTTCTTCGTTGTGTCTTGGTAGAGCGCTTTCGCTGCTTCTTTAGGATACAATACTCTTTCCAAGCGAAGATGATGCGAGGGTTCGACCGGCCGGGTTGCCCTTCGCCACTCCAGGTCCTCGGTCAGTTCGATACCAGGGCGCTCGTACTCGTCCGGCCTCGTATCGGGGAACCTGAATTCAACCCACGTTTTCCCTTTGTGTAAGTCGATTTTGCCGGCTTTGGCGACAAATGGGGGGCTCTGGGCGAAGGTCTGGCGTGTGATAAGAACTAGTTCTCCTATTGAATAGTCAGTATGCGTCCACTGTGTTCGCATCAGACATATCTCACTTCGTATCTTGTCAACCCTTGGGCGGTCCGTTGCGATCTTCTTGAACTCTTGCCACTCGGGGTCTGAACCTTTCCAAAATTGCTTCGGTCGTGGTCTTGAGAGTCCGGTTGGTAGGAATAGTAAAGCGTCGTCATACTCCTCATCCTCGTCCTCGTCGTCTTCAGGCCCGACTGTTGTCCACCCATCTTGCCCAGACCTGGAAGCCCTTCCCCCCTCTTTCACCTCTTCCACTTCAACTGTTATGCCGACATATTGTCCGAGGCCGTACGTGGCCACTCCGATGGCGATAGCACCGACTAGACGTCTGTTCTCGAGTCAGCATAGGTAAACTGCAAGGGATGTGTGAAGCGACTCACGATTTGCTAAGGAATGGTCGCCGTATACGCACTCGCTGTATTATGGCACTCCCATGACCATCGCGTGCCGCTTGTCGAATTATGCGCGAATGCGATAACCGACTAGAGAGGGAGAAGTTGCGCCGCAAGACCAGTGGCGTGAACATTGGCGTGATGCAGGCGAGGAGCGAATGTTATGAGGAGCTCGAAGCTAGGTGGAGAGACATTTAAATCGGGGTTTAAAAAAAAACACAAAGAATACGCGTGAAGTGTGTATGAAGAACAAAGTGAATGCTGTTGGCCGGCGCCCCACGAGTTGTATAGTTGCGGGCGGAGGTGAGGCGGGTTCGACGCTAGTGCCGTCTAGGTCGCAGCGCAGCTCAGGATGGCGATGATGCAGATGCATCATCGCCGAACTACCTCAACTCCATCCCCACCGCCACCATGAAGCTATCCGGCGCCTTTGTCGCCTCATCGCTGTACTGCGCAGTCCTTGCAGCTCGACCCACCGTCAGCCCCGAGACAGCGCGTCTTATCATCGCCCAGCGGCTGGGTCTATCGCGATTCCACTCTGTTGAGCACGCAGACGCCGAGACGATCAGACACATCAACACGTACGGAGGAAGGCAACAGAAGCTGTTCGGCGGAGACGATGCAGAGCAGACCAAGGCGCACCTGCTGGTCTGGGCAGAGGACGCTGAACAGGACGAGGCAACGGGTGGGCATACGTGACGGAGGCATAGCAAAGGTTACCCACTAACTAAGCTGTCAGTCATCATCAACGACGGATCAGACCGCACCCAAGACTTTACCATATCAAGTGCGCCATCTGCGTCGGACAATGACCGCCTGATCCTCGACTTCATCGCACAAGCCGAGTCGCTGCCAGCATACCCAGACCCCCAGCAGCGCACCTACACGTCCAACTTTAAGATCGATTCCGTGCTCCCACCAAACTACAAGTCCGAGCCGCACAATGGCTACCTCAACATCTGGCGCACCGACAAGAGCAGCAACATGACGCCTGAGGAGCTCGCCCAGGTGCTCGGCAAGACCATCACCAAGGCCGCGGAGACGGGTTTCTCCACTACCTTCGTCATGATGCCGCGTTCAGCTTCAAAGGGGAAGCGCGCTGCCAACCCCTGGGGCATGTATGACATCCCGTCCAAGGAAGCCCGCCGCCAGAACCCCGAGGCAGTCCTCTCCTCCCAGCCCGTACCAGCCGTCTCCAAGGTCCCTGACCTTGAGGACTTCCCCGTCGTTATCCAGGCCGAGAACAACAAGGGACCTGTCCGCGGCATTCTCCCTACTTGCTTCAAGTCCATGTCGGCGTGCCAGACCCAGACCCACAACTGCTCCAGCCACGGCGAGTGCAAGCTTCTCCACAAGGGTCGGGGTTCCGGCTCCGACCAGGAGACTGTTGACTGCTTTGGATGCGCCTGCTCGGCTACGGTCGAGTACGAGGACGGCAAAGGTATGGAGGAGAAGAGGAAGGTTACCTACTGGGGTGGCCCCGCTTGCCAGAAGAAGGACATCTCGGTTCAGTTCTGGTTGTTTGTCGGCAGCGGTGTCGTTCTGGCTTTCTTGGTATCTGCTGGTATTGGTATGCTCTACACCATGGGTGCTGAAGAGCTGCCCAGTGTCATTGGCGCTGGCGTCAGCGGTCCCACCAAGAAGTAGGAGGTTGGAGAATAGTACAAAGTGGACGAGGAAAGCAGGAGGCGGAAGAGTGGGTATTGTATATCTGGTGTACGACAGACAGTATTTGATGGTTAGCTGTGTGGGAACTTGTACTCTATGGGATAATGGCGTTTATAGCACTACATTTTAGCATCTGAACAAGTTGACACAAACATCTAATTGATTCGGCCGCCCGTTGCAAATCTGCACTAACTCGACTAAACATGGTATAAAAGCATATCTGATGCGCTCACGCAGCAACTAAAGTGCAGCTGTCCAGGACGCCGTCAAATGCTGCAAAACGCCGATACCCTAGACAACTTCAACCACCCCCCGTTCGACCCCTGAAGTAGAAGTATGCATCATCTCAACGAGGCAACACTCATGCCTTGGCCTTCTCTACCATTACACCGTCTTCGCTCTTGGCCTTTTCCTCGTCCAGCTCCTTCATGAATTCAGTCTGGATGTCGGTCCTACGCTTCTCCCACCACTCCTTTTCCGCTGGCGCCTTCGCCGTGATCTCGGCTAGGCGCTCGCGGATGTGGTTGTTCTGTGCCATTTCAGAGGCGGATTGGAAGATGGTCTGACCCCAATTTGGTGCGAAAGCGTTGGCCTGTCTCGACGTTAGCCACACTCGTAGATCTACAAAAGCCGTCTGGCTTCAATCCAGACATGATCAACTTACCTCGCTAACAACGTCCCTAAGTTCTTCCTCGATCTCCTTCTCTGCCCTCTGGAATCGCTGCCACAGATCATCGCCCACACTACCCCTCTGCAGCAACACTTGTAGCGCCTGCTTCGCGTTCCTGACCTGTACGATTCGGTGAATGTCTTCGGTCGCGCGGCGCAGTAGTGCAGCTTTCAGTACGCTGTCTGGCACCTTGGGATCGTCCATGTGGAGGAGAGAGAGGTAGACATTGCGCTGGAGATGTGTGGGGAACCAGGGCTCGAGGGATGCGGCATTGGCGGCTTGACGCTTGCGGTAGAGGTTTGTGAAGACGGCAAAGGAACCAGCGAGGATACCAATGTAGGCGAAGGGCACGGTGAGCATCACCCAGTCGACCATGTCGAATGGCCACATGGTGAATGTAATGTGCGGGTTGTCTGTGTGGTGGAAGAAGGGGGTTCGACGGGCTCGCGATCCGGTGCAGGCGCAAATACCAGAGTTGTAAAGGAGCGACGGTGTCCTCAGAGGCGAGATACGGTGGGAAGGTGAAGACCAGTGGGTGGGTGAATTACGCCGGGCTTTGTCTCACTATCGATATGTTGGAATATCTGTCCAGTTCCGCGCTCGACTAGCGCCCCTCCTAGCGCGTCTGCGTCATCCATGTCCGCCTTCGAATGTCTAAGCAGATGCATGCATCAATCACAAACACCCTCAACCGCAGTTCACCATTCCTCGCTTGTCTTCTCTGGTCGCGTTTTCCTACAACGCCTCTCGTCTACGTCCTAATACTCGAAACATTTTCCCAACAATCCACCACAACTCAACCCAACCCAAGATTGACAGCGTTGGTTGCAGTCATGATATTGAGGTTCGTTAGCAAAGACGGCCAGTTCAGGTTGACGGTACAGCCCGAGGATACCTTTTCCGCCATCCTGCCCCAGGTCGCCGAAAAGCTACCAAAGAATGTCGATATCCAGAGCATCAGCGTTAGCAACCGTCCGCAAGGAGGCGACGCGAGGAAGCTGGCTGAACTCAAGGGCGTGAGCTTCAAGCAAGTGGGACTATCAAATGGCGCGCAACTGTTTCTGTCCTTCGAAGAGCAGTCTGCAGAACCAAACGGCCATGCTGCAGCACCAACTGGCGGCTCACGGCTGAATGGCAAACCCGTCGAAGCCACCGACATGGCCTCTGTACCCCTCGGCTCTCCTACACAAATTATAAAGAACCCATGGGAGGTTGTCAGGCAGTCACCACTCGACGACAGGCTAGACAGGCAAGACGGCAAGATCCCTAGGAAACGCGACGCTCGCATGTGCTCCCACGGACCGAAGGGCATGTGCGATTACTGCATGCCTCTAGAGCCCTACTCGCCCGCATACCTCGCCGAGAAGAAGATCAAGCATCTTTCCTTCCATTCATACCTCCGCAAAGTCAACTCGGCGAAGAACAGGCCAGAGCTTGGTAGCTCGTACATGCCTCCGCTGACCGAACCCTACTACCGCGTACGCCCCGACTGTCCATCGGGACACAAGCCATTCCCCGAAGGTATCTGCACCAAGTGCATGCCCAGCGCCATCTCCCTGAAGCCGCAAGAATACCGCATGGTAGACCACGTCGAGTTCGCCTCGATACAGGTTGTTGATGATGTGATCAACTTCTGGAGGCAGACTGGCTGTCAGCGACTAGGTTTCTTGTACGGCAGGTACGAGGAGTATACCGAGGTGCCGCTGGGAACAAAGGCTGTCGTCGAGACCATCTACGAACCACCGCAAGTCAACGAGGCAGACGGTATTTCGCTGGGTGATTGGGATAACGAAAAGGAGATTGATGACATCGCCGCACAGTGTGGGCTGCAACGCGTCGGCGTCATCTTTACCGATCTGCTCGACGCCGACAAGGGTGACGGCTCTGTCGTTTGCAAACGACACTCCGACTCATACTACATTTCCTCTCTCGAAGTCACATTCGCGGCACGATATCAGGCAAAGTACCCTCGGCCATCCAAGTGGAGCGACACCGGACGACATGGGTCCAACTTTGTTACCTGCGTGATCAGCGGCGACGACCAAGGTCAGATTGGCATTTCGTCATACCAGGTATCCAACGATGCCGTAGAGATGGTTCGCGCAGACATCATCGAGCCTTCAGCAGAGCCATCAGTCATGCTTGTCCAATCCGAAGAGGAAAACGAAGCTTTGAACAAGGCGCGGTACATCCCCGAAGTTTTCTA
>Ga0265797_10005660_pt1 | contig 18100 bp, 18 predicted proteins | sample P2T30metagenome_FD_192433 | JGI IMG/M metagenome (GOLD analysis project Ga0265797, IMG submission 192433) | Plant litter microbial communities from East Loma Ridge, Irvine, California - P2 T30 | ecosystem: Environmental > Terrestrial > Plant litter > Unclassified | place: USA: California... | reverse complement strand
GTGTCCAAGGGTCGCTGGGCCGTTCCCGGCTACAAGGCAAGTGATTTGAACTGCAAGAGCGCAAGAATCATGACCACTAACACCCCTCACAGGAGAAGTTTGGCGATCTATCCGTTCTCTAAGCATCTTCTTTCCATGTGGCCAAAATGTACCCCATCTGGGCTGTATTACCTACGTATTTGTGAATAACTCCGGAGAGTGGAAATGCATCTTAGACGTCAAATATTGGCCTATTTCTTTGTCGTCCCTAAACATGATCCACGTGAACGATGATCACTCACAAGATGTAGCTGATGGGCGTCAAATACCATGTCTAAACTACCAACAAAACTTCACAATGTCACTCTGATAACATCCTCTAAGAATGAAACAAGATAGGTAGTCATATTGCTCGCATTTTCCTCAACATGGACTCAAAAAGAACGACTTTCCAAGACATGCCCAAGCCAGATGGCTATGATACAAATTAAACGCCGCCCAATGCTCGTCAATCACGCCATCATCTTACATCCTCTCCTTCAGTGGCCCCCTAGAAATTTACTCATCATACTCTGCATCCCTGACCCCACAGAAGTCACTCCCAAAGCAGTTGTCCACCATGTACCATACGCGCCAATACAAACTCGCGCTAGTCATATCAAAGCTCCCGTCATCTTTCCTGGGTACATGATCACCAATGATACCCTGTCCAGATCCAATTACCCAGCCGATGATGGGCAACGAGCCAAACGTCTGTTGCCACCGGGGTTTTGCAGGTAAAAAAGCCTTTTCTTGTGGCAGGAATACGACGGGCTTCACGTTTGCACCTTTGAGACGGAGCGTCGCCCGTTGGGAGCGGGGGTTTAGCGCTGTAGTCGTCATACGCGCGGGAACCGTGTTAGGATCGAGGGCTTGGTGCTCTTCCCGTTGCGGCTGGACAGACATATTGTCGACGTGGCTTGGGAATGCACCGCTTGTACTACGCAAGAATGCCGGTGTTTCGGTAACAGAGCGTGTTGGTTGAGAAGCGGTGACTGTAGCTGATGAGGCGGTGGTCGAGGATCCGAACACGCCGTGCGGTCCTGCGGTGCCTGAGGACAAGGTATTGGGTGATGTCGTCTGCGACATTCCTCCTGCCTCTGCACGTATCGCCCGGTCACCACCTTGTGGTCCTGTGCCCCTGTACATCTCTGCATACACTGTGTAGCCTTGGATATTCTTCGGGCTGTAATGGCATGCGCGCTCTGCCGCTTCTGCACTGTCGAAAGTGATCTTAATCCAGTGATCTCCACCCACGTACTCATTAACCTTTCTAAGTGTTGACTTGTTCAATGACCAGCACGAGACGCGTTGTGAGGTAAAGCCTTTGCCGTATTTGGAGTTGAATGGCTCTCGATCATATTCCTCGTAAATGAATCCACCAGAGACCTTTTCATAGTGTGCTATTGCTGCCCATTGTACGTCGGCTCCATAGCCGTATAGTATGACCTCCTTGGGCTCGGATGCGAATGTTGCGTTTGTGGAAGCGCCTGGTGCGAAGGAGTTGTTGAGTCCATTGCTTGCATCAATGAGGTTCGGTGCAGAAGTTGACGACGGGAGTGTGGCAATCTGGCGCGAAGAAACCGATCGTTTCTTATCCTCGTCCTTCTTGAAGCGGGTGAAGATGTCGTCGATTGCGCGTTCGTTGACTATCCTCGCTTCGTCTGCTGCATTGTTGGCGCCTGACGGCGTCTTTGCTCTTGAAGTTCCGCGTTTTCTCGCTTTGCCAAATGGTCCTTTCTCTTCCGGGATGCGCCGCTGATTTTGATCTGAGCTGTCCAGGTCCATTGTTAGTTGTGCGCGCTGCAGTAGGAGAGAGTTCCAGCTGAAGTGTTCCGTAGTGTTGCAGTAGGAAAAGGAAGGCCAGCAGATCCCACAGCCTTTGCTTATATCGCCTTCCTAAGAGTGAAAGGTCTCGGACAATAGAGCATAGTAAAGAGTGACTTACTCTGCAGACTCCCACCCCCACGGCAGTTTCCTCCCTGTTGAATCGAACGCGCGCTCAGAGTCTGGCACAGCGTGGACCTGCATCTTCACGTGACACTCTGTTGATATGTGGTTGAGATTTCACGCTTAGGCTCGTGGAAATCGCGCGTCGTGTGAGTGCGTTAGCGACTTCTTTTGTTTATGCGACAGAAGGTGAGCGGAAACAGCGAAACTAGCCCAGCACCCCAGGAACAACGCCGCGGCAAAGCCACACCGGCCCATGCGCCCTATGTGGCGCACCACACCACCTTGCACTAGGTGACGCGGAGCCAGTCCTAATCCATTTACTTTACACTTTCAGGCAAGCTGCATGCAGACCTGTCTTGCTGCTGCTGCCTGCTGACGACTACCGCTTAAAAGTCCAATGGAATTCACTCCCATCATCGTACGTGGCAAGAAGCGAAAAGACCAACACCCAGCACTTGCTGCCGCGAGGGCCAAAACTTCATCGTCACCAGTACAAATTTCTTCAACATCAGCATACAACTCAAAACGACAGCGGAAGACAAAATCCAAATCCAAAAGAAAACTCACAACGCCTGCCATGCCGACACTAGACGGACTTCCCCAGGAGTTATTGGAGATCATCTTCTTGCATAGCATGAATATAGCGCTCCCGCGATGCTCCCATGCTCTAGGCAAGAAGTTATCTGCCCGAACAGTAACAATGGAATTCACAATGCAGGCCTTCTTCCACACCGTGGATCATCGGACAAACTATCGCGACCGTCAAGTCACCAGCGACGCCTCGCTCCAATCTGACATCTTGTCCTGCCACTTCTTCACTTACGAATTCTTCTTGGCATATGTGCAGCGCGCATATGATGCAATGATCAAATTGCGTGGAAAAGCGTGGGAAGCTACTGGAGTCTCTATCCCGGGCGTGTCACATTTTGAAGGACTATGGCCGTTCAAATTCACTAAAATCCAGTACCTAGCTTTCGCGCAGGGATTTTACATCCCCGAGAAACTGCTACACGGGCCGTGGACAAAAGACAAGGCATCTCTGCTGTATGTCTTGGTGAGCTATAATGGCGAAATTGATTGGGAGGGTAGCATGGCAGGAGAGGCGGCGAAGATGGGTATGCAGCAAGCGATTACGGAGGGTAATGAGCATGCGGTTGCAGCCCTGGCAGTATTGTTGGGTGTCCCAAAGGCCATTACGAACAACACTTTACGTCATGCTGTCATACACTGCGGCTGCAACACCAACATTATTCGACACCTACTGTTCAACGCGCAAATTCTCGCTGGAGAGGCATCTACCACTCTAGACTTGTACGACCCTGCGCTGTGGGCATGGGCCGAAGTCAACGGTTACAAGGGAGAGATGCTCAAAGACATGTTGAAGCGAGCGGACGCCTTCGATCTGGAGTTCTACTTCGAGGACAACGCCGATTGGTCCAAAATCGTTTCGTTCCCATATGGCGGAAGCAAGTTCGATGCAAGAACAGCTTTCAATGATGTTGTGCGGGAGCTTTTGATGAATCTTTACCGAAACTATGGCCGAAAAATCACGCGTAGAAGGGCAGCGACAACCGGCCAGAGGGTTATAGAAGATGATGCAATTGACAATTGATGAAGTTCATCTATCTACATAGTCGGTCTATAAAATAGGGAGTGTACGATTGCAGAAGTTGCGGACTGCCAAATGGGTTGCATAGCGAACGTACTCGCTGCTTAATGTATTCACAAAATTGAGTCTGCCAACGACCAGGTTTCAGGCGACAAGGCTGGTACATCATAAGGAGTACATGCAAACGCTGCACCGTCTGTTTACCTGCAAGCTTATTAGCGACTTGTACGAAGACAAATTCGAGTAGAGCAGGTGCGTGATGGATCTTCCTCAGTGATCTTGGTGATAAGGTAGTAATCATGGAAATCATATACTATCTATTGCATGTTGTAATCATTGGAAGGGGGGAGCACAGTGAAAAACAGAGTAGACTGACCTTGATCAATAGCTGTGTGCTGAGGCATTGCATGAACCTATCCATGGATGGAGGTACCATTAGTCACGTGCTTTATGGGCATGATGTGCATCACAGCAGAACTCTCATAGAAGTGAATCTACTAATGGTAGGTTTCGGAGTCTTCAGGTGTCTGTTGAGAGTTAGCAAGTGTCGCAAACTCGGTGAAAAGTCAAACAGGTCGGTGTGTAAAGCAAGCTCAGAATATGTAAGAATTGAATATCATAAGCTCGGCGCCGTTAAGAGACCCCGGCGAGGGTCTCCGGCGACGAGCTCAATCGCAAATTATGTCATCCTAGGATGGGGGGATATTTTAGAGGAAGGAAACGTACCAGGGGAGGGATGGCTGCTGGACCGTAGCTGTTAATCTATGAGTATGGCGTGCGCTTGCGCATCGCAAGCAAAGATGCTAGTTACATGACGAATGTAACAGTCACATCTAACGATGCGTTGCAGATGGAAACTCGAGGTGGGCGTGGAAGGGAGAACTGGCAGTGTTGGCACTGCGAGAGTGATGATGAAAGTCGCGCGGTCGCGAAAACTTTATGGGCCACCGCCAAGCCGCCTCGCTTGTGCACGGCCCCGGCTGCGCACTTGAATTTCGCGGCAACTGCAACATCGATATTACTTACTCCCGACCAGAACATCAACACCGACTCCTATTTCCGACCGGTACGCTCTTGTCGCAGCAGTCGTGCACGCTTCTCTCGATCTAACGTTTAATTGCAGCACATACCGACGAAATGGGTGACGCCGAAATCACAACGAGCGCCTGGAGGCTGGTCGAGGTCGGCCGTGTGGTCCTCTTCAACGAGGGCCAGTTCGAGGGTCGGCTAGCTGTCATTGTCGAGATCATCGATCACAAGCGTGTATGAATGTCCCGCGGTTTGGTTACTGTTCGGCGGCTCACAGAGACTTAGGTACTCCTCGATGGACCTTCCGAGAAGGCCCCCGTCCCTCGCCAGGAAATTGCGCTTGCGAAACTCTCCCTCACACCCATCGTCATTCCCAAGCTTCCCCGTGCCAGCGGTGTCGGCCACGTCGCGAAGAAGTGGGAGGAGCACAAGGTCCAGCAGAAGTTCGACGAGAGCTCATGGGCAAAGAAGCGTGCGGCCATCCAGAAGAGGCGAGGACTGAACGACTTTGAGCGATTCAAGGTCATGAAGATGAGGAAGCAGGTACGTCGCTGATACACGGTAGACAAGAAGCCACGCTCGAAGATGATGGCTAACAAGGTGCACAGGCTCGTTTCGAGGTTCAGAAGACCTTTGCCAAGATCCGCGCCAGCGCAAAAGCATAGGTAGTCTAGATGCTGTCGGGAGACAGGCGTTGTGGAGGTAGTTACATGCAGGGGACGGAGAGGCATGACGTGCATTTTCATGAGCATTCCGAAGGCGACCTCAAAGGCATTCAAAAATTCAAGACCTGGTTTCGGGTGAATAAGTCCAATGTTTGGCACGGTGCAATTCGGTATGGGAAGGTTTACTCGGCTCTCGCATGCATTCTTCATGTAGCAAGAGGGTCCAATCCACAAATTCATGACAACACGAAGACTGCAACTAGAACTGCCAATTTGATACCCCTTTGAAATGATCAAATCCGTGAATGATGACATTGCAAGTCCATGGTCTCTGTTGTAATTCGTCATTTGGAGTTGGGAGTCGTGAGCTGCCCGCGCTAAACCGCCCACAAATCATTTTTGGAAGCTCAGACTCCAATTCCGCGTACTTCGATATTGCAGCACACCACACACCTGCCGACCACCACAATCCGACAAAATGGCCAACCCCCGCATTGAAGAGCTCCCCGACGAGCCCGAGAAGAAGAACGTCCAGATCGAGGAGGATGAGTCGAGCGACGAGTCTGAGGCTGAAGAGGGCGAGGTCAACGTCCCCGCAGGCTCCTCTGTCGCTGTCCACTCGCGCAACGAGAAGAAGGCTCGCAAGGCCATTGCCAAGCTCGGACTGAAGCACATTGACGGCATCACTCGCGTTACTCTCCGCCGACCTAAGAACGTGAGTGCAATCGGAGCAATTGGTCGAGGCCCGCCGCAGTCAACAAACACCAGAGGCTGCGGGGAGCAGGAGCAACCCTGTATAATTTTAGACTAACACGGATGCTAGATCCTCTTTGTTATCAACCAGCCCGACGTGTACAAGTCTCCCTCTAGCAACACCTGGATGTGAGTTGACTACCCCTCCATTGCAGCACATAGCACTTGCTGACCCCGCATCAGCATCTTCGGCGAGGCCAAGATCGAGGACTTGAACTCCCAGGCTCAGGCCTCCGCCGCCCAGCAGCTCGCTCAAGCCGAGGCCGCATCCCACGACCACGCTGGCCACGACCACGGCGACGAGTCAGGTAAGGGCAAGGCCACGGCCGTCGAGGACAAGAAGGAAGAGGAAGAGGAAGAGGATGACGATGAGGAGGTTGACGACTCTGGCCTCGAGGCCAAGGACATTGAGCTCGTCATGCAACAGGCCAGCGTCTCACGGAAGAAGGCTGTCAAGGCCCTCAAGGAGAACGACAACGACATCGTCAACTCCATCATGGCGCTGAGCATATAACTTGTTTCGGCCCAGGTGTCCGAGTGTAAAAGGGGGATGATGACTTCCAGCGCATCGCGGAGTTGAAAGACTCTCTGCCCGCTCATGTAAAAGAATCTATCAGCATGAATCTCTACGACTCAAATCGTCATGGCCGTCCTTGTGTATTACCGAATCTTCGTCTCTCAACACGCTAACCGGTTTGAGATATAGTAAGCGCTGAGATGGTAAATCGGACACGAATCTTCAAATGATCTTATTATGGTGTACTATGTGGGATAAATAGAGGTTATTATCAAGCAGTAACAAGACCAAACCAGCGACATGCCAGCTGAGCAGGATCCATATCCCTGATACATGCTTCGGGGGCCGATGAACTCCCCAACACTCATCCCGACGACGAGAATGACATACTCTATCGGAACAGTCACGCGCTTGAGACGAGTACGAGGCTTGACATCGTCATCTCTGCTTCAGTTCCGATCCTTACTGGACGGCGTTTTTATGGAACATCCAGCACTGGTGACTACTTTGCGACAACATTCAAATGAGGTGAGATCCTATAAGCATACCTTTTAGCGGGCGATCATCTAAAGCTTGGTGCTGTTTTGTACAACGGATTCACTTCGGGCAAGAAATTCGGATTTGCATCGCCGGATTGTAGGTGCACAGCTTACGAGTATGAGGCTCCTTTCTGACGTGGGACTGCTGACGAGTCCACTTTCAGCCTCATGGAATTTCGCAGTTGCAGACCAATAGGCTACATGGCAAAGTCCCAATTCAGACATGTGCCAGACCCGCGGGACGCAAGCGGGAGGCTCAACGCTATGATGGTGCCTGTGGCTGGCAAAAGCAATCGTGCACGATCGTGAGGTATAGGGTATATTGCCTACCATGGATCGCAACTTCCTGGTTCACTCACCACTAGAGTTTGCGCACAGCTTCCTAGAAGATGAGACTTTCGTTCAGGCTGTATTCCTGTTTCTGGCCATGAACTAGCAGAATGCGTTGGAGTCCAGCGGTGAAGTCAAGGTCAAAGTTGCTGAGCCACACGCTAAAGAAGCCACAGCACGGCCATCCCGATCGCTGCTCCACTTTGTACCATCAGCCTACAACATCAGCCTTAAGCTGAGCCTCCAATCCCCTTCTTATGCTTAGTTCACGACTCAGAGCAGTGCCATTTCCAGATATACGACGGGAAGTCAACATTCCGAAAGTATTTCGCTCCTTCCGTTTGCATTGCACCTACCATCATCAGTAAGATCCCTGATCCACAATGCGATTTACAGCTGTGTAGACATGCACTATACTCTGATTTCTATACAGCCATTTAATTGATGCATATGAGGACTAGCACGAGAATGACGTGATAGTCATAGAGGTTCCGAGAGTGTGGGATAGTTGCTCATTCGTCACGTACTCGATGTACCCCAGTATGTGCGAGCAAGGGGAGGTTTCTTGGTTATGACGGCATATAACACGCCATCATCACTGTTGGAGAGCGGCGAGTTCGAACTTAGATCGACCGGGCCGCTGGACCTATGATCGAGTCAGATGACCCTGGTTCATAGCCCTCAATCTGACCATAGCACTTACATTCGACACAGAGCTAACATGTCTCTGCAAACATATCAGCCTATCAAACGGTAACTGAGAGTGTCAAAGCATTCATCTCTAGCGTACAGGGGCTACCATAACGAGGTTGCTGATGATGGCTATCCACACGTGCTAAAGTTCTTATTTCACTCTCCACACTTGACATCACGCAGCTGGTATCTTCAGTTTGAGCATTGACTTCAAAAATGCTGACCTCCATCTGATCCTTGAATATGTATAGCTTTCCTCCCCAACTAGATCGGGCTAGATTATAGTACACTTTCGCCATATACAGCAGTTGTACAGTCCCAGGTTTCACTCGTTGAAAAATAGTGATAAGACAAAAAACGTCTATATAACGTCCAGGGTGCCCCTCGATCAGTAATGGGGCTATGGTAGCAAGGAGATCTTCTCGTATCTTTACCTACAGTAACTCTTACGTAGTTCATTCACTACAGCATACCGCAATCCAGCTACTTGACAGTTCCAAAAGTCCGCGCCCTGAACTACCAAAGCAACCCCCGACAACTGGTCTATCCAGAAAGACAGAACTAGATTCACTACTCATTGTAAGTGATGGACATATAACCCATACCGTGTCCAAGGATCAAAATTACATTCCGGTACCAAATTCTGCTTGTATGAACTGGCTATTGGGCCGATCCTACATGTCAATGGACACAGATCCACAGGCCCATTGACTGACACCGAAACAGCGAATACTGCAGTCCAAAATCACAGAGATACCCTGTACCCCAATTCTTAAACATGTCCTCGTCTCAAAAGATCACTACTGTACGTCCCAAACTGCGCCACTATTCATGAATACGTTTTCCAGCGGCATATGCATAAGACCTGTACTTTCTGACAATCAACAGGCCGAAAAAGCCCAATACATCCAAGCCTTACGAAGCCATCAAATCAATACCATAGTAGAACTCTGTCGTATTGAGAAGGTATTTGCTGTTCTTGGTACCCCAGACTGCAGCGAACCGATGACGTCGGCTTGTACGTAGTCCCACTGATGGGTCGGCTGACATGAACCCGGGTAACTGACGATACCTAGGGTCTTACTACGTCGACTCACACGGCCTGCTGACTGAGCTTCGTGGGTTGACCCGGAACTATCCGTTCAGGTAGGCTACTATGAAGATCCTTGTTAAAAGCAGCACGAATCTGACCACGATTACGCAATAGTTCAGATTGCCTAGATGAAGCAAAGAGACGTGTCTACTCGGATCCTGCAAGCAATCGTTCATGGAACTTGTGCTGGTTGGTCTTGAGCAAGATACAGACTGAGTAAATTGCCATTTTCTCGGTAGTATAGGAGCTTTTCTAACGGAGTTAGTCAACTCATCCCCTACTACGCACGATACCAATCCTTGCAACCGACAATGTGGGCGGGGCATACTCCTTCTACTGCGCAGGTCACCCAGCTCACAAATGCTTTTGTTGCAGAATGGAACTGGGCTCTTGGCCAGATGCTGAGCCATTGGGCGCAGCCACCTGCAAGATGATTCGGTGGATAATGATTGAGAAGCTGGCATTGAGCGCCAGTGTATGAACGGCGAGGTGGTTTCTTGAGGCGTTATCCTTTTGTGTATTTCTTTTTGCTTTGTTTTGACACTCTCGTTCTAAAAGCTTGTTCTAGATATTTTATACTATAGCTCTCCTCGTATTCGGCTCCTCTCACCGTTCACTGAGACTGTGACGGTCTAGACTTTCGCTAACTGTGGCTGTAGCGGTCTAGACTTTCACGCGACGCATCATACCACTTACATCCAGTGGGTATCGCTCATTCTCAGATGTCCGTCTGTATCTCCTTCTTTTTCCTGTTCTCGGAGCTCGGCCTTTGGAGATTCTAGACCGCGTTTGCTGTTTTATATTACCACACAAAAATGGAACAGGTTAGGCGGGTGCTGACGTTGATGTGACTGAATGTGTCGTGAAGGGTGTTAGCATTTCCGGGTGTTTCAAAACAATGGCTTGGTGAAAGATTCCGACAGTGCAGTCATTGGCTAACCTCAAGGTGGTCAAGGCCATTAGAACTTCTCGCAAGCAGGCCTCACATCCAACTCATGTGTCCACAAGCAAGGCTTCTGCTGATGTAGCCAAAGATATGTTTCGCCAACAGCATCAGCACTCATCTTCTTACCTGCCTTCTGCTCCTCCCCGTCTTCATCGGCAATGGCACCGTTAGCAATTGTATGAGCGACATGTACACCCTTTTCACTCATCTCACGAGCCAACGTTTGCGCCAGTTGGCGGGCCGATGCGCGACTAGCACCATAGGCGGCGAATTGCGCACTGCACCGAAGTGCGCCAAGGATACCCGTAAAAATAAGTGTCTAGAAGGTGATTAGGCTCTGCTAGCATGGGGGTAGCAACACAGTCTTCACTCACGCCCTTCTTCCCCGCCCCATCCACTAGCCCATGCTCTCCATGGTCCTCAAAGAACCTCTCTTCAAACTCTCCTGCGCAAACGTAAACGCACCACCAACGTACGTCTCCAGACTCTCTTCAAACTCCTCCCTTGTCTCCTCCAAGAATGGTTTTTTGCTCGAATGTTTGATACTGTAGATTGCTAGCTTCAGCTTCAGACCCCTGAAGCTGTCGTAGGCTTTGATGTCTGCAAAGACTTTTTCTAGAGAAGCTTTGGACGTGTCGGTTGGGAAAGCTTCGAGCACGGCGTTGGGGGAAGTGGAGCGCACTTTGGAAATGACGGCTTGGAGGTTCTCGGGGCCGCCCTGGGTGGGCGAGGAGAGCACACGTGCTATACCTGTGCCCTACACATGCGGTATCAGAGGGGCCTGTGCATGTTGAGGTTTAGGGGTTGCGGGCTCACGGTTGCGGGGCCAGCTCTAACGAGGATGGCAAGATCTGATGGCTGCATTGCGAGGCTGTGTTCAGCTCTACTACATGCCAATGGCACTTGGAAAGCGACGTCGATTGTGATGCAGCTACTTCAGTATACCGGATAGCTAACATACAGCAGCTTCTGTTTTGCAAGTTTATCTCCGAGCCTTTGGGTTGTAGGCACATGGTTTAAGCTCGGTGACTTTATGGCGAGTATCCATGACGTCGGCTGCAACCATCATGTAATCTCGGTTGATCCTAGCCCGCCGAAAACATTTTCGCGAGAACGTCTGACAATTGCCCGCAACGCCGAAGTAATTTGCAGTCTGTTGAGATAGCTGTGTTCAGGGAGGAGGTGTGTCGTATTGGGCTTGTGGATCCATGACGTCGGTTTTGCTTCCCGGGCAGCGGGTTCACTTGCTTGGTATTTCGCCATCGTACCTCATGTGCAGATAGTGTGCCTGCCTGCCTGCCTGCCTACCTGCCAGTAGTACAGTCTACGCAGACTAGGATCATATCCGCTATACATCTACGCTCCAGCACATGTTGCGCTCTGTTGGTACTTTTTGAGGGTATAGTTCCTTTTGGGGGCTTTTCCACTGCGGTCTAGACTTTCGTATGTCCCACACAAGGTTTCTTAGTGCTCGGTCGATCCGCACGCTGCCACAGTCTGACGTTTTGAGACGGGCAAGGTGCCGGACATAGGCTGGATAAATACCGAGAAAACCCAGGATTCAGGTACTCTGCCATGCACGGTGAAGAAAGTGTAACAACCAGGCCCCGGTCGGTAGCAGCATAGGGTCTGTTCAGCACCTGCATGGTGGGTCCTTTCGGGGCGTACCGTCACGCTATACTTTCGCACTTCAAGTGATAGCTGTGAGGGCCAAGCATGCGAGCTTTGCTGGTCACCGACTTTTTTTCCTTGCATCCACGAGACCTTGAAGACACTGACCGGAAGCTGACAGCAAGTCATCCCGTGAGGCTAAAACATCCATCGCCCTGAACCAAGTATCGTCCCGACGCAGCGGTACTTGCAATCTTGGCGCAGGCAACGCGATGAGTGTTACGATGTGGTATGGCCAGCAGAGCTGGCGTTGGCGCCTTGACTGCTTTTGATATGTTCCCGCAACGAAGCTTTGAGACAGTTCCCCTGATAATTATGGGTATGCGCCGGGCTAGCCCTGCAATGTGTGTGACGTGCATGAGAGGAATGGCCACCTGGAGTCTCCAAATTGCCAATTGGATGCCGACTTGCCGGCTACGGCCAATGCAGACTAGCGGCCCTCGCTACGACTGTAAGGAAATCCAACCTCTTACCTAACTACTCCTCATTCATCTGATCGACGATGGCGTTTTTTCGCAAAGGCGCAGTCCAACGACGAATCCGAAAGCATCTTTTGGCCATCCCTGTCCGACCTCATGTCTCGCTCAAGCTTCCGCTCACCGATCAGCACTGTGGCGTTGTGCGAACCAACGTTGCTATCTTTCGAGGCCGACATCCCCTGGTTGCAACCTCCGGTCGCCACACTCGCTATCTGCGCCTTCGTCCGTTTAGTAAAGCCGAGCAAGCCGAGGAGGCACTCTTTAGGCCTCTGATGTATTGCACGCCTGCGGAGCTGCCTCCGCTCGACTCGGAGGCACATGCCGTCTCTGCGATCAACAACAGAGTGTTCTTGGATCAAGTCCTCATACATGTCCAGGTAAACACAAACCCACAAGTCTCCATCCTTTAGCTATCAGTGCTGACAGAATGGGAAGCAAATGGACCCAACACACAAGGCATGTGACCGTCCGCCCCAACATTCGGGCCTCGTAAACCGCACGCCACCTACCCCGGAGATCGAATCGCATCTTATGCCAGAGCATTTCCCAACCAAAAACAAGCTTCTGACACTGCTCAAAAATCGAGCCTAGCATTTATCAACCCGTGTCAGCCTTCTCATCGTTACGGCGTAAAAGCGTAATGCGCAAAAACTCAGCATGAGTTTGACTGTATGATCCACCCCAGCCATGGCAGGATTGACGAGATGAGCCAGCATCGCTGGGCGATCTTGCCCGGCCAATGCGCCACATCCTAAGCGCTCAATTACCTTATACATGGCCGACTACAGACTAGCGACGGGGAGGGCCAGCTTGCGAAAGTTCCCTAGGCCTGCGCCGCAACAACGCAGAGCCTAACCGACATACACATGTTCGGAACAACTTTTAGGATCGCTGGTCTATGTTCGGTTATGTCATCGACAACACTCAGCTGACCTGACACTGCGAGCAGCCTTTCTGACCAAACACGCATGGAGACATTCATGCACGTATCGTGCCACGTTATGAGATTGGTTGAGTTACTCCAACCAGAGCCACTTCTGAATCGGGAACAAGACTGCAATGAATTGCTTTCTCTACCCTGTCCGACACATAAGCCACTCGCGAGGCCCTACCACACGGCTACGTATCCGCAACCCGATTTGGCCACTGATCCGCCCCGAACAGTATTTCCGTGTAAATACGAGCCGTAAAACTGTACAACAACAAAACAGTGCTTGTCAATCACGTCTCATGAACTGTCATAGCCAAGACATGGCAGAAAATTGTTGTTTATGCGAGAAATGTGACGGAACAGTCACTGCAAGGCTGGGTTAGTAAGAGGCACATCAAGCTCAGACGCGAGACAGGCGCTACAGGCCATCCGGTGTCTCTTGGGCCATGTCCCAACTCATTGTGGGCCGCGCACCGTAGCTGCATACCCGCCACACCCACACAACGGCTCTTTATAGGGGTCCAGCTGATCATACGTACAGTGTTGAGCCGATATGCAGACAAGTTGGCCTTACTAAAGCAAGTCATGAGGCTATGGCGAGCATGCCGCCTTAGCCCTGCATAGTGGAGTGTGCCCATCTGCAAGTGCTTTAGCTCTTGACATAGGCTTGTGACGAGCGAGCGAGCGGCCCGGTAGCGAATATGTCAGTTTCGATTGGGGGGGAAAGTGAAATGCCATCTGGCGGTGAGCTAAATGTCGATGCGCGAGCATGATGCAGCAACCTTTAGTGCTTCCTGTACCCGGGATCGCCATCGGTTGATGATGCGGTTGACGCTTTCACACGCGAACAGTAACCGAGTCGTCCGCTTGCCCATGTCACCGCGCTACTACTGGAAATGGACGCGCTATTCACAGGGTTTGTTGCTCGGATTTGGACTACTGCAACCCCCCAGTCGATCTGATGCTGGGACGTGTTGGCATGGGAGGGGGAGGGTGGCCAGCCTGATATACACAGTAGTGCACCAATAGGATAGCAACCAAACTCGTAAGTTGAGGATTCGGCAGTCCATGTTTGCCCGAGCCTCCAATAGAGTGCGTAGCGAATAGACCCTGATGGCGGGTGCAGCTGAACGTGGTTGCAAAGTCCGGATCCGACGTTTCTCGCAGGAGGATTCGTGGCCCGGACCACAGCTGCCCAGACTCACACTGTCGCATCGCCTGTGTTGCAATGGAGCTTCCGACAAGCCATGGTATTAATTGTAACCGATATCCAGGCCGGACCATCAATAAGGCCATTTCTAACATGAGAAGAAAGTATCTGGTGTAGACGATGGTGTATAATACGAGAGCCCCCTGTAATCACCTCTGCAAGTCGCGGGATAGGTCTCAGATCGGGCCTGATACACCCCGGTCACACGCTGACGTCTCCCAAGTCGGAGACGAAGATAAGATCTAGCCAAACCTGAAGCTAAGGGATTTTTCTGTTTCCATCGACCTGCAGACGCAGGTTTCGGGCAAATTGTAACTGCCTAGAGATTCAAAAAAAAAACAGCGTCGGACACGTTAGGCGTAAGGCTGATGCCGATGAGCAAGCGCATGGTGTGATTATCGGCTATGCTCGTCAAGTATTCCCGTGCACAGATCGAAGCTTCCATGCCTTGCGCGCACATGTGCATGCCGAAGCCATTGCATGATAATCACGCTAGTATGTCTGTCACCGGAACCCGCAAGCAAGACTAAGATCTACGTTTGCAGTGAAGAAGAAGGAGAAGGAGAAGGAGAAGAAGAAAGGGAAAGAAAAACAAAAACAAAGAAACGAAGTCTTGGAGCCGTATTGGCCCTTTTTTCTTTCTTTCTTCTCTCTTCACAGACAGGCTGCCACCGAGTTGGTGAGATGTATACAGGTGGGGGGAGGTTGGTGGAGCACAGGGGAACAGGGGATCCAATCCCAATCCCGCCCGTGTGGCGAAGCTTCGATGCGTTCCGCCGCGTCTAGTTTGACCTCTGGACCCGAGTTGTAGGGGAAATCTGTAATAGCTTTGGTCGTTGCCGTGGCTGACTGACAGGCATTAGCGTAAAGGGCGTCAGGTCACGAGTAACGGCGGGCGGATACACACAATAGGCCCCAGGACGTCTTCCCTGCCGCACGACGTTAGCGGAAATAAACCGTTGGCGCTGATTCAATCACTTTTTTTTTCGGCGGCTCAATCTAATGTAAGTGTTGCGTTGACAAGTGCGGGTCGGTCAGCTCTAAATTCACACGCTGTGACGACAAACGAGCTGCGAGCGCTCGACACACGCACATTTGAAGAGTAGGCCATGGAATGAGCATCAAGGTATAAGAGCGCCCATCCGCAGGCTCACTCTTGCATCAGACAGACAACCTACAACATCATTCTACGACTACAAATATCATCAACCCAAACTCAAAGCGTAGTCTATTTGAAATCGGGCATCCGAAAAAAATATTTACCATCCTCCCTCCCTCCTCTCCCTCCAAAAAAAAACAACAACAACAATTCTACGACCAAGCAAGACCCACGACACCAGCCTAAACCCAGCAGATTTTACCAAAAAAAATCATGTCATCTCCAAGCCTCAGCTCGAGGAGCTCCATGGAGAGTCTGCAGAGCAACTCTTCCAGCATTCTCAGTTCACCGGATAAGCTTGCGCCGGCGGTAGTGGGCCCCAGTGTATGGCAAGGAGACGAGCTCAACGCAGCCGAGTACGTAGTCAAACTCAACGAGAGAGAAATTCTGGACATTCGAGCAGCCATTATCAAGTTTAAGCGTAGGTACACCCAAACCAGCCTTGTCAACTAATTTTTTTTATTCATACAAGCTATTAACTTGCCAACTTTAGTCACCGGACTCTCACGGACAGAAATCAGTACCAGCACATTTCGCATCGACAATGCAAAACTGGCAAGCAAGCTCTCGAACATCAGCACAGAGCTTCACAAAGGCACAGGCGTCGTCGTTTTGCGAGGCCTAGATGCTGCTCACCTCAACGACGAAGAGGCCGTTATTGCTTTTGCGGGTGTGTGTGCCTACATTTGCCCAGACCGAGCAACAGATTCGTATGCCAATCAGACGCTGAGCCACGTCCTGGACGCGACCAAGAAGCCTGTTCCCGAAGACTGCAAAGACATTGGCCTTGCTGGTTCCAAGATCACAGCAGCCATGGACTTTCACAGCGACCGCTTCTCTGGCGACGTAATTGCTCTCTATGTCCGCAATGACGGTGGGCCAGGGGCCGGCGGCGAGCAATTTGTCGTCAGCTTCTCCAAAATCTACAACGAGCTCCTCGAAAAGGATCCAGAAGTGCTGGAGACCATGGCAGAACCAGACTGGCCATTTGAGCTGAAGCAGAAGTGAGTTACCGAAATAGCCTTTTTACCCAAAAGTTTGATATGTGCTAGACTCTTGTGCTAATCCGGCTCTAGGGGCGGGGCGCCTTACCTTGAGCTGGGACCTACGCTCTTCTTCTCAAAAGGCAAGCCCATGTGCCAGCTAGTCAAAGCGCCATTGCTTGGTACTGATACCCTCCCGCGCGATGCCTGCATGCCCAAGGTGACGGCTAAGCAGCTGCACGCAATGCATGCAGTCGAAGAACTAGCTAAGCGCTTCTGCACAAAAGTCGACCGTCAGCAGGGCGACATTCAATTTCTCCACAACCTGAGCATCATGCACGCCCGCACCGAGTACCGCGGTATCAATGGCCGCGCTAGCACCCGCCATCTGCTGCGCATGTTCCTGCGCGACTCCACAAATGCTTGGGAGAAACCAGCTAGCTGCCGCAGCAACTTCGACGACCCGTTCACGCCAGGTAGACGACAGCATCTCCCTGTCATTGACCTGGATCCGTGGCGCTCCATTAGCGGCCGCGAGAGCCACGGCTAGGCGCCTTCTTTTTGTTTTGTTTTACAGCCAAAACGTGCACAAAGTCTGTTTTGGTGGGGGAAGAAAGAGGAAGACTGCATTAGCGCTCTACGTGAGTAATAAGAAGGACCTTGGCAGACAGACGAGAAGCTTTGAGTGAGGGGGTTGTGCGGCTGAAGTATGAGATGATGGGGTGAGGGATTGGCTGGCGTTGCTGTACCCATAAATTTTTGTTTCAGCATTTCTCTCTTCTCTCCAGCTTGAGATTGAAGTGACGCAAAAGAAAGAAAAAAAAGGAACATACTCCAGTAGTAATTACGACTTTGCCTATCAAACAGTCCACATAAACCACCAGAACCGTGGACAACGGGGTCTAGCTCATGACTCTGGTCATGACTGGGTATCAGAACACAAGTGGAACAACATGACTCGAAGCGAATTAAAGCGTGACTTGAATCGTGACTCAGTGTGCGTCTCACGCTCCAGCTTCCTTGAAGAGCTTTACGATCCATTCGCTTGAAGTGGACCAGTGAGTTGCGGCAAATCCGGTAAGCGGCGGCTGGAAGCGATCTACACTTGATTAATGCCATGACTTGCAGTAGCGGATGATGACGACGACTTACCGGGGTTATTTCGGTCAAACAGTGTGGCAATTCTCGTGACATACTGGAAACCCTCTGCGTCAATGTGACCGCGCTCGCGCAATTCCTCAGGGTTATCACGCGCTAGCTTAAAGGGCGAATAACCCCTGAGAATACAGCGCCAGTGATACAGAAGGACGGGGAAGGCAAACTCCCACTTTTTGATTTGCGTCGTGACAACATTGCTGACCAGGTTTTCAATCAACTATAGTGGGGCCGAGTCAGCAAAAAAAAGCAAGCCAAAAGTGGGAGGGAGGGTGTGGACTTACGGTACCATTCTTTGACTTGATGTAATCTTGGGCACCATGGTGGATGTATTCGAGATTCCAGAAGATGACGTAGAATGCCAGGA
>Ga0265797_10005659_pt1 | contig 18102 bp, 11 predicted proteins | sample P2T30metagenome_FD_192433 | JGI IMG/M metagenome (GOLD analysis project Ga0265797, IMG submission 192433) | Plant litter microbial communities from East Loma Ridge, Irvine, California - P2 T30 | ecosystem: Environmental > Terrestrial > Plant litter > Unclassified | place: USA: California... | reverse complement strand
TCGAGTACTACTGCAAGCGTTGGGAGGCACAGGGCTGCAAGGGCTGGAGCTTCAAGACTTTCATGCGTGTCTTGGACAACCTCAGGAACACTGTCCAGCCTGTCCACGAGAAGCACAGGAACCAGCTTTGCGTTGACTGGGTCAACAGCTGCTCCAAGGCTCTGAACATCCCCGTCATTGAGGACTACAACAAGGAGATCAAGGAGAAGGGTGCCCTCAAGGAGTGCGTCGGCTTCTTCAATGTCTCTTACAACCCCGACGATGGCCGCCGAAGCAGTGCTTCCGTTGCCTACATCCACCCCATCCTCCGTGGTGACGAGAACCGCCCCAACTTGACCGTCCTCACCAACGCCTGGGTCGAGAAGCTCAACCTCACTGGCAACAAGGTCACTGGCCTCAACGTCAAGCAGCAGGATGGCACCAGGCACACTATCCGTCCCAAGTGCGAGACCATCCTCTGCGCTGGCGCAGTCGACACTCCTCGTCTCATGATGCTTTCCGGTCTTGGTCCCAAGCAGCAGCTCTCCGACCTCGGAATCCCCGTCCTCCACGACCTTCCCGGTGTTGGTGAGAACCTCCTCGACCACCCCGAGAGCATCATCCTTTGGGAGCTCAACAAGCCCGTTCCCGTCGCTCAGACTACCATGGACTCTGACGCCGGCATCTTCCTCCGCCGCGAGGTCCCCAACGCCGCCGGCGACGACAGCGACATTGCCGACATCATGTGCCACTGCTACCAAATCCCCTTCACCATGAACACCGACCGTCTCGGCTACGACTCCCCTCTCAACGCCTTCTGCATGACCCCCAACATTCCCCGCCCGCGCTCCCGTGGTCGTCTCTTCCTCACTTCCGCCGACCCCAGCGTCAAGCCCTCTCTCGACTTCCGCTACTTCACCGACCCCGAAGGCTACGACGCCGCCACCATCGTCGCCTGCTTCAAGGCCGCCCGTGAGATCGCCAAGCAGGCTCCCTTCTCCGACTGGATCAAGCGCGAGGTCGCCCCCGGCCCCGCCATCCAGAGCGACGAGGCCCTCTCCGAGTACGGCCGCCGCGTCGCCCACACCGTCTACCACCCCGCCGGCACCACCAAGATGGGCGACCTCAACAAGGACCCCAACGCCGTCGTCGACCCCGAGCTCAAGATCAAGGGCCTTCAGGGCATCCGTATCGCCGATGCCGGTGTCTTCCCCGAGATGCCCTCCATCAACCCCATGCTTACTGTTCTCGCCATTGGTGAGCGCGCTGCTGAGATGATCGCCCAGCAGTGGGGCTGGAAGGGTATGGAGAAGCAGAAGTTGTAGATGTCTGCGGAGACATATGTGTATACGAACGGAAAGAGGAGGCAAAGCAAAGAAAAAGGTGGAAGATTTCCAATGTCATGTTCCCAGGTGGCGCTCGGTGTGGTAGTCTGTTGTTACAAATACTCTCTGTCGGCCCTGGCGTAAAACGTTTATACGCGCTAGATACCCCCAAATCAGAAAATATGAATATTTTGATCGAAATACGTCTCAATTCCCTTTTGATTCTGCTGTCAGGTTCTGGTTCTCGAGTTCTGGTAGGTGTTACTTTTTGCTTACCGCTTGCTGCTTGTGCTTATGCTTATCGGTACCTTAGGTCTTGCGGGTTTCTATAGACATATCAGAGAGGATCATGAATATGCAGCCGTGCGAATATATTATAAGGTCTTTGTGTTGCTAAGCAGGTGCCTATATCTTTCAGTCACTTGTTGCATGCTAGTGAAGCGCACGCAGCTGCAGCCGCTGCAAGGTGTGGAGTAGATTGGAGAATATGTGAGGCTTTCCTGCTCTCAAGCTAGAAGGTATAAATTCCTATAAAGTATACTTTCTCTCTAGTATTCCTATGAAAAGAGATGATAGTGCTATGTGATACACATAGTCCCACTGGTATCTTGCTACAATTTCTCTATGATATGTACACCTATATCTATGGTTATTAGACTTGGGTGGTGTTAGCAGACTGGCTAACCTAACCCTGACCCTACTCTCTAACCACACATTTGCTTTCCTGATTGATTTCGAGTTAGACGGAGTAGAATGCTGTATATAGATGTGTGCTCACCGTAGCGCGAGTTGAGATGGACTCATATGAGCCGCTATCAGCAGCTTTGAGCCTCTCTGTCAGTTGTAAATGTTGGATGTGCGTTCTGGACTTATGCCTCTCAGAATTTCGACATGAAAGCTCTAGGGTTTAGAGTCAACCACTTCAGGTGTATGTATTTAACATACTACGATCCCGACACATACTGTTAATTGTAACCATCGATGTGTACAGAGCGCTCTATAGCTCGATTTAGAAATGCCTGGATACATGTACTGGACTGTGGTTTCACGCAGTATCAGCCTTCACTTCACTGAATATACTACTAGCAGGATCGTTCTGTCAGTCCTACCTCTACACGTTTGTAGTTTCAGCTCCGTCCCCTCAATCCTTATGATCCCGATAGCCCAAGAGAAGTTGATCAACACTGCCTAGTCGAGTATGCAGCTCAGAAAAGTAAGCTTCAACATATCGCCCTTCTTTTAACCAAAGATACCCGGAAAGCTTTCTGATCAATTTTAAGAGTATATAGTAAACAATGCAGTTCTCTAATCATCCTTAATGAGGGCGCGATATAATATTAAAAACTTCACGTATAATTATTGCGCAGCTTAAGTGAAGTACAAGACAGCGTATCATGCGCCGAGCAGAGCACAATATGGAGATCAAATGTCAAGCGGGCCAGGGTGAAATGATGCTATTCCAGAGTTTCCTCTGCATTGTTTCTCGATCACAAGCTGACCCGCACAACCACGCACATATGCACAAACACTGGCAATAATGTGATCCAATCAGTAGCAGACAGTGTTCATGTGATTAAAACAACTTATTCCTCTTGCCTTGCGAATTGCCTGCTGCCTCAAAGCAATATGATAATCCTGTCTGCTACATAGTGTGCCAGTCACAAGCCCTTATTGTGCTGCGAGTCACGAGTAAGGATTCCATTCGAGCGCATTGTTTGCTGAGACTGTGATTCCTGTTCGGCTGACAGTTGTCGGCAGCGAATGTCGACGAAGGCATACATGTACACATAAAACAGTCTGTCTCGTCCCCTTGAACTCACATCTATCCCTTGCTACAAACCGGCAAAATGCCATCCCAGATGACTCCAATCAGAGTCCACCAGACTCCATGTTGTTGTCCACCCGATTGTCCTGGCCATCCTGACTACAACAACACCAATGTCACTACCTCATCATACTCATCCTCATCCAAGCCCAGCCGACTCAGTCGAGAAGCCTCTGCGCATGGCCCCATGGCATCTTTCTACTTAGCGCTCGTTGCTGGCCACTACGACAAACAGATCTACAACCTCCAATCTGGACACCGCAGCCTGACTGGCTCAAGCGCAACCAACCAAGACTCGAAAGCATCACCGGCAGGCACCTCCGAAGATCAAATGGAGGCTGCACCGAAGGCAGCTCCAAGCGAGGCACAAAGAATCCCCAACGAGCGTGATTTCTTCCCAGCCCCGACGTGTAAGTACTCTTCCTCGACTGTATACTTCGAAGTTCTTGTAGCTAATCTGATCCATAGGGGTGCTGCGGAAGGAGGAGAGGTCTGGTGATGAGGCTGAAAGCGCTGCTTAGGTAGAGGTTCGGTCGGTATCGGTATCGGCGGTGGTGGTCCAGTTACTGCGAGGCGTGGCTGATGGGTTCGTTTCTACAATCACTGCACGCATGGAATCAGTCCAACTGCGGGTCTTTCATAGCAGCAATACATTCCTGCCAATCCTTGCTTTCAACTCTCGGGAAGGAGAAGCGCGGCTGAGGGCGTGCATGGGGGAAGTGACGGTCTTGTCAGTAAGATAGCACAGTATTGGTTACCAGAATGCTTCATTTGTCCTTATAGGTCGATCGGGGCAATATTTAAAGATGAATCATGTGTGATCTACATGTACATGTACAAGTTGTTGCTTACCCTTACCCTGGAAGCTGGTGCCACAAGCAAGGCTGCTAGCGCGCACCGCCAAATCACAACAAGCAAGTCGACATCTACATGTAATAACAACAACAATAACAGCAAGCAGGCTGCGGCCTGATATTTCTGGATCCTAGCTACTGGAAAACCTGGACTGGTCCCTTTGCACTGTTCGAATCTTTCCCTCCTGGTCACAAAACGCTCTCCTACTGTCCTGTAGTTCTTTCCCCTGGTGGCTATTCCTTCCAACCCCTAGCTCGTCACCAGTCGCGCGCAGCAAAGGTGCGCCAAAGCACGCCTCACAATGTAGGATATGCCTATGGTTAAGCCGTATTGCCGCAGTTGTCGAAGAAGCTCTGCCAGTAGCTTGTCCTCACGCACTCCCCCCTCCTCCTACACGTACCAACCAACCAAAGGACACTCTTGCGACCCTCAGAGCTTGCTTTTCGCGATGACATAGTGGTCTTCTTGTCTGATCTCTCGGCTTCAGGAACTCCATATGTGGACTCGCAAGGGTACGATCTGGTGACAGCATGCTCGGCCTGTTGAGGTCGTGACTTATAACGGGACTTTGTTGCTCTGAGGTGCGCCAGTCTACGTTGGGCCATATTTGTGTGGCGATGCTCCTCCCATTTTGCTGATGACAAATGTCTTGACATTGCTGCATAGTGACGAGCAGCTGCTCGATGCTTTTCCCGCCAGTAGGACAGCTTATCGGCAAATTTTCTGGCCACAGATCCTGGATAACCCTCGTCGCACAAGAGGAGGCTCGCAAGAGGAGGTTCGGCTAGCTCCATATACACCAAGTTGGCTAGTGGGACCGAATGATCAAAAGCTGGATTCAAGGCATGTGTGGAAGCTATCAGATATGCAATGGACCTGGAAGTTGAATTGACGCGAAAGCTGTGGCGACCTTGGCTTGGACCTGCAGATGCTTTGTGTAGCTGGCTTCCGGTGCTCATCCATGCGTAGCAGGTGTTCACATATCATTTGGACTTCTGCGATAGCGTATGTAATTGAGTACGGTATCCGGGCGATAGCAACGCTGATAGACAACAACCAATGACTTTGCCCGATCTGGCTGCGGTGGCGACAGAGAGTATCGCTTCTTGGTTTGGCCATGATGATGAGTGCAGAGACCGCCAGTTTCGTGTCAATGGGAATATATGTGTCGACTTGGCTCGATGCTCCATCGCCGCGCAGTTATTGATCTGCCCGGTCGTTGACCTGAAAAGCTTTGGTGTCTATGGCGGGCTGTTGGTACGAGAGGCGATATCTGGAAGAAGGCGCTTGCCGTGTGATCGAGAACAGGCGAGAGATGCTTGCGTCTAGGCTGACTTGGACTGGTCTCGCACCGATGGAAGATGATATGGTCCCTCGTGGTCGTGGCCTCCTCCGACTTCCGGGCATAAAGACAGGAACATCCCTATCGACTGGCTTTTGGTTTGGAGCTCACGTCGAGTCAGATTTCGACAAACACCGACCAAGGTGCTATCGAAAGCGGAATGCCCTCTATAGGGATCGATGGAGGCCCGAAGGCCCTTCTCATCACAGCGGCAGAGAAGTTGAGGGATCCCACCCCTCCACCACAGGAGCAACTCAAGCCACCCACTCCTCATCCTCCTCCCTCTTCCTCTTCTTCGACGGCGGCTGCGCCAGCGGCGCCAATGGTGTCGTCTTCGTCTTCTTCGTCTTCTTCGTCGTCTTCGTCGTCGTCGTCTTCGTCTTCTTCGTCGTCTTCGTCGTCGTCGTCTTCGTCGTCGTCGTCGTCGTCGTCGTCGCCGCCGCCGCCGCTTTAGCAGCCTTGTTGGCGGCTCTAGTAGCCGCAGCGGCCTTCGCTCTCTCCGAGACCAGAGACATGGTGGCGGCGGGCGCGTCGATATCTTCGACAGCTCTTTCGCCAGGCGGCACTGCGACCATCGCTGCCTCGTCGAAGTTCAAAATGTCCTGGAAGACATCTCTCTGGACTCCGGCCGCAGTACCGCCCGCTACGTCGTTGGTGGCCGACCAGGTCACCTGGTCCATTGACCAGGCGCCATTGCGAAAGACAGGGTTGGGGCCGGCGACGATGGTGGTAGTGCGTCCCATCTTTAAATAAACAAGGTTGATTTCTGGGAACTTGATATAAAGGTATCTCTGGCTAATGAGCAGCAGTCTTCAGTCACGTCTCGATCCAGACGCCAGCAGTACGCGTGCCATCAGCCATCAGTCCTGGCCATTCGTCGAACCACCAGCTTCGCGAAGCCTTTGCACTTCACTATCCACCCACAACAACCATTATACACGGAGATTTTTACACGGCTTACATGTTCAGGACGAGGCAACGATTCCCCAATTCTGTGCATCACAGTGCGACTTGGACAACCTGTTTTCTCGTCTGGTCGCTCAAACCGCATCTCAGAGACGCCTCGCAATTAGGCTTTAGTCCAAAACTTAGCGGATCTTGGCAGGCCGACACCTCGAGCAACTCACTCCCCTGAAGGCATGTATCTCGCAGACTCGTTCGTAATATCTGCCAACATACAAGCAGTGCCGCGAGATGTAGCAGAGCTGAACCGGCCAAAGCAGCCTCACCCGCCTTTAAGCAGTATTCCTTAAGGCGCATACTGCTCGTACGATAGTCCATACTGTCATTCAAGGCTTCGAGATAATGCCATCCTGCACCAACCCGACTGCGCCACACCTGTAAAGATGGCGCATCGAGCTGGCAAATATTAGGCAGGAGCGACCAAGAATTCCGGAGGTCAGTCCGTCAAAGTCAGTACGTCCTGGCTCAAACCTCCGAAGCATCTTCATTCACTTGTCTCGCCAAGAAGAACGTCCAAAACTCGCCCCTGAGTGTTTCGAAATACGTACAACAATCACCTCCACTGGCTGCCGACCAACATGTGTCTCCCGGAATGGTTGCGCTAGGTTTACAGGTGGCACTCATCCGGGAGCGACTGGTCCTTGGCGGCTTTCCATCGCATGGCCTGTCACGTTGTCTCCCTGCAGTTTGACGACGCTACCATATTGGGATTTTGATGTGTGAGAGGGAATATTGTTGCTTATCGAACACAGTGAGGAACGCAAGGGAGAACACTCTGCCAGATTGAATCGGCTGACCATATTCCCATCAATACAAAGCCCTTGCAATCTCTCCAGCGCCAGACCAATGCACATCATGTGTCTGCAACTTTCTGAAACCTTCTATGCAAATCTCTGTCTGTCCTGCACGAGCCTCACCGTCTCAGTACGATGCTGTATAATCATGCGAAAGAGACCAATCGACGTCCCTTTCTTCCGCAGACCCTGAGAATGGCTAGTGAATTACATCGATAATGTCCGTGACATCGACTCCAGAATCAGCACGAGCGCTCGACGGCTGTGTACGTCTCTCAAACCCGTGCAGCTATCATTGAGGTGCTGCTGAGTCGTTCACCAACAATAACACATGTGATCGGAAGCCATTCCGTGGTCGTTGCAATCACATGGGTGCATTCGATACACGAAATGTTTGCTCGCGCCTTGCCAAAGGGAAAAACTAAATTATGTTTGATGCACTACATGTCTGATCGAGCTTTGCACATGGGAAATATGCTACATTCGATGCACCACATGTCCGCTCGTGCTTTGCACATGAAAACCATGCACCACATGTCGAAGCACGGTGCTTGGCCACATGCTGCATCACGATTCTGGTGTTTTTCTGCGCTCACATGCAATCAGCTGCCACTTCGATGGGCTCAAGCAAACATTTGGGATCTCGAGTCTCAGCATATAAGTCCAGCCATTCTTACCCCCCCAAGCCTCGACCTCTTCCACAAACACAACATCTGGAACGCAACGTTGTTCGATTCTTCCAGACGGTCGTTCGATGAGAACAACACCAGGATCCTGCTTTGAACTTGTCGACTAATCTGTCGGAACGAACCATGCAAGGCAGGCGAGATCGCATCAATCGCTATGCCTACCTCAGGGCTGACCTCCTTGGTCATAGCAGAGGCCATCGCGTCAAGGTTGTGGACGTCAATCTCGAACACGAATGGGCTACCGTGAGCTTCGGTACACATGGCAGACACAACGTGCGACTGTCTGATCTGAACATTGTCGAACAGCGTGCCCTCCGCGAACGGGACGCTGCTGGACGCATGTGCAGTGTACTGTCAGACTTCCGTACAGACGAGCAACCCCATATCACTCTCACCTCCACAGATCGTCTCCAAATTCGACGCCTTTCGACCGACTACACTCAGTACATCATCGACATACCTTTCGGTCGTTTCGCTGGACGCCAGAACATCCGGATTCCATTTCGCCACATCGAAAACCTCGAGCCCTTCCCCATTCGTGCTGGAGGCCCCAATAGCTGGCTGAACCATCGTTTCAGGTTCGACATGGACTATCAGAGCAGAGATGAACAGAACAATGTCATCCACTCCTTCAGTGCAGGCAATACCTGCTGCATTCGAGATGTAGTAGACAACGGAAAGATCTTGATGGTGGTGACTCACGACAAAGACAACGGCAAGACCAGGTTGCGAGTCGATTACTGGGCTGGCACAAAGGGCCAAATCTTAAACGCAGACCTAGACAACCACACATTCCAGGCTATCGAGGACTTCACTTGCAAGAGAGTCACGACACAGGTCATGCGGCGGAATGACATTGGATTTGTGAGAGTTCTGACCAACGTTACTATTCCTGGCGGTGACATTGTCATCTGCAATGTGTCACAGAACAGAACCAACATGCAGGTCGAGATGGGTAGTGTTCAAGTGGGGTATCCTCTCGGAACCTATACTGTCAAACATGTCACACCAGTCTCAGTACCAAACCCGCAACCACCATTGAACGTCCAGGGCGCCGGCAGTGATGTCCTATCCCGTACAGTACTTGGGATACTCACGAGCGTTTGGAATGCGAGGGATCTTCTGCCATCGTCGATCAGGAGATTTGACCGATTCTTCAACACCGACAACAATCGCAATCAAACACTCAACTCGTTCCTGGCCGGACTCTGGAGACCAACTGGCATCGCCAATTGTCTTTCTGTGAGGCCCTTCACACTAGAGAATTTGCAACGTAACGTCGGCGATGTTTCAACGTCGACTAGAGCTGGTGTGTATCTGCGGACCTATCAAGACTTTCCCACAAACTCTCCATTTCATGGAAATATCTACCTCTATGTCGGCAAGACGGTCAACTTCAGACAGCGCCACAACGCCCACCTGTCCAGCGCCCGCACAGGACCCTCTTTTAACTCCTTCCACTACACAGTGGCGCGAGCTGCAAGGACGAGCCGCGTGCTAGGCATGTTTTCTCACACAGGCGACTTCAGCACCAGCGCGGAGGGCCAGAACTTCCGAAGCGTCATCGAGCTCCTGATCACTTTGTTTGTCGGTGCGATGTCTGAAAGAACTCTGAATGCCCAGCTTGTGTCACGCGACCCTCAAGCTGGCATCACTGGCAACACGATAAGCTCTCTTAACTTGTTCAACCACTCTCAGGTTGCAAACACATGGACGGGATTGTTCGACGAGATCCGCAGGAGGACTGGATTCCCAGAACTCACCAGTACTGTTGGACGCATCGTGGGACTCAACGTGCGTGTACCCATGTACGACGACTACGACCATCTGGGACGACCTCGCTGGACTTGTCAAGATCTTCAAGACCGCCGCGTATTTACGCGAGAGCCAGTAACATTCGCATCTACATACTGGGATGGCATCAGCATGACCCTGAACTTTTTCGCGCACGCCTACGGTCAGCGTTCGGATGCTACAGTGAACGTACAGCCCGACCCAGCACATGGCTTGGAGGTAGGCACCCAGTTTTGGGCAATGTGGGAGGTCATGACCAACGGCGCACCTCACCCTGCACCTCACTTCCGTGTCCCAGATATCGGCTCTTTCAGCAACTGGAACGAAGCTATCAATGTGGCGAACATGGTGGGCTTGAAAGTCATATGGCAGCACAATGACCAGTGGTATGCGAAGTACGTCCAACGAAACAACTCTGGTGGGCATCTTGTGGAGTTCCTGTCCAGCGACCAGGGCTCGCTGAACACTTACGCTGTCGGCGCAGGTCTGTACGGTTACTTCATGCGTGGTAACTGGGACATCGCGAACAGTCCGAGAGCAGGATTCTATAGGGACTTTGGCCAGATTGAAGTCTTGCAGATGAGGACAGAACATTACCGCCAGGAGCTCATCCTCACTATGGACGCAGGACCCATAAGGTCGCTTGGCCGGGTCACGTTCAACGTTGAACTTGCGGCAAACCACATGCGTCACATCGGCCTACATAATGTTGCTGGCGCATGGCGAGTGTTCCAGCGCGTTCCTAACGATCCTGCTCAGCAGAAGGTGAAGAATCATGGCAAGTTCGTTGGCAATCGGACTCAATGCGACTACTGTTTCATTCTACACCTGGCAAGTACTTCCCCATCACCCTGGTCAAAACATTATAGACATAATTGCTAACACTTAACAGAAAGCCGGCAATGGCCATACTTGCACTCGACGTGCTGGCACTGACCGCTGCGAGACCTGCATTCGCAGAGGCAACCCTTGTTCTTGGAGCCACATCTCAACGTTGTTTGGCACCGAGTGGAACAGACAGGTCGAATACATGGTCGCACACGATCCTCAGAACAAGAGGCTTAGGCCGACCACTACTAGGACCAATCGCCTGGCGCAGATTGAGAAGGCATTCTACTTCCAGCCTGAGACTGTTGCCGCTACGACCGCTGTTCCTATCTCCGACCCTCTTCTGCAGACTGTTCCTGGACGCATTCCGTCTTCCATTGAGCGCGACATCGAGCTTGACGAAGAGTTCGACAACACGAACTAGTTGGATGCAGGCAAGTACATCTTCTGTATGTTCCAATGAGAATCGAGACTAACTTCGACATCGCGCAGAACATTTCCATGACGTGAGCCGCCATCATGCCACGGTGTATGAAGCGCTGTCAATGACAGCATGGTACTGCTGTACAAACCACATAGCTGCCCTGTCAGCATGACTGAACTTTTGGCAATCTTTTACATGGGAGTTTAGGTTTGGGTGCAATTTTAGTCTATGATGCGAGTTTGTTTTACACTTGAAAGCGGTCACTTCTGATACAGTCCGTCACTAGACGATAGCTGTAGAAGAAGCTTGCGGGCCGCGACTAATAAATTGGGGTTGATGAGATTCTAATGAATTTGACTGCGTTATTTTAGCTTTGTACAAGAAACATGTTCACTTCATTCTTTGTGCGATTTGTAAAGAGATACCATGTGGACAGTGAGCATTACAGTGATTTTCGGTGCCATGAGCCGTAGAATTTGACCGCAGCTATATATTCACAAATTTTTGTTGGCGTTCATCGAATGCGGGCGCTTGGTCTAGTAGGTTATCACCATACACCAATTCCCGCTCAACTCCCACTAACAGCGCAACAGGGGGTATGATTTGTAAGTGTTTGTACTATTCCACTCTGTCTCTAGAACTTCACTAACATCCGTTCAGTCGCTTCGCATCTTCGCACATGTGAAAGGTCGTGGGTTCAATTCCCACAGCGTCCACTCTTTTTGCCTTTTGCCCCTCATATGCTCAGAGGTCACTAGCATAGACATACGCAGCGAACGAGTCCTAAGTGGTTATGTACAAGAGCGACAAGAGTGGGTTGCGGGAGTAGCTCTAGGTGCCACGCCTACCGCTCTTACTATGCAGCCCACCTTACTTATCAGGCCATACCAATAGGCCAGGTCTTGATACATACATACTATTCGAATCAGAGGTGTCCGTAGCACGTAGTGGCCGGAATCAGCGGGAACCCTGTATTCGGCATACGTTCAAGGTGGTTTCAGGGATACAACTTCGATACTTGATCAGTCTGAGTGCACAATTGGTATGGCGAGATCGTTCCTTGTTGAAGCGCAATTGGATCTTGCGTCTGAGGAGGCCTCATCCTTCTTCTCTCGCGTGAGGGATAACATCAAAGTGTTCTCCTTCCATGACAAGGAAGACCCTCACCACAACGATGACCCGAGCGAGGTCCCGAGCCAAGTTGTCCAACCTTGCAATGGAACGAACATAGCCAATTGGCGCATGATTATATCTTCACTTCCGGTACGCCATACCGTGAGCATTCTAGACGTAAGCTTACAAGATACAGAAGAAAGCTTGCGAAGATACAATAGGGAGCCTAGGTGCATGCCGCTCAAGGCAGCAACGTTGTTTTCATCTCTATAGAGCTATTGTAAGCTATACATCAACCTACCATTAATGCGACTGCTAAGTAGTATCTCGTATCATTTCTGGTCAGAGGGGACGGACTCCACTGACAGCACTGACCCCATTGCACTGTTGGCGGCTCATCTGTCTATCATGATCGAGTACGATGCCCTCTGCAAGACCGATCTGGACCCCATAAAGATCTTCAAGGTGCTCTGGAAGGAGGAAATTGAGCGGACGTTCTCTCTCAAAGAGAAGAAAGCCTGGAGCGCCCCATGGCGTAGTAATAGTAGACAACGATGATCATAGAACCCCTCACCGTTACCGTTTGCCTATCATGTTGTAAAACAGCACTAGTTGTCGTATTGTGTGGATATGAGAGACCAAAACAGATCGACGAGTATTTCCAAAGAGACTGTTTTGCATTGTAGGTGATCACTTTCCCTTCAACGCCTAAAACGTTGCGAGTAAGTCCTCCTCAGCCCGTCGCAGAATCGGTGTAAGATAGACGTATCGTTGCACTCCATGAAGTCTTCTGCTGTATCCAGGCGAGAGGTGGGTTGGAAGGATATAGCGCCTTCAATGGGCTATTGTAACGACGGCATTGACACATTGTGATGCACTAAAAGTCGCAGTGCTCGTCGAAGAATGTCCCAGCGAGTCCCTCATCGCTACTGCTCTCCGACCTTTCGTCCAATCCTGGCGCAGCCTTAGGTATATCCTCGCGCGCTATTCTACCCAGGACCTCGAGCGCAACCGCAGAGTCTGAGTCTCGCGTTTCGTTCTCTAGCAGAGCGAGCAAAGCTCTCAAGGTGTAATTTGCATCATTTCCAGCACAGTGGAGATGAACCGCTCCGCCAAAGTCGACATTCCGATGGAGCGGTATGCCAACGACGTCGATGAGTTGCTCCAGAGAAGGGTGTTGCTTTGTTACTCTCGTGGCGAAGATGCAAGTGTCAACAACTCCGACAACCGCGGGAAAGGTGTCGAGAGGTAGGCCGAGCTCTTCCAGACATCGTGTCTCGGTCGCAACGCCGTGGCCTACTAGGATGATTCGTCGGTATGTTGCTCCTTTGGTGAGAGGATCAGGTATTGACAGGTTGCTGGAGATTACGTCTCGTACTTTTGTCATGTCACTCCCGTCTATTCGTTGCGAGGAGGAGTTGAAAAGAAATTTTCTTCGGCTAGCACTGCTACTGAGGATATAATTATTGCTGTGTATGATAGGCCGACAGTACTTTTCTAGGCAGAATTCTCGCAAGTCGAGGGTGGCGATGCCGAGCTCCCTTATTCCTTGACTGTCCCAGTTATTGCCTTCAACGTCCATGCATATTAAAACTGGTAGGTCGACGAGCTCCGAGTCGAGTGCGCCATCTTTCGAGGAGAGCAAAGTCCTGTTCTTAAGCATATCTACGGACCTTAGCAAAGCCGCTTGTCCTGCCGAATCCCAGTGTTGATTCATGATCCTTCTTTCGCAGGACCGAAATACTTTCATGCCATACTCTTGCTCACTCGAGAAGTCGGGCTTAACCCCTCGGCAAGCGGCAATGTACTCTGCTTTGTCGTTCTTGTATAAGGTCCAGATCCTCTTTTTTATGCTTCCGTGATGCCATAGTTGCTTGTAGTCATGGAGACTTATCTTGTGAGGGGGTATCAGGTCTGCTTCAGTGATAGTCTTCATCTTCCGCGCATCTGCTTGACGATTTCGACGGGACATGGTGGATATGCAAAGCCTTTATTGAAGAAATTCGGTAGGATCCAGTGAATATAAGTGTATGCACATAAATTTTCTCTAGGCATGTATGTATGTATATATATAACTACGTGACTAGAAAGGATTGAGTTCACATCAAGTTGAGGACAACTTCCTCAGAGAAGCGCAAAGGCTAAAGCTACACAAAGCTACGTGTAATCAATGCTGAGTCACGCCTCTAGATCAGTCGTGGTTGGGTGCCTCTGACTAGGCGCTCCTAATGGAAAACAGATAAACATTGCGTGAAACCGTGAAAGCTCTTTGTTTTTGTCCAAGGAAAGAGACGAAGCTTTCGCCTAGCCTGTAGGCAAATGAGATCACGATCGCGTATAATCGTCTAGTCTAAAATACCAAACGATTCCATCGAAACATTAATAATGGAGAACCTACAACCCCTCCTCCTCATGCCCCTCCCCACCACCAACCCTCTTCTTCGCCTCCCTCTCCCTCTCCAAAAATTCCTCCTGCTCGATCCTACTCTTGCCCAAATCCACAAAGAACAGCAAGAACAAGAATGAAGCCAGACTCAACCCAAAGAGGAAGTAGAACGGCGTGCTGTTGTTCTTGGACGGGCTGGCGTCGATGATGGCCGAAGAGACCAGCGGGCCGATAAAAGAGCTAGCCTTACCGACGATGCTGAACAGCGAGAAGAAGAGGAATTCTTTGCCGCGGGGCGTCACTTCGGAGATCATGATTTGGCTGTAGCTGTACCAAGGGCAGACGAAGAGGCCGTAGAAGGCTTGGTAGAGCCAGACTGGGTTGCAATTGTTAGTCACAGGCTTTCTTGAGCAACGCTTGTGTTTAAGAGCAATTCGCTTACCTTCCCAAACGTTGTGGAACCCAAACTTCTGCGTCCAAATACCGATCATGCCCCACGCATCGAGCAGAATGATGCCAATCGCCACAGCGTTGAACATAGTCTTCGTGGAAAGGCGGAAGCGTTTCTGAATTTGCCAGAAGGCGAAGATGCCCACGGCTTGGGCTCCTATGCCCACGATGAGGAGGTACGTGAGGTCGAGTGTGTTGTATGCGACAATCGAGTTTTGCAGGGTGCCGATCACGGTGACGGTAGTATTAAGAGAGTCACCGAGGAGGAAGTAGCCTGTGGAATTTTTGTTAGCAATGCTTTGACATCGCGTTGTCCGCTGCTCTTTGGTGCGTGCGAAGCAGCGCTTGGAGTGCGCATCTCGAACCGTTCACTTTAAAGTGAACCACCATGACCATACGGACCACAAAGAATCCTGGGGGCCGAACTTACCAATAAGGTAGAAGAAGCTCTGCTTGAGCTGCCAAATCTGCGTAACCGCGCGGTACAATTGCCAGAAACCAGCAATGACAATGTTCATGCCCGGATCCTGTCCTGGCCGCTTCTTCTCCAGAGCAAACCAAGGCAGGGCCAGCAACAGCCACACGCCAGTCGCAAAAGCAATCAGAACGCTGAGTCCCCAGTTGTTCTTCTGCTCGCTCTCATTGACTCCGACCCCAAACATGATTCCCACAATGACCGCCAGAATCAGAATTTCACCCAGAGACTGAATGTAGAAGGCTGTGTTTGAGATCTCGTTCCTCTTCATCGAATCCGTGAATTCGTATTGCTCCCTCGAGATCTCGCCGCTCTCGTACTTGCGCGCCTCGTCTCGGAGGGCTCTGGTGTTCCGCGCCAGACCCGGGAATGCGGCTGTCCAGTAGGTGAGACACAGCTGGTAGGCGATCAGGCCAACGATGTAGAGCCCCAATCCCGTCATCCATTGATCCTCCTTGTGCACACCCAGCCATCCGAATCCGATTCCAAATGCGACTAGACTCAGCGCAATGAGAATGTTGGGGCGAAAGGAACCGAAATCTGCGTATGCACCGATGATCAAGAGGACGGCGATCTGGATCGCAAATGAAATGCCGTTGCAGAGCAAGATGATGGAGTTGGTGGTGCGATTTGAGCCGGCGAAGAAGACTGTTGTGTTGTCGGGGCCGCCGACTGCAATGGCGTGTTGGCTGAGGAGGTTTTGGCTAGCTGTTGGTGCGAAGTTGAAGAGATGGAGGCCCTGTACGTTCATTGTAACCAATCAGTTCATGTCCGTTCCGCTTTCGTGTTGTTTGAAACGACAGCGCCCTCAACCCAACCACACAGGTGAGCGCAATGCCAAATCTGCCAACCAATTGTATCGTCCCGACCTTCAGCCTTCTACCACAGCTCGCGATCTAGCTTCAAAGTTCGTACTGCTCGTCATGCCACTGAGAGGCCAGCACGGAGTTTTGAATCTAGACCGCAGACGTACTCAACCCCAACCATATATCCTGCATTCTTCAATCACAAAAACCACAGCCAGCCCAGAGACTCCCACCACCCAACTCCAAAACCAAGATGAACCAAAAGATCCCCAAAACTTACATTATTCCCAATATAATACGAGTAATACGCCCAAAGCTCATACTTGCCCGTCTCGTACCGGTCATCAAACTGATCCGGCGCCACAGGTTTGGCATCCAGCTCGACGACCGAGCCTTTTGTGGTGCTGCGCACTTCAGCATCGCCTCGTATCGCATCGTCGGCAGTGGCAGGAGTGTCTTTGAGAACAGGCGCGGGGCCTAGGTCGTTGGACGCCATTGCTGGTGCTGCTGCTTGCTGTTTCTGCTGCTGGTGCTTTTGCGCGCAGAAGAAGGTCTCCAAAAGTAGGTTGTGCGCGGCGAGGGTGGCATGTGAGTCGTGGCGGTTTTATTGATGTGGAGAGTTGAGATTTCTGGGAGGAAGAGGCAATGTATGATATAGTTTTGGTATATTCTGCGCGCGCGCAATTGGTGCCAGCCAGCCACGGGTAAAAGATACCTTGTACAGAGACGAAGGAGATAAGAAAGTAGGAGGAGGGAAGGACGATCCGAAAACAAAGTCGGGGAGTAGATAGCAAAAGTAGTAGCTTCCCATACTTACGGGCACAAACGGCATGTACGCATCACTAGCCTTTCCCCAACTCCGGGCTAGAAGCCAGAGAAGGCTTCGCGTGCTTGCAGATTGCAGAATGCAGATGGAATAAGTGGATGGAGTGAGTTCATGATACGCGGGCACGGGCGAGTAGTGGGAAGGGTCTTTTGGGTCTTGCGAATGGAAACCCTGGAAAGATAATCGCTCGCCCCGCCTCAAGCTTTGACAAGAGTGGACAAGCTTCACGTGGGATATGCCGTTGCATGCATGGGCATGGATGGAGCGGCACATGGCACCGAGTGGAGGAGTAGCAGGGAAGCATATAGTAGTGAGGTAGGTTGAGGTATTTGGAAACTTCGGATTTTATACTTTTAGGTCGATCATGCATCTGGATCTGGATCTGGACGTGCACGTGGAGGCAAGTGTCCGATGGGGTGTGGAGGTTCAATGAAACGGCTCAGGGTATCCAGTACCTCACTAGCGACACCCATGGAAAATCATGCGCCTCTGGATCTAAGCACGATGCCAGCTTGAAGGAAAAGGCGTAAGTAACCAAGTCTCCTAGTGGTAGTTCAACACCTTCACATGTTACACCTCACATGTTACGACCACATCTGCTGCACATTCTAAATCTTTAAAATTGTACAATGTCAATGGTGCTTTCGCAGGTATCAAAATTTGGACCGTAGCAGATAAATGTACAAAACAGCGACCTAGACCAGCGGGGTAAAGTGGCAGTCTAGGAAGTTAGATCGAGGGAAAAAAGAAAACGCGCTCTAAATGCCCAAGTTGAACTCCACACCGACGTCGATGTCGCGGGCGGTCTTGACAATCTTCGAGAACTGCACACTCTTCTCGGCGGCGCTCTGGAGGTCGTTGATGCTGAAGATCTTAAGACCGCTCTCGTCGATAAGCTTCTGGGCGGCCTCCATGTTGGTACCCTGGAGACGGGCAATGATGGGGATGCGGAGGTTCATGGTCTCGGCGACGGAGATCAGACCCTTGGCGATGTCGTCGCAACGGACGATACCACCGAAGATGTTGACGAAGATGGCGGTAACCTTGGGGTCGGCAGTGATGAGGTCGAAAGCGCTCTTGATGGCCTTGGGGGTAGCTCCACCACCAACGTCGAGGAAGTTAGCGGGCGCACCACCGTTGAGCTTGATGATGTCCATGGTGGCCATGGCGAGACCGGCACCGTTGACGAGGCAGCCAATGTCACCATCGAGCTTGATGAAGTTCAGGC
>Ga0265797_10005658_pt1 | contig 18111 bp, 20 predicted proteins | sample P2T30metagenome_FD_192433 | JGI IMG/M metagenome (GOLD analysis project Ga0265797, IMG submission 192433) | Plant litter microbial communities from East Loma Ridge, Irvine, California - P2 T30 | ecosystem: Environmental > Terrestrial > Plant litter > Unclassified | place: USA: California... | reverse complement strand
CTCCGTCGTTTGTTGGTCAAGTACCGCGCCGCCGGCAAGATCGACAAGCACCTTTACCACGAGCTCTACCACCTGAGCAAGGGTAACACCTTCAAGCACAAGCGTGCCCTCGTTGAGCACGTAAGTTGACCCAACACGTGACAATTATTTGGCCTGCCATAAATGTTGCCATCACGTATCACTCGCAGACACGGTCTAACAACTATCACAGATTCACAAGGCCAAGGCCGAGGCCGCCCGCGAGAGCAAGCTCAAGGAGGAGATGGACGCCAAGCGCGCCAAGACCAAGGCCGCCCGCGAGAGGAGACAGGAGCGCGTCCAGAACAAGCGTGCTGCCATCGAGGGCGAGGAGGAGCAGGAGGAGGCTACCCAGTAGATCAAGCATCCGACTCTCCGCAATCATCATCGGCATCCATCACGTTGAAGGTGTTTCCATGCATCAGCCAAGGAAAAGCAGCAGCGCTTTCTGGACGACAGCGGGAGCTTGAGGCGAATGCACAGCGTTGCTTCATACAACAAAAGGGACCAATGGGGCTGTCTGCTTTTGGGCGTTTCCGAGTAGTGCGTCGTCTGCCGCCGCAGGTGTTTTTAGTCCGAGGCCAAATGAAATGTGACGTCTCGTACGAAAAGAAACACTTGGGATTCACTTTCACTTCGACCTTTGACTTGACCATCTTGGCTCGGAATATACCCTGGTCTACGCATGGTCTATAACCAATTCAAACCTCGAATCTTGTTGGACTGCTTGTCTGTCTCAGATAGTGCACCACTCTCCGTTCCCACCTCGTCTTGGTCGTCTCCAACATGAACCGTCTTCTCCTTTGCACCATGGGTTCTCCCATGACCAGGGACACTCGTGAAATAGACTGCCTTTCGCCACCTAACAATGTGTCGGCTCGGTCTGGCAGTACAAGTACATGTATGTCAGACGTATGGCTTTGGCATGCCTGAGACTACAAGGCAGAGTACCTACAGTATGTGCTTAATACGTACAAGTATGCCATTCGATACGTAGGTGAAGACAAAACATACCTAACACAACGTCACTCGACGTTGATCATATCTAAAATGAGGGCGTTGCATACATGTAGCCCTCGACAACCAACACTATTGCTTGGCTGATAGCTACATATCCCATGAGAAACATACATGCTGCCATGCCTGTTCAATGCAGCAAGATGATCTCGCATGTTGAACTCCAACACTCACTTTCTGGGTGGCTCCTACGCACCTGGCATCCAATGTCATCGGAACTCACGAAGCAGACATGTTACATGGAAGTTTAAAGTACTGGATGAGAGGAGCATTGCCAACTTTAGCTTCAAGATATTATATACATAACAAGTCGTACAGAAAACGTCCGGCGACCACACACTTTTCTCGTCGCCCAATCTCTGGTTCTGGTTCATTTCCATTCCAAATCCGGATAATCCGATCAAATCAAAGCAAGCGAAAAACCCTCTACGAGTCCTGCTTCTTGTTCATGGCCTCGGCAGTCTCCTTGTCCTTGGCAACCTGGGCCTCGCCGTCGGCAATCTTCTTCCTCAGAGCCGCCAGCTTCTCGGCCTCCTGCTTCTTGACGTAGAGACCCTCCTCGGCGGCCTCCTTCTTGTTGAAGGCGTCGCTGGAAGCGGAGCCGCCCGAGCGGGTGGCTCCGGTGTCGCCGGCGGCCATGCGCTGCGTGAGGGCGGCGAAGGAGCGGGTAGATGTGGGAGCGGTGGCGCGGGGGATGGCGCGGGTTGCGAGGCGGAAAGACATGTTTGTGGTTTGTGTTGGTTGGTGAGGGTGTTGGTAAATGCTGGAGACTAGGTCAGCCGTGTTGGGGGAGGATACAGCTTGGGGGAGGGCGACACTGCTTACTTTTGGCGGAATGAAGTCTCAATTGATTGATTCGTAAAGTATCGAGTGGATGGTACGGAAGATGGAAACGAGTCGAAGTGAGGTAGTACTTGAGCTAGAGCTACCAAGTATACCTAGCTGATCGAGGCAGGTACGTCACGTGTATGTCTCTGTTGCGGAGCCGAGCTACGTCAAGTCTCGTAACGACGTCAAAGCGTCTGGTAACAGTACGGGCCGATTGTTTGAGAGGGCGTTGAGTCGACTCGACGAACAGCGTGGGGGTTGTCCTCTCTTTCACTACGAACATCTACTCTGAACTTTGTGCTGGCACAACAAAACATCTTGGTAAGTGAACATCTCACTCATATCCCTTGACCTCACTTCACCTCGCTCGTGCCTTCCTCATGCCGACCGCCATTGGCAGTGCCTTCTGTTGAGGGGCATATTGCGGTGATGGCGGGGCAGGCGCCGATATTTCATGCGCAACACCGCTCGAGCGGTATGCAGCAACGCCAATGCCTCATCTCGTCCAGTCAGGTTGAGGCGCACGCAGACTCATTGATCACACTCCTGGCTCTGACTGTATTATTGTCTTTTGACATCTCTTCACTCCAAACCCTCACTGCCCGCACGTCTTCATCTGGACCCACTCACACGCCAATCTTGGTTCATCCATCACTTCACTTCGCATCATCTGCACGTTGCTTTGGTAATCGCTTACTACAAGCTCAATTTCTGTCACAAGCCTGCGCTGACCTTCATGCTCTTCACTTTATAGTAAACACTTCCTACACATACATATACACTCTGTCCCTGCCTGTCCGGGACATTCACCAAAACACTACAACCAACCTACAACACACTAAGCAATCGTCAACATGGTTGGCTTGGGACCCAAGAGGACGCCTAGCCGTAAGGGCTCCATGGCAGACATCCCGCACGACCTGATGCAGGAGATCAAGAAGCTCGAGGATCAGTTCGTCGTGGACACCACCAAGCTCAAGGCCATCAGCAACCACTTCGTTGGCGAGCTCGAGAAGGGTCTCACCACCGAGGGTGGTGACATTCCCATGAACCCGACCTGGTGCATGGGCTTCCCTACCGGCTACGAGACCGGTACCTTCCTCGCCCTTGACATGGGCGGCACCAACCTCCGTGTCTGCGAGATCAACCTCCCCGAGGAGAAGGGCGAGTTCGACATCATCCAGTCCAAGTACCGCATGCCCGAGGAGCTCAAGACTGGCAACGCCGATGAGCTTTGGGGTTATGTCGCCGACTGCCTCCAGCAATTCATCGAATACCACCACGAGGGCGAGAAGCTTGACAAGCTCCCTCTCGGCTTCACCTTCTCTTACCCCGCCAGCCAGGACTACATCGACCACGGTGTGCTCCAGCGCTGGACCAAGGGCTTCGACATTGACGGTGTCGAGGGCAAGGACGTCGTCCCGCCGTTTGAGAAGGCCCTCGAGGAGCGCGGTGTGCCCATCAAGCTTACTGCCCTGATCAACGACACCACCGGTACCCTGATAGCTAGTGCCTACACGGACTCGGAGATGAGGATCGGCTGCATTTTCGGCACTGGTTGCAACGCCGCCTACATGGAGACCTGCGGCAACATCCCCAAGCTCGCTCACATGAAGCTGGACCCCAACGAGCAGATTGCCATCAACTGCGAGTGGGGCGCCTTCGACAACGAGCACAAGATTCTCCCGCGCACCCGCTACGACGTGATCATCGACAAGGAGTCTCCTCGCCCTGGCCAGCAGACTTTCGAGAAGATGATTGCCGGTCTCTACCTTGGTGAGCTCTTCCGTCTGGTCCTTGTCGACCTGCACGAGCAGTCCCAGGTCAAGTTCTTCGAGGGTGCCGACATCAGCCCGTTGAAGAAGCCCTACTCTCTCGACGCCTCCTTCCTCTCCGACATCGAGAACGACCCCTTCGAGAACCTCCAGGAGACTCACGACATCTTCGTCAAGCAGATGGGCATCAAGCCTAACAGGCCTGAGCTCGAGCTCATCCGTCGTCTCGCTGAGCTTATCGGTACTCGCGCCGCCAGACTTAGTGCGTGTGGTGTCGCGGCTATCTGCAAGAAGAAGGACTACAAGACTGCACACGTTGGTGCCGATGGTTCGGTGTTTAACAAGGTATGCCCGATCCTGCACTCGACATCCCTGATCACCGACCGTACTAACATGAAATTCCTAGTACCCCCACTTCAAGGCCCGTGGTGCTCAGGCGCTCAAGGAGATCCTCGACTGGGAGGGCGGCCGCGACGGCAAGGCGCTCGGCAAGGGCCACGACCCCGTCGAGATCATGCCCGCCGAGGACGGTTCCGGTGTTGGCGCCGCCCTCATCGCCGCTCTCACTCTCAAGCGCGTCCAGGATGGCAACACCGCTGGCATCCGCGACCCCGAGGGTATGCTCAAGGCCATCGCCAAGGCCAAGGCATAGGGTGCCGGTCGCAAGGCGATGAAATGATGCTATACACGGATGGGCGGCATGGATGGATGGTTTGGGAACGACAGGATGGGTCACGGTTCCTAAAAAATGCGAGGAAAGGAAGGACAGAAAGCTCATGGATGCTTGGGGGTTGCCTGGATCACCTGAGTAGCTACCTACTACTAGCCAATGGCTATGAAATGCATAAATGCAAATATGAAACGAAGTTTTGCAATGATTCGCCTCGACTGTTATCTTCGTGCTGTATCCCTCCTGCCGCGCCTTCATCTGGACATGCGATTGCTGGGCCATCAACCATTTGTGCCAATAATGTAGAGCAGAAGGTTAGGTAGACCGTCTACCGAAGGTTCTGAGGTCGTTTCTCCTACTGGTGAATTCATCACAATGCGTCAAAAGCGACATTAACCATCGAGAGTTGATGATATACCCATCATCATGAGGACCCCAACACTAACCCTAATGCATCACCAATCACTTCGAATAATGGTGGAAGGTCTCGGATAGGTTTAATTGGTGGATACAGACACCGTCCAAAAGGCCGCTCTGTTATCAGATTGAACTCAAAGCTTGGAAATGTGTACTGTACTTCATCTCGGAAAACGACTTCGCTTCGGCTACCGAGAATCTCACAAGTGGTCAGCCTGACCAAATGGTGAGCCGTGATAGGCGAAACATGGAAGCACCGATCTTGTATAAACGTCATCTCCAACGAAAGTCGCATAATGCACTAACTAGCGGCAGGTGGGAATCCATCCATCCCCGCAACACCTTATTAATACGGTCGTGGGTAGTAAGAGGTTGTGCCGTGTCGTGATAGTCGCGGCGTAGCTTTCGGGACGGTTTGCATAGACCTGTCATCCACTTGCTTGCCCGTCTGAACGAAACATAGCTCACAAGAGACACCTACATACAGCACTGGACGTCCCATCACCGGCAAGCTCAACGAACATGGCCGACAACGAAGCACACCGACAGCCCGGCACCAGCGAGGAGGAACCTCTGCTCGGAAGGAGGGGAGATGCCTCGCAGCAAGAAGGCCTGCCGCTGTATCAGAACCTTGTGATCGGTAAGTGAGATTGTCTTATCGACACAGCACTACTGTACCTCACCTTGCCGAACAAGACTGACCGTGAAAAAAGGCACGGGAGTTGTAGCGCAAGCCGGCGCTTGGATCGTACGTATACCCATCGAGATACTACTGCTACTGTACAGCAAGACGCAGCAGCTGACAGATGAACACAGCTCGCAGCGATCGTATGGGGAAGCGTCTTCAGTCATGATGTTATCCTCTTTTCGGCGCACCCTCTCCTCAACTCCGCCGCCCTCCTCCTCTTCATCCAAGGCATCCTCGTCGTCCAACCAACACACACAGCCACGCAAAAGAAACAAGGCACCTACGCGCACGCCGCTCTCAACGACGTCGCCTTGCTCTCCGCCCTCGCCGGCCTGGTCGTGATCGAGTACAACAAGATCTCCCACGGCGGCACGCACTTTGTCTCGCCGCACGCCATCCTCGGCCTCATCACCTACATCCTGGTGTTCATCCAGGCGATTGTTGGCATCACCCAGTACTTTGTGCCCGCGCTGTACGGCGGCGTCGAGAATGCAAAGAAGCTGTACAAGTACCACCGCGTCGGCGGGTATGTGATCTTGCTGGCGATGCTGGTTACGGTTGCGCTGGCTACGCAGACGGATTACAACAAGAATGTGCTGCAGATCCAGCTTTGGGCTGTGGTTGTTGGGGCGGTCATTTTGTTGATTGGAGTTGTGCCTAGGATTAGGTTGAGTAAGTTTGGATATTTGGCTGGTCGTTAGTGTTGGCTACGGTAGTGTAAGGTTGTGAGCTATGTCATCTGATCTTGGGACAGATTGAACTACTGGATGGAAGATTGAATTGCAGAGAATTTAGCAAGGCTAGTTTGGCGTGGTTTTTGCTGGGTAATGAATGCATTACACGGTTGGTCGGCGTTCGTATGATGAATTTTGAAGTATCCTCTAACCTGCCAATCATGAAGAGGAAGTTTATGTACGCAAGGCTCATCCAGATCCCAGGACTCAGACTTCTTGGGATTAACTATAGGTTCTGCACAGCTATGATCCATGTAGTGCCGAAGTAAAGATGTTTCATAAGCTGCAGATGACATGGCGATTGTTTCACGTAATAGTCTGCCCTCATTGATCGTTGATCCACGGAGCTTACGGTTGTTCCACAATGTAGTAATGCCAATATCAATCAACCCGTCAGGAAAATCAGGACTCGACAGATAGCCTCCGCGAGACATACGCCTGGTGGCTAGACGAGCTGGCCAGTAATGTATATATCTCTCAGCCTTATGTGTGCGCCACAATCTGTCGTGGTATGCTAGTGTGTTCTCCCCCACAGCAGGAGATTGGGTTTCAATGGGTAGCGCCGGAGACGTGACCCGTCTTAGCAACTCTGGCATCGTCTCCTATTCATCGCCAACAAAACAAGTCGCCGTTGCTGAGAGGTGCGCACGTCCGAGCCATGGCTGTAGTGTAGTGTAGCGGCATACCAACCGACTCGTGCCACCATCCTTCAACCTGCCCGCCCGCCCAAGCAACGTGTTTTCCACACCGTCTTCGTCTTCACATCACTACCTTCACCTTCACCTGCCTACCTTACCTACCTACCTGCATAGTAGGTACAGCTTGCGCCTTGGCCGAGGACATGGTACCGAGATACTTGCACACCCACTTTCCCACCGACCGCAGATGAGGACGACACAGTCTAGATCTCAATCGCAGTCTTTTGTTGTGCATGTATGCTGCAGCATTGGAAGCCGACGCCGTATGCCAGCGGTACTTTCCTTCGGTGTAACATCCCTTCCTTGACCCGACCGCAAGCATGGACGCCGCCAGCAGTCACCGGGACCATGGTACAGACCTGCGCGATGAAATGCTATTCGACCAATCCACTTTGCCGCTGCCTCCGTCGCGCATGATTACACCCTTTGGCGAGCGACCCTCGACCGGCAGGCTCGACGCGACCAGCCACAGCCACAGTAGCAACCACATCAACCACGATACGAGACCCAAGACCGCGCCGAGTAATGCGCGCGGAAGCATCCTGGAAGAGCAGCGGATACTGCTAGAAGACGGATTGAAGAGAGACTCGGGCTTCACAACTTCAACGACAAAAGTGGGGTCTGCGCCGCGACAACAGGACCACGCTGAAGGCGACTCTGCGCCAACACCCAGCCTTCCGACTCCGACCATCGTGGTGCACGATGCTGACAACAGCCATCGCCTGCCAACTCTGGAACGCCTCATATCACCTTTCGTCAGAAGGCGAAGCCACGATACTGGAAGAGACCCGCCGCCCAAACCAGCCGAGCCGCAGAGGCCTACAACTGGACATTCGAGAGTAAAGAGTTTCCACGGAATCGAGACGGATATCCCCACGGGCGAGCTGCACGAATTCACCTCGGAGAACATTGACTTTTCGAAAAGAGGGAGCTTGCTGTTTGGTGGTAAAAAGATGGGGCAATTGATTGCGGCGCAAGGAAATAAGCCCATTGAGGATGTCGCGGAACCGACGACGCCTTCGATTGATGAGACGGGTGAAGATGCGGAAACGATTGCTTTGCCACGATCACCGGTATCACCCATGTCTGCAACATGGCCAATATCGCCGACATTACCGGCATTACCAGTATCGCCAACGTCGCCAGTGTCACCAACATCACAACAGAGCAATGCTCAGGCTGAGTTCAGAGGCATGGGCGTTGCAAACGAGCCGACCAGCCCTACGGTCGAGGTTGAGAAAAGGCCTGGTCTGGTTTCTGGAAGGCGAACACCAAGCGTACACATGCTTCAGGCAGCGATCGCGGGAGGCCGAGTCTTGTCTGCAGAGGAAATATCATTCTCCATGCGGGTGCGAAGCATGTACGAGCACGGAGACGAGAACGCTGCCGACTGGACCAAATCTCCGTTCGAGGACAAGTCACGTACGGTTTCGCCCGAGCTGGATCGCAATACTCCGGACTTACCAACAAGCGATGAAGGACTCATTGTTGGCAAGAAGCGAGATCCGACCGTCTTGTTCTCTGGCCGCAATCCGGACGAAATCAGAGCAAGCTACACGAAAGAAGCACATGAGACGGCTGGTGGCATGGAAGACTGGGAGAACCTCAAGGGCGCCGATGTCGATCGCTTCGGTTTTATCAGCCCTAGCCGGGTATTATCTCATGACTCCGGTGTGCACCATCACACGAACAACAGCATAGGTCTGCATCGCGTCGCAACCGGCCTTCGTCTTGTGTCAGACGCACCTAGGAGAGAGCGTAGTAGATTGCGTCGCAAGGGATCAATAGCACGATCGTCGCGCTCTGCACCGCCGGGAAAGGACTCGTCTGCAGGCTCGATTCGCAGTCTCAAATCAAACCGAACAGGCTCAATACGATCAGGGCGGTTCCGCTCGAGGGACCGTCGTGCTATGGACGAAGCAAGTAACATGCTTACCCTACCTCCGGGCTTGGCAGATATTGCTGAAGATCAGGATGGCGACAAGACTCTTGACAGGGCTCAACGCAAAGAATGGTCACGTAACGAGAAGTGGCTCCAAATGGCTCGCAAGCGCTCCGATAGCAGAGGTGGCGGCATGAGCTTCGATTTTGACACCAGTGACAGCAAGCTTATCAGCAGGACGTGGAAGGGTATCCCAGACCGCTGGCGAGCTGCAGCGTGGCACAGTTTTATGAGCGCTTCTGCTCGTCGACGAGGCCCACACACTCCCGACGACGAACTCATCCGCAACTTCCACCGCTTGCAAGAGCTCAACTGCGCCGATGATGTCCAAATTGACGTCGACGTCCCCCGAACTATCAGCATGCACATCATGTTCCGCAAGCGCTACCGTGGCGGCCAACGATTGCTATTCAGAGTCCTCCACGCCATCGCCCTTTACTGTCCCAACACAGGCTACGTCCAAGGCATGGCCAGCCTCGCGGCCACTCTCCTCTGCTACTTCGACGAAGAGCGCGCTTTTGTCATGCTAGTCCGTCTCTGGCAGCTCCGCGGCCTCGAACAGCTCTTCCGCTCCGGCTTTGATGGCCTCATGGCCGCCCTGCAAGAGTTTGAAGACGAGTGGTTGCGCGGCGGCGACGTCGCAACCCGGCTCGAAGAGCTCGGCATCTCCAGCACCGCCTACGGCACCCGCTGGTACCTCACGCTGTTCAACATGAGCGTGCCGTTCCCCGCGCAGCTGCGCGTCTGGGACGTCTTCATGCTCCTCGGCGACCAGCCCCTCGACTGCCCTGCTGCGGCGCGCGAGGCTTTCGGCGGTGCAGATTTGGATGTTCTGCATGCTACTTCTGCGGCGCTGATCGATGCCACGCGGGACATCATCCTAGACACTGATTTCGAGGGCGCGATGAAGACGCTTACTTCGTTCGTGCCGGTGCGGGACGAGGACATGTTGATGCGGGTTGCGAAGGCGGAGTGGAAGATGAGGAAGAAGAGAGGGGTGGCGGGCTGAATTGCACTTTGGATCTTGGACTTGGACGTCTGTTGACCACAGCACCACACACCTTCTCCCCAATCTCCCCAAAACACCAATAACCCCAGACGGGTCCGTTTCCTTGTGTCCATCGGGAGTTCCCCCTTTACGAAAAGGCCCCGAGTTTTCCTTTTTGTTGTTGTTGTTTGCATGCATGCATTTGGCCACGTCTTTTCCTTTGGCTAACGGCGTTTCCTCAGTCTTGAGTGAAGGAAGAAGAAGACTCGTGGGCATCAGAGGCTTTATCCCTCCGCCGTTTTTTCTTCTGTTTCTCCTTTTGTCTCTCCCTCCCTCTACATCTCTTCCTTTTACGTCTTGTGTTTCCTTTTCCCTTTTTTCCCCCGGTTGCGCAGCGCCCGCAGAAGATACCCCCCTGGAGGACTTTGAGAGGAGAGAAAAAGAATTAATCATATCCCTACTGAATTTCGGGAATGACGGCCTTACTACTAGGTACTACTGCTACCTTTTTTACAAATTTATCATCATGTATATACAGCCTTAATGTTTTAGCTCTTTTAATTAGACGTGAGAAAGAAGAAGAACCGGAATATATCTCTGTTGATTTCGATTATCCAAGTCCTATCGTATTTATATACATTTGACTACAACAGCTCAATGGATGGAATGGGTTTTGCTTTTTCTCCACCTCTGGTTGCTAATCGATTGAACGACTGATTGCTTGAAGAATCTCGAACATCCATCGGTGGGCGGTGGCGGTTTGGTGGAGGCGCAGTTGACGGTCGATGGTCAACGGCGATGGCGACACGGGACAACTCTGGTGGTAATCGTTCCTACACTGTCATCGCGTATGGGGATGGACATGCCCAATCCGAGTAACGGAGACGCCGAACCTGTATGTACATGTCCTTTTTTCGCCACCATCATTGAGTTACAGTCGACACAGGCGCCTGTTGCCCCATTACCCAAATTGAGTTCGAAGCTTTGCGTGCGAATGATGGGGATTGTCATGGTATGCGTTCCGACAGGTTTGAACAGGACGACCCAAGCAAAAGTCGTGCGTGCTGTGTGCGCGATTGGAAAAACTGGGTTACTGGATCTCGCTGTTTTTGCCAAGACGGGTGTGTATGTGTGTCTCAGATGGATGCATATGGTCTATGTATGTATATCGACGTTTTACCGCTTGTTCGGAGACGCCGTGTGGGCGGTTATTGGCTGCCTACGTACATATGTAGGTATGTTGTGAGAACGGACGCATGTTGTGTATGCTTCTGCCAGCCACCTCCCAGGAAATCCAAAGATGGGCGCTCGTGGCGTTAGAGGAAAAAGAGCAACCAATTGTGTCTTTTCATCGATGCTCTGGTAGGTGATTCGATGTTGAGGCAGGGCTGGGTGGCGGCAGGAGTAGTGTCAGGTGCCAGGTTGCTCTGACCTGTCTCCATCGAAGTCGGAGATGGATGTCACTACCTAGTCTTGGACCTCCGCCACTGCGTTAACGCGTGAGCCAGGGGCGTGAAAGAATGTGGAAGAGATGGAAATGAAAGGAAGTGGGGAGACATCAGGAATCCTCAAAAGAGTGTGAAGAGTTACATGCCTAGACTCCAGAGAAGGAGAATGCCGGTAGGTACGAAGAGCGATCTTCTGTCGTCTCGCCTCGTCTGAAGCTAACGAGCGAGGTTTCCCGTGTAGATTATCATCAATATTGTTGCGCGCAGGGCAGAGTATCGAAGGAGCATGCCACGTGCATGCTTCTTCCCATGCGGACATGCATGTTTCTGATGTCGATCAGCACCAAAGAGGGAAGAAAGGCTCGCGTGGTGGCGTTCCGACCGAGGAGCAAATAAATTAGTATCGACTCGACGAGAAAGTAGTGACATGCCAGTGATCCAGCGTTCCCCGTTTTCGAACTACCTGATGCATGGAGGATGGCTGCACTAACCGACGAGGCGGTACAACCTTCCACGATTGGACGCGAGCAAACCGTCCAGCCGTCTTCTCTAGCATTAGAGTTCGGTGCGATGGATCATGCGGCTTTTCCCACGAAACCGTGACAGGCATGACGACCGAGAACCTTTTCCTACTTTGACACCCTCTTGCTTTCGGATCTTACCTTTCTACGTAAGTCTCTACGTAAGGAGCCGCGCATGCCCTCGAGCTTACATGCACATGTGGCCTGTATAGGCATAGGTATGCCAGGCGGCCAAAAGCTTGGGATAGGCATAACTTGATGGTTGGCGGTAGCAAGACCTGTTTCCGGCTTAGACTCGTTCTTCGCTAATGTTTGACTCGAGCGGTCCAGAGCGTGCCTCTGCTCCATCCGCCTAGTGAATGTGTGCCTGGTGTGATATTATCATTTGATCGACAAGCTTCGTATATTTTCTTTTTGGCAGGCTTGGCTGCTCGGGCAGAGTCTTCATGACAACACGAGCGAGCGAGAGCAGTAGTAGAGAGTTGGCGCTTATGGCTTGCGCGGCTGTGTCGTGGCAAGAAAGTTGCCCGTTTGTGCGATCTTGGGTTGGTTGGCTGTGTGAAAACATGTACATTGGACGTACCATTTCCCCCTCGAGGCCAGCTTACTACATTGCCAAGCGCAATAGCTCTAAGCAGCTAATGATTTTACGAGACAGTGATTGTCAGTATCGCTGTATTCGCAGGCCATTGGATGTGCAATTGTCTTTGCGGCAGCAGACAAAAAGCTACGGAAAGGTCGTCGGTAGGCGGAGAGCCAGCGCCAGTCAGAGCCGTTTTCTGGAGATGATGTCGCGGCGTCTCCGTGGCGTCTTATCCGAAACCCTATCCGTCAACGCCTCCTACGCTCCCGAGTTCCGGAAGCGCGAAGACGAAATCGTGCAGCAGGAGTATAGGCTGATATCGATTGCTCGACTGCGTGCATACAGAGTGGGAAAGAGCATGGCAAGGAGAGAGAGAAGCCGAAGATGCGACCGAACGCATCAATGTTGCAGCCCTACTGTGGGAGCGGCATTTGGTGGCTGCCAGTGAGGTCGCAAACGGGCATTCCGGGCCTTGCCCTCGAGACGATCACAACCGCTCGCGGTGAAGATGTGCACTCCTAATGCACACGCTCGCGTGGATGGCACGTTATCGCACGTTACGACAAGGATCCAGCACGCGGTGAATGCTTGTTTGTCTCATCTCATTGTCGCCTCACCTTTCGGACGAAGCCACTGCTACTCCGCTAGGCGGGTTCATCGTGTTGATCGAAATGCGACATTCCTCAAAGCGTCTCCGAGACTACAACAATGGCGGATCGACACCCGCCTCAGAGTCCAGACGCACACTGCCTGCTTCCATCGTGGCCCGCCTTCTGTACGACGGCCTGCCGCATTGAGCTGCTACCACCGCCCGTTCAAGCAAGTGATTGCAAGACGTGCAGCGAGGCAGGGCTTTTGACATGCATTCCATTGCCCTATAAGCAGGCAGCGTTCTGGACGCGTCGTCCACAACGGCCTGGCCTACATACCTGTACACCAAGACGTGCATGCTCGACTGCCCTGCAGCAACGGACGAGTGCCGGATGGGTGCTTCTCGAGACGTTACACAGCCTTTCTGTAAAGCTCTGCTACAGCCGTGTCATCGGCAACTCGCTGCAATTCAACCTTCTTTGCCCATCGTGCAGTGATCGACGCCGACTGCATAACGACCGGCGGAGCATTCGACTGCATGAAGCGTGAGAGACAGGCGTCAAGTCTCCGTCCTGTACAGCCTCACATTTACGCTGTGGTATCTTCCGGAGTTGCACTACTACACTACTGCTGGGATGCAGGGCGGGTGTCATTTCCGGCATCGTGTATCGTGTTTGTCGAACGCGGAATCTTACCACGCTGATGGGCAATGCCAATACCTGCCTGAGTGTGTCTTGACCCGTTATTTTCCCGATTTTCTTGGAGCTCAGAACAGCATCCGGTCTCAGTACATAGTTGGTAGGTACTACAAGCCTGGCTGGCCGCCGCAAGATATCGGCTGAAACACAGGGCCTTTGTGGTCGGCATACCGTGTGTATCGGGCAGGACCTACCTCCGCGGTATGGACGACGGTAGCAACAACGACAATTGGAGGAGGGCCATGGCGAGTTGCAAACGAGGAGCAGGCTCACGAGTCTAGGCCATGCCCCTGCAATGGGTCCTCATTTCGCATGCGTGAGTGGCCCGGCAGACGAAAGGCGAATCTCCGTGTCGAAGTATCTGCCCAGCCACATTAGCCTTACTATGCGCAGAGCAGACCCTGGGCGAGCAGAGCCAACGGTCGATCGGCGCGCCGCGTGTGGAGCTGAAGTGTCTGTGTGTCGTCGAGCGTCCTGGTCTACCGTCTCCGTCTCCATCCATCCACATCCACATCCACTAGCTACCTTGCTGCTGGCCCGCAACGTTTGTGAACGGCCGGTCCAAACGCTAAGTCAAAGGTAAAAGGGTGTTGCCCTCCTTCATCATCACCACACCTCGCTGCCACCATGTACTTCCCGTTATAAGCATGACTCCACTGCCCGCCCGTCCAATGCGGCCTTCACTACCACCTCTCATCTCCGCCGCACAACCACTCGCCGCCATCGCACGCGCTACATAGCACTGCCTGCCTGCCGGCCCATTGCCACTGCACCCATCCACCTGCTGTCACATGCCGCCCTGCTGCCCGTAGCACGTCCACGTCTGTGTCCGTGTTCACGTCCATGTCCTCGTCCATGTTGCTCACCATTCCACAACAACCCAAGTTCGACGTGGCTGGCAGGTCCGCCCATGACTTCTACCGTCACTCACACCCTCTTCCTTGTGCGTCTTTGGATCCGCGAGTCGATTCGCCTCACGTGCCCTCGCTGCCGGTCAGCAACCCTAGCAGTAGCAGCTTCAACAACAACAACAACAACACCATGTCGACCGCACATCGTGGCCTGCCGCCGCCTTCGGCCATGACCCTGCCGGACCCGAGCAGACAGCAGCAGCCACCACCGCCGCCACCGCCGCCGCCTGCTCCTGCTGCTACCCTTAATCAACCTTTGGGCGTAATCCCACAGCCACCACACCAATGGCACGGCCAGGAAGAGTCCATGCGCCATTGGCTCGTCGCAAAGGCCGAGGAAGACAAGCGGAAGCAAGAGGAAGAGAAGACCAGGCAAGAAACGCTGCGCCTAGAGCAGCGACGTATCGAGCAATCCATGCTGCGTGAGTCTCTCCAGGGTGGTGTGCCACCACAATTGGTTCCCTTGATATATGCCGGCATGGGAGGCGCAAGTCTCGGCCAGATCACCATCGACTGGCTGCATCAGTACGCTGCGCAGATGCAAACAGCGCAGCAGCAACATTCCGTCTACTCTCCGCCCGATACTCGCGATCGGAGAGATTCTCGCTTGCTCGGCCAGGCGCCAGGCACATTCCACCCGGTTCCACCAACTCCGCCACAGCCAGCACATGTCCAGCAAGGCGAACAATCGCAACCTCATCACTCAAACCAACCACAACATCCCACGCCCACTTTCACCGCCTATCAACCGCCCGGCCGCCCGGCGCCTTCGTCCGCACCACGTTCAGCAACTCACACCCAACTCCCTCGCCTCACAACGAATGAGATGTACATTCAACCGCCACCTTCACACAACCCGTCCAGCGCCCACCCATTGCAACAAACCCAGACTCACTCCGAGCAACCCACAAGCTCCCCGTCAATATACTTCCACCATTGGGTCCCTCCGTCCGAAAACAAACCCGCAGCCCCCCAGACACCTGCCAGTAAAGCAGGAAGCAGCAATCCCGAACCCAGCTCCGCACATCCAGGCCACCCGGAAAGCGGCGAGCGCCGCGACAGTCCACGCAAGCGAAAGGCGCAAGGCGGGCATCAACCGCAACCTCCACCCACCAGCGCCGGTCCCATGCATGCGAGTCCGTCGTTTTCATCGAGCTCGGGATCTGCGCGGAAGGGTGCGAATAGTAGTGGCCACCAGCGGAATCGGAGCAACGTCGTCATAGGGAGAGATCTCGAGGGCCACGCCAGAGAAGGCCACACCACTGCAGGCGCGTCAGATGAGAGGACATTCGACGGCCGGGAAGCCAGAGGTTAAATTTCTGGTCGTAACGCAGGGTGTTGTGTATGAGTACAGCCAAGTACGGGCACAGTCTGGACTGTATCACGGCGGGTTCGTCTCATATTTTCTGAAACGACACGCAGGAGGCGCGAGCGTTTGGTGGTTACGGTGGCGGATTGTCTTATGCTTCGTTTGGAAAGCTCTTTTAACGATACCCCCTTGTTCATTTGTTGATCCTGTTTGGTTCTTGAAGGAAGATGTTGGTTGGATGGAGAGATGGGGAGTCGTCTGCTGCTGAGATGGCAACGGCGTTGTCACCCGAGAAGAGAGAGAGAGAGAAGAGTCGCTAACGACCTCACGTACACACAATGTACCTTTTGCCTAGATTGCAGATAAATAAGTCCTTTGATAGGACGATGAAGAGAGAAAGCTTCCTAACGCACTTACTTGTCAGAAATGACCAGGATCTTTCCAAAACATTCTGAGGTCGGCATTGCCCAACTTGTGCTCCACGATGACTGTAAATGATACCCAAGTGAGTGACAATATTCGCCATAAATAGACAAGTTTTTCATGCATGTATTCAAGTGAGCGGAAGGAAACCAACACCTTAAGTGATCCTCGAGGAAGACCCGGCTCACTTGTACTCGACCACCGATCGACTCGATCCCCAAAACGACACTATCGATATTTTTTCCTGTTTATGTACCTGCCTCTGCAGCAATCACATCTGCCGTGGATCGACCCAACGACCAATAGCCTCGCACGCTCTGGATGTTTGCCAGTTCGGGACCTTGGGAGGTTCGGTTAACAGGTACGCTAGAGTCCGTGCTACAGGTTTTAGCCTCGCTTCACAGGCAAGCACCTGGAGAAGAGTCTCTTTCACATGCCACAGCTTTTTAGCTTGGTGTTCTGGACTCTTGCTTGTTCTCGCATCGCGTACCGCCATACCGCCAACCCGATCCATCGGCGTATATCTCGATCTCTCGGATTCAAGCTACCGGTTCCCTGGTTCACACACCCTCTCACATCAAATGCACGCGCGACTGCCATGTGCGCCGCATATCGCTTTCCGACCAACAACGGCGGCAGCAGCAGCATGTGACAGAGCCACTGCGGCGACCAGATTGCTGGTTTCCTACAGCACCAGCAGCCCCTTTAGACAACCAGCGACCCGAACAAAAGGAACATCACCATCACAAGCATCATTACTCCTCCTCCCACAAACGCAACTCCTCACACCCACACTACCAACACCACCCTCACATCATCACCACACCAACCACACCCAAACCCGCCCCTCAAGCTCCTCCTCCACAACCCGCTGGAAAACCCGCCAAACCTCCGACCCTTACTCCAAATCCAGCAAGCTCTCCGCCCTCAAATCGCGCGCGGCCTACAAACTGCTCGAGATCAACGACAAGCACAAGCTCTTCAAACCGGGGCAGAGCGTCGTGGATTTGGGCTACGCTCCTGGCAGTTGGAGCCAGGTTGCGAAGAATCGGGTCGGGGAGAGCGGCAGGGTGGTGGGGATTGATGTTATCCCCGCGCTGCCGCCGAGGGGCGTGAGTGCGTTGCAGGGTGACTTCTTGAGCGAGGGGGTGCAGGGTTTGGTGAGGGAGTTTGTGAGGGAGTGGAAATCTGGGGAGGGCGAAGATGGGGTGTTGGAGAGGGTTAGAGGCGGTGCTGGTGGGGAGGGAGTGGTTGATGTTGATGTTGAAGTCAACGGTGCAGAGGAAGAAGGAGGGAGACAGGAAGAGGTGGACAGTATTGCGGCGGCACAAGACGGCGAAACGACTACAGCGACGACAAAGGCCAAGCCCAGCAAGTCGAAGAGGAACGGCAACTCGCAAACAGCGGCTCTGGACCTCCAACAAGGCCGCGTGGTCGACGTCGTGCTGTCAGACATGTGCGCACCCTTCCCCGGCCTCGAGTTCGGTTCATGGTCCAACAGCGTTAACCGGCCGTATCGCAGGATGATGAACACATCCGGCAACCCGTTCCGCGATCATGCGGGATCGATTGTAAGTCTGATTGAGCTTTCCCGTTTATCGTTCCACTCAAATCTTCCAATCCCATCCACCATTTCACCAACTCTACCCGCAAAATCCAGTGAACTCGATTGAGAAAGACAAAGTGAACCAAATTCACTGACCAAACCCCCCTTCCGCCTTTCCATCGAAACAGGACCTCTGCATGGCGGCTCTCACGTTCAGCCACGACTGTCTGGTCACAGGCGGGCATTTCCTGTGCAAATTCTACCAAGGCCCCGAAGACAAGGATTTGGAGAACAGGTTGAAGCGAC
>Ga0265797_10005656_pt1 | contig 18116 bp, 14 predicted proteins | sample P2T30metagenome_FD_192433 | JGI IMG/M metagenome (GOLD analysis project Ga0265797, IMG submission 192433) | Plant litter microbial communities from East Loma Ridge, Irvine, California - P2 T30 | ecosystem: Environmental > Terrestrial > Plant litter > Unclassified | place: USA: California... | reverse complement strand
TGTAGCCGGTCTTGTTCTTGTAGTTCTGGATGACGATCTTCGGGCCGCGGAGGTCGTTCAGGACCTCGCCCTCGACGGTGACCTTCGCGAGGTCGTCGCCGGTGAGGATCGTGTCGCCGTCGACGTGCAGGACGGGGACGAACGAGACGGTGTCGGATGCCGAGGCCTTGAGGCGGTCGACGGTCAGGATCGTCCCGACCTCGACCTTCTCCTGACGGCCGCCGGCGCGCACGATTGCGAATGCCATGGGAACTCCTGGGAAGATTGGGGTGTGACGTCCGGATCGCCGGACGACGTCGCGCTGCCGCTCGGGCAACTTGGATAGTCTTTCACAGATGTCACGACCGATCAAACTTCGACGCCCGCCGCAGTTCACGGCCGAGATCGTCGACGACGCCCGGGGGCGCCTCGTCGACCTGCTGGCCGACCTGCACGCCCTCACGACCGAGCACGGCGACGACATCGAGGTCTGGGGCTCCGCCGTCACGGCGGCGGGCTGGGAGATCGCGAGCCTGGGGCAGTGGCTGGCTCTCGAGGGGGAGGCGGTCCTGCTGCTGGGCGGCGCCTCCTACCCGGAGATCGCCGAGCACCAGGGCACCAGCGCGTCGGCGGTCCACGGCCGGGTCGGCCGGTCGCTGACGCTCGGCCCGTACGCCCAGGCCGCGGGGCCGGACGGCGCCACGACGCGGGTCACCGCGGAGGGGCTGGCGCACGCCCGTGCCGAGTACGTCGCCGAGGCCGGGGTCGACCCTGCCTCGGCCGACGACGGGCCGCAGGCCCCCGCGGGCAGCTCGTCGGGTGACTCGCTCGCGGAGCGGCTGCCCGAGGTGCTCCGCGCCGGGGCCCTGCGCACCACCGGGATCGTCGAGGCGCTCCCGGGCTACCGCCGCTCGAGCGTGCTCTCGACCCTCTCGGTCCTGGCGCGGCAGGGCGTCATCGTGCGGACCGGCCACGGCGTCTACGCCCTGCCGCCCGCCGAGGGCGGGACGGCAGCGGCGCAGACGCCGTAGACCTGCGGGGTCCTCTCGGTCAGCTCCCCGGGACGAGCCCGAGGGCTGCCTGCTCGGCGTCGTCGAGCATGCGCGACCGGATCAGGAACCGGCGCCCCTCGGGCGACTCGACCGAGAAGCCGGCGCCCCGGCCCGCGACGACGTCGATCGTGAGGTGCGTCCACTTCCAGTACTCGAACTGGCTGCGCGACATGTAGACCTCGATCGGGTCGAGACCGTCGACGTGCAGGTCGCCGAGGTGGACGTCGACCGCGCCGACCCGGAAGAAGCCCACCGGGTAGCACATCGGCGACGAGCCGTCGCAGCAGCCGCCCGACTGGTGGAACATCAGGGGGCCGTGCTCGGCCGTGAGGTCGACGAGGAACGCCGCCGCCTCCGCGGAGACGTCGACCCGGGAGGGCAGGGCGACCGCTTCGGGGGCCGGGGCAGGATCGGCCGGGACGACCCGAACCTCCTTCGCTGCGGTCTCCATCAGAAGAAGCCCATCGGGCCGTCCGCGTAGCTGACGAGCAGGTTCTTCGTCTGCTGGTAGTGGTCGAGCATCATCTTGTGGTTCTCGCGCCCTATGCCGGACTGCTTGTAGCCGCCGAACGCCGCTCCCGCGGGGTACTGGTGGTAGGTGTTCGACCAGACGCGGCCGGCCTGGATGTCGCGGCCGGCCCGGTAGAGCTGGGCGCCGTTGCGGCTCCACACGCCGGCGCCGAGGCCGTAGAGGGTGTCGTTGGCGATCTTGATCGCGTCGTCGTAGTCGGAGAAGCTCGTGAGGCTGAGGACCGGGCCGAAGATCTCCTCCTGGAAGATGCGCATCGAGTTCCTGCCCTCGAAGATCGTCGGGTTCACGTAGTAGCCGTCGGTGAGGTCGCCGCCGAGATCGGCGCGGTCGCCGCCGAGCAGCAGCGTCGCTCCCTCCTGCTTGCCGATGTCCATGTAGCTGAGGATCTTCTCGAGCTGGTCGTTCGAGGCCTGAGCGCCGATCATGGTGTCGAGCGAGAGGGGGTCGCCCTGCTTCACCTTCTTCACCCGCTCGATGCCGTCGGCCGTGAACTGGTCGTAGATCGACTGCTGCACGAGCGCCCGGGACGGGCAGGTGCAGACCTCGCCCGAGTTGAGGTTGAAGAACGAGAAGCCCTCGAGCGCCTTGTCGTAGAAGTCGTCCTGCTCGTCGGCGACGTCGGCGAAGAAGACGTTGGGGCTCTTGCCGCCGAGCTCGAGGGTGACGGGGATGAGGTTCTCGCTGGCCATCTGCATGATGAGCCGGCCGGTGGTCGTCTCGCCGGTGAAGGCGATCTTGCGGATGTTCGGGTGGCTGGCCAGGGGAGCGCCGGCCTCGACGCCGAAGCCGTTGACGATGTTCAGGACGCCGGCGGGCAGCAGGTCCTTGATCAGGTCCATGAAGACGTGGATCGACGCGGGCGTCTGCTCGGCCGGCTTCAGCACGACGCAGTTGCCCGCGGCGAGGGCAGGGGCGAGCTTCCACACCGCCATCAGCAGGGGGAAGTTCCAGGGGATGATCTGGCCCACCACGCCGAGCGGCTCGTGGAAGTGGTACGCGACGGTGTCGCCGTCGATCTCGCCGGTCGAGCCCTCCTGGGCGCGGATGGCGCCGGCGAAGTACCGGAAGTGGTCGATCGCCAGCGGCACGTCGGCGGCCAGCGACTCGCGGATCGGCTTGCCGTTGTCCCAGGTCTCGGCGACGGCCAGCATCTCGAGGTTCGCCTCCATCCGGTCGGCGATCTTGTTGAGGATGATCGAGCGCTCGGTGATGGTGGTGCGCTTCCAGGAGTCGAAGGCCCGCCACGCCGCCTCGACGGCGCGGTCGACGTCCTGCGCGTTGCCCCGGGCGACCTCGGTGAAGGGCTTGCCGTTCACGGGGCTGGGGTTCTCGAAGTACTTCCCGCTCGCCGGGGCGACGTACTCGCCCCCGATGAAGTGGTCGTATCGGGCCTCGAACTGCACGGCGGCGCCCGGCTGGCCGGGCTGCGCGTAGGTGCTCGGGGGAGTGGTGACGGTCATGGCTGTCCCTTTCGACGACGGTGTCGGAGGCCACGGATCGCGCGGCCCGTGGGGTCAGGGTAGGTCGGCCGACGTTGCGTCCCGTTGCGCGTCTCGATCCGCTGCGGGACCCCCGACGGCGCCCGCGACGAGACCCGCCCGGCGGGGCGACCGGGGCGGCAGCAGCCGCAGCAGCTCGCGGCGGGCCGGCTCGTCGTCGGCGCCCTGGGCGGTGGCCACCCACTGCAGCAGCACGTCGACCGAGCCGGAGGTGCGCAGGGACTCCCCGAGGTGTCGCGCGAGCTCGCCGCGGAGGCTCTCGACGCCCGGGGCCGACGAGCCCGGCAGGAGCGGGCCCGTCGCGGCGCGCAGGGCGGCGCGGTGCGCGCCGCGGTCGAGCAGGTGCACGACCTCGTCGGCGTCCGTGGCCAGTCCCGTCGGCAGCCGGTACGGCCGCGACGTCGGCACGAGCGAGGGGGCGACCGCCTCGAGCACGTGGCGGAGCCGGACGAGCTCGGGCCGCAGGGTGCCGACCGCGCCGCGCTCGCCCCAGATCGCGTCGGCCAGCGCCTCGGCCGACCACCCCTCCGGCCGAGCGGCGAGCAGGAGGAGGAGCTCGGAGTGCCGGGCGCTCAGCGTCGTGGCGGTCCCGCCGGCGTGGAGCACCGCCTCGTCACGGCCGAGCACGTCGAGCCGCGGGGGTGCCGGCGTCGCCGGACCGGTCTGGTGGGCCCGAGGCCGTCGGGCGGGGCGGGAGCCGGTCCTGGGGCTGGAGGCGGCGCCGGGGGCCGCGCCTGCGCCGGTGCCGACGCGGCGTGGGGACCGCGTCCTCGAGAGGGCGAGCTCCGCCTCCATCGCGGCGACCGTCGCGCGCAGCAGCGGCAGCGTCTGCTCGCCGGCGGCACGGTCGTCGCCGGTGATGTCGACCACGCCGATGAGGCGTCCGTCGGCGGGGTCGTGCACGGGGACGGCGGTGCAGCTCCACTCCTGGACGAGGTGGGAGAAGTGCTCGGGCCCCCTGACCTGCACGCCGCGGTCGAGCTCGAGGGCGGTGCCGGGCGCGGAGGTGCCGACCCTCGACTCGGCCCAGCCGGCCCCGGCGACGAAGAGCATCGACTCGGCCCGGCGCCGTGCCTCGCGGTCGCCCTCGACCCAGAGCAGGCGACCGCGTTCGTCGCCGACGGCCACCAGCAGGCCGCTGCCCTCGACGTCGTCGATCAGGAGGCGCTGGACGACCGGCAGCAGCAGCGCGAGCGGGTGCTCGCGGCGCCACGAGGCCAGGTCGTCGTCGGGCAGCTCGAGCAGGGGGAGCGCGTCGGGGTCGACACGGTGGTCGGCGGCCCGCTTCCAGGACGCCGCGAGCAGGAGCCGGCGCGCGGCCCCGCGGGACGCGCGAGCGGTCGGCGGGTCGGGTCGCGCCGCTGCCATGTCGCCCCTCGTCATCGAGCGGAGGCGTCGGCAGGGCAGTCGGGCCCGGCATCGTCGCCGTGGTGTCGGCAGCCTACGTCGCGGCTGCTCGCGGCGGAAGTGCCGCGGGGGTGCCCCGCAGGGCAGGGTCAGCGGGCGCAGTCGATGCAGAGGCGGGCGGTGGGCCGGGCCTCGAGCCGCGCCTCGCCGATCCGCGCGGCGCAGCGCTCGCAGCGGCCGAAGGTGCCGTCGGCCAGTCGGCCGAGCGCCGCCTCGGCGTCGGCGGCGCGCTCGAGCCCTGAACGACGGACCGCGTCGAGCTGCGACCGTTCGTAGGCGATGGTCGAGCCCTCGGGGTCGTGTTCGTCGTCGACGTTCGCTCCCTCGCGGGCCTCGGCCACCGCCTCCATGTCGCGCAGCAGTCGCTCGGCCAGCGCGAGCGCCTCGTCGCGGGTCCGGCGCAGCTGCTCGGTGGGGTCGGTCACGCGACGAGCGGCGGCACCCGCTCGCCCTCGGGAGGCGCGGCCGGGGGAGTGCCGTCGCCGAACGGCCGCCCGCCGAGCTCCTCACGGCCGTGCTCGGTCAGCCAGCCCGACGGGTCGGGGCCGGCCGGGACGATCCCCGTCGGGTTGATGTCGCTGTGCACCACGTAGTAGTGCGCCTTGATCTGGGCGAAGTCGATCGTGTCGCCGAAGCCGGGCGTCTGGAACAGGTCGCGGGCGTAGGCCCAGAGCACCGGCATCTCGGCCAGCTTCGAGCGGTTGCACTTGAAGTGGCCGTGGTAGACGGCGTCGAAGCGGGCGAGGGTGGTGAAGAGGCGGATGTCGGCCTCGGTGATGGTGTCGCCCACGAGGAAGCGCTGCCCCGCGAGGCGATCGGACAGCCAGTCGAGGCGCTCGAAGAGCGTGCGGTACGCCCGCTCGTAGCTCTTCTGCGAGCCGGCGAACCCGGCGCGGTACACGCCGTTGTTCACGTCGCGGAACACGACGGCGTTCACCTCGTCGATCTCGGCGCGCAGGTGCTCGGGGTAGAGCTCGGGCGCACCCTCGCGGTGGTGCTCGGTCCACTCGGTGGCGAAGTCGAGGGTGATCTGCGGGAAGTCGTTGGTGACCACCTTGCCGGTCGGCACGTCGACGATCGCGGGCACGGTGATGCCGCGGGCGTAGTCGGGGGTGCGGGCGAAGAACGCCTCCTGCAGGCGCTCGATGCCGAGCACGGGGTCGCGGCCGTCCGGGTCGAGGTCGAAGGTCCAGCTGCGGGCGTCGTGGGTCGGCCCGGGCAGGCCGAGCGAGATCGCTCCCTCGAGGCCGAGGAGGCGGCGCGAGATGACGGTGCGGTTGGCCCAGGGGCAGGCGCGGGCGGCGACGAGCCGGTAGCGGCCGGCCTCGACGGGCCAGCCGTCGACGGCGTCGCGCGTGATCCTGTCCTCGATGTAGTTCGTGTCGCGGGTGTACTCCTGGCCGGGCTCGACGTACGTGCCCTTCGCCTGCTGCTCGTCGCTCATGCTCGCCACCCTACGCAGACGCGTCCGAGAGCCTCACGCGGACGCGTCCGAGAGGTCGGGCAGCTCGTGCCCCTCCGGTGCCGCTCCGGCGGCGCCCGCCGCCGCACGGCCTGCCTGCCAGTCGCGCCACATCGCCTTGAGGTCCCAGGCGGCCTCGGCCTCGAGCGAGATGCCGCGCTCGCCGGTGCGCCTGGTCCGCCCCTGGATCAGCAGCAGCTTCGTGCCGAACAGCAGCGGCCCCGACCTCGCCTGCGCCTCCTCGAAGAACGTCGCGTCGGCGCAGCCCGTGCCGTCGTCGACGCTGATGAACACGACCCGTTTGCCGCTGCGCATCGGCGGCGTCTGGGTGGCGATCCGGATGCCCGCGACGAGCACGGTCGTGCCGTTCCAGTGGTCGCGCAGATCGGCTGCCCGGACGACGCCGAGGTCGTCGAGCATCGGGCGGTAGCTCTCGATCACGTGCTCGCTGACCTCCATCGACAGGATGTCGAGCTCGTCGCCCACCCTGTCGCGCAGGCTCACGTCGGGGGTGCCGGTGGGCACCTCCGCCGAGTCGTCGACCGAGAAGTCGAGCTGGTTCTGCACGTCGGAGGCGCGTGGCCGTGCGGTGCGCTGCGTCAGCGACCGCACACGGGCGAGCACGTCGCCCCTCGTCCGCCCGGGGCCGGCCAGGGAATCGAGCGCGCCGACCTGCGCCAGCCGCTCGATCAGCCGCCGCGACGGCGTGGCCCGCTGCCAGAAGTCGGTGATCGACTCGTAGGGCCGGCCCACGACGACGCGGGCGAGCTCGGAGTCGCTGATGCCGTGCACGTCGGACAACGACAGCCGGATGCCGAGGTCGCCGGGGCGGCTGGGCGCGATCGGCGTCGCCGGGGCACGCACCCGCTCGACCCTGTAGACGTCGGTCGACGCGTTGACGTCGAGCGGCAGCACGGGCACGCCCATGCGTCGCGCCTCGGTCAGCAGCAGCCGCTTCGGGTACATCCCGGGGTCGTGCGTCAGCACCCCGGCGAGGAACTCCGCCGGGTAGTGGGTCTTGAGCCAGGCGGTCTGGTAGGTGGGCAGCGCGAACGCGGCGCCGTGCGCCTTGCAGAAGCCGAAGGAGCCGAACCCCTTGAGCACCGCCCAGATCTTGTCGACCTGGGCGTCGGTGAACCGCCTCCTGCCGTCGTCGTCGACGTTCCCGGTCGTGCGGCGTCGGAACTCGACCTCGAGGGCGTCGTCCTGGCCCTTGCCCATGTGCCGGCGGATCTCGTCGGCCTCGGCGAGCGAGACCTCCATCGTGGCCTCGAGGATGCGCAGCACGTGCTCGTGGTAGATCACCACGCCGTAGCTGTCGTCGAGGAACGGCGCGAAGCTCGGGTGCAGGTAGTCGGGCCGCTGGAACCCGTGCTTCGTGTCGAGGAACGGCGCGACCATGTTGCCCTTCATCGGGCCGGGGCGGAACAGCGAGATGTCGGCGATCAGGTCGCTGTAGCGGTCGGGCTGCATCTTGCCGATCAGCTCGCGCTGCCCGGGGCTCTCGATCTGGAACATGCCGAGGGTGTGGGTGGTGCGGATCGCCTCGAAGGTGGGCTCGTCGTCGTGCGGGATCTCGTCGAGCTCGACCCGCCCCTGCCGGTTCACGTAGGGGACGTCGACGGCGAGCCCGCCGGCCAGGGCGGCGCGGGCGCCGTTCACCCGCTCGATCTCGTCGAGCGCGTAGGCCATCGAGCTCTGCATCCGGACCCCGAGCACGTCGAGCTTCAGCAGGCCCGCGTCGTTCATGTCGTGCTTGTCGAACTGGCTCATCGGCAGCCCGATGCCGCTCGGCTGCACCGGGGTCGTGCTGAGCAGGTCGGAGTCGCCGAGGATCACCCCGCACGGGTGCATCGAGATGTGCCGGGGCAGTCGGTCGAGCCGCTCGGTCAGGTCGACGAGCAGGTCGATCTGGCCGTTCTGCCGGGCGAGGTCGGCGATGGCCCGCAGCTCGGGCTTCTCGGCCATGGCGGTGCGGAGGTCGCGGGCGTTCGAGCGCCACACGTTGTTCGCGACGAGGTCGATCTGGTCGTCGTCGAGCCCGAGGGCCTGGCCGGCGTCGCGCACCGCCCCCCGGCCGCGGTAGGTCGACTGCATGGACATGAGGGTGACCCGGTTGCTGCCGTAGCGGTCGAAGATCGCCCGGTAGATCTCGTGCCGCCTGGCCGACTCGACGTCGATGTCGATGTCGGGCAGCGTCTCGCGCTTGTTGCCGAGGAACCGCTCGAACAGCAGGTCGTGCTCGATCGGGTCGACGTTCGAGATGCGCAGGAGGTAGGTGACCAAGCTGCCGGCGCCCGACCCCCGCGCGGCGTTCCGCACCCGCATGTCGCGCATCAGGGCCGAGACGTCGGCGACGGTGAGGAAGTAGCTCGCGAAGCCGAAGCCCGTGATGATCCCCAGCTCGTAGCGCATCCGTTCGTCGACGGTGCGACGGAGGGCCTGGTCGGCGTGGCCGAAGCGCTCGGTGACGCCCGCCTCGGCCCGACGGAACAGCACCTGGTCGGGATCGCCGTCGACGCCGATGGCGCTGAGCTCGGGCGTCTTCGGTCGGCGCCAGCGCAGGTCGGCGTCGGGGTCGAGGCGGCAGCGGTCGGCGAGCCGCTCGGTCTCGGCGAGCATCTCCTCTGCCGCCCGGCGGGGGCACGAGGAGGCGTCGGCGACGAGGGTCGCCAGCGCGCGCATCTCGTCGCCCCGCTTGAGCGACGCCTGGGCGTTCGGCTGCGGGGTGAACGCCCCCAGCGGGGCCAGGTGCCCCGCCGAGTCGAGCACGTCGGCCGTGACCGCGCCGTCGGGGTCGAGGTAGCGCACCGCGTTGGTCAGCACGGCGGGCACCCCGACGTGCTCGGCCAGCTCGAGCATGCGCGCCGCGTGCCGCACGCTGCGGCTCTCGCCCGGCTCGGTGAGGTGACAGACGACCTCGACGGCCACGCCGCCGGGCAGCTCGCGCGCCCAGGCGGCCAGCGACGCCGCAGCGGCAGTGTGCCTGCCCTCCGCCACCAGCCGCCCCACGTCGGAGTCGGGCCCGAGCAGCACCGTCGCGTCGGCGCCCTCGTCGCTGCGGAGGAACGCCCGCAGCCGTGACCGCGGGATCGTCGCGACGCTGTTCGCGCTGCCGCTCACCCGCCTCGTCGCCCGGCCGTGCGCGGCGCTGATCAACCGGCAGAGAGCGGCCCAGCCCGCACCCGGACGCCCCCCGCCCGCCCCGTGCGCGAGCACCACGATCCGGTCGACCGAGGAGGCGCCCGCCCTGGTCCCGGGACCGGCGCCTGCCGACGTGCCCCCCGCCTCCTCGGCGCCGCCGCCCCCGCGGCCGCCCTCGTCGGCCGTGTCGTCGACGCAGCCGAGCTCGACGCCCACGATCGGGTCGATGCCCGCCGCCCGGCAGGCGCCGATGTGCCGGATCGCCCCGTAGAGGCCGTCGCGGTCGGTGATCGCCAGCGCGTCCGCGCCGTGGGCGGCGGCGTGCTCGACGAGCTGCGCCGGCGGCGTCGTGCCGTAGTGCGCGCTGAACGACGATGCCACGTGGAGGTGGGTGAAACGCATCGTGCTGCCTCGGTGCTTCTCTCGTCGGACCTCCCGGCCGAGGTCGGTTCGAACGTGTGTTCGACGAGTGTACGTCGCCCTGGCGGGGTACGACGACCCTGCCGGCGCCCCAGGCGGCGACCGCGCCCTGCTGTCATCATCGTCAGATGCCAGACCGACGAGCCGCCGCCCAGGACTCCGCCAGGACCGCCTCCCGGTGGACGCGGACCCTGCTGGCCCAGCCGCGCCTCCTCATGGCCGCGAAGGGGGCGCTCGCCGCGGCTCTCGCCTACTGGATCGCGCCCCACGTGCCCGGCGTGGCCGCCGAGTACCCCTACTACGCTCCGCTCGGGGCCGTGCTGGCGCTCTGGCCGACCGTGAAGACGTCGCTCAAGCAGGGGCTGCAGACGATCCTCGGCCTCGTGATCGGGGTGCTGCTCGCGACGACGGTGTTCGCCCTGCAGGAGGGGCAGCCGGGCGTGCTGGCCGTGGCGCTCGTCGTCGGCCTCGGCACGCTCATCGCGGGGATCCGCTGGTTGGGCGCCGGCCGCGACTGGGTGCTGACCGCCGGCCTCTTCGTGCTGCTGCTCGGCGGAGCGAACGCAGGGGACTACTCCACCGGCTACGTCGTGCAGATCGGCGTCGGCGTCGCCGTGGGCGTCCTCGTCAACCTCCTCCTGGTGCCGCCCCTCTACACCGGCCGTGCCGAGCAGCGGCTCCGGCTCGTGCAGGCGTCGCTCGCCGACCGCGCCGACGACGTCGCCACCGTGTTCGAGGCGGACTGGCCGATCGAGGACGACGACTGGGAGCGACGCGTCGCGGTCCTGCCGAGCACCCTGCGGCACGTCCGCGACGCCGTCCAGTACGCCGACGAGTCGCGCCGCCTCAACCCGCGGTGGCTGCTGCGACGACGCGACCTCGGCACCGAGTACGCCGACCTCGTCGTCTTCGAGCGGGTGGGGTTCCACCTGCAGGACCTCGCCGAGGTCTCCGGCATCCTCGGCCGCCGGATCGGCCGACAGATCGGCATCGTCGACGACCTCGCCCCCCTCGTCGCCCGTGCCGTCCGCAGCGTCGGAGAGGTGATCAGGAGGCGCGGCGGCGACGACCGGGACGCCTTCGTCACCGCCCGCCGCGACGTCGAGGCGCTCTGGCGGGCCATCGACACGCACCGCGAGCTGCCGACGGTCGCCACGAGCGGCGGCGTCTCGGTCGCCGTCTCGCTCGGACGGATCGTCGCCGCGCTCGACCCCGACGACTCGACGGCTCCCCGCCCCGACGACGAGGCGGTCGGCGACCTCGACGGAGACGGCGACGTCGATGCCGACGACGTCGCTGCCGAGGTCGGCGGCACCACGAGCACCGGCCCCGTCGACGACCCCACGGCGCCCCGCGACACCGCGCCGCGTGACAGCGAACGACGCCAGGAGGCGCAGGGCCCGGCCGCCGACGGCGAGGCGGAGGACGCTGCCCGCGAACGCTGACGGCGTCGGACGCCCGGGCGCAGTACGGTGGGGGAGGCATCGTCGCCGAACGCCCCGCCGCGCCCTGCGCCGGTCTCGCGGATGCGCCCACGGCGTGCCGCGACTCCGCCCCGGCCCGGCAGCCCGTACCCCTCACACACCGAGCGGCGACCCGTCGCCGCCTTCACGGAAGCCGTACCTGTGACAGACACCACCACCCTCATCATCCTCGGAGCCTCGGGAGACCTGACCGAGCGCCTCCTCCTCCCCGGTCTCGCGAGCCTGCTCAAGAGCGACCGCGGGGTCGACGTGCAGCTGATCGGCACCGGCCGCAGCGAGCGCAGCCCCGAAGAATGGGACGACGTCGTCACGACCGCCTTCAACGGCGACGCGGGCAGCGACCTCGCGAAGAAGACGCTGGCGTCCAGCCAGTACATCCAGGGCGACCCGACCACGGTCGAGCACCTGAAGGCCCTCTTCGAGGCGTCTGAGGGCACGCCCGTCATGTACTTCGCGCTGCCCCCGGCCATCAGCACCAAGGTGATCCAGGCGCTCGCCGAGATCGACCTGCCCGACGGCCTCCGCCTCGCGCTCGAGAAGCCCTTCGGCTCCGACGAGGCGAGTGCCCGAGAGCTCAACGCCGAGCTGCTCAAGATCGTGCCGGAGGAGCGCATCCACCGCACCGACCACTTCCTCGGTCGCGCCACGGTGCTCAACATGATCGGCCTGCGCTTCGCCAACCGCCTCTTCGAGCCGGTCTGGAACAGCGAGAACATCGAGAAGGTCGAGATCTTCTACGACGAGGTCCTCGGCCTCGAGGGCCGCGCGCAGTACTACGACAAGGCCGGCGCGCTGATCGACATGATCCAGAGCCACCTGCTGCAGGTGCTCGCCGTCATCGCGATGGACGCCCCGTCGAGCATCGACTCGGTCGAGCTGCGCAGCGAGATCGCCCGCGTGCTCCGCGCGACGTGGGTCAAGGGCGCCGACCCGATCGCCTCGAGCCGCCGCGCGCAGTACGCGGCCGGCACCATCGACGGCAAGGACGTGCCCGCCTACGCCGACGAGGACGGCGTCGACAACGAGCGCCAGACCGAGACCCTGGCCGAGGTCGAGTTCGAGGTCAAGACCCGTCGCTGGGCGGGCGTCCCGTTCATCCTCCGCTCGGGCAAGGGCATGACGAAGATCCGCAAGGAGGTGCTGATCACCTTCAAGCCGGTGCCCGCGCTCCCGGAGGGCCTCAACGGCTCGTCGACGCCCGACACGCTCCGCATCGAGATCAGCCCCGAGACGATGGAGCTCGGCGTCACGACCAACGGCTCGGGCAACCCCTTCGACCTCGAGAAGTCGACGATGTCGGTCACCCTGGGCAAGCCCGAGCTCACCCCCTACGGCGAGGTCCTCAGCGGCATCTTCCACGACGACCCGACGCTGTCGATCCGCGGTGACGTCGCCGAGCGCTGCTGGGCGATCGTCGCTCCGGTGATCGAGGCCTGGAAGGCCGGCGACGTGCCGCTCGACACCTACGCGGCCGGCTCGACCGGCCCGTCGGACTGGCCCGCCTGAGCCTCGGCGCTCCTGCAGCCGACGGCCGCCCCGCTCCTCGAGCAGGGCGGCCGTCGCCGTCGTCAGACGTCCTGCGACACCGGCCCGCCGTCGGCGTCCCGTGCTCGGCCGATCGCATCGGCGGCCCGGACGAGGGCGAGGTGCGACAGCGCCTGCGGGGTGTTGCCGAGGTGGTGCCCGGTGGCGACCTCGATCTCTTCCGAGAGCATGCCCACGTCGTTGGACCAGCCGATGAGCCGGTCCATCAGAGCGGTCGCCTCGGCGAGGCGCCCTGAGCGCGCCCACTGCTCGACGAGCCAGAACGAGCAGGTGAGGAACGGGTTCTCCGCGCCGTCGAGCCCGTCGACGCCGGACTCCGTGCGGTAGCGCAGCAGCAGCCCGTCGCTCATGAGGTCGTGCTCGATCGCGGCGACGGTGCCGAGCATGCGCGGGTCGTCGGGCGCGACGAAGCCCACCTGGGCGAGCTGCAGCAGCGAGGCGTCGACCTCGGAGGATCCGTAGTGCTGGGTGTAGGTGCCGCGCTCGGCGTCCCAGCCCTTCTCCTCGATCTCGCGTCGCACCTCCTCGCGGAGGCTGCGCCAGCGCTCGACGGGGCCGTCGAGGCCGTGCTGCTCGATGCCTGCGACGGCACGGTCGAGCGCCGCCCAGATCATCACTCGCGAGTGGGTGAAGTGCCGGGGCTCGCCGCGGATCTCCCAGATGCCGTTGTCGGGCCGGGTCCAGTTGTCCTCGATGAACTGCATCAGCACGCGCTGCAGGGGCCAGGAGGCGGCGCTCTCGGTGACCCCGAGCTCGCGAGCCTCGTGCAGGGCGACCATGACCTCGCCGAAGATGTCGCCCTGGTACTGCTGGTAGGCGGCGTTGCCGAGTCGCACCGGCGAGGCGCCCTCCCAGCCCGGCAGGTGCGGCAGCTCGCTCTCGGTGAGGGTGCGCTCGCCAGCGAGTCCGTACATGATCTGGACGTCGGCCGGGTCGCCGGCGATGGCGCGGAGCAGCCACTGACGCCACTTCTGGGCCTCGTCGGCGTATCCGTGGAGCATGAGGGCCTGGAGGGTCATGGAGGCGTCGCGCAGCCAGACGTAGCGGTAGTCCCAGTTGCGGGCGCCTCCTCGCTGCTCGGGCAGGCTCGTCGTCGCCGCGGCCACGATGCCGCCCGTGTCCTCGTTCGTGAGGGCGCGGAGCAGCAGCAACGACCGCCGCACCTCGGCGGCGTAGGCAGTGGGCTCCTCCGAGCGCGACGCCCAGTCCCGCCACCAGGAGACGGTCTTGTCGAGGGCCGCCTGGACGTCGACCCCGGCGGGAGGCTCGCGGTGCGAGGGGTACCAGGTGAACGTCATGTCGACCGTCTCGCCGGCGGCGACGTCGAACTCGGCCTGGTGGGCGTGGTCGACCGCGGTGAGGCGGGGGCCGCGGACGACGACCGCGTCCGGACCGGCGACGGCGAGCAGCGCGACGTCGTCGCCGTCGGGCACCTGGCGCACCCAGGGGAGGGCGGCGGCGTAGTCGAACCTGATGCGGAGGTCGACGTGCATCGCGACGGTGCCCTCGACGCCCCTGATGCGCCGCACGACGTCGGCGCGACGGTCGCCGACCGGCATCAGGTCGGTCACCTCGACGATGCCGGTCGGCGTCGTCCAGCGCGTGACGAGGACGAAGGTGTCCTCGACCCACGACCGGGTGGACGTCGAGGCGGCGTCGACCGGGGCGACGAGCCAGCGCCCGTGGTCGGGGTCGCCGAGCAGGGCGCCGAAGACGGACGCCGAGTCGAAGCGGGGCAGGCAGAGCCAGTCGATGCTGCCGTCGGTGCCCACGAGGCAGCCGGTGTGCAGATCGCCGATGAGCGCGTAGTTCTCTATGGCCAGGGGCATGGGCACATCCTGCCAGCGGCTGCTCTGATCCAGCCCTGCTCGTCCGAGCTGGCTGGTGCCCAGCCCCGCCCAGCCCCCGCCCAGCGGGCTCGGCTTGGCTCGGCTCAGCGTTGCAGCGTCGGGTCGGGCCAGAGGGTCTCGACCTGCGGCTTGCTGCGGCGGGTGCGCGCCCACACGAAGAAGCCGACCAGGGTGAAGGCGCCGTAGAAGACGTACATGAGGCCCGAGGCGTAGTAGCCGGCACTGAAGAGCAGGGGCGTGCCGACGAGGTCGACGGCGACCCAGATCAGCCAGAACTCGACCCAGCCCTTGGCCATGCCCCAGGTGGCGAGCAGCGAGCCCGTGAAGATCCAGGCGTCCGCCCACACGGGCTCGTACGAGCCCAGGGCGCTGAAGACGGGGGTGAGGACGGCGGTGCCGCCGAACAGGGCCACGACGAGCACGACCCGGTTCTTCGCGCCGGCCCAGCGGGGCTCGACAGGTGCGCTCGCGCCTCCGTCGCGGGAGCGGCTCCAGCGGTACCAGCCCCAGATCGACACCGCGATGAACATCACCTGACGCCCTGCCTGGCCGAGGAGGTTCACCGGGTTCGGGGTGTCGAAGACGGCCCCGAGGAACACGGTGAACAGCAGGGCGTTGCCCACGATGCCGACCGGCCAGGCCCACACCTTGCGGCGCATGCCGCCGAGGGCGCTCAGCAGCCCGAAGACGTTGCCGATCACCTCGCGCCACAGGATCGTCTGGTCGCCCAGCACGAGCTGCGCGTCGAACAGCCAGCGGATCAGGGTCATCGTGTCCTCCTCGTCGGTGACGACGCCGGGCGTCGTCGGATCGGGGAGGCGCGACCGCAGGCGCGATCGACGCTCGCTTCTCTCATCCAGACTTTACTGTCGGCTCCAGAATTGCCCTCGCAGGGCTGTCACTGGATCAGCCTCTCGGTGTCGAGAGGGTCGCGGGCTGTCACCGCCGGTACGGAATCACACCGTCCCCGAAGCACTCGTGAGAACGAGTCTTGCACCCCGGGCATTCCCGAGGGTCGCGGGCGTCTCGCGACGTCACGCGAACAGCTGCTGCTCGACCCGGTCGTCGAACACGCCGAGGAGCAGCCACGAGCCGTCGGCGCCGTCGCAGGCGAGGTCGAAGGTGCCGTCGACCCGGTGCGCCCCGTCGGTCAGCGGCAGCGCGTCGACCCGCCAGACCGGCAGCTCGAGCAGCGCCTCCCCGGCGCCCCGGGGCGCCCTGGCCGCCGATCGCCACCACTCGCGTCGGGTGACCCACCGCTCCGGCGGGCTCACCACGCCGTACACGACCCCCCGCCAGACGAACCGCAACGGCGCCCCGCCCTCGGTCGTCTCGACCGGCACCGCTTCGTCGACCTTCATGCCGCCTCCTCGTTCGAACGTGTGTTCGACCTCGAGTGTAGGTCGGGCCCCCGACATCGGCCAGGGGCCTCCGTCACCAGGGCAGCAGGCTCTCCTGCACGTGACGCGCGACGCCCCCCGGCACCCCGGCCTCGTCGGCGAAGCCGCGCCAGCCGGCGACCGCGTCGTGCACCTCCGCCACGATGTCCGACGCGCCGGGCACGAGGTGTCGGTCGGCCAGGCGCATCACGTCCGCCTCGGCGGGGTCGCGCCACACGCCGTCGACCCCCATCAGGTGCTGGTACGTGAACCTGCCCGTCGGGTTGTGCGCGAACGTCACGTCGTACGCGGGCGCCAGCTCCCACGGCGACGTCGCCGACCGGAGCAGGAACGACGTGTTCTTCGTGTGGTCGTCGTTGTTCGCCGCCAGCACGTTGAACACCATGCGCCGGAACGCCTGCGGCAGCGCCTCCCGCCCGACGACGCGGGTCGCCACGTCGAACAGCTGCCCGTAGTCGTGCACCTGTCGCTGGCGGAAGTCGAGGTGCGCCGTGCCGCAGAGGGTCACCGTGTGCGCCTTGCCCGACGGCAGCCGGTCGAAGCGCCGGGTCATGAAGTGGGCCCTGTCGCCCTCCTCGAGCAGCCGGCACTCGGCCATGTCGATGCCGGCGGCCCCCGCCATCGCCGAGTACGCCAGCTCCACCCTGCCCGACGAGTCGCCCTGCCCGAGCTCCGAGTCGGCGCCCATGCCGTCGAGCTTCAGCAGCCAGTGCTCGAACCCCTCGGGAGCCGGCAGCTGGCCGGACCGGACCTCGCCGGTCTCGCGGTCCCACGCGACCACGGCCTTGGCCCGGGCCCCTCCCGCCGACGTCCCCACCTGGATCAGGGAGCGGACCGCCGACTCGTTCTCCCGGTCGTCCGAGAACTCGGCGTCGAGGACGCTCCGCGCACCCGCGACCAGGTCGCTCAGCTCGACCGCGCTCGCGGTCCGGTGACGCGGCCCCCGGGACGGCCGGAACTCGAGGGCGCCCATCGCCCGGTCCGCCATGTAGGCCAGCCGGTCGAGCGGCGTCGCCGCCCCGCGCCCGACGCCCTGCCGCGCCAGCCACGCGTCGATCACGGCGTTCCCGAAGTCGTCGGGCAGAGCGTCCGCCAGCAACGCGGGGAGGCGGTGGAACGTCGCCTCCGGCAGCTGCGGGAACACGTGGCGACGCCGACGGACCGGCATGGTCAGCGGGGCGAGCTCGACGCCTCGCGCCGCCCACTCGGGGTAGTACTCGAACACGTACGCACCGAGCGCGGGGTCGAGGGCGACCGCGCCGACCCGCTCGCCCCAGGCCGTGACCTCGACCGCCTGGACCGGCACCCAGCTCACGACCCGCTGCTCCCGCGCGGTGCCCGTGGCCGGTACACGCGACGACGCGGGGCCGGGTCGGCCGATCGGAGGACGTCGATGGGGCTCACGGCGCTCGCCGGGGCCAGGGCGTCGAGGGCGTCCTCGGCGCCGAGGGCCCTCAGCACGCGCACCAGGGTCGAGAGGGTGCTCCCGCGGCCGTTCTCGAGCGACTGGAGGGTGCTGGTCGAGAGGTCGGCCCGGCGTGCCAACGAGATCTGGTCGAGCCCGGCATCGAGTCGCGACGCCCGCACCTGGCTGCCGATCCGGGCCTCCCACTCGTCCGTGGACCGCGCGGGGGGATCGGGGAAGGGCTGATCCATCATGGTCCTCCTGTACGTGGATTTCCGATCATAAGAGCCACATCGCATCCTGACAACCGGATTTCCCGTCATAGCAGGACCGCGACTTCTCGCGACGGCTCAGGGCGTCCGGGCGGTGACGACCCCTGCCTCCGTCAGCTGGTCCCAGAGGCCGGCGCCGTCCGGCGCGGACACCCAGGCGACATCGGTGCCCTGGGCGTGCTCCGACCGGGACCGCCCTCCGGCCAGCACGGCCTCGCTCGGCGACAGCTCGCGGATGGCCACCGCGGCCACGTTCTCGGGGTGGTCGTGCAGGAACCGGCCGTAGAGCTCCTCGTCGTGCTGCCCGTCGTCGCCGACGAGCAGCCACCGCACCTGGGGGAACTCCTCCGCCAGCCGGTCGAGCGAGCCCTGCTTGTGGAGTCGACCGCTCCGGAAGAAGCGGTCGTGCGTGGGACCCCAGTCCGTGAGCAGCAGGGGGCCGCGGGGATAGAGGTTCCGCGAGAGGAACCGCGAGAGCGTGGGGGCGACGTTCCAGGCGCCCGTCGACAGGTAGACGACCGGGCAGCCTCCCGACGACGCGTGCAGCCGTTCGTACAGGACGGCCATGCCGGGCACCGGCCGCCGAGCGTGCTCGTTGAGGACGAAGGTGTTCCACGCCGCGAGCAGGGGCCTCGGGAGGGAGGTCACCATGACCGTGTCGTCGA
>Ga0265797_10005655_pt1 | contig 18120 bp, 2 predicted proteins | sample P2T30metagenome_FD_192433 | JGI IMG/M metagenome (GOLD analysis project Ga0265797, IMG submission 192433) | Plant litter microbial communities from East Loma Ridge, Irvine, California - P2 T30 | ecosystem: Environmental > Terrestrial > Plant litter > Unclassified | place: USA: California... | reverse complement strand
ATAAATACTATATTTATCTAGAATAGCTTTATAATAAAGAGTATATCTATATAACACTAATTATATAGTACTAGATTATCTAAGTTAAATTCTATTAAAAGAATAATATCTTAAAAAGTTACTACTATATTATCTAAGTTACTATTATATATTTAAGCTCTAAGCTATAAAGTATTAAAAGTTATATTAGTATTAGTAATACTAATTCTATAAAAAACTAAGCTTATTAGTAGTACTAAGTAACTATTACTTAGGCTAGGTATTAAAAAGGTAGAATTACTTACTTAAGTAGTAAGCATAAAGAGAAAAGTAAAGTTTAATATCTTGAAAGTAATATTAGTATAAGTATTAAGCTTAGAAGTTATACTTAAGTGTTTACCTAAGTATTCAGCTAGATATTTAGATTTCTTAGAGATATAAGAAGTTCTTTAAGATAGAAAGTTATAGAATAAAAAAAGAAGAAGAAGAAAAGTATTCTTTATATATAAAGCTTTATATAACCTTCTCTAGACTATTATTTTCTATACTATAGTTTACTTACTTAAATATAATTTATATTCTATAGTAGTATAGTACTATAATTTAATATTACTTTAGATCTAGAGTTTACTTACGTAGCTACTTAGAATTCTATTTATCTGCTCTTATAGCTAAGAGAAAGGCTATATTACGCTACACTCTAACTTCTACTCTTTCTACTAAGATCTCTACTAAGAGCTTTCTCTTAGAAAGCTTCTATATTAGAACTAAGAATATTTTAATATTACTATAGCCTAATAGCTCTATAGCTTACCTATTACTATTAAAGTTATTTTAAGATAGTTAAAGAGTTAGTTTTTAAAGTATAAGCAAGTACACTAAATAGAGTAGTATACTAGTATAATTAGTAAATTAATATAATAGTATAAGAGTATAATAGTATATTTAGTAAAATAATATAATATTATAAAAGGTTAAGAAAGAAGTGTAATTTTTAGATTAAATACTAGAGTTTTGTATAAAGTTAAATATACTAAGCTATAAGAGTTTAGTGCTTAAGCTATATACTTAATAAGTATTATTTTACTTAGTAGTACTTAGTTATACTAAAAGTACTAAGTACTAAGTAGTTCTATAGTTTAATTAGTATTACTTAGTTATACTAAAAGTACTAAGTACTAAATAAGTTATGTAACTACTTATAGCTATTAAGTTAGTATTTTAGGTATACTAATGCTTATAGAACTTTAGTTTCTAAGTCTCTTCTTTAAATTATAATACTATTCTTTCTTCTTCTAGTAAGTTATTCTTAAGTTATATAATAGTAGTAAAGTTTAGCTTATAACTAAAGTAGCTCTATATTATAAGTAGCGTTAGCTACTTTATATTCTACCTTACTATACCTAAATAGAAACTTCTTACTAGCACTAACTATTATTACTATCTCTGTAACTTTATTAATTCTTTTAGAAAAGCTATAGTTTAGAAATATTCTAGTTATACGTATAATAAGTGTACATATAAAGTTTATATTTATTTAGAAAAGTATAGTAAGTATCTATAGTATACCTAGTAGTGTAATATCTATATTATAAAGTTAGAATTTAAACGCTTAGTAGTAGAAAAGAAAAAGGTTACGTACCTATATTAAAAAAAAATTTAATATATAAGATATAGTAATAAAGGCGTATAAGAAATTTTAAGAAAAGTAATAACTACAGTATACTTATAAAGAGTAGCTAAGAATATAGATAAATCTATTAAACTATTACATAGAAAATATAATAGTAGTTAAGTCTTATAAATTTAAGAAGTTAAAAGATAAGAAGACTAAGTAGATAATAAAGTTCTTAGGTCTGTTTAAGAGTTTATTATTAAGCTTATTACTTAGTACCTAGAGCGCCTTTAAAGTGTTACTAATTAACTACTAGAAGTTTTTTAATATTAGTAGTATTTTATAAAGTATTAATAGTAGTTTATAAAGTTTATGTCTAGTTCTTATATATTATTACTATTATTATATATAAACTACTTAACTAAGTATTCTTTTTTATTATTATATTATAAATATTCAAGAATTTATTTACTCTTAAAGATATTATCTTCTTTTATTTTAAAGTAAAAGGTTTTCTAAAGTAGCGTTTTAGAGTCTACTAGTTCTAATATATTAATATAAAATTATAGATAGATTTTTATATTAGATAAAAAGTTAAGTATAAATATAACTAGCTTTTTTTGGTTAAGAATTAAAAATAGTTTAACCTTAACGTTATTAAGCCTCTTATTAAGTTATTTAGTATAGAGATTCTTTTTAAGTATATAAACTTTATCTCTTTTCTTTAGCTAAGGTACTGTTTTTTATTTTTTATTAATATATAAAATACTTTTGTGTTATATCTTTTTAAGTATTACTTTTAGTAACTTATATACTATCTTTAGCTTATTGGTAGTAGTAATAGCTACCTTTATTTTCTAACTTAAAAAAGTATATATAAAGAGATCTAGGTATTTTTTATAGTTTGCGTAGAATAAAGTTTATTTTATAAACTTTAAAAGCTTATTATAATACGCTATCTATACTATAAGTAGTAATAATACTTAGTAATTTTGTTAATTATTAACATAGATGTATAGATATACTTTTATTATATAATTTACTTACTTAGTCTATTTATTTATCTATAGATAATAAGCTATTAATAGCTTTTTTATAGTTCTAATAGTAGCTAATAAAGTAGTCTAGAAGTTTGAAGTAAAGAGCTTATCCCTATTACTAATAAGTAACTTTAGAATACTATAGTATTAGATAATTTAATTATTAATAATATATATAAGTTATACTACTATAAGTTCTTATTATAAGTAATATACTTAGCTTACTTTATAAAATAATTTACTGCTATAAGAATAGTGTTATAGAATACTTATATTATAAATTTTTTAAAGACTAGTAAACCTATAATAAAGTTTATAGAGATATCTAACTAAGACTAGTTAAGTAACTTTATTACTTATATTTGTCTATAAAGTATATAAGTACTATACCTATTCTATTAATAGTCTGCGCACTTAGTAATAAAAGTAGAAATTTTATTCTTTTTATTCAGAAACTTATAATTTTATTAGATAAGTTCTATAGCTTTAGTAATACTAGAGTAACTATATATAGAGTTATTATAGTATTACTTAACAATTACTTTTTATAATTCTTCTAGTACTTTACTAGTAACTAATAGTATTAAGTTTAGCATTTTAGCTAGTTCTAATAACTTATTATTATAAATCTTAAGTATTATAGTATCTATAATAGATTTAGTTCTAGTAATATTATATTTATAGCTAAGAGCGTCTACTCTACTATTATCTTTTCTAAGTATACATATAATCTTAAACTTATATTAGCTTAATTTCTTTAACTATTAAACTTATTAGTAGTTAAGCTTTTTAGTAGTTATAAAGTTAACTAAGTTTTAATAATTTATAAATAATATAAGTTCTAAGTAGCTTTTAGCGTATACTCTTTAATATTCTAGATAAGTAATAATAGCTAGAAGCTTTTTATTATAAATATTATAATATTCTTTAGGCTCTAAGAACTTATGTAAGTAATAAGTAATTAGGTACTATTTATCTTTATATAGTCAACTAGCGCAGCCTCTAAGTATAAAGTTTAATATATTAGTTTTAAAATATAGTAATTATTCTAAATAGAATATATAAAAGTATAGTATAATAATACTTATATTTTTAAGCGTCTAGAATACGTCTACTATTTTCTTACTTTATATAAAAGGTGTATTTTTTTATATTAGTCTAGCAAGAGAAATAGTAATCTTAGAGTAGTTATTAATAAACTATTATTTAAAATTTAAATTTTTTAAAAAGAAATATATCTTCTTTACTATAGTTAGTAGAGGCTATTCTTTAATAAGCTTAATTTTTTCTTTACTTATCTATACTTTGTTAATACCTATAATATAGCCTAAGAAAGGTACTTCTATTACGTAAAATATACACTTTCTAAGCTTAACTTATAAGTTATACTTGTCTAAGTACCTTAGTACTATATAAATATATTTAACGTAGTCTTTTTTATTCTTAGATTAAATAATACTATTATTTAGGTATATAATAATAAAGATATCTAAGTATATTCTTAATATATTATTAATAAGTACCTAAAGTATTACTAAAGTATCTATAAGCTTAAATAGTATAAAAGTATATTTACAGTGTCTATATTATATATAAAACGCTATCTTCTGTTCTTTACCTTTCTTTATTTAAATAAAGTAGTAGCTATCTCTAAAATGTATTACTATAAAGATCTTAGCTTTTAGCAGTTAATTCTATAATTTTATAATATTTAGTAAAAAGTTTTAATTCTTAACTATAATATTATTAAGCTTTAAGTAGTTAATATTTATTCTTAGTAAGTTTTCTTTCTTCTTTAGAATAAAAAGTATTAGAAATCTTACTAGTAAAGTAAAAAGTTTAATATAGCCTTTCTTTTATTCAGCTACTAGTTTATTTTTCAAAATATTAAGTTCTACTTCTAATAAGAGATAGATTAGTCTAAAGAGTAGTTTTTGTTTCTTTTTCTAAGATAATTTTATAGTTATAATCTTAGTACTTTAGTAAAGTTTTACTATCTACTACTTTCTTAGAGAAATATTAAAATGTTTTATATTCTTTTAAAATACTTAGAGTTACGCATTTTTTTAGAACTTTAACTTTATAATTAGGTAATTCTTATCTTATATCTATTAGGTAAAACCTTTATTTCTTAAGAACGTTTTTAAGTTAAGGTTAGTTACTTTACTATTATTATATAAATCTCTCTTTTATTAACTAATAGCTTTATATAATATATAGGTATACTTATAGTTATATCTAATTTATAGTAGTTAAATAAAAACTCTTTTAACTTCTAGTTAATTTTTAAGTTTTATTCTTATAACTAGAGTAGATTTAATATAATAATATAAGTAGCTAATCTAAAGACATCTAGGTCTATTTACTTCTAATATCTATAGATATTAGGTGTTACTCTAGTAACTTTATAGATAATCTCTATTTTTCTTAGTATAGGTTACCTATTAGTAATAAATAAAGTATAACTCTTCTTTTTTCTATATAGTTTAAGCCTAGCTTAAAATACTATTTATATAGAGATATAGCTTACCTAAGCTTCTAAGTTTATAAATACCTTTATTTATACTTTATTAAGCTTTACTAGAAGGTTAATAAGTTTTAAGAAGTTTATAGTATTTATCTTCTTACTAGCTTCTTATATTTAAAGTCTTAGTTTAAAAAAGCTTTTCTAAATTTAAAAAAATCTTTAGTAATTATATATTTATTATAGTTAAAGTATAGATAGAGATACTAGTTATCTTAGTTATACTCTTATACTAGTTATTTTCTTATATCTTTCTAAAATACTATCTATATTTAGAAGATCTCTTATAGATTAATATATCTAGAGAAATAAAATGTAGTTTACTTATTTTATAGGTATACTAGGCACTTATTAGTAGTATATTTAAAGTAGAAGTATTTATAACTTAGTATAATCTTATTTAGTTAAGAGTTCTATTCTACTTTATTTTTATTACTATAGTAGATTAGATAAAAGTCTATAGTATACTTTATCTAAAAAAGTTTTCTATATCAAAAGCTTTTATAGTCGATCTAGTACTTAATTTTAGTAAAGCGTTAATTTATAGGTTACTTCTTTAATTTTAGAGATACTATCTTAGCTTTCTCTTGCTTTATATTAAATAAATAATATATAGATTAGTTCTTCTATAACACTATAGCGTTTATAGTCTATTTATATATCTTTTTACTATTATAGCTTATCTTCTTAAGTTCTTTTAGAAAATTATAGTATTTATTAAACTTTTTAAATTTATTAAAGAAGTTTTCACAATTAGAGAATTCTTTTATACATCTTTCTAAGTATATAAGTAGCGTATTAATCTTAAAGCTTAATCTCTTAGAGTATTAGATAATAATCTTGTTATTTCTAATTATAAAGTTCTTATAATTCTTATTAGCTTGCTAGATCTAATCTAGTTATTTAGAGATAGAAATAATATTAATAATATATAATAGAAGCTGTTTCTTATCTTCTATTACTTATTAGAAAATGTAGTAATAGTTCGTTTTTATTTTAGCTATAATGTCTAGAGCTTTATATATATACTTAATATTAGATTTATTAAGATATTATAGTAGCTAGTTAATTTATAACAAAAGTTAGATTATCTAGTTCTTTTAAATATATAGTGTAGAGAGCCTATTATTATTCTGAAATAGCTTAATCTTTCTAAACTTAGTTTGGTTAATTTCTATAACTTCTATAAGTTTTTTAGATTCTTTCTTAGAGGTGCTATACTTATTTAAAGAAATATCTTTTTAATAAGTTTTATAAAAAGTTATAATAAATATATTACTTAGTCTACTAGTAAGGCTTTATAGCTACTTACGTTAAGAATAGTAGTTAATAGTTGTTATACCTCTTTAGTTATTTAGGTTTATAAGTTATAGAATATTTAGCTATTATACTACTTTATCTTAGCATTTATATTCTCTTACTGTATAACCTTGTTTACTATAAGTATAGTAGTTAAAGTTTCTTTTCTTCTATTTTTTATTATAAAACTTAAGCTATTTAGAGTTCTTATTAGAATTATTAAAGTATATAGGTTTATAGCTATTACTAGCGTATAACTATAAAATTCTAGGTATATTACTTTATTAACGTTCTTAATTAAAGTATAAATAGTAAGGTTTAGAGTAAACCTAAGCGTTTCTATTTATATTTCTTAGTACTTATATTTCTTACGTAAATAGTTATTCTTTTAACTTTAGTTTATAAAGTTAATTATTAATATAAATAGCTTTGTTTTTAAGCTTCTTAAAAGTAGTAACTTCTTCTTTACTTTTAATAAGTTTTTATTATACTTAGAGCTTAAGACCTTACTTATATATTTATATTAAAGTGTTATTATTTTAAATAATAGCTATTTTATACTACTAAAATTAAGTAGTATAAATAGTAGTAGACTACGTCTAGCGTATTTATTAAATCTTCTACTTAGTAATTATCTTTTCTTAATAAAGTAAAAAGACTTTACGTATCTTTATTTTAAAGATATTCTAGTTTTTAACTAGAGTAATATTATTAGCGTCTCTAATAGAATTATCTATATAATAGTAAATAATTAGAATAAACTACTTCTTAGCATTTTCTTTAAGATAAGTAGTAGCTAAGATAACCTTATTATTATTCTTGACTCTATCTTCTTTAAAGTAGAAGTATTAGTTTAGCTAGAGTAGCTATACTTTAAGTTTATTATAATTACTATAGTAGATATTAAGCTTATTACTTTAAATAGAGGCTCTAGAAACGTAAGAATTAGTAGAGGTATTTATTATAGTATTACTTATTTTAAAAGTATTTAAAGTATAAAAGTTATTCTAACATAATCTAAAAGTTAGTTTTTAGAGTATAGGTAAGTGCGCTAAATAAAGTAGTGTACTAGTATAATTAGTAGATTAATATAATAGTATAAAAGTATAATAGTACGTTTAGTAGAATAACGTAGTATTACAAAGAGTTAGAAAAGAAGTATAATTTTTAGATTAAATACTAGAGTTTTATATAAAGTTAAATATACTAAGCTATAGAGGTTTAGTACCTAAGCTATATACTTAATAAGTATTATTCTACTTAGTAGTACTTAGTTATACTAAAAGTACTAAGTACTAAGTAGTTTTATAGTCTAATTAGTATTACTTAGTTATACTAAGAGTACTAAGTACTAAGTAAGTTATATTACTACTTATAGCTATTAAAATAGTATTTTAGGTACGCTAATACCTATAGAACCTTAGTTTCTAAGTCTCTTCTTTATATTATAATAATTACTACCTCTAAGTCTACTTCTAAGTACACTTAAGAAGCCTCTATTACTATTACTTTCTATTAGTATATTATTTTTATTACTATTATTAAAGTACTATATCTATAGTAAACGTTTAAAAGAGAGTTTTATTAAATTCTATAGTTATATATAGAAAGTATAAGGTGTTTAGAAAATATACCTATAATAAGATTACTATATAGAGTTACTAGCTATATATTATTACTCTACTCTATATTAATACCTTACTTTAATAGAGTAGAGTAAGAGATTCTTCTAGGTAAAGAGCTTAGTAAAGGTAAATAAAAGTCTAGTATTAAAAGTTAATATAGTTATAGTTTTACATAGACCTACGCGCCTATTTAATAAGCTAGTAGTAAGATAGCTAAGTAATACTTAGATTAATAGAGCGCATAATTATAAAAGTATTAAGATTAAACCTATTAATAACTCTAGTTAACTAACGTAGCCTATTAAAGAATAGTTAGACTAGAAAATATAAGTAGTAGTAAAGTAAGTGCCTAGTACTAATAGCTAACTACCTTTATTTACTAAGTATTTTAAGCTATAATATACTATATTTCTCTTAGATCTATAAATAACGCCTAAACGCATTTTAGAGAAAAGAATCTTATTAGAGTTATTACTAAAAGAAAAAGGCTCTTAAATTTACTAAGAAATAACTTTAAAAATCTTAGAAATAAAACTTCATTCTAGAGAAGAATTGTTTTAATCTAAGAAGATGTTAAAAGGTCTTCTATACTATTATAAAGGTAGTAGAAGCTATTACTATTAGTACTTTTTAATCTTAGATTAACACCTAGTATTATTATAATAAGTACTAAGGAGATTAAAATATTATATTAGAAAGAATATATTAAATTTATATTTAAGCACTAACGCTAAGAAAAGAAAAACTTTCTTTCTTTTAAGTAGAGAAAAGAAGTAATATAAATTTTAATATTATAATATTATAAGTAGAAGAATATAAAATAAGAAATAATACTTAGAAGTAGAAGACTTAGAAGTAGTAGACTTCGAAGTATATTATAATTTTATCTTTTAGAACTATAAGATAGAGTAGATAGATATAAAAGTTAATTAGAAAGAGAAAAAACTACCTAACTACTTGCGTATAGAAGAGCTATAAGTAGTAAGAGTAGTAAAAGAAGTAGGCTTAGTAAAAGTAGTAGTAGAAGTGGTAAGCGTAGAAGTATTAAACTTAACAACATTAGTACTAATAAAATCTATCTTAGTAGTAATAGCATTCTTTAGCTTAGACTACTTTGTAAGATAACTATAACGCTTAAGAATAACTTTACTAAAAAAAGAAAAACTTAATAACAAGCGCAAGAATAAGAATAAAGCTTTTTAGTAGAAGTAATAGGCTTAGAAACACTAGTAGCTAAATTACTATTTGCCTTAGTAAACTATGTAGTAGTTATAGTAGATTAATTTATAGACTAGGTAGCTTTATAAGATTAGTCTCTACTCTTAGAATTAAGTAACTTAGACATATTATTACTCTTACTATAAATTTTAGAGTATAAAATTAGAACTTAAGAAAAAGTTATATAAGTAGAAGTAAAGATAGCTTTAGTATTAAAAGCCTTATTAGGTAAATTATAACTAAGATTATTTAGGCTTAGTTAGAAAGATAAATAAATACTAGCGTTAATACTACTTAGAAAGTATCTAAACTAAACAGCTATTTTAGTACTAGCCTAAGTAAAGAAGGCTTTATTACTCTTTTAAGAAGTAGTAGCTAACTTATTACTAGCTTTAAGATAAGTAAAGACGCTAGAGAAATAGAGAAAGAGGCTATATATAGATAGAAGAGATTGAATTAAAATATAAAGAACTCTAGAGTAGATACACTAGAGTAGAAATAGACTATAAAAATTTTATATTTAGATTTCTAGATAGAACTTGAGTAGATAGAATCTAGTAATATAATTAGTAGAAAGTAATATCTAAAAGCTATTCTCACTCTTATACTTAAGAAGAAGAGAAGACTTTCTTCTTAAGTATAGAAGAGATATAGTAGTAAAACTAGTAATATAATAATAGACTAAGTAGCTATAAAGCTTAGAAGTTAGTGTGTTAAAGAAAGCTAAGTCTAAATAGCGTTTAGAAAAGAATAACAACTATATATATATATATAATACAATTAATTATATAAAGTACCTATTTTTATAATAATACTAGTATTCTCTCTACTATAGTAGTATTATTAGTATTTATGTAGTTATACCTATATTATAATAATATAATAAATTATAAACTGAAATACTAAGTACTAAGTACTAAGAAATAAGTAAACGCTACTACTTCTGTAAACCTAGCTCTATAGTAATAGAGCTGTAGTAGTAGAACTAGATCTAATTTTTTATAAGAAATATTAGATCTTTAGTTTATATTTAATCTATAAGATAGAGACTTATAAAGTTTTGTTTACTTAGTAAAAGGTAAAAATAATATAAATTAGAAGTTCTACTATACTAGAAAGAGGATAATTTACTTTTTAACTCTCTTATAATAGTAGTATATTCTAATAGTAGTATAGTCTAATATAACTATATATTTATTAAGTCTTGTATATATTAAGCTTAAATTTTAGTTTTCTTTATTTATTTTTATAGAGAATAGCCTAGATTTAACTAAGAGTAGAGTTTGTTCTAAAATTCTTTACAAGCTTTAAAACTTCTATAAATCTTATTTCTCTACAGAAATAAATATTTGTTTTTCTAAGTTTGTATCTATAAAAATTAAGATTTCTTCTCTTAAAAGCCTTGTTAATAAAAGTAATTTATTATATAGAACTATAGAAAGGTTTTATTATTATAAAGAGTATTAAAGAAAGAATTCTTCTCTTATTATATAATAATATATTAAGGTCGTTAAGTAGCTTTAATTTTATCTAGAGTAATAAACTTTAAAGAAGTAGTATTAACAAAAGATATTTCTAGTTAACTTAGTGTAAGTACTTAATCTATAACCTAAGTATTAGCTACTAAGATATAATTATATCTATATATCTCTATTGTCTTATATTCTTATTAGAGTTAACTCTAAGATAAGAGAAAAAATAAAAATATTAGCTCTTTAACCTGCAACTTACATTATTAGCTTACTAGAATTATTCTTTATCTATTGTCTATTTAATATTTATTTTTAATTAACGTTTAAATCTATACTTAGATTATATAGTTATAATATAAACTAGAAAACAATCTTTATTCTCTTAGAAATTAAAAAGATACTAATATTAACCTTTAGTAATAGAGTAGTAAAAGCTTAAAAAGATTTATTAGATTAAGTAACAGTAATAAAGTTAAGATAGGATTATATAAATTATATATTTTCTTAGAATAGTTTTAAGTCTAAGACTAGCTAGTATAACTCTTATATTATTAGACTTTATCTATAGTTTTTAAAGAATCTATAGATAAACGTATTATTAAAAAAAGAGAAAAATCTATTATAAGAAGTTTAAAGAAATTATAATAAATAATATAGTATATACTTAATAAGATAGTTTTAAGAAAAAGGTAAAAAATACTTAATAGTGTTAAGTATTCTAGACAAGTATAGAAGAATCTAATTTATAGCTTATTTAATAGAGAAAAACAAGCTATTAGATTATTCTTCTTCTTCTAATATATGTCTTCTAAAACTATAAAAATTAAATTAAAAGCTACTTAACTCTTAGAGAATTCAACAAAGTGTTCGAATTTCTTAATTTTTTAATCTATTATTACGTAAAATTTTATATCAAATACATTCTATAAATAATTAAAATGCTTAGAGAAGTAATTACTAGATTATCTTAGTATCTATTAAATAGCTAAGTAGCCATAAAAGTTACGTTATAACTCTATTATAAACTTAAGGTTTATATATAGAGTAAATAGATAGTATAAGAAGAAGTTTAAGTTTCTTCTAAAAGCTTATAACTAAGTTTCTAGTTTAACTAGAAAGAAGCTTAAAATAAAAATTTAGTATACATTACTAAAGTTTAAAAAAAAGAACTAGATAGCTTAAAGTAAGAATTGTAATAGTTTAAAAAATTCTAGATTTCTCTAATACGTTGTTACTTATATTCTAGTATTTTCTAAGTATTTAAAATATTTATCTAAAGTTATTTATAAGATTTTAGTACACTTTAACTACTTTAAACTTTTAAGTACTACTAAAAGTACTTTTAAAGATTAATAGAATTGAAATAATATTAATATAATAGTCTATACACTAATTCTACACTAATATATAAATTTTCTAATTATTTAATATAATAATTTTTTCTTTTTAAAAGATACATTATCTTCTTAATTAGTACTTTACTTAATTACTTAAGATAATTAGGTTTTTTCTTTATAAGCTATATTACTATTACTAATTATTCTTTTACCTTATAAAAGCTTTGCTTTTAAAGAAATTAAAAAAGTAAACTCTAAGGTCATTAGTTATTTTCTATAGTAAAACTAAATATTTCTTCTTCTTAGAAGTTTTTACATTTAGTAATTAGTAATATATTAAATAGGTTTGAAAATATTCAAATTTAACAAATTCTTCTTTAGTATTAAGGTAACGATTTCTTAAAGCATATTCTTTAACTAAGAATATTAGTTAAAGTAGATTCTAATAGACGTAATAACATGTTTATGTAATATTTTATTATTATCTAAAAATAAATTAAACAAATAGTAATACGCTACTACTAAGAATTTAAGAAGTTAATGTTTAGAATAGTTTTTAAAAAAGATATATTAAGAAGAAATCTTGTGAATTCTTTATTTTATAATATCTAAAACAGAAAAAGAGATATATAATATTCTAGTAGAACTTAGATATAGATTATAGTTATAAGATAAGATAACTTAACTAATTATAACTAAATTATATCTAAAGAGCAGAATATATAATAACTATTCTAAAAACTATATAGATTATATCAAAGCTATGTTTTATATAGTAGTAGTATAAATAATATATTAAAGCTATGCATTGTAGCTATAAAACTTCTATTCTTATTTTATAATTTAAATCTTATACTAGAGTATTTAAGCTTAGAATTCTAATAGACTTAAGTCTTTAAGTAGTATATATACTCTTAACTTAGACTCTCTAGTAAGTTAGAATAATCTACCTATATACGTTTATCTAATATAGCTTTAAAGCTCTTAAGTCTACTAGAACTATAGAGTATTTTAAGTACTTACTATTTTAAAAAACACATTAAATAGTACTTCTATAATATACTTATAATTTATTTTGCAATACACAAATATACTAGCCTTTAGAGGCTTTCTTCTACGAGTTAAATTTACGAAAAAACAGGCTCTCCGCCTACCTGCAGGTTACAAGAGGCTTAACTAATAGTCTTAGACCTTTTAGCCTAGAGACAAGCTATAAATAAAAATCTTAATAAATTATTAGAAGATACCTCTATAATAAGAACTATAAAACTCTATAAGCTCTTTTAGACTTAAAGATATAGCTAAGACTATAGAATTTAGTTATAGTAGCAAGAGAGAAATCTGTAGACGCACCTTAAGTTAAAATACTATTCTAATCTCTACTTCTTTCTCTTACACTCTATTATCTAGAACTCTAGATTAGTACTTTCTCTTATCTTACTACTCTTACTAACTCTAAAGCTTTAAAATAACTATATTTAATAATATTTACTAAGTCTTTTTCTTTAACAACGCTTCTAGTAGTTCTAAGACTATATTAATAGACAGCGTTAATTCTCTATACAAATATATTAATAAAAAGCTCTATAAGCTAAGCCTCTTCTATATAGTTAAGCTAGACAGCAATTTAGTAGAGAAAGTTATGCTAGTAGGTATAAGTTTTTTTATCTTCTTTACTAATAGTAAGATATTTTAGGTTAAGGTAGACTACTTAATAGCTTTCTGTCTTCTTCTATTTACTTTTATAAAACTTCTGCGCGCAATTAAGATTAATAATAGTAATATAGTACTAGCGAGGCTATATATTAGTTAATAGATTAATATAATTAAGAGAATACAGAAAAGAATTAAGTTTAAGATTAAGATATAGGCAGGCAAAAAGGCGTTTATAGACGTACTATTTAGCGATAAGAATCTTACTTAGATATTAAGAGTATTAAGTAAGATTACTCTAGTCTTAATAGTTAAGCGCGTGTAGAATTAAGAACAGCAGTAGTAGCAGTAGTAGCAGCAAATAATAACAACAAAAAGAGCTTTGCTAGGCGTAATCTTGTGTTATATATTGCTGTAAGGAACTAAAGAAACAAGTTGTTAAATTTAATTAAAATTAAAACAAAGAATAGACAACATTACTCTAATACTAGAGTATTAATGCAATGCAACTATAATATACTTATATTTACTTTTATATCTATACTTTTACTTCTACTTATCTACTATATATCTACCTTATATACTATTATATATAGTATATACTAGATAATAACTCTCTCTAGTTCTTAGAAATAGAGCCTACTACGTTATATCTTGTAACATTTTACTAAATTATAAATAATAAATACATTGTCTTTTAAGCTATTAAAACTAAGTTTATTAGACTTAAAAGCCTCTTACTATCTACTTATACTACTTCTTCTACTTACATAACTCTATAATAAAAACTTAGAATTCTATATTAACTTATTAATTACTATAAATAGTATATAGATAATACTTAGTAGTAGTTACTACTATATTATATATAGTCTTTTCTAAAGCTAAGCGCTATTACTACTACTTTCTTTATAGTTATAACTATCTAAAAGCTTAAGATAACTCTAAAACTAGTAGTACTAATATATTTATAGTACTATAAAAGAGCTATATATTCTATATAGCCTAATATACTAGTTAAATTCTTTAGAAAGATCTTAAATATATCTATAGTTTATAAGACTAAGTATATATTCTACTACAAGCTTATTAATAAGCTATAATTACTTAATTATTTAAATTATCTATTTTAATTATATTATTAGCCAAATTGTAGGTTTATAATTATTACTATTTCTATTAATTACTAACTTATATATAAGCTATATATAATATAGAGATAGCTTACACTATAGTAGAGAGAGTAAAAGATATCTCTACTTCTCTTTTAGAAAGCTTCTCTACTATAGTTAAAATATATAGTATTTAACTTTTCTATTAATAAGTAAGTACTTTATAGTTTCTAAAGTCTCTCTAATAAGTAGTCTATTTATAGTTTTTACTAATAGTAATAGAGTTTTACTAGCGTATATACTATACTCTAGTATAGACTTTAGTTATAATAGAATTACTTATAAGTATATAAAAGATAGAGTCTAAATAGTAGATAGTAATATTTAAGATCTTATTAAATATAGTGTACTAATATATAGTTTCTATAGAATGTAGAATATAGTCTAGTATAGTAGTATTATTTTATCTCTTCTGTTTAAAAACTACTAGTTCTTTATAAAATAGCTTAAAAGTATAAATTTACTTAGCTTATACTAAGTAAGAAATATAGTAAACTTAGTTATAGTAGTTATAAAATAGCTTATATATATTTTAGATATAATAAGAGCTTTAAAAAAAATGTAGTTATATTATTAAAAAAAAGAGAAAAAGAGAATAAAGAGAAAATAAAAGATATAAGAATTATAAAAGATATAGAGAATAAAGAAGATAAGAGAAAATTAACAAAAATAAAGTAGATATTTCTACTTTTTTATAATATTAGCTAAAGAGTCTAGTACAATTATATATACAGAACTCTTTTACTATTTTAGAATAATTATTACGTTATATATTTAAAGTTATTACTAACTAAGAGTTAAAAATTACTATACTGTGTTATCTTTCTATTTTATAGTTTCTACTTTATAGTCTTATTTTAGAACTAGTGCTAAATACTCTAAGTTCTTATATATATATTACTATTTCTTTATAGTTCTAGCTTTTACCACTTTCTTCTTTTATATAAAGCTTCTAGAAAGTAATAAAATATATATATAACTTTAAAATACTTTTCTACATATCTTTATATCTTTAGAAATAGATTATATAAAACGCGTAAATACTCTCTTACTTCTCTTTCTCTATAGAATCTAAGCTTATAAAGCTTAGAAGTATTAAACTTTATATCTAAGGTTGAATTATTAAAGCATTTAAAAGAATATATATTACTACGTACTATAAAATAAAGTATTAGGAAAATATACCTATATTATAATTATATACTATGTTACTTATCTACGTTATATTTTTTATCTATACTAGTCTATTTAATAAAGTAATAACAATATATTACTTAGATATACTAGAATTATTAGTTTAATATACTAGAATTATTACTTAGATTTACTAGAATTATTACGTTATATTATATATTTATATTAATAATATAAATATAGGTTTATGTCTAGCTACTTCTATAAAATTACTATTATTAGTAATAAAATAATACTATTACTATTAGTATAACTATTCCTATTACTATTACTATTACTATTCCTATTACTATTCCTATTACTATTACTATTACTATTCCTATTACTATTACTATTACTATCACTATTACTATTACTATCACTATTACTATTACTATTACTATTACTATTACTATTACTATTACTATTACTATTACTATTACTATTACTATTACTATTACTATTACTATTAAATATAAATACTCTACTAGAAATATAATAATACTTATACTTATATAATACTTAACTAACATATTATTCTACGCGCTTTAGTATTGCTTAAGTAATATAAAAGTATATTTCTAAACGTTTTTCTATCTCTAGCTTCTTTATTAACTTAGCCTTAGAAATTCTTAGCGTATTACTATCTCTATCTACTCTTATATATAGTAATCTTAGTAGTTTCTTTAATACTACTATAAAAGTATTTACTATACTAGTTATATTATTTATTCTTTAAAAGCTTATATAACGTAGCTATATATATATATATATTTATTCTATATATCTACTTAGCTCTTTATACTCTTAAAGAACTACTTAAATAGCTTAAGTTCTACTTTTAACTCTAGCTTTAATACGCTAGTTTTAGTTTTATGTTTTTTATTAACGTTAGCTTTCTTTTTATATACTTCTTTCTTGTAATTTAAAGACTTAAATTCTAATATTCCTCTAATTCTATACACGTATACTTAAAATACTACTTATTATCTACTTTATATATATATATACTATTTAAATACTTATTTCTTAATATTAGGCTAAGAATTAAAGGGAGTATTATTATATAATATTTGTAGTTTATTACGCTTATAGCCTATTCTAGACCTTTAAATATTTTGTAATTTAATATATATTCTAGAATACCTTATCTTAAAGATCTACTTAATAATATATACTTTCTTACTACTTCTCTTTTATAACTAAACTACTTTCTAAGTTTTTTCTTTTTAAGCTAATTCTTTTACTCTAGCTCTTTTAGCTACTACGCTTTAAGTAATAACTTTTACCTATCTTAAACATTTATTAAATTTTATTTACTTAACTTATACTTACTATAGTTATACTTTTTATTCTATTTATAGCTACTATATTTATACTTACTATCTTCTATTAGTAGTATACTATCTACTAAATATCTTTTCTTTCTTCTTCTTTCTAGCTATAGGTCTATAGATGTTATGTAAGTAGCTTTAAAAATTCTTTTTACTATAGTATATAACTAGCTTTCTAGAGGCTCTAGCTATATTAAAATTACTACTCTAATGTATACTAATACATTTTTTAAGTAATATAATTACTCTTATACTTTTATAATAGTTAATATTTAAGTTATTTTTATTCTTTGTCGCGTCTAGAAGTATAGAAATAAATAGAAGATAAATTATTATATTATAAGGTTACTTAGAAAGCTCTCTTAAGAAGTAAAGCTTCTAAGAGCTTATTATAATCTATACTAGTATAATTTGTAAAGATTATAATAACTTAGTTATTATTATCTTTTTATTATTAAGCTTTGTTAAGATTACACTTATTATTATTTCTTAATAAACTAGAATAATTCCTAGTAAATTTAATTGCTTACGAAATTAAGATTGTAGTAGCTAATTTTAATCTATTATACTAGGAGATTCTAAAACACCTCTATTTATCTTAGCCTAGCTATTATTAGAGTTATTACGTAAAATAATAACTCTTATCTTTTTTATCTCTCTTTCTGCAATTGCTAAAAGA
>Ga0265797_10005654_pt1:0-15000 | contig 18120 bp, 15 predicted proteins | sample P2T30metagenome_FD_192433 | JGI IMG/M metagenome (GOLD analysis project Ga0265797, IMG submission 192433) | Plant litter microbial communities from East Loma Ridge, Irvine, California - P2 T30 | ecosystem: Environmental > Terrestrial > Plant litter > Unclassified | place: USA... | reverse complement strand
TGTGGTATGTACGTACTGACGGAATAGTGCGTTGAGCGGAGCCTACGGGCGAAGCGAACATACGAAAAGGCTTCCAAGAAAAGTTTCTGAAACATCAGCTGACAGCAACTCGTACCGTAAACCGACACAGGTAGTCGAGAAGAATATTCTAAGGTGCTCGAGTGAATCACGGCTAAGGAACTCGGCAAATTAACCCTGTAACTTCGGGAGAAGGGGAGCCTCCTCGCAAGAGAGGCCGCAGAGAAATGGCCCAGGCGACTGTTTAGCAAAAACACAGGGCTCTGCCAAAACGAAAGTTGACGTATAGGGCCTGACACCTGCCCGGTGCTGGAAGGTTAAGAGGGGATGTCATCGCAAGAGAAGCATTGAATCGAAGCCCCAGTAAACGGCGGCCGTAACTATAACGGTCCTAAGGTAGCGAAATTCCTTGTCGGGTAAGTTCCGACCTGCACGAATGGTGTAACGATCTGGGCACTGTCTCGGCCGTGAGCTCGGTGAAATTGTAGTAGCGGTGAAGATGCCGCTTACCCGCCACGGGACGGAAAGACCCCGTGCACCTTTACTATAGCTTTGCATTGTTTTCGGGTCAGGGATGTGTAGGATAGGTGGGAGGCTTTGAAGTTGCGTCGCCAGGCGTGATGGAGCCAACGTTGAAATACCACCCTTCGCTGGCCTGGGATCTAATCCCGCTAAGCGGGAGACCGTGCATGGTGGGTAGTTTGACTGGGGTGGTCGCCTCCAAAAGTGTAACGGAGGCTTCCAAAGGTCTGCTCAACACGCTTGGTAACCGTGTGTGGAGTGCAATAGTACAAGCAGGCTTGACTGTGAGACCGACGGGTCGAGCAGGTGGGAAACCAGGGTATAGTGATCCGGTGGTTCTGTATGGAAGGGCCATCGCTCAAAGGATAAAAGGTACGCCGGGGATAACAGGCTGATCTCCCCCAAGAGCTCACATCGACGGGGAGGTTTGGCACCTCGATGTCGGCTCGTCACATCCTGGGGCTGGAGAAGGTCCCAAGGGTTCGGCTGTTCGCCGATTAAAGTGGCACGCGAGCTGGGTTCAGAACGTCGTGAGACAGTTCGGTCCCTATCTGTGGTGGGCGTAGGAAGATTGACGGGGGCTGCCCTTAGTACGAGAGGACCGGGGTGGACCCACCGCTGGTGAATCGGTTGTCCCGCCAGGGGCATGGCCGAGTAGCTATGTGGGGAATAGATAAGCGCTGAAAGCATCTAAGTGCGAAACTAGCCCGAAGATGAATCTTCCACATAAGGGTCGTTGTAGACTACGACGTTGATAGGCTGCAGGTGTATGTATAGAAATATATTCAGCCGAGCAGTACTAATTACCCAACAGCTTGCACATTAAATTCTTTACTTTTTCTCTTCTACTTCCAATATGACATGAAATTTTGAAGTCAACAGTATACAGTAAACAGCGAAGGCTGTAAACTAAAAACTAAAAACTTCTTAACTCAAAGAGCTTGTTGGTGGCTATTGGAATGGCCGGGGTCGCGACCGACTTCACCCTCTTCCCATAGCGAACAATAAACCAACAAAAATCTTGTTGGTGGCTATTGGCCTGGTGTTCACCTCTTCCCATCCCGAACAGAGAAGTTAAGCCCAGAACCGCCGATGATACTTGGGTCAAACCTGGTAAAGTAGGTAGCCGCCACAATACTATTAAAATCAAAAAGCCTTGCAGTAATGTAAGGCTTTTTTGCGTTAAGTAGAGGCCTTATAGTTTATTAAGGATAAGGAAAGCATTTTTCGGGGAGTGGCGCAGCCCGGTAGCGCATCTGGTTTGGGACCAGAGGGTCGCAGGTTCGAATCCTGTCTCCCCGACATTAAATATTAAAAAAGTAGGGCATCTGGTTTGGAACCAGAGGGTCGCAGACGGTTCGCCGCGCGGTTCGAATCCTGTCTCCGACATTAAATGTTAAAAAAGTAGGGCATCTGGTTTGGGATCAGAGGGTGGCAGAAGGTCTGTCGCGCGGTTCGAATCCTGTCTCTCCAACATCGTAAAAGGTTAAAATAACATATTCTGTTATTTTAACCTTTTACTGTTTTAAGGCATTATAGTTGTTTAATCCCTCTTAAGCCTTTCCTAACGGCTTATAATCCGGAAAGGCATTCAGTAAGCCTACTAGCTTTTTACAGACTCAGCAGGAGCATTAGATTTAGGCTTGTGTTTGTTTTCTAACGGGCGGCGTAACCTTCCAAAAGTACCAAGCCAAATTTTACCCTTCTTTGTTTTTCTATCTCCTTTTCCCATTTTATACAAGGTTTTAAATTGTAAGAAAATTAGATAACAAAAATAAGTTAGCTTTATAAAATTGTAAAGTGAAAAAGGACTTTAATTCTGCTGTACAAAATGTTTTTTACAAAGTATTAAACTGCGAGGGACTTCTATATTATCCGTAAGAATTCAATACAGTTACTAAAATCTTGTAATAAATTAAATGCTATTTTTTTGTAAGATAGACTTCTGCCCAGCGCAGATCTTCAGGAGTTGTAATTTTAATATTTTCGAAAGAGCCTTCAATTAAATGAATAGGAAATCCTCCTGATTCAAGTACACTGGCACAATCTGTAAATGTTGGCTTGTAGGCCTGGTCAAAAGCGTTCCGCATCCAATCCAAACGAAATGTCTGAGGTGTTTGTACCAGTCGGTAAGAGTTCCTGTCCAGTGCGATGTTTTTTCCATCGGCATCTATCTGGCGAAGTGAATCTTTCATAGATACTGCTGTTACAGAAGTTCCCAAAGTAAGTGCAGTTTTAAAGCTGTTAAAGATCACTTCTCTGCTAATGACAGGTCGAACTCCGTCGTGCACTGCTATTAGCCCCACGTCAGTTTTAATGGCTTGTAAGCCCTGTTTAACTGAATGGAAACGTGTTTCACCACCAGGTACTAATATATAATTTTCATGGAAATTAAATTTATTACATAAATCTTTCCAAAATGTAAACTGAGCTTCCGGTAAAACGACAATAATGGTTAACGATGCAGAATAGTCTCTAAATGCATTTATGGTATGCATCAGAACAGGAAGGTCATTTACAATGATAAACTGTTTGGGGATTTCACTCTTCATTCTGCTTCCTGATCCGCCGGCAACTATGATTACATATTCCTGCATTTGAAACTAGGTTAATTATAAAAAAAGTCACTTACTTTCCGGATGCTTTTGACATTCCTTTCAGTAAGTGACAAAAATATATTTTTAAACTGATTATCAGATAATCAGCATTGCATCACCATAAGTGAAAAATTTATATTTCTCTTTGATTGCCATTTCATAAGCTTTCATAACCAGGTCAAATCCTCCGAATGCACAAGCGGACATGAGCAGAATAGATTCCGGTAGCTGAAAATTAGAAAGCATTGCATTTGCTATCTTGAAATCATAAGGAGGGAAAACAAACTTATCTGTCCAGCCTTCAACTGCTTTCAAATGACCGCTTGCAGAAACCGATGATTCAATTGCTTTCAGAGATGTTGTTCCAACTGCACATACACGTTTTTTTGCATCAATAGATGCGTTAACGATATCTGCACTCGCTTGTGATATCCTGTAATTTTCTGAATCTGTTTTGTGTTTGGTCAAATCCTCCACATCTACGGTACGGAAAGTACCCAAGCCTACGTGAAGTGTAACCGGAGCAAAATTAACACCTTTAATTTCAAGGCGTTTCATCATTGCTTTGGTAAAATGGAGACCGGCTGTTGGTGCAGCAACAGCTCCGATATGTTCAGCAAAAATAGTCTGAAAACGTTCACGGTCAGCAGTTTCAACTTTACGGCGTGAAATGATTTCGGGAGGAAGTGGTGTCTCGCCCAGTTCATCCACCAGTTTCATAAACTCATCATTATTGCCATCATACAGGAAACGAATTGTACGTCCACGTGAGGTAGTATTATCGATTACCTCAGCAACAAGGTCGCTGTCACCGAAGTATAATTTATTTCCTACACGAATTTTACGGGCCGGATCTACCAATACATCCCATAAACGCATTTCCCTGTTAAGTTCGCGTAAAAGAAAAACTTCGATTTTAGCGCCTGTTTTTTCTTTCTGACCATAAAGACGGGCAGGAAAAACTTTGGTATCATTGATTGCCATCGTATCACCGTCGTCAAAATAATTGATCAGATCGGCAAACATTTTATGTTCAATTTCTCCTGTTTTGCGGTTTACAACCATCAGGCGTGATTCGCCGCGGTCGGATGGATGAAGTGCAATAAGACTTTGTGGTAAGTCAAACTTAAATTCGGATAGCTTCATAGCTGATTATTCAGTGAAAGTCGATAGTCGTTCAGACCTTGGGATGGTCAAAATATGACAGTTATATTAGTACTCTGGGTAATCTGTTAAACTAAAATATAGCTTCAGGCAGGTGTAATTTTGCTTTTAAGAAAAAGAATAAGAACCTTTTGTGTTACTATATTTTAAACTAATTTTTACAAAAACACATAATTATCTAAATTTGCAAAAAATTAAGACCGCAAAAGTAGGAAAGTTTCAGAAAGAATCCTAAGGAACCTGTGGATTTAGTTATTGTTGTTCCGTCTGTTCCGCCAATTAGAGACAATAGCAGATGTTACTTCTGTTTGAACGGCTTTTTCATTCTTACCAGTGTCTGAAATTTTTGCCGTTATAAGTGCTGCGAGTTGTAACAAGTCAGAATCCGGTTGTTTCGTTAAGTATTTCGGCTGAAAGAATTTACTTACAAAGTTGGTATCAAAAGTACCATTAATAAAAACTTCATGATTTAACACAAACCGACAAAATGGAAGCGTTGTGTGAACGCCTGAAATATGATATTCATTTATAGCCCTGGTCATTTTTGAGATGGCTTCGTCCCGGTTTTCTCCGTATGCGATTAATTTAGCAATCATTGGGTCATAATAAATGGGAATATCCATGCCTTGCTCAAAGCCGTCATCCACTCTGATACCATTGCCTTGCGGGCGTATGTAAGTTTCCAGTTTGCCTACATCAGGTAAAAAATTATTAGTTGCATCTTCGGCATAAACGCGTACCTCAATTGCATGGCCTTTTATTGACAATTCTTCCTGTTTAACAGTTAATGGCTTGCCTTCTGCAATCTTAATCATTTGCTTGACAAGATCAACCCCGGTTATCTGTTCCGTCACAGGATGCTCAACCTGAAGACGTGTGTTCATTTCCAGAAAGTAAAAATTAAGGTACTCATCCATAATAAATTCCACTGTTCCTGCACCATAGTAGCCACATGAAAGTGCAACATCAATGGCGCACTTTCCCATAGCTTCCCGTATTTCAGGGGTGATGGAAATGGACGGCGCTTCTTCTATAACCTTTTGATGACGCCTTTGAATAGAGCATTCTCTTTCAAAAAGATGAACAATGTTTCCATGCTGGTCACCCAGAACTTGTATTTCAATATGTTTTGGTGAAGTAATGTATTTTTCTATAAAAACGGCCCCATCCCCAAAAGAAGATATTGCTTCACTTACGGCACGATCCATCTGCTCATCAAATTCCGTTTCGTTTTCTACTACACGCATTCCTTTTCCACCACCGCCTGCACTTGCTTTGATCAAAACAGGATATCCGATGGAAGCTGCAATTATCTTTGCTTCCTGCCGGTCTGTAACAGCTGAAGATGTGCCGGGAACCATCGGGATATTGTATTTTCCTGCCGCCTGCTTTGCAGCCAGTTTATTTCCCATGATTTCAATTGCAGTGGCAGACGGACCGATAAATATCAAACCGGCTTCTTCTACCTGTCTGGCGAAGTCAGCATTTTCGGACAGGAAGCCATAACCGGGATGAATCGCATCAACATTTAATTCTTTGGAAATTTTAATAATTTTATCTGCTCTTAAATAGGACTCTGCCGAAGGAGCAGGTCCTATGCATACAGCCTCATCGGCATAACGCACATGAAGTGATTTCCGGTCGGCTTCACTGAAAACCGCAACAGTAGAAATGTTCATTTCACGCGCTGTACGCATTATTCTCAGTGCGATTTCTCCACGATTGGCAACCAGTATTTTTTTTATTAATATCATGAAAAACAGAACAGATGGTGGTAAACTCCGGAATTAATGATTGCTGTATAAAGCAGTATTTTTTATTATTTTACTAACTTACGAACTGCTTGAAGACGAAGTCATTATTAAGGTAATGTAATTTTTTTTATTTTTGCATTTATCTAACATATATAATCATTGGTTACCCATATAAATTAGAAGCGAGTGGATATTTTTGAGAAACTGCAAAACAATTCGGGCCCTATCGGCAATCCTGCCAAGATGCTGAACAGCCATCACTATTTTTCATTTCCGATGCTTGAAGGTGAGCTGGGGCCGCGTATGCGTTTCATGGGACGGGAAGTGCTGAACTGGAGTCTGAATAACTATCTTGGGCTGGCCAACCATCCTGAAGTGCGGAAAGCAGATGCTGATGCAGCAGCGAAATGGGGCCTTGCCTATCCGATGGGAGCAAGGATGATGTCAGGGAATTCTTCCCAGCATGAAGAGTTTGAAAAAGAGCTGGCAGAATTTGTAGGTAAGAAAGATGCTTTCCTTCTTAACTACGGTTATCAGGGAATCATGTCCGCCATTGAATGTATCTGTGATTACCGGGATGTGATCGTTTATGACGCGGAATCACATGCCTGTATTATAGACGGAATCAGGCTGCACAAAGCTAAATTGGGTGAATACTACAAGTTTAACCATAACGATATGGAAAGCCTTGAGAAAAACCTGAAACGTGCAACCAAGCTAGCAAATGAAAAAGGTGGCGGTGTACTGGTTATTACCGAAGGTGTTTTTGGAATGTCCGGCAAAGTTGGTAATCTCAAAGCCATTGTTGAACTTAAACAAAAATACGATTTTCGATTACTTGTTGACGATGCCCATGGTTTTGGGACGATGGGTGAAACCGGTGCCGGTGTAGGCGAAATGCTAGGTGTGCAAAAAGAAATTGATCTTTACTTCTCAACCTTTGCAAAATCGATGGCGGCAATCGGTGCTTTTATAGCTTCTGACGATCCGGAAATTATCATGTACCTGAAATACAACATGCGTTCGCAGACCTATGCAAAGGCGTTACCTATGCCTTATGTTGAGGCTGGAAGGAAACGTCTTGAGATACTGAAGGTAACACCCGAGCTGAGAACAAAACTTTGGGAAAATGTTTCGGCCATGCAAAACGGACTGCGCAGCAGAGGATTTAATATTGGTTCGACGGAATCACCGGTAACCCCGGTATTTCTGCACAGTGAAGGAGGAGTACCCGAAGTAACCCGGATGGTACGTGATCTTCGGGAAAACATGGGGGTTTTTTGTTCGATTGTAGTATATCCGGTAGTTCCTAAGGGGCAGATTATGCTTCGCATTATTCCAACAGCATCACATACACTGGAAGATGTTGAATATACATTAAATGCATTTACTACCCTGGCAGATAAATTAAAGAACCGCGTATATCAGATTGAAGATGTACAGGAAGTTGTTGAATAGATAAAATACGCATTTTTTGAGCGCATGGGGCATTTTGAAAAAAATGTCCCATTTTTTTATTTCATTTATAAATAAATAATTAAAATATAAGATATTGATAGTCAGTATTTTATAAATTTAGTAAAATTAAATTGCATTATAGAAGTGTTTTTTTTTGTTTTTTGGGTTGCGGTAATACTTTTAATTACTAAATTTCGGTTAAAACATGCGTTTATAGCCTGTTTTGGGCATTTTTAAACTAAAAAACAAATAAATAACATGGCACGATTTGATGAAGTAAAAGACTTGATTCTTTCTCTGGAAGGTGACTTTGATAAGTTTTACAACAAGGAAAACCAGGCTGCTGGTACACGTGTACGTAAAGGAATGCAGGATCTTAAAACACTTGCTCAGGAAATACGTTCCGAAGTTCAGAATAAGAAAAACGCTGCTGAATAGTATTTGAAGCACACCAGAATTTGGGCCCGGTTCATCAGAACCGGGCTTTTTATTTTTAAAATATTTTTTCGTTGATCATGGTGGCTATTCCGCGGGTCACTACTTTTTTTGTAGTAACATCCATAATCTCCGTCGAAATTTCTGCAATATGCTTTTCCGGTTGTATGGTTTTGATTGTAAACACTGCCTTATAATCTGTGTCTACATACATCGGACGTAGAAATTCAAGTGTTTGTTTCAGATATATAGAGCCAAACCCCGGAAATTGGGTACCCAGTACTTTTGTGAATACGGTGGCTCCCAGCATACCATGGATGATCGGGCGTTTGAAATTTGTAGTGGCTGCGTAGGCCGCATCCAAGTGAAGCGGATTGTTGTCTCCTGTCAGCTCCGCAAAACGCATAACTTCATCCTGTGTAAACTTAAAGTGGTGCTCAAATGAGGAATCTACTACGGGTTCTATATTCATAATTTTTATTTGTATAAATTCTTAGGGTCATGTAACTACAAAATTTGTGTAATTACAGAAATACAAAAAAGAAGCTGCCGTTTAAAGCAACTTCTTTTTAATATATATTATATGAAATATTATTCCTCAGTTTCATCTGTTACCACAGCGATGGAAGACTCATCTTCTTCCACTACTGCTCCGTCAACAGGCTTGGCTGCTCTGGAAGTGCTGCGCTTATCTTTGAATTTAATAACCTGCATTTTTAATGTATCCACTGCCAGGTCTGTGGCTTCTTCAAAAGTTGTACCTTTTTCCGTTACAAATACAGTACCTCCCGGTACGTAAAGTTTAACTTCCAAAAGTTTGGTATGTAGCTTGGCATTATCGCTTTTATCTAATTTCAAAAATACTTCACCACTAGTAATCCGGTCATAGAATGTATCGAGTTTATCCAGTTTCTGTTGGATAAATTGTAATAGTTTAGGATCAGCATCGAAGTGAATTGCTTGCATCTGCAGTCTCATAAGCACTTAGGTTTAAGGTAAAACATTACTTTAAACCATTCGTTAAAAAATTTATACCCGAAGGTTGCGGTGATTTGTTAACTGGCATGAAATAGTACAAATCAATACATTTTCCGGCAACTGACAGGACGAATGGTATATTAAATAAAGAGAATTAATACCTTAAAGTCAAGTGCAGAGCCGGGTTTGTTTGAATTAATTCATAACCATCAGTTGATGGGCGTTTTACATCAGGCCTCTTCCAAAAGCGTGCGGAATGATACGTATTGTCCGTTAAACTTCTGATGATGTTTCTCCTGAATTTCGGACTGATGGTTTGTTTGATAAGCCAGAAAGTCCTCCATTGTCCTAAATAAAAATTGTGAGGTATAGGTGGAGCCTTCATTCTCGATTTCCGTTAAAAGCCGTAACAATTTACATTCCAGAGGAAGTTTTGTTGCCAGAATTTCAGGAATATGTACTTCCTTCATGTAAGTAAGCCATTCTTTTTCAGCTGCGTAACTGATATTGACCGTAATATTAAAAATGATCATTTCTTGGTTTGATTGATTATTTATAGTTGCTGCAAATATTGCAATTAAAATTTTACCATTCTGAATTCCTTATTCGGGTGATTTCAGGTCTGTATACATTTGGGAGAAGGATTTCTGACAGTTACCTTTGCCTACTTTCACAAGTTCACCATAACTCGTTTTACCTTTATGAACATTCTTTTACGTGCCCATTCGGGCCTCCGTTACGTCGTGTTAGGCTTATTGATTGCTGCCGTTTTTACCGCATATTCTAATTGGCAGAGTAATAAACAGGGAGATAGCAAAATATATCTGTTTGCACTGATCGCAACCCACACTCAGCTTTTAATCGGTCTGATACTTTACTTTATGAGCCCGAAAGTAGATTTCGATATGATCAGCAATAAAGTATTCCGGTTTTATTCGATCGAACACGTTTTTATGATGCTTATAGCGATTGTACTGATTACGGTGGGACGTATCCGCTCTAAGAAACTGGAAGGCGCCGATAAGCACCGTACTGTACTATATTTTTATGCAATGGCGTTGGTTATTATTCTGGCAGCTATTCCATGGCCGTTCCGTAATCTGGGAGCAGGCTGGTTCTGAAAAAGCTGTCGGCTTTCAATAATTGGATATTACCTATTAGCCAATTACTGAAAGCCGATTGCCGAAGTTTCATCCAAATAAATCACTGGAAAGATACCGGTCGCCACGGTCACAGATTATAAATACAACTACGCCGGACGTTAATTCTCTAGCCAGCTCAACAGCAGACCAGGCAGCCCCACCGCTGCTCATTCCTGCAAATACCGCTTCTTCTTTTGCAAGTCTGCGGGTCATGTTCACAGCATTTTCCTGTGTAACTTCCATTACCCGGTCCACCCGGTTTTTATCAAATATTTTTGGCAGATATTCTTCCGGCCATTTCCTTATTCCCGGAATACTGGATCCGTCCGTAGGCTGGCAGCCAACAATCTGAACGTCCTTATTTTGCTCTTTTAAATAAGTTGATACGCCCATAATCGTCCCCGTGGTTCCCATGGAAGAAACGAAATGGGTGATCTGCTGATCTGTATCCTTCCAGATTTCAGGGCCGGTTGTATGGTAGTGTGCTTTCCAATTGTCAGGATTGGCAAACTGGTTGAGCATAAACAGTCCTTCTTTTGAAGCTTTGTCTTCTGCATAATCGCGCGCACTTTCCATGGTTTCGGTCAGTGTTACTTTTGCACCGTATGCTTCCATAATCAGCACGCGCTCGCGGGTTGAATTCTGAGGCATAATCAGTTCCATCTCAACACCAAACAAACGGGCAATCATGGCCAGGGCAATACCGGTATTTCCGCTTGTTGCTTCAATAAGTTTACTGCCCTGCTGAATTTCACCCCTGTCCAGGGCTCCTTTGATCATGCTGTATGCAGCGCGGTCTTTTACACTGCCTCCTGGATTATTACCTTCCAGTTTACCGTAAAGCTTTACGCCGGGATTTGTATTAATATGCGTTAATTCAACAAGTGGCGTATTGCCGACCAGGTCAAGAAGTGAAGACATTTTATAATTTGAAAACGTGAGATATTATTAAAAACCGATTCGCTGTTGTTTATTATGGCAACATCGTAAAGTATCCGTTCTCCCGTTTTTGTTCATAGTATATTGCCTTTTAGCAACCGATCCTTTTCGTACCATATCTACTCTATCCATTTAATGGATAACAAATATAGCCGATTAAAATCATTTTGTCCCCGCAAAAAAGGTATAAGTGCCTAAAAGGAAGGGCGTGACCGAAGTTGCATGAGTACCACCTGGTATTGGAATAAGCTCTACATTGGTTGCACCTAATTTCTTCATGGCATTGAAGGCATTTACCGAGTTAAAATAGAAAACCAGCGGATCTTTATCTCCATGATATAAGCGTGTAGGCGTTTTTGGTTTCCAGTTATAAACATTGTTATCTGCTACGGCATCTACAAAAGCTTTATCCGTGCCGTCGTTCAGTGATTTTTTAAATGAATCGGTAAGGATCGTATTAAAACTCTGTGTAATCGAATAACCTGTACCCAAGGTGCCAATTTGTGTAGCAAAAGGTTCTTTAAAATAGTATGTTGAAGGTTTACCGATTTTATAAATCCGGTCATAAGTTAACATGACCCACAGATACAACCTGTTATAATTTGAAATACCATGTGTTGTATTGTTAACGACCTCATTCATAAAAGCTGTTTTATCATACGCACCAGCACCACAGCTGGAAGCCCTCAGATTAAATTCAGAAGAAGCCTCTTCTTCTATTTTCTTTTGAAGCGACATGGTTGCATAGCCTCCCTCCGAATAACCTCCGATGTACAGCTTCTCATCCCATTTTATTTCGTTCTGATTTTTCAGGAATTCTTTTACGGCCCGTAACATATCCAGTGAGGCAGAAGCGAGCGAAGCTCTGTGTTCATAAGGATGAGGATAATCTTTCGAAGCTCCGTACCCGATGTAATCCGGATAAGCAACGATATAGCCCAGCGCCCCAAACAATGTACCAAGGCTTGCACTTTCGGAATTTGCACCAAAATTTGATGGCGCTTCAGAGTCAGAAGAAATAGTACCATGCTGAATACTGATCAGTGAAGCAGCCTGATTGGTAACCGGCACAATTAAGGCGCCGGATGCGGTAATTTCAGCTCCATCTGTATTTTTAGTTTTGTACGTAATCCTGTATGTTTTAACTCCGTTTTTGACATAGGATTGTGCAAAAATCTTTAATGTAACATCTGTATCAGAAGCTGTCTGAATAACAGTTTCTTTTGAAATCGTGCCAACTTGTGTACTGCTTACAAGAAAAGATCCCTCTTCAGGAGTCGGTGTAACGTTGTTATCATTATTACAGGCGCTCAGAAAAAGGACGCACCAGATTAATAAACCGGAGAATTTACTTAACAAAATAATGGATTTAAAAACTTGCATAGTGTTGAAAAGATACGGGTCAGTATTCAGTTATAGCTAACGAATACTGACCCGCTTTAGGTCAAAATAATAAAATTAAATCGAAGAAATTTTATTCATGTACCAGTCTATCATTCTGGAAGTTGCGTCCGGGCGTTCCAGCATGCCCATATGTCCTGCCTCTGCCAAGATAAACGGATAACTTTGTTTAGGGTATTCCGACAAACTGATGCAGCTTTCGAAAGAAATTAGCTTATCCTGCATACCGATGATAAATAAAACAGGGAAAGACATTGTCGTCAGCACAGCAGTTCTGTCCGGGCGGTTTTTCATGGCTGTTATTCCTGAAATCAAAGCTGAAGCAGGTAATTTACTATAACGCTGTATATGCTTCTGTAACTGCTCCGGATGCAGTTCTTTAAATCTTTCTCCAAACAGATTACCAGAAGTACTTTTTACGAATGCTTCGGTACCATGGTTATTTAAAAGTTTGATGGTCTGGTCACGCTGTTCTTTCTTTGCCTCATCGTCGGCATAGGCAGTTGAATGAAATAAACCAAAGCCTTCCAGCATTTCCGGATACTTTTCAGCAAACGCCAGTGCAATGTAGCCACCCATTGAGTGACCGATCAGGGTGAATCTGTTAATATTTGCGTTAGTCAGAAACCGATGTAGTTCTTCGGCATATTCTTCAACAGTCTGGCAGGCCGTGTAAAGGGAAATATTGGGACGGACAATGGTAAAATTGTCATTTAACGAAGCGTCAAGATTGTCCCAGATTGTATCATCTGCGCCATGCCCGTGCAGTAATACCAGGGTTTTCCGGTGTAGATTCATAATAGTTAACTTTCAAGGTTCATATACTTATTTTCATAAATATACATAAAGGTCATTCCAATGTATGGTTTAAGGGCAACTGATTCTCTTTTTAAAGAATTATACATAAAAATAAAGGCCCGGATGAAACACCGGACCTTTGCGTATATCGTAAAAAAAGTAAACTGCTTTCACTTTGCAAGCTCTTCCTCTCTCAGGACGCGTCTTAGTATTTTACCAACGTTTGTTTTCGGCAACTCGTCTCTGAATTCGATCTTCTTAGGACATTTATAAGCAGTGAGGTGCTCTTTGCTGAAAGCTCTGATCTTGTCTTCTGTCAGTTCAGGATCTTTTTTAACAATAAATACTTTTACAAGCTCTCCCGTTTTTTCATCCGGAATTCCTACGCAGGCTACTTCCAGTACACCGGGACATTGTGCGATAACATCTTCGACTTCATTTGGATAAACATTAAATCCTGATATCAGAATCATATCTTTTTTACGGTCAACGATTCTGAAAAAGCCGTCAGGCTCTTCAATGCCAATATCCCCGGTTCTGAACCAGCGTCCGGCCTCATCTTCGAAAATAACTTTTACGGTCTCGTCCGGACGATTGTAATAGCCAAGCATAATCTGTGGTCCTTTTGCACATATTTCTCCCCTTTCACCAATGTCAGCCCAAGTATCGTTATCTCTCAAAATCCGCATTTCCGTACTTGGAAAAGGAAGGCCGATCGTGCCCAGATGATGATTTCCATCCAGTGGATTTACCGATAACACCGGTGATGTTTCGGAAAGTCCATATCCTTCCACCAATACACAACCTGTAACTTCCTCCCAGCGTTTGGCAACAACCTTCTGCAATGCCATGCCTCCGGCAATGGTTATTTTCAAGCCGCTGAAATCAATATTCTTAAATTCAGGATTGTTAAGTAATCCATTGAAGAGTGTATTCAGGCCCGGAAAAATATTGACTTTAAACTTTTTTAATTCCTTTATAAATGCCGGAATATCTCTGGGGTTGGTAATCAGAACATTCAGTGCGCCCCATTTGATTCCGCAAAGTGCATTAATGGTCATTGCAAAGACATGGTACAGCGGCAATGCTCCCACCATTGTCAGCGTACCGGAATGGTCAGAATTCCGCATTTTGGACATCAGCCATTCATTAATACCTTCTACATTTGCCACTAGGTTGCGGTGACTGAGCATCGCACCTTTGGAAACGCCGGTTGTGCCTCCGGTATACTGAATAAAAGCAACATCGATACCAGAAATATTCGGCCTTTGATAGGTTACTCCGGCCCCGGTTTCTAATGCGCTGTTGAATGAAACGCTTTTAGAAATATGGTAAGCAGGAACCATTTTCTTAATATATTTTACTACGGAATTAACAATCAGTTTTTTAGGAAAGCCCAGTAAATCACCAATTTCTGTAATGATCACATATTCGATAGCTGTTTTATCAATGATTTTTTCCAGGTTGGCCGCAAAGTTGGCCATGATAACTATAGCCTTTGCACCAGAGTCGTTAAACTGATGCTGCATTTCCCGGCAGGTATACAGCGGATTGGTATTGACAATGACCAAACCGGCTCGCAGCGCACCAAACATCGCAACCGGATATTGCAGCACGTTAGGCATCTGAATCGCGATACGGTCTCCCTTTTTCAAACCGATACTCTGAAGATAAGCGGCAAAATTACCGGATAGTAAGTCCAGCTGTTTAAAAGTAAGCTGCTTATTCATGTTGGTATAAGCAGCGTGATCAGGATATTTTTCAAATCCGGATTCGATCAGATGCAGCAGCGAA
>Ga0265797_10005653_pt1 | contig 18122 bp, 29 predicted proteins | sample P2T30metagenome_FD_192433 | JGI IMG/M metagenome (GOLD analysis project Ga0265797, IMG submission 192433) | Plant litter microbial communities from East Loma Ridge, Irvine, California - P2 T30 | ecosystem: Environmental > Terrestrial > Plant litter > Unclassified | place: USA: California... | reverse complement strand
AGCATGTAGGTGAATGAGATTCGTCGAGGGAGCCTCGCGTCTGTAGGAGTATCTCATTGGTCATTAGTGACTTTTGTAGAGATGTCTTGTATTATGAGCACCCTCAGATAATGAGATTCAGTGAGAAAGCATCATATTGTGAAGCTACAGATCTACCGTGATACCTTAAAGCTTGCCCTGAAAATGGACAGGACTATCCGGTTTCTGCTCATTGACATCCTCATAACCGGTGTTCCAGTAACGATCAACGTCCTCCTCCACCTTGTAGCCAAGCAGCTGTGGCGACAATCCGGAGTCTCTCCACGCGAGAGCTTCACCCTCTTCCATCGCTTGCATGGCTCTGTCCCGTTCCCTCTGCTCCGGCCCATCGTGTAGGTGATACAGCGACTGCTGGCGGTTGCCACGCTCCACGACCATCTCCGTTCGGGGCTTTCGACACTGCTCATAGATGGCGAGCAGGCGGCGCTTCTCAACGGGGTCGCGAGGGTTTGTACTGCGACCGAAGAGCTCTCCGAGGACTGCTGCGTCTTCGAGAGCCATGCCAGCGCTTCACGGATGTTAGCAGAGACGATCGTTTGGTGCTCATTCGACACAGCCTACACACCCTGATGCGAGGTATGGAAGAGTCGCGTGTACGCTATCACCGAGCAATGTGAACGAGCCGGAAGGATGACTCCAGGAGTCCATTCCGGATCTTATACAAAGTCTCCACTTGTACACCGACTCACAGAGAGCCAACAGTTTTGGGATGCGAGGATCTGTGCGTTCACTGTCAGCATATGTACATTGCCTGCATTCGAGATTCGACTTACCCCAATCTTTATACAAAGCGCGCATCTCCTCGACATCACCCGCAAGCGTGTTTGCACCGTCTAAGGGCATATCGTCAGGTACAAGTAGTACCATGTTGAAGAGCTCACCACCGCGGAGCACGTAGTTCACTAGTCAAATCGTCAGTCTGGATCTATCGACGGAGTGCAACAGTCATACCGGCGTGAGCATCAGGCCCAAGCCAGTAATTGACTTGAGGATCTGTGACAAAGGAAGCCAACTCCGGGTCCTTCAACATATCCTTTGTAGACAGCAGCAACCGATAAGCAAGATCGCCAGTCAGGATAGGAGGATCTTCGCGACCGAGCATAATCTCCCGCAGTCGACTGTTGATACCGTCGGCTCCGATTACGAGATCCACTGTATACGATTCTCCATTCTCCAGAGAAACGGTAGCACTGTCGCCTTCGAAGGATGGCTCTACGTTCAGCACTCTAGCCTTGGTCCTGATAGTCGCGCCTAATTCGACTGCTCGATCGAGCAGACAGCGATGAAGATTCGCTCGATGGAAGTCCCAATAAAATGTTCCAGGATACTGCGCCGCGGACTCTTCGAAATCCATGTGAGAAATGACTTCGCCCTTCCAGTGGAGCATGTTGACTCGCGATGGCTTGGTCGAGTACTTGTCGAGAGCATCTTTCATACCCCAGGACTGTAGGACACGGCTGCTGTTGGGAAGGACCTGGATGCCGGCTCCGACTTCACCGATCTCGCTTGCTGCTTCGAAGATTTGGACTTCGTGGCCGGCGAGGAGCAGGGAGATTGCGGCGCCGATGCCTCCAAGACCGGCTCCCACGATGATGATCTGGGAGGCGTTAGCTGTGAAGTGGCACCGCTTGTCATATGACCAGACTGTTGATCTAGCTGTCTAGGATTTAATACCTTCAATCTCGTGTCATCGTTTCGTTGTTGTTTTTCTTTGATGTGGATAGAAGACATCGAGCCGACGGATTAATTTGTCACTTGTTTGGAGACGGGAGTCGAATGGTTTGGTCAAGTGCAACAATGTTGAATAGAGTTTGAACACTATGAATCAATTTGTCTAGTACGAGTAACCACAAGGAGCTCGCATATACATAGCGAAGCTAGACACGAGCCGTTGTGTCCTGTGTTGCAAGAGCAGTGGGGATGTCCATCTCTGGCCAGACGCCCACGAGTGCTGTATCCAGGGCCGACTTGTTTGCACACAGCGCCATTGGACTGGTACACCCCCGCTCATACGAGTACCTACGATGGACCGATTGTGAGTACGATCACGACGGAAGAAGTTGTGTTATCATGGACAGATGGAAGCTGATGGAGGGGCGGATACTCCACACGTTGCGGCGTCAAAAGTGGGGGACTTCAATTGATTTCATTTGTCATCGTATCTGAACAAGTGACCACAGTATCGATCTTCTATCTAGCTACTTGCGAACTGCGGGCACCAGAACTCCTGGCGGCGGAGCGTTCTTCGCTTTGAACTCATCACACATTTGCTCCATAGTCACCCACTCAACCTGTCAATTGTCAGTATCTCGATCTTCGTTCAACACGATTTCATGAACTTACGCCTTCGTGTTTATTGATGTACTCGATCAATCTGTACATGGTCAGCGCCCATCTGTTTATCGTTCGTGTTACTGATACATACCTCTCATGCATGAGCAGGACGTGAGGTCTGCCAGAAACGTCTGGGTGGCATGTGATCGGGAAAATGCATATCTTGCTGGGGTCTGGGTCGTCCGCAAGCTCTCGATAGAAGTAATCGAAGTGGTCTCTCCAGATATCCTCAACATCTCTCGGGTTCACCCAGCCGTGGCTGTTGGCACTCTTTTTGATGAACATCATGGGCGGCAGGTCATCGATGTACCAGCTTCCAGGAATCTCGACCAGGCCAGTCTCTTTACCTCTGACCAACGGCTTCATCCACGTTTCGGCCTTCTGGGTGTAGTCGATCTTCGTCCAGGTATCGCCAGTACGAAGCCAGTACATGTTGGCGTCATCGTGTGACATTGAATGATCGTACTCGATGTTGTAGGACAGTAGAAGCTCCACGCCTTCGTAGGATGTCTCCCACCAAGGTGTCGTCGAGCCGCGAGGAGGTTTGCCGCAGAAGTCTGTTAAGAGCTTGTGGGTCTTGTCCAGTACATCACGCTGCTGTTCCAGTGTCATGTCCGTTGGATTTTCGTGCGAGTACCCTTTTAGGAGATGAATTCAGTTGCTTGCGAGGAAGAGGAGGGAAGCATGCATACCATGAAGTCCAATTTCGTGCCCTGCATCACGTACAAGGGCGCACTCTTCGGGAAAAGTCTCCAGGGTGTGGCCGGGGATGAACCAGGTGGCTTTGATGTTGTATTTGTCGAAGAGCTTCAACATGCGTCTAGTGCCATGTGTACCAGCCCACAGGCCGCGGGAGATGTCGTTGGCTGAATCCTCTCCGCCGTATGAACCGAGCCAGCCAGCGACGGCGTCAATATCGACTCCATATGAGCAAAGAATCCTTTTCGGCATCGTGAGCGTTTTATGACGATAATCTTGATTGGTGACCTGTTGTTGAGAGTGATAGAGCAGGAAGGTTGCCGAAAGATCTAACGGTGGTGCCTGCCCTCAGATGGGGCTGGATATGCAATATTTGAAGTCCACGTTTGCGACCATTCCAGGAGTGGGGAGACCGAGTACAGGCCACGTAGAGTGACTTCTCGTGGACCGGTGATTCCAGTAGACCCACTTGCGCGATTGCACGTTGTTGAAATCAAGAGATGTGTCAGAACGACTCAATGGAAGACACTGCGGGCGTAGGAATAATCGATTGGTTGAGCTCTTACGTGCGAACTAGGGTAGAGACCAGACATAACCTGCGGTCCCGGAAGAGCGACGTAGTTGGCGACTTTAACCTATCAAATTGACCTTGAAAAAGATCGTCAATGGTGGGATCCTGCAATTGTTTCTGAGGCAACTCCCAGGCGCTCGAATTGTTTCGCCGCCCCAAGAACCTTTTCCTCGTCGAAGCGACGTCCCACGATTTGTAGACCGACGTGATGGCCGTCCATTGATTCACAGTCGTATTTGCCCCAGTTCCATGTATCGTTGGCGTTTCGAGGCGTGTAGTCGCTGGAAGCATGGCCATCCAAACCCTTACACGCTTTGCCAGCGGGGAACGAAAGCGCAGTGTAATCCAAGACGTTGAAGAGCTTCGTGTACCCGACCCATCGGCATCCTCGGTGTGGCAACGCAGTGTGCGGCATGGTAGGCAGGAGGAGTATATCGACTGGTCTTCCGGACGGAGAATGCGTGTTGTTCCACATGTCGTGGTAAGCTTGCTGTGCCGCCACCTTCTTTTTGTTGAGTTGCCAGTATTCGTACACGGATATTGCAGGAGCACGATCGATCAGTGCTTGAACATGCGGGAGAAACGGCTCGCCGCCTTCGGTGACAGCGCGACGTATGTCTTCCCCTCCGTCTGCGGTGTAGTACGCATCCTAACCACATCAGATTGCGTTGGCGTAGATTGACTTACGCCATTGACTTACCATGATTTCGATGCAATGGGCATTCAGCGATGTGTCCCACTGTACGATCTCGTGGCCATCATCTTGCAGCTTCGCTACGGTCTCATTGAACACCCTCTCGATTGGCGGATGCACTCTGACAACGCCATCGTCCGGCACGATGCCGATGACTAACCGGCGCCCTGCAATCTCTTGGTATACATCATCTCTCCACGGCATTCGCGGTAGCTGTGCATCAAACTCCCAAAGCTTTGACTCGATGACTGTTTTAGTGACAGTGGTGAGGGAAGAGAGCGACCTTGCCATGGGTCCGATAGCGGAGGGAACATGCTGCTGACCATCGGTAGAAACTGATACACCTTGATAAGGCATCCGGCCGCTCTAAGTACAAATCGTCAGCGTTACCACCTTCAAGCGACGGACTAGGTAACTTACACTGGGCTTCAAGCCCCAGAGCCCGTTCATATGACTTGGGATGCGAATCGATCCACCAATGTCTGTTCCCCAGCCTACCAGCGATCCGTGGATTGATAGTAGGGCACCTTCTCCGCCGGAAGAGCCACCGGGAGTGAACTCAGGATTCATGGGATGTGTCGTCAGTCCCCAGAGAGGGTTTTCGGTCTCGCACCACTGCATGGAGTCAATGCCTGATCCCGTAAATGGAAGTGTCAAATACTACCATGATACTTTGCGGTAAATTTGTCTTTGCGATGACCACTGCTCCGAGTTTTTCCAGAATGTCAACGATGACCGCATTGGAAGTAGTCGGCGTGAAAGCACGACCGACGTAACCTAGCGTTGAATCGAGGCCTTCAATGTCAAACTGATCTTTTAACGACATCGGCACGCCGTGGAGTGGGCCGATCAATCGGCCGTGCTCGCGTTGAAAGTCATCAAGTCTTTGAGCCTGAACGATAGCATCGTCAAAGCATATTTCTGTGAGGCAATTCGTCTAGGGGCGTCAGTCAGCCGGGTCGTCAATGAATTCTATTAGTCTTCGTACCCTGTCGTGGGCTTTACAGGCTCTGGGTGAAGTCAGCGACGTCTCTAAGATCTACGTACTTGCTTAGACGCACTTTTGGATGTAAGCAGTGACGATGTCTTCAGCAGACACCTCATTGCTCTCCAGTAGCTGCGTCAGCGAGCTGATGTCGGCAATACCAGTGATTTTGGCGTAGATTTCCGAGTCCTCGATCTTCCGTTGGTGTTTCTCGATATGTTTAGTCCGAATTGCACGTTTGGCTTCAACAACCTCCGTCCACGGAATCTTGGAACGGATCGAGTCGTCCTGAGTCAACATTTTATCGTGCAGGAAGGTTCTTCAGAGATACCAAGTGGTCCCTGACTGCTGAGAATTAGAGTGATGGCTCTGCTGTTCAAGGTGTCTCCTGTTTTGATCGATTGTACGCCCTTTCGCCTCCTCGGCCTATCGAAGGTGGGGTGACTCCACCTTCCAATCGTGAGCGGCGAAGAGATAGATCATCGTGAGCCTCCAATGGGCAGAAGTACTGCACTGCCATCACTTCAAATCGAGAAACCGTTCAGCTCTTCAAAGGTGAAGACTAAATGCCACGGCAGTGAGTATAATGTGGTATAACAACCAACACTTTCATCTCGTCCTAGAGGTCTTTTCGAAAGACTTGATTTCTGTCGAGAAAAAGATAATCTGCATCCGAGTCGTGACAAAGCAATATCGACAGTCGCGACAGAATGTGAGACGGGGTGATAAAGATACACGGGCCGGCCGGAGAGAACAAGAACATAAAAGGAGATGACTGGTGTTCCCATATTTACGTCAGAGCATGCGGTCAATGCGGCGCGTGTAACACGCGGAGTCGTATTGTTCGTATCAAGATCTTACAACTCTAGTTCTGTATACCACGATCTACTTCTGACACAACGACATCCTTACAGATGTTTCCCCTCAGATCGCCGAATGTCCAGCTGTCTCAAATGGCAACCCGAAGGTCACGAAGCCCACGAACACCCACATCGAAGCGCTGACATATATCGGCACCACCGAGAACCCCGTATACGTCCCAACCAGTGCAGCGACCAAGGAACCGAGTCGAAGATTTGTCGCAGCCTGGCCAGTACCCAAGCCGCGATGAGGCCCTGGGAAACTCTCGGGAGTAATTGCATACATTATTGCATAATTGAAGTTGGCGAGCAGGCTGCTCACGCAGTTGAACGCGAGGTCCATGGAGCGCGAGCTCGCGGCGGTGTATCCGAACAAGAAGGCACCGGTTATGATGGCTGAAAGAGCCATGCAGTGCCGTCTTCCAAGTTTGGTACGCACCAGGATGGACGCAGATACAGGACCTACAACACCCACTGCGGACACGATGCAGTAATTGCGATAAGTGGTGTCCAAGGATCCTGAAGGGAACCTCTGCGCCAGGTAGGTTGGCAAGAAGTTGAAGAATAGAGGATATGCGACGCCAATCGTCAACCAGATGAACCAGAGGATAGCCGTTTGTTGTCCGAGTTTCCGAGTCTGGAAGAGGGCCTTGTAGTTCATGGGCTTGAAGTCGCGAAGATTGTCTTTTAGGACCTCCTTCTTTGAAAGCTTCATCGTTTGGCCTTCCTCGAGGTTGGTCACGATGCCCAGCTGGGAGTCGACTTCCTGCAGCATTGCGAGTGTCAAGGGTTCCGGCATCTTGTTGCACCGCGCGACATAGTTCACCGCATCGACAGCTTCTTGATCCCGACCCTTTGACAAGAGGAAGCGAGGTGACTCCGGCATCTTGAAAACGAGGATCCTGATGACCGCAAAAGCAAGAGCCATGGCTCCGAGGGTAATCATGGTGTACCTCCATCCCATGTTGTCCGCCTTCCTGCAGACCTCTGCATCCGTTGGACAACTGAAGTTTGCAAGAAACACCCATGCGATTAAAGAAACGATCACTTGTCCTAAGTTCCACCAAGCTGACAGCGCTGTGACCAGATACTGGTGAGAGCCAGGCACGAATTCCAGAAAGATCATCGAGTCCACGGGAACATTGCCGCCAGCCGCAGTTCCAATTATTGCCCACATGAAGCAGAAACCGCCGAAGTTGTCGAAACCAGCAACAGCCGTCCCGAATATTGCGCCGATGAGGATTGTCATGTTGAAAGCCAGTTTGCGACCAGTGAAATCGCACGAGATGCCCCAGAACGATGCGCCGAAGATCATACCAGCGTAGTATGCTATGGAACTGACGGTGATCCTGGTGACATCGGTGAACTCGAGAGCAACCGCGGGTTGGATGGCACCAATGCTCTGAGACCAGAAGTTGTCCGTGATCCAGCCAAAGCCAGTGACCACAAACAGGCACCACTGGTATCGACCCATCCCGATTTCGTCCATGCACTTGGATACAACCTCCGACTTCATGCGGTAGGAGTCCGAGATTGAAGCTCCGTAGAACTCTCTGTTGACTTGTTCTTCGAGTGGCTCAATGGTGCCGACGCCATGATCCGACTCAGCTTCGACGCTGTAGGTGTTCTCTTTGTCCAGGTAGGGAGGAGCCATTGTGTGAATTGAATCTGCAAGGTTGCCAATGACTGCGAGCAAGCAAGTTGACAAGATAGTCACCCAATACAACACTCGTTCAATGGATGATGTCTGAACGCCTATGTATTGTACTCTGGGGCCCCAGACTTCCCGTGATTAGCCAATCAATGAGCGATCATTGAGAATGTAAGAGTGGGGGATGAGGTAGCGCCACAATCTCCCTATAGATATGCAACTAACGCCAATCTATAGCACTTGATAGGGACACTGACAGTATGGGTGGTCGCTGGAGTTTGTCCCGCCCGATTATCAGTCCGCCCACTGATGCCAGTCTCACCATTCCCGAGATACACGCTTCGTGGGCGATTGATGGATCGAGATTCGAAACGTCTGTCTTACGACTCTGCCCGTTGTTCCATTCAACGGCCATCGAAGTAACCTCGGGCATCATGCTCGGTAACAACGACTTTGCTTCGACAATTCAGGTCGACCGATCGGGTTTCTCCGAATCTCAAGGTGTAGAGTTCACGCTCTCGCACTGGACGAAACCAAACAGGCTGCGATTGATCATGCCACATCGAGTGAACAAGAGTCGCTCTGAGCGGGTGCGGCTACTGCTGGCTCTACGAACAGCATACTGACTCATACCAAAAACTCAAACAATTGAGAAAACAAGCAATCGCAACAGTCAAACTCGACCAATATTCTGTTCTTGCACATTCTACATGTGACCTATAAAGCCAATTCTCCGCGCATCCCATGGCGTACTCTTCGACGCAGCTCACCAGAAAACGATCAAACGGCAATCGCATGTGCAGTTGTAGGAAGAGTCTCAGGCAGCGCCGGCGTCTCGACAACCTTCTGGTTATTTTTGAACGCCGTCGCTTTCCCATAAGAGTCCTTGTAGTTCTGACCGACGCATTCCATGACGGTAATGGGAGGGTATTTTGCCGGCGCGCCTTCCTCACGACAGTTTGGAAGGCAGTCGATCTTGTAATCGGGGTTGCCACTGAAGAAGAAAGGTACCGAGTAACGCTCCTTGCCACTCTTGTTGATCACTCGGTGGAGGTTGCTGATGTAGCGATCATTCGACCTGATCGTGTCAGTTCACCGACATTTGACGGCATTCTATTCTACGTGGAGACTTACCATCTCATGAACATGTTACCAAGATTGACGACGTATGCTCCTTTGACAGGGGCAACGTCAAGCCACTCCTCCATACTCTTCTCCCAGACCTGCAGTCCGTCCACTTCGTCTTGCATGAGCAGGGTCACGGAGCCAAAGTCGGTGTGAGCACCAATCCCTCGAGATAACTTTTCATCGGAGTCTTTTGGCTGTGGAGGGTAATGGAGATACCTCAGTGTCGCGACTGCACCCTCAGTGAAAGCTGCGAAGTAGTCTGCGTCGAGATCCAGCGTCTGTGCCACCACAGACAACACGTCTCGTGCCAACGCATGCAGATGGGTGTAGTATTCCAAAGAAGCCCGACGGAAGAGTTCGGCATCGGAGAAACCCTCAGGCCATTGGTTGGGTCCGCTGTTCAATTTTTTACCCAGGAAGTAAGGGTGGTCTTTGGTGATCTCCTCGCCGACGTAGTAGCCTTCTTTCATATCTGGGTTGGCACCTGCTTCGAGTATCTGGGAACCTAAGTTCTCGTAGCCTCTGTTCCAAGTCGTGTTGTCTGTTCGGTCATCAACACTCTGCAGCATGTGAGAAGTGCTAGGTAGTAGATTGTACCTTTGTGAACTTTCTCCTTTTCAGCTTGTGGTAGCGAGAAGAACGATTTGAGGCTTCTGAGGACATCGCTCTGAAGCTCTGCCGGCACACGATGGCCAACGATTTGGAAGAAGCCATTGTGCAAGCAGCATTCCCGAACATCGTCTACTAGTTTCGCTTTGGCTCCCTCGTCGTCTCCGTAAAACACTTGCAGAAGTGTCAGTGGGATTGAGAAGTTCATCAGGATTTCGATGCTTACCGGAGAAGTCGAGGATGGGCGGTGCTTGGGCGATGGGTGACATGGTCCGTAAAATGATCCGGGATAACTGGAGATCAAGATGTATTGACTTGAGCGATCGAGTTCAGGACTTGCGAAATTTTTGATAGTACACCATCTCGAGAAGCAGCCGTTTGACATACCTATTTAGCTTGTTAGTTACGAGTCTCTCCACAGCTCCCCGGTCTTCGTGGCCGATCAGTCCAAGAGTGGGGGACACTGTTAAACAATCGAGGTCCTTTCTCCACTCGAAGAGCTGCCATGAAGAGTCATGCAGATCCCGGAATGTGTGTCCGTTTCTTTATCTGTCGTGTACTGTACTTGTATGCATCCCGCCTAACAATAATGTCTTTCCGCGGTCCATCGCCACTATCAGCAGATCAGTAGTACATCGTGGACGCTACATAGACCACTTATCAGTGTCACCCCACTGCCACCCTGGCGAGGTAAAGACACAAGCACAATACATGTATGTGTGTTGAACCTGGTACCGTGATTGGCGCGGGCGTTCACCCGCAGAGCTTGATAGCGCAACTCGCTTCAACGGAACGTTGTTATGTGCTACATAACATATGCGAAAGCAAGTATGAGGGTCAAATTGTCGAACTCTCTGGCAACCAATCTAGTTGATCAATCTTCGAAGCCACCAGCATGGATGAGAAGGCGGTACCGCACCAACAGCCGTTGGAGACATTATCCGACAGCGACATCGGCCATGTGTAATTGTCAATCGACAAAGATGCGGAACGCTCCTATGTGCGCAAACTGGACTTCTACCTACTGCCTTTCTTGTCGTTATGCTATTTCTTCAGTGCCGTGGACAGGGTAAGCAGATATCGATATCCTAACACTAAACCTAAGCCGATTTCAAGCCTATGCAACTATGCTCTGGTCACTGACGAAGCAACAGAGCAACATCGGCAATGCTAAGACCGATGGCATGGACGAAGACATGAACTTTACCGGGAATCAGTACTCATTGCTCATCCTTCTCTTCAACGTACCGTTTGGCGTCATGGATCTACCTTTGACGCTGCTCACAAAACGATTTTCCGGCAAGACAATGCTTCCGGTCCTCATCGTTGGCTGGGGTTCCATGGCTACCATCCAGGCTGCAGCAACGAGTTTTGCTGGCATGCTCCCGCTCAGACTCTTACTGGCTAGTTTCGAGGCTGGCTTTTACTGCGGAGTCATCTTCTACATGTCGCTCTTCTACACTCGTGGCGAGCTCGGATTCAGACTTGCAATATTCTTCGGTAGTGCATTGTTGGCGGCAGCATTCAGCGGTTTGATCAGCTTCGGAGTCTTCCAGATCAACCATCCGGAGATCTACGGATGGCAATGGCTTTTCCTGATAGAGGGAGGCGCGACGATCATCGTGGGCGTGGTGGCTTTCTTCTGGCTACCAGCTCGTCCAGAAACAGCGTGGTTCCTTGATAACCGGGAAAAGGCTGCTGCTCGTGCTAGAACCCTCAGAGATGGCTCCAGCAAGATCAACACCAAGCTGAACCTCAAGGAAGCATTTGCCAGCTGGAAAAGCTGGAGATTCTTGCACTGGGCTGTGATTTGCTTCACATACCCAGTCGCATTCTCGACGACCAGCAACTTCCTCCCGCAAATCGTCCAGCGACTGGGTTACTCTACTGTCAAGACAAATCTTTGGACGGTGGCGCCTAATTGCGTCGGATTTGTGGTGTTACTCATCTTCGCCAAGTCGTCCGATCACTTCCGAGAGCGCGGTTTCCACATCGTTGGAGCGCTGACCATATCCCTCGTCGGAATGGTGGTTCTGGCAAGTATCGACGTCCTGGAGCACAAGGGCGTAGCATACTTCGCGTGTTTCCTGATGGCTTCAGGCGCATACATCCCTTCAGTTCTGGTGCACTCATGGTGAGTCGAGCATTCAAAATCTTCATTGCGTCTTTGCTGATTTGGTTGCAGGCACAACAACAACGATCTGTCGGAATCTTCAAGGGCAGCCAGAACGGGCTTTTTGGTCGGACTGGGCAACCTCGCAGGTATAATCTCTGGCGCAACCTTCCGCGTGGAATATGCGCCTTCGTATTGGCCTACACTGGCGGCGACGAGCCTGTGCAACGGGGTGTCCATCGTCGGTGTCCTTGGTATGAGCTACTGGATGAGGCGGGAGAACGCGAGGAGAAACCGGGAGCAGGGTCGGATTTTGAACGCTGGAGAGGTCGACACGGACATGTTGCAAGACGGAGAAAAGTCTCCCGATTGGCGATACTTCGTGTGATCCGAGAGAATGAGCCTCGATGCTCAGGCAGGCGCCCACCTACAAGAGTGGGGAGTTCCTGGTGTAAAGCTTAAGAGTGAATCATTATTTCTCATGTTAGCCAATCAATCCCATGAACCTTTTGAACCACCATCAAGTCCACGGATCAAACAGCACCATCATGCTGGAAAGAGTACAGCTCACCCTCCTGACGCCTATTCTTCAGCTGACCAAGACTGCAGTTTTCGCTCAAAGGACGCACGGCCGTTATCACTGGTGGCGCCAGAGGCTGCGGCCTTGCATTTGCACAAGGCCTCGCGGAAGCAGGGGCGAACATTGTCATTCTGGATCTGATAGATCCCGCCCCAGAGTTCCACGAGATTAGTACCACGTTCTCTGTCAAGACATGGTACTTCAAGGTTGATGTCAGCTCCGTAGCAAGTCTGGAAGAAGCGTTTTCGTCGTTCTTGCAAAAGACCAACGGAGCACTAGACATTTGCGTTGCGTGCGCGGGGACGAACCGCAACGTCTCTTTCACAGAGACGGATGAGGCCACGTTCGACAAGCTGAACGCCGTCAATGTGAAAGGCGTGTTCTTCACAGCTCAGCTGGCGGCCAAAGCAATGATCGCCAACAGAACGACCAAGGGCTCGATCATTGTCGTTGCTTCTATCGCAGCTTTCAGAGCAGTTCGAGGGCAGATGTCCAGCGCCTACTGTGGTACCAAGGGCGCGGTGCTGTCGATGTGCCCACCAATGGCGGTCGAGCTCGCACAGTACGGCATCAGAGTCAACAGCATCTCTCCGGGATACGTTCGAACAGAAATGACGGGTAATTACCTTCCTTGCCTCGATGGCTGAGCAGCACATACTGATGGGGCTCAGCGCCGTTTCCTCACCTTCTAGAGAGCTGGAAGGACGAGATCATGAGCAGTATTGTAGCTGAACCAGACGATATCCGAGGAGCGTGTATCTTTCTCGCCTCTGATGCGAGTAGATACATGACAGGCCACGATGTACCTGTGGATGGCGGTGTTCTAAAATGGTGATGCAGGCGATGAGAGAACAAGGGCCGTTCGAATAGCAGGGGTCGGAACTCTACAGAAGATCCCGAGAACGCGAAAGGAACACGCTGTCAAACTCAGTCGCCCGTACAACGATGTGACGTGACAATTCTGACCTCTTTTTCCTCTCCCCTTTGTGCATGAATTTCTTATCAAACATCGAGTACACAGTCAGAGTCGTGGAGGCAACAACGAGTGTCTGACAAAAGCCAAAAAGGTCACTGAAAGAGCTACATGTAGCTCGCTGCACCATTGCCATGTACGCGGCGCGATGCGCCACCGCCGAGGCGAGTGGGATACTAAAGGCGACGTGAGTATACATGTATCATCGTGGACAGTCTCGACAATAGTCCCAGGTGAGGATTGGCCGTTCTCCATATGCTATCGTTGACCAATCTAAGCTGCACGACCTGCGAGGCCGGCCAGCGATAGCCCCCACTTTTGAGAGCACTAGTATGACCTCCCGTGGAATCGTAGAAAGACATTAGGAACCTGCAAGATCTGTACAGAGTGTAAAACGCCTTATTGCAATACCATTGATCACTTACTAGCAGTCAACTCACAAGTACACCACCGCTACATCAAAACAATGCTTTGGAACTACTTCTCCCGCCAACCCGTAGACGCATCAACGAAGTCAGACGCTCCTCGGAATCTGCCAGCGTCATGGTACAGAGCCGAGGGTCTCTACGAGCTCGAGCGAAGAGCCATCTTCTCGCGCGACTGGATGCTGCTTACCCATGTACTTCGTTTCGACAAAATTGGAGACTACCAGGAGTTCAACATCGCAGGCTACTCCTTTTTCTTGATCAAGGATCGAGAGGGTAAAATCAATGGTTTCCACAACGTTTGCCGTCATCGGGCTTTCCCTGTGGTTCAAAGCAAGGCTGGCAATGCAAAGATCTTGAGCTGCAGATACCACGGCTGGGCGTACGGGTTGAATGGCAAGCTCGCGAAAGCTCCTCGTTTTGACACCGTCGAGGGCTTTGATAAGTCAAAACAAAGCTTGTTACCGGTCAATGCCCACGTTGACAAATTTGGCTTCATCTGGGCGAATCTACAGGCAGGCGAACCCGACATCAGTTGGGAGAAGAGTAACGAGGGCGTAGACGAGGAGATGGTAGGCTTCCAGAATTGTAGACTGAAGTGACAGACGGCTGACTCCATAAAGATGAAGCAATTCAACTTCCGGGAGGAATTCAAGCTTGACCACTGCTGGGAGATGGACTGCAAGTCGAACTGGAAGTCTTTGATCGACAACTACAATGAATGTTATCATTGCGCCACTAGCCACCCTTTAGTAAGTCTGAACAATCGTTATTCGGAAAAAAGTCACCGTTACTGACCAGGTTTGGACAGATTGCCGGGGTGTCTGATCTTAACAAGTATCGCGTTGAGCCTTCAGGTTCGCAAATGCGGCACTACATCTTCAACAAAGCATCGAGCGACGGCCAGTTCAGAAGAGCGATCACATTTTGCTATCCTACCACATCAGTCACTTGCACGTATGTTGCGACTTCAACACAACTAGATGCTACGATGGTCCACTGACATTCTCTCCAGTGATAATTTCTTTTACATCCAACGCATGGTGCCCACTTCGCCTACTACAAGCAAGATTGAGAACGAAGTATACCGCCACAAGAACGCGCCTGACAAGGAGTTTGAGGCTATCTGCGACTTCTACAGACAGGTACTTGAAGAAGACAAAGACCTCTGCGAGGGCGCACAGAGGAACATGGATGCCAATGTGTTCACCTCAGGCCAGCTACATCCTGAAAAGGAGAGGGTATGAATGCCGTTGCAAGCCTGATGATCGACTTACTGACCATGATTTCACGATTGACAGGGACCCATTTTCTTCCAGCAAAGAGTTCGCGAAGCGCTGATGGATCACTGGAAGAAGGAGCAGCAAGAGGGCAATCAGATTTGGCCTGCAAAGCCGAGGCTGACTGCTGGACCCTCTACAGAAGAGGACGACGAGGCCTTCTGCTCACAGCTCGACACATGCGCAAGTGAGCGGCCTGAGCTGGCTTGGTGATTGATCTCAACGACAACAGCGTCTCCTAAATATTGGCTGCGAATTACTGGAGCCGGAGTCACACTGTACTGCTTTTTGATCACTTCGATCTTAACGTTCGACTGCAATGAATCGCGTGGCATTGGCCTGAATTACGTCGAATCGTCGAAGACCTAGCTTGTGAACCATGCAGACTTTCTCCCGCAACACGAGCATCTTACTTATAGTGAAAGTATCGATCTAACATCAACATCAGAATGTGTCAAGGCTTAATTGAGGATTCGGTGTTCTCTTCTTTACAATTGTCAGTGCCGCTGCAATAATCACTTCTATCTGAACAACGTCAAACGACGAAGTCCTCAAGTCGTGACAAAACACCCCATGAACGGGGAACGGACATGGCATCCGGCCGAATCACCCAAGAAAGAGGGGGCAATTGATAGGCGCCTTGGCAGGTCGCCTATCTGTCAACGAGCTCCGGAAGACGGCGCTTCTCGACCTGCACAAAGACATGCTCCAAAGGTGGGGGATGCCATCGATCGTGGACAGCTCTCACGCGCAACGGCGTACACTCATGTGTTTGCAAAATGGGCATCCACAATGTGCTCGCTGTATTAGGAGTGACATGCCTGGTCAAAGATATCGCCTCTCAATACACGACTGAATTCCACTCCATCGAATAGCCATTCGCCATTCGCATCTATCATCATGGCTCCAATGGCAATTGACGCAAGCTTCAACGGAAGGCCATACGATGTAACTGATGATATTTCTGAGATTGAGGATGTGGTTGTTGCCGGCGCGGGACCCGCGGGTTTGATGCTTGCGTAAGTTCACCTGATAGATATCTGCCGCTTTTGGCTTCGCATGATACTGATACGTGACAATCAGGGCGACACTCGCTCGGTATGGAATCAGGTCTAGGGTGCTGGACGACCGACCCGACAAGACTGCGACTGGAAGAGCAGACGGCTTGCAACCAAAGACAATCGAAACACTCCGGCAACTACGGCTTGGCGATGACTTGTTGCGACACGGAGCCAAAGTGTACGATATCTGTTTCTGGGTTTGTTCCATGCCATCTCGAACCGTAGACACATTGGCTGACAAGTCTCTAGAACTCTTCCCAGGACAAGTCACTCCATCGCACTGGCCGCGAAGTACACTACCCGGAACATGTCAATGTCAAAGACCCGTACATCTTGCTCGTCCACCAAGGCATGGTGGAGGACGTCTTCTTGGAAGACATGCGCCAAAGGAATGTTCAAGTGTCACGGAGCTCTCCTTTTGTGTCATACGCCACCAACAATAGCACAGACAAGCTCCTCGAAGTTGCTTACACCAGCCCCAAGACCGGTCAAATCAACACACTGAAGTCCAAGTATCTTGTTGGCTGCGATGGGGCCCACTCGAGGGTCCGTAAATCCATTCCGGGCCTTGCCATGGAAGGCGAGCCTAGCAAAGCACCATGGGGCGTTCTCGACGGCTTGATCAGTACCGATTTTCCAGATCTTTGGTCTAAGGTGGTGATTCATTCCGAGACAAAAGGCACCATTCTCTGCATTCCTCGAGAGCGAAATATGACTCGTCTGTATATTGAGCTAAATGAAGGATTCGAGGAGTCTCTTGTTACTGAAGATGAGAGGCGGGAATTTGTTATCCGGCGTGCCAAAGAGATCATTGCTCCATATACACTGAACTGGGAAAATATAGGTGAGTCGGTTTCGCGACCTCTTTATAGGCCACATCATCGCTAACGTAATACAGAGTGGTTCTCTGTGTACAAAGTCGGACAGAGAGTGGCAAGCAGGTTCTCCGACGAGCTCGACCAAGTGTTTATCGCGGGAGATGTAAGTCGCCCACTCGACAAACTTAATGCCATGACAAGTACTCACATGATCTAGGCATCTCACACACACTCGCCCAAGGCTGCCCAAGGAATGAACACCAGCATGCACGACACGTTTAATCTGTCATGGAAGTTGAACTTGGCCGTCCGGGGACTAGCAAAGCCCTCACTTCTCGACACGTACGAAGATGAGAGGCGGAAGATCGCCCAAGATCTGATCACCTTTGACTACGAACACGCAAACGCCTTCGCCGCCGGCGATGAGAAGGCGCTTGCGGACAATTTCGCGCAGAACATCGGCTTTATTTCAGGCGCGGGAGTCAGATACAATGCCAACGTCCTCAACCAACCGGAGAAGATCGTGAGTGGACAACTGAAAGCCGGATCTCTACTCACACCAGCTCGAGTCATCAGATATATCGACGCCAATCCCGTCGATGTACAACTAGACATTCCGATGCTCGGACAGTTCCGCATATTCTTCTTCGTACCCGACGTGCGAGCATCTTCAGTGTTCCTGAATACCGTATCGGATCACATCGGGAACAGCGAGCACTCGGTCTTGTACCGTGCATCGAAGCTAGCAGAAAAGAGCTATGCGCAACTCAATTCGCCAACACCGGACTCCGATGCATACGCACAGCCACAGAGATACACGGCGGTGTCCAAACTTTATACGCCTGCAGTCGTCACTACTGCACCTAAGGGCTCGGTTGAAATCGCCGATTTACCGCCACTCTTGCAAAGGAGTCGTTGGGCTTTCTATCTGGACGATATACCTGATGCCGTTGGAAAATCACAGAGCTGCACCCAGGCTTGGTTGGGTGGCTTGCAGGAGTCTCAGCTGGCTATCTTGGTAGTGAGGCCGGACGGATATGTGGGTGCAATCAGTCGCTGGGACACAATTGAGCACGAACATGGCCGTCAGGCTGGTACGTGGCTCGATGAATACTTCGGTGGGTTCCTGCAAGCATAGTAGTCAGTAGCTGTTCATTGTCTTCTGCTTTCCATGGTTTTCAGCATTTGCTGTCTTGGATATAAGTACACCGCAATCCAGGGTCAAGTGCTATCTCACTACACTGACCTTCCTTGTTTGTCAGGCTTTGTCCGCGTACTTGGCCAATGGATTGTCGAATGATA
>Ga0265797_10005652_pt1 | contig 18125 bp, 20 predicted proteins | sample P2T30metagenome_FD_192433 | JGI IMG/M metagenome (GOLD analysis project Ga0265797, IMG submission 192433) | Plant litter microbial communities from East Loma Ridge, Irvine, California - P2 T30 | ecosystem: Environmental > Terrestrial > Plant litter > Unclassified | place: USA: California... | reverse complement strand
ACATCGGATTGAGGGTGAGACGCCAGAGCGTCAGCCTAACTCTGATTGGCGAGAGACGTGATTCCAAAACCACAATTACTTAACATTGTACAAGAATACGCACAATGTTGCCGTGGGTATTTAGATGTAGTGAAGGCGGTAGGGCAAACTGAAGTTTGAAGCACGAACCAGCCTTTACATACGCTTCTCCACAAACGGCACACCACGCGGATCTGCCGGGTCTTTCCATCGTCATCACGCTCCAAGAACAAAACACGCAATAATCACGGTCGGTACCTTTGTAGGTACAGTGCACCGTCATCCTGCGCTATTTGTTCCAATTGACTTGTTTCTGCAGCAACTACCCGTTTGTCTGGCCCACGCGCCATTAGTCACCACGAAACAAGCTTTTCTTTCAAGCATTTGTCAAGCATTCTGCATGTGAATTCCACATAAAATGCTAATGAGGATACGTGTAGTGAGCGAAGCATGGCGTCATGGCAACAAACAATTCGCAGCTAAATACCAGGCTTCCCTAACGACATTCTAGACTGATCACCCCACGACGGAATTGTCATTGTTGACACCTCTCCCACAGCAAAACCTCATTTTCAAAGTCAATCAACATGGCAGGCCTTGCGCGACACGTGGATCCGGACGAGCTCATCAAGACGCTGCAAGACCACCCCATGCATAAGGCTGGGAAGGGAAAACACAGCGTCTCACACATCACTCCTTATTCGAGTCGCTATTCTGCCAGCACCGAGCTGTCAAAGTTTAAGATTCCGCACGATGGTGCTCCGGCAGACGTCGTGCACCAGTTGCTCAAGGATGAGCTCGACCTAGACGGGCGCCCTTCATTAAACTTGGCCTCCTTCGTGGGGACGTACATGGGTAAGCAACTTACGAATGCCATACGAAGGTGCTCGCATTCATTGAGCCATCGACTTTCGCGTTCAGTGTGTCCTGAAGGTTGACACAATGGAAACAAGCTTCTTACATGAATACCCATGAAAGATGTGCATATATGTTCGTACTGAATGCGAGACATACACTGACTTTGTACATACTCCTCCAGAGAAGGAGGCTGAGCAGCTCATGATCGAGAATTTGTCGAAGAACATGTCGGACGCAGATGAATATCCGGTACGTGACATCTCCGCACAAAATGCATCTAACTTGAGACAAGCACTGACTTCGTAAATCTAACCTCAAGGCAATGATGGACATGCACGCGCGTTGCGTCTCGATCATCGCCAACATGTGGGGTGCGCAGAAGGGCGAGAAGGCGATTGGGTCAGCCACCACCGGATCCAGTGAGGCTATTCATCTCGGTGGTCTCGCAATGAAGCGGCGTTGGCAGGAGAAGAAGATGGCCGAAAACAAGGACACCACTAAGCCTAACATTATTATGGGAGCTAATGCGCAAGTTGCGCTTGAGAAGTTTGCGAGGTACTTCGAAGTTGAGGCTCGCATCCTGCCAGTGAGCGAGGACTCGTGCTACCGTCTTGATCCCAAACTTGTGAAGGAGAACATCGACGAGAACACCATTGGAGTCTTCGTAATCCTAGGCTCTACTTACACTGGCCACTACGAACCAGTTGAAGAAATCTCGGACATCCTCGACGAGTTCGAGAAGAAGACCGGCCATGACATTCCAATACATGTGGACGCGGCTTCAGGTGGCTTCATCGCCCCCTTCACACACGCGAAAGCTGGCAAAAAGTGGAACTTCGATTTGCCCCGAGTGAAGTCGATCAACACCAGTGGCCACAAGTTTGGTCTTGTTTACGCTGGCGTTGGCTGGATCATCTGGAGAGACGAGAGTTATCTCCCAAAGCACTTGATCTTCGAGCTTCATTACCTGGGTGGCACCGAAGAGTCGTACACGCTCAACTTCTCTCGTCCTGGAGCGCAAATTATCGCCCAATACTATAACCTCATCCACCTTGGTTTCACTGGTTACCGCAACATCATGGAAAACACCCTCGCCAACGCAAGATTGCTGAGCCGGGCGCTCGAGCATACTGGCTGGTACAGATGCGTGTCTGACATCCACCGCAAGAAGGGCGACTTCAAATTCGTACCAGGAAAGAAGCCATACGACGAGAGCGATACGAGTGAAGGCTACAATGCTGGTCTCCCAGTGGTAGCCTTTAGCCTCACTGACGAGTTCAAGAAGGACTATCCCCACGTCAAGCAGGAGAGCGTGTCGAATCTTCTCCGAGCGAAGCAGTACATCATTCCAAGTAAGCCGATCTTCTGTATTACCTCGTGGCGCCCAGCGACTGACCTCGTGCAGATTACCCACTTCCACCTAGTGAGGACAAAACAGAGATCTTGCGGGTCGTTGTTCGCGAAAGTCTGTCCTTGGATATGATCGACCGCCTTGTTACCGATATCTGTGCGGTGACGGAGCTGCTGATGAAGACGGATGCGGTAGACCTTGCAGCCTTCCAGCCTGGCGCTGCCAGCGTCGAGAAGACGCACGCCAACAAGGGCTTGAAGAAGGAGCACAAGCACAAAGCCCAGCGCCCGACGGCAGATGGCGTTTATCGTACTGTGTGCTGAGTTGCGTCGTGTGCTACTGGGAGCTGGGACTGAACATCGAGGGGCTAGTAGTCTATGCGTGTGAACACCCAGCGTAATGGACACTTGTGTACCTAATCTTGTTTTGCTTCAGAATCCATGGTCCGACTGTCCTAAATATTGCTGCAAATGCTTGATTCGCGTGCCTGTTGATCGTGTTGGAATCGTTCCAATCAAACAGCTCCGCACCGCACGTCCGTGCATACTCATGATGGAAGCGAGCAATACTGCAGGAATGTCGCACGTACAAAGGGCAGGGTGACGCAGGACGCTTCGGCTGTCATGTAACAAGCGTAGCAAAACGAATAGCCACATGAGGCAGGCTCGCACGTGTTCCACACGATTTCCGTCCCGAATCAATCTCATCGCCAAGCAACTGATCGCAACCCGTTTTGTGCTTCGATCGGGGTGTTTAGCTCGCGATCCCTTTGCTCTCCATGACAGCTACTGCGATCGCCACCCACAAAACTTCTCGCCAGTCCTCGGCCCGCTCCAAAATGGTTCTTCCGTGCGCCCCTGTTTTGCTCGGTGGCCAATCGCACATCGCCGACCATCCCAAGGTCACGTCATATCCTGGTCGACGATGCTGCAGGCGGATCTCCTCAGTACCCAAGCATCTGCAGCTTTCCGAGTTGATGTAGCCTGATATACCTGACAGATGACATATTTGACTTAGGTCCCCTTCTAGTGCGTCGTCGCTTCATGTCCTAGATGCTCCATCGTTGCCGTCGGGTCATGACGTCCCATAGCCTGCGACTTACTTTCTGCGTGTCGCAGTGCTTTCACGGCCTCTGATTTGGCGATCATCCCCATGACCGCCACACCCTATTAATGTTGCGCCGCACCTGTTCTTGGCCGCTGTGCAATACATGCAACTTGTCTCTCTGTTCTTGTTGTTCCATCCGCGGACACCGATACACGACCAGCGACAAGCAGCCGATTGGCGACACACATCCGAATATGACCAAACTGCGGCCGCAGACCATCCTGTATATTCTGCGCCGCGACATTCGCCTCTCCGACAACCCAGCTTTCCACTGCGCTTCACAACAACTGCGACGATCCAGGACTTCCAGATCATCCTCACAAGGTAGCACGCGAAGTCGCGATGACTCGCTGACTTCTGAGCATGGTGGTGCGCCGTTCACACACTTCCTACCGGTTTACGTTTTCCCGGCCCACCAGATCGAGTCTTCAGGCTTTCTCTCCTCGCCATCCGACAAGAATCCGTATCCAGAGGCCCGCAGTCAAGTGGCAAAATTATGGCGAACTGGACCGCATCGTGCCAAATTCATTGGCGAAGGAGTCTGGGATTTAAAGCAACGTTTAGAGGGACTGAAATGCGGATCAGGTCTGGAGATGCGAGTTGGCATGGTAGATGACGTTGTCCGAAGCATTCTTGAGCAATACGCAGAACTCGCCCGGAACGATAGCGGTAGTCCCAAAATCACCGGAATCTGGATGACACACGACGATGGCACGGAGGAGACAGACGAAGAGATAACTGTCGGAAAGACCGCGGCGGAATACGATATACCGTTCAAGATATGGGAGGATGAGAAGTTCTACGTCGACGAGTATGTGCCGCCTGCAGATTCTTACCCCAATCATGTCTTTCTTATAATACTAACATTGCTCAGTCGCGATTTACCGTACGAGCACATTTCTGATCTTCCGAATGTTTACACCACATATCGCAAGGCGCTTGAGCCGCTGCGAGAGCGGCCAAGGAATACTCTCTCTACACCAACTGAGCTTCCACCTCTACCACCCAATGTACCCCCACAGAACGCCCCGTTCAAGATACCATCCACGTTAAGCGAACTACTCAAGTGCATCCTTTCGCCACTGGAGAAGGATCCCACTTACAAACTCGACGTACCGCCAAAGATGCCCACTAATGTCCAGTCAGCCCACCCGTTTATTGGAGGAGAGAGCAGTGGTCTCGACAGGATTGAGCACCTTGTAAAAACCGGTGCGATGAGTACATACAAACAGACCCGAAACGGCATGCTTGGCTTGGATTTCAGCACTAAGCTATCCGCATTCCTCGCCCAGGGCCACATTACAGCTCGGCAGGTCCATTGGGCAATGTTCAATTTCGAAGAAGGACGCGGGCCTGGTAAAGAGGCAGTAGGCTATGGAAAAGGCGAGAACGAAGGTACAGCCGCAGTGCGCTTTGAGCTATTATGGAGGGACTACATGCGACTCTGCATGCGCAAATTCGGCTACAAGATGTTCGCGCTGTATGGGATACAACCACACGCAAAAGGGAAAGGCGACCAACCGCCGAAGCCGAAAAAGAGATGGCGCACCCTACACAAATCCAATGGGGCAGGCGACGACCCTGCAAAGACCCTCGAGGCCTTCACACGATTCCGATCTGGCCGGACTGGAGTCGGACTCATTGACGCATCAAATCGAGAAGTCTTCAGCACTGGATACACTTCCAATCGCGCACGGCAAAATGTGGCCTCTTTCCTCACCTCGCATCTGGACATTGACTGGCGCGTCGGTGCGGAATGGTACGAGTTTCTTCTCACAGATTACGATGTGGCCAGCAATTGGGGCAACTGGCAATATGTTGCGGGCGTGGGCAACGATCCACGTCAAGGCCGCGTCTTCAATCCCGTCAAACAAGCTCTCGACTACGACGCCAAGGGCGAGTACATCAAAGCTTGGGTGCCGGAACTACGAGATATCAAGTTGACACGGACAATTGGACCTGGAAGGGAAGAGGTGGATAAGCAGCGACTCATGTTACTATACCAAGCGTGGAAACTAAGCGAGTGGGAGAAGAATAGCTTGGGCCTCAAAGGTCTGGAGTGGGTCGAACAGCCACTCACCAGAATACAATTCTCTGTCGGAAGGAAAGGACCGCAAGATAACCGATCGAAAGGAACTGGACCGAGGGGCCGAGGCGGAGGCGCAGGTGAACATGGAGGCGGAGGCCACTGGAGAGGTAGCGGTCGAGGCAGAGGGAGCCGAGATTTCAAGCAGGTAGAGAATGAGCAGAGGCCGAGGCAGTACGATGAAGGACCTACTATTGTGACATCTAGTGGATGAAGGATAAGAGGGAGCGGCCTTTTGCACTGCATCGATGTCGATACTAGTGTTACTTGCGCATGTAGCTTGCGTACGTTTCTTATCTTGCTAGTTCGTGCCCATGAATGCGCATACAGCGTGGACACCCTCTAGCGCATTATTTCATCTAATTCATGAGTGTAATTGTGTACGTCATGTAAAGAGATTATGCTTTGAAAGTTACTGTGTATGTGCAGTTGTGCAAAGAGTGTGACCAAAACCCAATGCCGCTGATGAATGAGTCCCATTACTCTAGGAAACGCAGCGACCTGCTCCATCACAATACTTTCTTCCCTCCATACGGGCACGAGGGCCCATTCGCTAACCCCAATATTTTTCTAACAGTTGTAAGTCATCGTAAAACCAGCATCCAACGTATCCGCAAACGCCACACTCCCAGCCTCGCTCTGACTCGCAATGCTCAACTTATAGCTCATCGACGGACTACACTGCGCGCTATTCACAACAAACCTCGTCGGTGATACAGGGCTACTCTGAAGCATCACTGTACCGAACAAAGTCTGTGAGCCTCCAGACGTCGAGTAGATGTTGATGGCGCTGGCGCCAGAAGAGGTAATGGGGTACCCGGCTGGGAAGTTGACTTCGAGTTGGCAGCCGTAGGAGCCGGCGGGGACGTTGCTGAAAGTGAGAGCGTTGGAGACGGCGTTGGCGCCTCCGACATCTTGGTGGATGTTGTAGTTGATGGGGAAGCCGATGGATTGGGGGTAGGCGACTTGACAGGCGCGGCGGGTGAGGAGGGAGGGTGTTGTTGGTGCGGCGTTAGTGAGGAGGGCAGAACTCATGAGAGCGGATGCGACAGCGATGTACTGCATGCTGGCGGGTTGTTTGTGGTGAGCGTTTGAAGGTCCTTATTGTGGAAGTTGATGTAGATGGATAGTGAAGTTGCTGTTCGAGTGCGGATGGTGTAATTAGACTTGATGTGATGGATGTCCTACGCTGTTTATATGCTCTCTCTCCACCTTCGTACGAAAATTTGTGGTTCGCCATGTCTATTTTCATTCTTCGCAGCCGCTGGATACCAGCAATAGTGTGAGGTTCTGCTCGTGTCCGCGATTAGTCGTGTCATGTCCGCAACTCACCGCATCAATAGCAGCACTTTTTCGCACATCAGCTTCGAATCTCGATGATTACCCATGTTCCAAGTGGATCATGCGAAGCAGACCTAAGCTTTTCGCGTGGCAATCACCTGATGCGGATGTGCTGATGGGCTGCGCCTCAGCTCGTCGATGGCTTGCTGACCACGTCGTCGACGGGTATTGGGTAAGCTGATGCTGGCGGATGTGTCCTGTCTTACATAGTGATGCAACGTGGTATGCAGCGATGGTCGGGTGACGGCAGGGTTGGGCGATGCATGCGTGTTATACAGCCGCAGCTGTCCGATGATCCCGAATTTGGTTCCAGAAAGCCGGCATCAGGGTGATTGAACCTAAGAACATGTTTCAGAAGATCTAAAGGCCGTTAATCTAGTGGACCTTTACACTACTCCTCTGATTTGATAAAGGGCCGCCAGGTGCTTCAAGGGCGAATGTGATTACACAGAGAGCGTCTATTCGTCAATCATATAGTATGGTGCTGCCATTCCCATTCGCCTCTCAATGATTGTCAGAAGTATAGTTGTGAGGATAACGAACAGAATGAGGACCAATTTGATCCTCAACCTGCTCTCGGAACCGCATTGATTGGGGTCAAAGTCATCGCCAAGCTCTGCACGTCAACAACTGTGTCCTGATAACATGAAGGCAAATAGCGAATAGCGCGGGAAGAGGATCCAGTCCGAAGTCGAATGGTGATGAAGAGCCGTGCAGACATTGTCCAGCGTCAAACTGCGCTGCACCGCAACGCTAGTTCCACATTGGGAAAGGAGCCCGAGGAGAGCAGTTACATCCGAGTCATCATTGCAAGCATGATTTATCCACGCCCATGGACTTACAACGGCCGATGAAAAGAGTAGACTCAGTCTACCGAGACTCTATTGATGGTGTCTCAATCCGGCTCCTTCGCTTTTCAGAGCCCGAGGAAGGTGTCTTCGTCGGCAAGCTGCAGACCTTTGCCTTAGCGAGTGCGCCGAATTTCTACACTGCGAGTTACACCTGGGGAAACAAACACGAGTCCGAAACAACAATCAACCTCAATACTGGTTCGCTGCCTGTGCTCCCCAGTCTCGTGCCGTTCCTTCGTATGGTCACGAGACATGCCGACTTCAAGGACGATCAGTTTTGGTGGATTGACTCCTTGTGCATTAACCTCTCGGATGGCCACGAGAGAGAAGAGCAGGTGCGAATTATGGCTGAGATCTATAAGAAATCCAAGAGAGCTGTAGTTTGGCTAGGCGAAGAGGTTGAGCCGGGCAGCGATTGTACCGGGTCCATTGAGTTTCTGCATGCACTGCCCACTCTTCAGGTCGCATACGGAGGTGATGCCCAGGCAATGCGGCGAAGCCTCGAAGATACTGAATTTGTGTTGAGATGCGCAGCTGTGAGCAACTTGCTCTCCAGACCTTGGTGGACGAGAGTCTGTAAGCAGACTTCCGAATGCGCCTCGCATATGAGACAGAATTGACACACTTAGGGACGCTCCAGGAGTTCGTCTTACCAAAAGAAGCCAAGTTATACTGCGGTGCGCGCAGCATATCCAGAGGGAAATTCAAAAGTGCAATCTATAGCATATTCTTGTTTCAACTCAGTAGCGACTTTGAGCATGAGCTCGTGCCGCGGTTAGCTTTCGATGGTGCTTTCAATAGGAGGAGGATTCACCAGCTGCATGCGCAAGCAGACTCCAAGGGCATCGGCCTGATCGCTCTCATGGCATATCTTGGGAACCATGCGGCCACCGACAGCAGGGATAGAATCTTCTCCGTTTTGGGGATGATTACGGCTGAAGACCGTCGTCTTATTGGAGTTCCGGAGTACACCTCCAGTGCTGAAACGCAGTTTGCTCGTCTTGTACGTTCGTACTGGGAGGCGTACGGCGAACTTGACATAATTTGCTTCGTGCATCTTTTTAGTCGATACTCTCCTTCTATGGACCCGGGGCTAGAACATGCTGTGCCTTCGTGGGCTCCGGATTGGCGCACTACGCTTGACTCCTCCTCGCCAGTTCCTCTCATGGCATCTCAGAGTGCTAGTGAGCACATAGGCAACTTTCGACCCATTCATTCGATGAGCTGGAAAGCTGCATACGATGCACCTGGCTCTCGATTACGAAAGCAAGCCAACATACATTTCTCGGATAATCTCAAAGAGATTTGGTGCGATGGTGTTGTGATTGATACCGTACACGGATTGGGGGGCTTGGACGATCGTGAGCTTAGATGTCAGAGCTTCATTTGCGCTGAAGAAGGGCATGTCATATCCCAGTCTGCCGATATTCCGACAAGAGAACCGAGAGCAACGATGCTTCCTACGGACTGGATCGAGGCCATTGCTCGTTCTTTGGTCCTCAATCGCAAGGACAAGTACTTGTGCTACTACGCTCCTCAGTCATACACCGAGGACTTCATTTCCTTATGCCAATCGTGTGTACAAGATGGCCTCGTAGACTGGAGCTTCTACTCCTGGTTCGAACTCAACAAGCGCCTGGAGTTCGGGGGCGAAGCTTTAGAAGACCTCGTCAAAAGCTTACCAACTAGAAGCCAAAATCCGCCTCAAATAAGACGGCCAGCTTCGTGTCCGTTACGGCGAGGGCATGACACCAGCTCAGAAACAACGCACACGTTCTTGTCGCGTTTTCACGATACTGTGCGCAAGAAGGCCAGGCGACTGATGGTCACCAAGAATGGTCACGTTGGAGCAGCGCCATGTCGTGCGCGTGAGGGAGACATCGTCGCTCTTCTATTTGGATGCAGCATCCCGCTTGTATTGCGAAGAAAAGGCGAGAGAGAGGCGTGGCAGGTGATTGGTGAAGCATACGCGCACGGCTTCATGAATGGAGAAGTTGGGGAACTAATCAGGGAAGGAAAGAAAAGTGCACGCCACTTCCGACTTATATGAGCACGGAGACCTTGAACTACAGACGCGCATCTCTTCTCTGAACCGGATTCAAAATCGACAACGACTCTACTGCCGGCCTCAAAGCACGAATTTGGGGGCAAGACCAAACCAATCCGGCGTGGCCTGATGTACCCACATCGCATTGTCCACTTGGCCACCAACATACGGCATCAGCGACACTCCAAAAGCCACGACCGTCCAGACAGAGCCCACTAGCCGCCACGCCACCGAATCTTTGAATCCCATGCGCTTCCCCAGATCAATGACATGATCCTCGACCATTATGATAGTCGCCTGGCCAAGGAAGTACGCAAGCGAACCATCGTCCACCCATTCGCCACTCATCAGCACTGCCGCACCACCATGCGCAATCGCCGACACCAAGAATCCAACATACAGCTGGATGTACTTTGACGCAAAAGTCCCTTTACGAAGACCCAATACGTCACGTACCAACCACGTTCCAGGCGCAGAGCATATCCTACGGCACTGCTGATGCCACACCACCCTATCGTAACCATTAGCTTTCCCTTCCATCCCAAGATCCATCAGAATACTTACGCCCACGAATTCCTCACCGAGTACATCCCCCTCAAATCTCCAAACGCTCGCGGACAATCCCGCGGATGCGACAGGCCCAGCGCCACACTCACAATCGAAGTCACGGCCGAAAAAACTTCCAGGCCAGTGTACGTGACAATGATATGTACCCATGAAAACCAAAAGCGGCGCAGGAACGGCTGGTCTGCGTAGCCCACTGTGGGCTTGAGGTGCTCGATGTGCGGGAACGAGCCGTGAGGTGTGGATACGGTGTAGCAGCATATCGCGTCGTTGAGGACGTGCATGAAAGCGAGGCGTCCGAGTTTGTGCATGATGAAGCGCCTGTAACAACGAATCAGTCAGGCAAAAAGAAAAAGAACGACAATACAAACTTACCATCGTGGATAATCCGCCTCCACGCGCGCAGGAACATTCCTAACCTGCTGACTCCACCCCACATATCTCGGCCCCATCGCTATCCTCGCCGCCCACCAGAACCTCTCCCCAAACCCCCTCATCTCACCACCCTCCAACTCCTCCCTGACCTTCCCATCTTCCCCCTTCACGTATTTGACCTTCCGCCATTTTTCTTTATCCGGACTCTTGAGCACCACCCAGTCGAGATACATGAACGTCAGCGACACGACCAGCACGCCCACCGAGTACCGGAGTCCATACGTAGTGTCGACTTTGCGGTAGAAGCTTTGCGCGACGAGGAGGACCAAGGGCGGAAACGTGAGCCCGAGTTGTAAGATTCGGTGCTGGGGGCCGATGGCGAGGCCGAGGATGTTGGTCGTGTAGAGTAAGGGGACTTGCAGGGTTGAGAATATGGGTGGGAGGAGGAGAGACATGGTTGGGAGCGAGCGTGAAGAAGTTGGTATCTGACGGAAGTATTTCTTTTATATAGGAGCACGATGCATCAGCACGGTGTGTCTTTTTGGAATCCTTCTGTCGCTAATTGGCGGCGTCGGACCGGTGCAGGTACATGGATACATTTGCGACTGATCCTCTTTCGCTAAATGGCATGGTTGCAGTGGAGAGCCAATCAGGTGCGTGCGAGTACGCTAGTGTGGAAGTGGGGATGGACACTGTGAGGCTGCTAAGTCATGGTTCGCTGAGTGGATCACTCGTTATTGGGTAAAGTGGTTGTGAAATTTGCGAGCGGGATGCTTGAATGATTCGAAAGATGAGTAATGGCATGCTCAAGTAAAGAAGTCGAATCAATGTGCCGGTTACAGGTAGCCGACGAAAACCACGGCACAACTCCTTGTAAGTAGGAGGATACGCGTGTCTGTCAAGCAGTGTAAGTGAGGTCAGACAAACAGCTGAAGTCTTGGAAAAGGAATGCGAAATAAGAAGTGACAAGTGTGCCGTGTATATACTGCTGTGTATCGAGAAACAATTCGCTAAATGTCCAGATACTCTACACAAACCTTTCCCGTGCCACAGCGACTTTTTGCGGTGATCCTAGCCGGAGGTGTCGGAGAAACTGCGTAGACCAGTGCGTGGTGCAGTTGCCCACGCAAGGCTGACCGCCAACGGAAGACTAATCCAAATCTGCGCCCTCTCAGTCATGGAACTTCCTGTTCTCGTTCTCGCCGAAGAGCGTAACTCTGATAGACGGCAGGGCCTGTGACTCGAGATGTCGCAGGCGCTCCTCAAGGGTGTTGTTGATGTCGATGCGTCCGCCCGTGCCAACGATCATGGCGCCTCCAGCTCTGCTTCACGTTAGCCATCGCCGTCCCTTATGACCGTATAATGCCACTCACGAGCCCTCTGGCAGCGGATCGCTCTCGTCAATGGTGATAGCAACCTCCTTGCCCGCCTTGCTCTTGTACTCGGTCTGCGCCTCCTCAATCGCCTTCTTCGTGAGGTCGTTATCCGCCTTCCTGACCTTGACCTGCAGCCTGTCCTCGTTCAGCGCATACGCGCCCTCCAGAATCAGGTTCTTCATGACGCCCTGGTACTTCTTCTTGTCCTTTGTGACATCGCTGAGCTTCTTGTTCGCGTCCTCGAACAGGCGGTTGAGCAGCTCCTGGCGTGCGCTCAGGATGCGTAACCGCGACTTGTTGGAGACGGTGGAGCGGGTGATTTGCTGGGACATGGAGGCCTGCTTGAACTTCTTCTCGTATGACGAGTCGATGGAGGAGGTTTCTTGGCGGACGAGCTTGGACTTTTCGATTGCGAATTCCTCGTCGGCTTTGAGGCGAATCTCGTTGGCCTTCTCCATGGCTTCTTGCCGGATGAAGGCCGTCATCTTCTTCAGCTCGCCGGCGACCTATCATGGAGGGTGTGGTTAGCTGGTGTGCAAGTAGTGGTGTTGACGTAGTTGGTGGGGAGCTGTCGGGCTGTCTCTTTGGTGGAGTGCAGGTCTTACCTGGTCGTCGGAGAGGGCGTGTGCTTGGGACATATTGGCGGTGGTGTGCAGAGATTACTGGGTGTGAGGAGCAGTTCTGTGTGGTGCAGTGCAGGCAGATAGCTGATGGATAGACGGTAGAGAGCTTGGGGTTGGTCGGCGCAAGCAGCTCGGACCGCCGACCATGAGATGCCGCTAAGGTGTTCCACGCATGAGATGGGTATGCACTTCAGCCGTGGGCGGCCGAGTCCCTTCTTCACATAAACTTGGCTTTTTCCATTCTTCTTCTTGCTTCGCCGTTCGACATCGCATGATTGGGGGGCCATTTGGACACCAACGTCATTCCACCTGACCCCTGCTTGCGGCCTCGGCTGCCCTTCCTCGTGGCCAACGCCAACGTGACGTCCGACACTCTTCACGCCAACGACATCTTAACGCTGCCCTTCACCGCCCACGCTCCTCCGCATAGTCACCGCCCCTCTTGTCACAGTATGCGCCCGCAATCCAGGTAGCGATAGTCCATTGCTGCGACAGCCTCTGGCCACGAAACATGGTGGAACTCTCCGCGGGCGCCAGCGTTGCAGTGAGTTGGAGCGCTCTCTACATGTTGCAGTGTAGGAAGGGGTAGTAAGGTAGACAATCAGCTGACATACATATAGCTCGGTATAATCGTGGGCCTCATATCCACCAGCGTGCAGAGCGTTGGCCTCACACTGCAGCGCAAGTCGCATCTGCTCGAGGAAGAGAAGGAGGATGACTACGACAGACGGCCCCCATACAAGCGGCGGAGATGGCAGGTGAGAACTTGACATACACATTCGAGGATGCCATGCTGACCCTGTGTTGCAGCTGGGCATGCTCATGTTCGTAGTGGCGAACGTTGTCGGCAGCACCATCCAGATCACCACCCTACCGCTGCCCGTCCTCTCCACCCTTCAAGCATCCGGTCTCGTCTTCAACTCGATATGCGCTTCCGTCGTTCTTAGCGAGCCGTTCACGCGCTACTCCTTCATCGGCACCATGCTCGTTGCGGTCGGCGCGTTGCTCATAGCCCTGTTCGGGGCCATCTCAGAGCCTTCGCACAATCTGGACCAGTTGCTGGCTCTACTCGGACGCGCGCAGTTCCTTGGGTGGATGTTCTCAACCTTGTTTGTTGTGCTACTCCTGATCATTGCGAATTGGCTTCTCAAGCGCATCTACCCGAGATCAACTCCGCGGCTACGTCTGCTACGGGGCATGCTATTCGGCTGCGTCAGTGGCGTGCTTTCAGCCCACTCGCTGCTCATTGCGAAGAGTGCAGTCGAGCTACTGGTGCGCACCATCGTGGACCGACACAACCAGTTCAACCGATGGCAGTCGTGGATGATTTTGATCGGACTCGTTGTCTTCGCTCTGACCCAGCTATACTACATGCACCGCGGCTTGAAATTGTGCAGCACCAGCGTGCTTTACCCCCTGGTTTTTTGCGTCTACAACATCATCGCTATTATTGACGGCTTGATCTACTTTCATCAGAGTAGTCGCCTATCAGGGCTACACGCTGGACTCATCGCACTTGGGACGGTCATTCTTCTGGCAGGAGTGGTGTGTCTAAGTTGGCGCTTGGAAGACGTCGAAGACGAACCAACCTCACCAGTCACAAACAGGGATATGGGTAAGGTCCAGATGCCCCAGACAGCTCTGCAGCCTGGTATCGGCCTCGTACACGGACACAGTCATGACGAAGGCGACGAGCCGCTCGACATCGAAGCTGAAGCTCCGGGTCGACATGGCTCGCTTGCAGATGAAGCCAGGCGGAGATCTATTGACGAGCGCACACCACTGCTACACCGCGCACCAACTGGCCCCGCATACACCGTTGGCCATCGACCACAGAAGCGACCGGTGCTAGACACCCAGCAAAGTAACGAGAATGCGAGCCCTTCACCACGGAGACTCCCGAGGCGAAGACGCATGACGACCTCAGAAGACACGGATGAGATATGGGCAGAGCTTAATGACCGCGACTCACTGTCTCCTTCAATACGACGGTCCACGGATCTGGAAAGAAGGCCAAGATCCGGGACTCTTCCGGCACGCAGGAAGACATCACAATCGACTTGGTTGAATCAAATGCGACGACGTTCGTGGTTCGACAGCATAGGCAGCAATCGAACCAGAAGCGTATCGCAGGGCAAACGGCCGGTCGACAGCTCGACGGGCCTGCTTGATCATCCCGACCCAGAGGATGGCGATGAGCACTCTGACGCAGACGTCACAAGTACCGCGGCGCAGCGAAGAGGCACCTGGGGATTTGGACAGGGAGGAGAACGAAGTCAGGAGCCGCTCGGTGATTGGTTCAAATTGAAGTGGTGGAGGAAGAGATGGCGAGACGAGGATGGTGAAGGGAGTGAGGAGAGATGATATCCATATGCGTTTAGTCCTCGAATATATCGATTTGCATGACGTGCCACGGAGATTTTTTGGCTTTGATGTGGAAAGACGAGGTCAAATGCCAACCTCACACGCAACGAGCTGATCGAAACTGTTCAGCGCTTTGGATTGTTCCTGCATCGCCCACAATATCGCCGTGAGCATCCACTAATCGACAGTCCAAAGAGGTATTGCTATCCACACGATAAGCCATCCACCAACCACAAGGACCTCAGCGCTACCCCACTATTGAGACCACAGCACGCCAAGAGCTCCACCAAGATTACTCGAGGAATACGCTCTTGGAAAGCAATCCCACATCAGAGGAAAGCTTAGCACGCGATATGGATGGGACTAGACACTACGTGCATGCCCAGCGCGCCGGATGTAGTAGTCGAGTCCCTGGATATGCACGCTGTAAAGCTGAAGAGTATGGCTATTGGTGATGCTGATGCGTGGTTGGAGATAAGTAGGCGGCTGAGTTACGAGGATGGGAAAGAGGTATATAAGCTCTCGTGTACGTGCTGACTTGCACGTTTCATCTGGTCTTTCTTCAACATATCTCGCTCCCGCTTCCAAACATCGTCACCGCTACAATGCCAGCAATGCAATACTTTGAAAAAGCGCAATCGAGCTTCAAACCCCCACTCGTCGCGAATGAGAATGCGTTCTTGGGAGACATCGCATCATCGTACGTCCTTTCGCAACTTTCACCTTGCCACCTTCTCCTTTCTATTCCCACAATAACTCCACACCCTTCCTCACTAACTCCCCTCCCTTTCCACCCCAGCGAATCCACATCCCCCACCACACCCATATCCGGCGGCCTCTACCGCCTAGAAAAAGGCACGCCACTCGACTACACGTACAGCTACGACGAGATGAAGATTGTGCTCGAGGGGCACTTTTACATCAAGGACGAGACGGGCGTTGAAGTGAAAGCCGAAAAGGGCGATGTTTTCTTGTTTCCGAAGGGGAGTCGGATTATTTTTCGCACGGAGGAGTTTGGACTGGCGTTTTTTGTGGGGCAGAGGGGGCGGGATACGCTGTAGGTTAGGGGGAGATGGGGAGGGATACGCTGTAGGTTAGGGAGAGATGGGGAGGTTGATGGCAAGGGAGATATATGTGGAGTTGCTTAAATGACTACGGCTGGAAGGAGGATTTTGGAGGGTCCATTTCTTCCATGATGAATCGTGTGGGTCGCCTTCTCGAGAGGCATGGCGTACTGAGGATACGACGCACCCGCCAGAATAAACCTGACCCGACTGCCCTTTGCAAACCGATGTGCGCAGTCTCTCAGTTGCAGAGTTATGCTTTGATCGTCGCGTCTTGGTGGGAGCCGGGAGTACGTGTCGGTAACACTGTGTGAGATTCCCTTGGCGTTGACTTCACTTATCCGCACGAAGAGGTCGACGCTGGGGTTGTCGCTTGAGTGACTGAGCTCGACTGTGATCGGGCCACATATCTCTAGATTGTCCTCGAGTGGTTTGGTCGTGAATGTAAGAACATCGGGACGGCTTGCGAGTGCGGTGTCGTTTGCACTTCCTCCGCCCATTAGCAGATTTCCGCCCATTGTTGGGGTTGGAGTTTTTGGATCGAAGATGAATGTAGACGAGGACTTTTCATCAGATGCTGGCACGTTGCTATCGAGTCTGCTCTCTGAGTGTACATAGAAAGTTTGATGTTTTGTCGGAGGTGGCCAGGTCGGACCTTCCCGCCACTCCTGAGCTCCGGTGACAAAGTACTGAACTGGCGCCTTCCGCGTACTCGTCTTGCGCTTCGCAACATGTACCTGCAGCCAATCGAACGTCTGTTCCCCGGTCTTTGCGTCCATCCCAGATTGCATATGGTTCCAAGGCCCGATAGTGAAGGCGACGTTCGTCTTCCGTTCGCTGAGTCGAGCATACTGTTCCAGCGATTGTGAGGCGAATAGGTCGTCCCACCCACTGATCAACAGTATGGGAATATCTGCGCGCTCCAAAGCCTCGCTGGCGTTCATCTGCTCGTAGTGCAGATTGGCCACGTCTGGATGGTCGACGACATAGTCTAACCACGGCGCGCTACCATTGAAGTGCGTCTTGACGCTTTCAGCCAGCGGAGTGCGATCCAATACAGCTCGCATCCGCTTCTTAGATTTGAACGCGTCGAGAAAGTGAGATAGTCCCGAATCTTCCTGGTGCGCAACATGTTCGCCCCACTCGATAACTTCGAGGGCCAGTGATCCCGTTCCCCACATCTGCTTGCTGAAGTGATGCGGCGCACACTGAATGACGGCAGCGACCATATCGGATGGCGGATTCTTCAGCAGCGCCCATTGTACGAAACCCAGGTAAGATGCACCCAGAGTGCCGAATGAGCCAGTATACCAGTCTTGTTTGCGCATCCAGTCCACCACAGCATGGCCGTCGTGTTCTTCGTTGCGCCACGGGTCGAACGTCGATCCTGAACCGAATGTCCCTCGAGAGCTTACAGCTAGAACCACATAGCCGCGCGCTGCATATGGTCGGGCGAAGCCGAACGAGAGCATTGGACCTCGACCGTAGGGAGATCGGACTAGAAGTGTACCCGCAGGCTGTTCATCTTGTGGGAGGACAGGTTTGTACACGTCGGCCACTAACTCGAACTCTTCGTCTCCATCTGTGATTGGAATACGGACGCCTGTGACGGTATATGAGCACCTCTCTGGAGGGAAGCCGAGATAGTTGTGGCCAAGGCGGTCGATGAGGGCGCCGACATATCCTCGTTGCGTTGTAGACATTGTGCTGTGGGTGAGAAGGAGAGTAGAAGATGTCGAGACGTATTGGGGACAGTGATTAGCTTTATAATATCACGGTGAGTCCATTGTTGGAATCAGGCAGCTCTCACTCGGGGCTTCGGATTTAGGTGTCTTCGGGGTTTTCTATGGCCCGAACGGTGCTTGATAGCGTCGCAGGCAGCGCTCTGGAAGCTCAACATGCCAATCACATGCTTTGTGAGAGTTCCGAACGGTGAAGCAGTCGCTGTTCGCTCTCTGTTAGCGTGAGTAGGCTCGCTTGCGCGTGCATGTGGACAGGCAGTCAGATGTGGTAGGTCCTTGGAGTGATGTGATCAAGTCACCTGCCTCACGCCAGTACCGTCACATTAGGCTTTGGGGTTGTGGGTAACATAATCGAACT
>Ga0265797_10005651_pt1 | contig 18128 bp, 20 predicted proteins | sample P2T30metagenome_FD_192433 | JGI IMG/M metagenome (GOLD analysis project Ga0265797, IMG submission 192433) | Plant litter microbial communities from East Loma Ridge, Irvine, California - P2 T30 | ecosystem: Environmental > Terrestrial > Plant litter > Unclassified | place: USA: California... | reverse complement strand
ATCAAGCACATCCTCTCGGGTAGGACTGGACACATGCACGACACTGTAGCCTCCACTGGTTGACGTCCACGTTGAAGAACCATCCTTGAGATAGCAATTCCCTCCCCCGGGAACCCATACTGCACGTGCGCACCGGTCGTCGTAATCACACCTCCATGCGCAGTCGCCGACATTGCCGAGTCCACTGAATTGCGCGAGAATGTTGCCAGTTGCATCTGTGGCCGAACAGATAGACCAGTTGGCGCCAGCTTTAGGACCAGGATAATTAGTCTCAGTCGCTGGACACCTGTCAAGGTTGTCGACTTGATGGATCACGCTGTAGCCCCCGTTCGAGGTGACCCAGTTGCCGTTTGTGCTAGCGTCCTTGAGGTAGCAATTACCTCCCCCAGGAACCCAGACCGCCTGTGTGCATCGGATGTCGTTGTCACATCTCCACGCACAATCCCCAACATTACGAAGGCCACTAAATTGCGCGAGAATGTTGCCAGTCACATCGGTATTCTGGCAAATACCCCACTTCGCACCATTAAGGGGACCGGTGTAGTAGGTTTCGCTGGTTGGACATTGATTGATAGCCAGGATCACTCTGAAGTTTAGTAAGATTGAGACCGCCTTGAGAAGGCCGCGTGCAGGCATGATGACTGAGTGTGTATCGGATAGGCAAAGAGAAATCGACGTCGATGCCTAGTATTGGCGGAGATCTCGGAATTATGCTTTATAAATTAAGAATGCGACAAACGCGGTGTGCGTCTGAACAAAAGAAACGAACGTGATAGAGATTTTCAGGCCTGGCGAGAACAGCCATTTATGTACTGCTGGGCTCAAAGAGGTGTCTAAAGGCGATCGGTCTTGATGCGCTCTCTGCTAAGCAGCGGTCGTCAATAGACCAAACTCAAATGCCATTCGGGGTCGTTAAACAATGACACCGTCTGGGTCCGGTGACGAATTGGGTTGAAAGTTTAACAAGTGTACCAGATGTTGCTGAGCGCAACGCCACCGCGTAGCCACTGAAACACGTGCTAGTGTAAGTGTGCCAATAAACGACTAGTGTCGATATTAGTCTTCCCTAAGATCGTGGCGCAGCCTCTAGTAGCTATCTAACAATTTTGAAAAGGAGTTCCAACAGTTTTACAATGAACGAAAGTGTTCTATGGCGTGTAACAAGAGGTGTTCGAGTCGCAAGACAAGCAAGCTATCCGCTATTCGCTAACAGTTCCTCTGGTTTGTTTAGATCTCTCTAGATATTGGAGGTCGCGTTATACACAGTCGACAAGTACATATCGACGTGAATCAACTCGCACGAGAAAGGCATAAAGGGACGTCTTCGTACTAATTTGAGCAGCCAGATATCTAAAAGAGTGAGAACTTGATGGCGGTATGATCCTCGACACGATTAAATCAGTCGAAAATAGCGCACCAAGTTGTATAAAAGCGTCAAAAGTTGCTAAGACACCTACAGCAGCGCACCGATAACCTTTTTGGTAGCAGTGGTCGATACATCAGTGCATTTTTCGCTCGTGTTACTCCCAATCTATTTGAGTTCCATCCCCGCAAGCTAGACTAAAATCCCAGTTCAGATCAAGTCGAGGCCGCTATTCTGACTATGTCCCTTCTTCACTGGAATGATCTATCTCGAAAGCAGAGAAGAATCTACTCTTCAACCAAAGTAACGCTATCCAGCCTGATGCCTTCATCGACATTCGTCATGCTCTTGGGACCCTCTGATCGCTTTCCAGTGGCCAACACAGGGAAGCAATATCCGGGATGGAAGACAGTCAAAGCGGTCACCGCGACGACAATCATAGCACCTTCTAGAACGATGAATTCTACCTCTTCCCTCATAAGCTCACTCCTCCATCCGCTTGAGAGCTCTGGTATGCGATAAGCGCAACGCGCAAGGATAGTGACGTACGCCGTGATAATCGCCCCCACGAAGCATTGGAACTTTCGATCATGAAGAAGCTCAATGCCATCGCATCCAATCTCATTGCGATGGCGATAAGTGCGCACCAGGTACTCGCCTAAGAAGTAACCGAAAAATGTAAGACACATAACCTGCCATATGACACCTGCAAGCATGATGTCCGTGCCAATGTCTTGCAGGTCAGTTCCAAAATCGGCTGTAGCAGCAATACCGCCTCCAGCACCTTGCAGCACCAGAGAAAGTAGGTCGCAGCCAATAAAGATCCAAGTATACCATGTTGGCCTTAACCTCGACCAGCTTGTCCCAAAGCTGTACACGATGTGCTTGAGCGTGAGGTATATAGCTGCAGATATGAATGCCGGGGCTATTATCAGACAGCAAATCTGCATCTGGAAGCCTGCTTCAGAGAACGGATTGTCCCACATCATCACCCGTCCGATGTAGCCGACTACTTCTCCAATACAACCCAGTGACATTGCGACGCAGTAGCTCCATGTCTTGTAGCGGATGCCGAGGATGATGTGAATGACTAGAGCGAGACCGAAGAAGCTGACGTATGCGGTGTTCCATCCGAGTGATGGGTAGTAGCCGTAGATGGTGCCCTCGACGGGACATTCTGGTGTGACTTTTGTGCAGAAATCTGGAGCGGGAGGTGGGACCGTCATCGCGATGTCAATCCGATTGATGGTTTAAGCTCAGATAGAGGGATAGAACTATCGAATCAAACGGAGAGAGTAGTTATAACAAAGTCTTTGATAGTGGGTCTGGTGAGATACTCGCTAATAGGTACAGAGCGGTGATGCTGAGGGCGGGCAGCGGTGTCGTGAGTGACATAAATGCGGGATGATGGGACGATATATGTGCGACAGCTCCGTCATCTTCCTGCACAGCCGCATAGCTGACGACGGTATGGGTCTCCATCGCATCCGAGCGATGCAATCCTACGTTGATGTCGAATAGCTTGCACTGACAAGTCTGTGGAAAGGGCCCGAAGAGCATAGCTAGCCATATGTCACCCATCTGCTCGGGTGTTCGGTCTCGAGATATGCGAGAGCCTGCTTCGGTCCGTCTGTTTTCGACGCCGTAACGGACGAAGTTCCAATCTTAATGTGGAGCGAAGGTTCAATGCGGTGACAGTTTACCGCATCGGGCCCCGATCGGATTGCTTGGCAGGCCGAGCTCTCGGGTCGGACCGACCACGACACTGCTTCCAAAAGTCTAAGTTATAACTCTAAGACGAGATCCAAGGTATCCGTTGCTTATAGTAGACATGTGTTCTTACAGTTAAGATTACCAAAGCAGTCTACAATTAGACGACTTTCCTTAGGAGAAACGCTGACGCAGAGCTTCGCTCTCATCTACATGCTGTGCCTGCAACGCTCAACATGTACTGTCAAGTTTCCGTTGAGCGTTTATATTTTGTCTGGTCGGCCCCACTTTTGATGTCTGTGTAGTCTTGCTGCGTCCCTTCTGTGTACTCCAATTCTACGCTCTTGAAGACATACCACCCCATGCAAACAACAAAGCCCGCCAGTTGCAAGGCTACACCTTGCAAAGTTCGAAAGTGGATTTGTAGCATCGTATTCCAGTCTGTAGCGTCAGGACGCTTTCGATGCAGACTGAATGTATGAATGGGAACAAGGATGCCAAGAATGATGAGAGATACGCCAGGTATGTGGGCGAAGCGCCACGGAACAAACCTGGCAACGCTTCGGAGGATTTTGTTCGTTCGCTTTTCGGAGTCATTCATGACTATGTGCTTTCCTCTTAGATCTGGAATTTTCTCGTCCTTGAACACGTGCCAGATCATACAGAGATTTGCGCCGGCTAGAGTTAGAAGGTAACTAGATACAAGGACTAGCCAGATCAAGAATCTGTAGTATCTGCCGGGGTCTGTGTGTGTGAAAATGGTGTGGAGTGCGTGGCCGAAGGTGAAGAGACCGAGCAGTGCAATGTACAGGCCAGGTATGTAGAGGTAGCGAAACGGAATTCGATAGAGGATCTGGAACGTCACGATGTTTGTTGTTGAGGCGTCGGTCATCTTGAGATGCGTGGTAGATGTATGGTGAACGTTGGCATGAGGCAGTGATAGTAGTCGGGTCTCAGAAGTTGTTAGGACTCTGACCTGAGAACTTTGAAACCTTGCGGTTGCGGTTGCGGTTGCGAGACGCTCAGGTGGCCACAGGAACGAGGCGAGATATCCCGCCGTTCAACCACCTTCTTAGGTCATCGCACGCTCTCTTAGAACACCCAGCCCAATCGTCACAAATTGGCTAACCCCAATGCCATGTATCTCCGAGGCTTGGGTCCTAGGCCGCGCCTGATCCCTGGCAGATAGTCGTGCCTCCGGATAGACGGCAGTCACGGCACTCTGCCCCAGGATTTCTCGGAGATCGCGATCTCACTTGTACCCTATGGTTACAAAGAGCTGGCATTTATGGACTCTCATTTTTAGCCAAGATGCGGGGCTACAGAATAGCCCCTCAGTCAACCGCGGGGCGGCGTGCCGCCTCTCACCCGTCCAGTCATCGCGCATCTTGATGCTGTCCTCCACGTCTAAGCCTTTGTAGATCCGCAACTTGACGCGATTGCATGTCTTCCACATGATCAGCACTGTGCGCCATCATCCCTGAAGGTTGTTGCGACAATAGTCGGATGGTTTGCCCATCAATGTCGCTTACAGTGGGGTTCTTGGCTTGGCGGTCCTGCCTGAACAGCATGAAGCTAGCGGCTCTGAGCGAAATCTAACATATCTGTGCGATAAGTCTCCAAGCGCAACCCCCTTGTATGTCATCTGTCTGCATAACGCGTAGTATCATCGAATTACTAAGAGGACGCCGCTTGAGAACGACTACCACGATCTGCTTGATTGGGGCAATTACAAGGTTGTGATATTGTAGCACAGCACTGTCGCGACGTTTTGAAATAATCAGACGCGACTTGAGGGCAAAAAAGCTAAGCGAAAGATCGATGTTGTGGTCTGCGTGGCGAAAGTTGTTTCTTTCACTAGCAGTGGTGCAATCCAGGAGTCAAGAACGAAGACAGCGTAGAGATGGAAAACTTGTAGTAGAAAGGCGTGAAGAGAAATACGAGACTTTTGATAACTGGACTGTTGCACGCATTCATGTCGCACTCACTCCATGCGATAACTGCGCTTTGCAACAGGCTGACCGTCATCGGTGTGTCCTGTAACAACCTAGTAGACGACGCTCGTATCCGTCTGCTAGTCTGACATAGAGTTCCAGGCTTACTTGATTGAATCAATAATTGTGTTTCTCTGAGCAAAGCGAAACGAATATCAAGCCCACAGGAGACATTTAGAAGAAGTGAAACACTGATCAGAACGCTATGGTGAAGGCCATGCTGTGTCCGCTCGCTAGCGAAACACTACGAGCATCTCTAGGAACTCAGCGGGGAACCAGATCTATACTGTGGGGATCCCGCGCATGAAAAGGAGTAGCATGATAGGTTAACCAGGGGGCGAACTTTGGAAATCGCTGGACTGTAGTAATAATAGAGAGATTCGAATTCGATATTTTTGAACCTCCACCAAGAGGGCTCTTCTGCTTGGCGACCCTTGCGCTATCTGGATCGTCCAGATATCGTAGTTTGGATTGCGAGGCCGAACCCAGAGAACAGATCTGCAGGATCAACAGCAGCCTTGATCTTGCGAAGCCTTGCGTAGTTGGCACCGTACAGCCTAGAGCTCCACTCCTTCACGCTGAGTTCCGAATTCACGTAGTTGACAAAGCTGCGGAGCGGGGCAGATTTTATCAAAGTATCCTCGAACGGCTTGAAAAGATTCTCCATGTACGCAATGCCATCACTCGGCCAGACACCACCAGCTCCAACCCCATCAACACGGACCAGCCAGAGGTTGTTGCCGTGCGCAAATGCGTGATCGCTGTCGGCGACGTCACGGCTGACTCCGCCCCACAAATCGAGGAACCCAGAACCGGTGATATCGGTGCGGTTGAGTGAATCATATCCATCCAGCAATGCTTTTGCTTGCATCAAGGTGAGCGGGTGCTGATTGGTCGTGGTCCACGACTGAACGAGCGACGCGCGGCCACCGAGCGTGCCTCCAGTCGGCAAGTTCATGCCACTACCAGTTGCTGCTACCTCCGACTCCCAAAACGTCGGGATAATGGTCTTTGTGAGGTTGACAGCCGGGCTGATAGATTGGAGAGATTCGACAAGTGGCGCGATGGCGGAGTCAAAATCTGCTTCTGGCCCATAGAAAAACCCGGCAGACGCGAAGTTGGACAAGCTGAAGCGCAGAGAGAGCGTGTCTGGCGCCTGACCATCAAGCACCCATTTTTGGATCGCTAGAAGCGCAGCAGAAGCGGCATCAGTACCCGCTTCCCCAATGGCAAGCGAATAGCTCACGGCTCCATTGTAAGGAAGCTCGTATGTCTTGGTCGTTACAGAAAGAGCAACTCCAAAGTTCGAGCCAGCACCCTGAGCCGCCCAAAGGAGATCCGAACCAGGACCAGCGTTGACAATGGTACCATTGTAAAGCATGAACTCAACAGAAACGAGATTGTCGGAAGGGATTCCGAGAAGCCTGCTAGTCGTGCCGAAGCCACCGCCGAACGAACTTCCAGTCAGGCCGACATGAGAACCTCTCACGTGCGGAAAGTGACGTCCAAAGTTGTCGTGAACGTACTTAGCAGTCTGCCTTAGTCAGCAAGGATTCTCTCATGCGTTATCCGGGGCTATTTACAGGTCCCACATTCGATCCACCTCCGAAGGTCAGTTGGTTCGTCGAATCATCAAAGCTCAATTCGGTGAATGCGCCCATATCGATGACAAGATTGCCTGGGGTTCCAAAGCTGTAGCCTTGGAAGGAATGTCCACGACCAAGAACGGATACCTTCACTGACGCATTCCGTGCACATCCGAGAGCTGATGCGACATCATCTTTGGTTTCGGGGAAGGCGACAGAGACAGGTTGTCGTGGAAGTCGAAATTGGAAGGACGCTGTGTCGTTGGCCCAGGTCTCATCCGTTGATATCGTTGATTGTACGCCTGCGCTTGCGAGACAGGTCTGAATACTGTCCGCTTTGCTGCTCTGGCCATGTACAAGGGTTGGTGCAAGGCAAAGCATTCCAAGCAGACCATGCTTGTACAACTCAGAAGGCGCCATATTCCTGGATCTGGTCTATCTGCGCCACAGTTTGAGGTTCCGGTTATCGATGTTGACTCGTAGTGAATGTTCTATCCTGCCAAAGGGAACTGCAGGCTTTCTATACTCGGGAGCATAACCAGGTCTTCGCCTCCAAACGATGGCGCAATGGCCGCTACGGCCCTTCTCGAATTTGAGAGCAACACATGGCATGCTTGCACGCTTCGGCGTATCTCGGTGTACCATCAGCTTTGTTCTTGTTCCTGCCTGATGCGACTGGGCCAAGCCTTGGCGTTCCTTTCACACCTTCCACAAGGCGTGCTTCACCGCAAAGCATATGCCCGTCTCATCGCATCATGCTTCACTGAATTCCGCAATTGATAAAGCACAATCCTTATCTGATGTCAAGATAATCGCTCCATCCTTCGTATGGCGACTTTCCTAACGTGGTAAGATACCCGGCGTATCTTGTGGGCTCTCGGAGATTAGCGTCTTGCCCAGGCTGTCACCGATGGCATCCGCTGGCAACGCGTTGCTCAAACGCTGCCATGAATGTCATCACTCGGCGTCTGTTCAGCAAACAAGGCTACATTGCATGAATGTGTGGCCTGGTCCTTGAGGTATTATGCTGATATATGAGATGGCGTCTTGGAAACCTCTTATTGCATTTCTTCGACCGTGAATAGCCTGTCAAACATTGATAAGACAAAGTAACTGGAAGCATGGCCGCCGCGTTTACATGATCTTATTGTGTCCTGATAGAATACTTCTTAGCGTACTGTGTACACTTCAAGTTCGTTCTTCCCTTGCGGCCCGCTGAAGTCAATCCCTAGCTTAACTCCTCGTTGCGACGACGAATGAGCAGACAGGGCGCTGCACAATCTTGATATCGTTAACGAAATATTTACGAGGCGCCTGCTCTTGTTCTTTTGTGATTAGACAACGCGCGGACGGTCGTTCTGTGAAGGTAGCGGAAACTTCGGCGGGGCATGATGTATAATGCTCTTATTACATATCTACACTATGCTTGACAAACCGAACAAATCTGTTCTAGGTTGTGCAAATCCAAAGTGTAGCTCGCTACTCTCAAAACTAGACGTCGTTGTAGGGGATGTCGAAAGCTATGTAAATCGTGTGCCTTGATGCTGTACAGGAGAAGGATAGCAGTTTATGAGGCTCTGTGGGCTCCTGCACCTGTGCATCGGACGTGCGCTGTGAGTAAACACGCGGGATCGGCCCGAATGATCACTAATCGATGTCAGGCCGTAGGGATACCACGAAAGCTGTTACATCCAGACTATCTAGCAGGGCAATCTTCCGAGATATGCGGTAAATTCCACCACCATAGCATACGTGTTTCACGTATCCACGGCCGCGGCTGTGTACTGTAAACACGGGTGCGAAGCAACACTCCTACTATGTATACCTAAACAACCACATCCCTACTTCTCCTAGCTTCTTGTTGTTGCAAGACTTCTACACTCTCGTGATCCCTACATTCGGGACTATTCGATCGGCTTTTGCTTTACCAACAGCATTCATTTGCTCTACAATGACCACGCTTTCTAGTCACTCCAATGCTCGCTCTCATGGCACAGTTGAAGTCGAAGTATCACCTAATGTTTATGGAAATGATGCGCATCTCGTGGTATGCTGGGCCGCAATACTCCTTAGCATTGTGCGTTACCAAGGTCAATGAGATAGATGGTAGCTGACTTTTATCCTCGTCAATGTCTCGGCCCGCAGAAGAAAGGAGGCACGACTTGTTTCATATCGCTATCGTAGGCAGCTTTTAGCAGCCAACGCTCAGGAGTAGAAGACTCGTGGTTCTTGCATTCGAGTGGAGAAGGACAGACAGCGTCTTCAAAGACGGACATACGAGTCTGGAATTGAACTATCTGACAGGTCGAGAGATCACATACAGTGTACTCTTCCATGTACTTTTGCTAGTACTCAAGATCATGATTAGATAGTCACTCTATCCAGACCACATTCGAAGACGCCCCTCACAACGAAAGGACAGCAGAACGTCTTGGCTCTTGTATAAGCCACGTAAAATCGGACCTTGGCTGGCTTGGTTTGCAATTTCCGGACTATCCGCGCGTACCAGGACACCGGAGTCCAAGCAACCGGAGTCAAAGACAATCGGTCTTGGCTAGCGCTTACTGTACAAGGTAGATCATCGAGACCAGGTCGCTGTAAATGGTATATACCATTGACATTTGATCTCGCGATAGGAGTTCTCCAAAAGCACTTCCGCGTCTCCTCTTCTTTTCGACTCAACGGGCACATACGAACAAGCACACACAATGCATTCGCTCATTTTACACTTCGTGCTTCCCACTCTCCTTACGGTTATGCCAAGCCGCGCCTCCCAACTCTTCGCTGCCGATTCTAGAGGAAACGTCAGCACACTTTCACTCACAGAGAACGGGAACACGTCGAGCCTGACTGTTACCTCCGTTACGGCAGATTGCGGACCCAACCCAGCGAGTTTGAATCTTGATTACCAGAACCGCATCTTGTACTGTCTGGATCGCGGACGGGCCCCTGGTACCGAAGGCTCGCTGAACAGCTTGCGCATCGCGGCTGATGGGTCGCTGAATCGAATTGCGCGGGTAAGCGCGCCGTTTTCGGGCGTTGCTGCTGAGTTTTTCAACGACGAGCAGACAGGAGTTCGAGGATATGTATCTACTTCCTAGTAAGTCAGTTCAGTCCCTCGCTTTTTTTCTTCTTGATCCTGTGATCTCTGAGCGCTCTACGTAATACACGCAACTAACGCATGCGTAAACAGTAACAGAAGCGCCGTCGGCGTATACCGCCTCCCTGATGACAATGGCGGTCTTTTTGAGCCAGCTCAGATTATCTTTCCTAATACGACTGCCGTGGGCCCCGTGACTGCGAGGCAAGATCGGAGTTACCTGCACGGCGTCTTCCTGGACCCTACCCGCAAGTTCTTGCTCATGACTGATCTGGGTCAGGATAGAATTAGAGTGTTTCGCTACAACCAGCAAACCATTGCGCCGTTAGTGGAATTGGATCCCTTGGTCACACCGCTGGGATGTGGACCCAGGAAGGCGGTGTTCTGGACTGCGCCGGAGACAGGGAACTTGTTTCTGTTCGTTAACGGCGAGTTGGATCAGAGGGTGTATTCATATCAGGTCGAGTACAAAGAGGACGGGTTGGAATGGAGGCTTGTGGATGATGTTGTATCCATCAGTGAGTACCTTCCGGTGACGACGGCGCCGACGAGTGAGATTGCTATCACAGTGAGTTCTTTTTCTTCTCTGATACTTGTGAGTTGTCATGCTAATGTTGTCTCGCTAACAGCCCGATGGTCGCTTCGTGATTGTATCAAACCGCGACGTTTCTTTCCTTGGTTCGCCTATCCACAGAACCCGATCCAGCGATACTCTGTCCGTCTTTTCTATCAACGCAAATGGAACATTGACGCTGGTGCAGCACGCACCGTCTGGAGGCTACTCGCCTCGCCAACTAATGATCAACACGGATGGTGACAAGATTGCGGTTGGTCACCAGAACAACAATACAGTTGTTATCTGGAAACGCGATGTCGAGACGGGCAAGATTGTGGGGGAAGAGGATGGAGGAATGTTGGGTGTTGTGACGCTTTCCGGGCCTGTTGTCTTTACCCAGTGGGATCCTTAGAGAGCAATGCAGTAGCACGCTGTAGCACACATCTAGTCCTAGATTCATCCTTTACTAAGCATTGATTTCAGAATTTGTCTTCACCTGCTTCTCAATTCTGCCAAAGCGACGAATCCTTGTGGCAGGTTGCTATACGGCGAGTAAGTCAAGCCATGGTGTTGTTGTCGTTCGCAGCGAAAAACGTTCGGCAAAGTTTTGTACTTCAGATCGGACATGTCGGATGCTCCTGGTCGTGCATTTTCACAGCGCTAGATCTCATGAAAATGCACTGGAAACAACATGCATGTAGTTGAAATGATTGTGCCGAGCTGAGTACTGAGTTGACAAGACTTCGAGGTCTATCTAACTACGTAGCCGATTCACCAGTGCCTGAACCACTTGGAAAGGCAACTGCTCAGCCTTCTTCCTTTACCTTCCATAACCCAAGATCCTTCCGGGATTCCCCTGCTACGCTCCGACTTCCGCACCGATTCTAGAGCGCAAAGTTCTTGCTCTTCAGCCATTCCTCGAAGCCAGGAACTTTGGCGTACAGCGATCGCTTGTGACGCGAGAGCGCAAACCTTGTTGGCGAAGGGTCCGTCACGGGAGTGTTGCAGATACCAGTACCGCGCTGGTCAGGAGGCACGATGACGGTAGTCAAGGTACCCGCTCCGTTGCTGCCAGCCAGCACGTCGGTGGAGATAGCGCTAACACGGCTGGCGGTCGTGGTACCTTCATTGATGGTGGTGCGAACGGCATCTGATTCTGGGCCCGGGATGCAGTCTGGTGCAGAGCCAAAGTACCGAGCGCCAATAGCGCCAGTTGCCAGACCCACGCTGAAACTAGAAACGTACGGATTTTTCAGGAAGTTCCAGATGCTCTCCGCGGCTGGCTTTGCGGCGTTGATTTGGTTGACGACGGCTTCGGTTTGCGCGGGAAAGTAGTAGTTGGCCAGAATGGGGAAACCATAGACGCAGTCACGGATTCTCCGGCAGATGTCTTGACGCTCGAACAGCTCTTCTACCTCACGGGGAGAGTTCGGAGTAGAGCCTGCATCGAGCCCAGAAGCGGCGGTAACAGCGCGTTCCACCATGGACGACGACGGATTCTCAAGATCGTATTGAGTGAAGTTGAAGGGGAAGTCTCTGCCATACTCGAGAGGCGCGAAGTTAGCAACGCGAACGGTGCCAGACCAATCCTCGGGTTTAACACCAGAAAAGGTATCCTGAGCAATCTGGTTCCAGCGCCATAGTTCGCCATCCATCTCGAAGAAGTCGCCATGAGTGATGCCTATGGCAGAGATGGGGGCTTCTTCCTGAACTTCTCTTCTCTTAGTTTCTCCACTGATGACAGTGTATCCTCCAAACGAGTCTCCTTGGTAGACGTTGACGCAGCCGGTATTGCCAGTCGAGATAGACTCGCTGAGAGCGCAGTCAACACCATTTGGGAAGAACACCACTGTCGACAGGGGATCATCGCCCTCCTCAGCAACGATCAAGACGGAGCTGGTCTGCGAACCTAGAGGGCTAGGGTCATAGCAGGTGCTGTCTTGAACTGCTTGTCGAGCTCCGAGCCTTTCGCCATTGCAATCGAAGCCAGTATAGAACACAAGTCGGTATGCGCTTGCTAGTGGAAGCACACTTGCGAGCAGTGCCGCTTGCTGTTTGAACAACATGTCGTACGTGTGGCCTAATCTCGTAAGGCTAACAGGAGGTAGCTGGTGCAATGATGAGACTGAATGAGGATGAGATATGTTTCATGTGCTCGAGAAATGCCCGCCTTTTATATTCACAAATCGCTACATGCTTGCAATGTAGCTGTCTTGGAGGTCGCACCAGCTAGCATGCTTCCGCCTAGTGACCTCAGGTTCATTCGCCGCGAAAGCTGTCTTCACTTGCCGGTAGCCGATGATGAGAGAGCATGCCTCGAGGCTATCTCTTGATGGGGCATTGAACAGCTACGCATGTCGCAAGTATGACGATGCGACAACAGCATAGTCGTGTTGGAGATCGTGATCGTTGGCTTGGTCTTGGTTTAGGCCCCCGAGAGCTGCTCGAAAACTGCATCCAAGCCTTGGTTTGTGATGAGGTGTGCAGGAGGTGTACTGGCAGTATGTGAGCCTCAGGCGGACATGTTCGGTTCGCAGTAGTCCATACCAGAGCAGCCGTGACCCGTTCCCGATGCTCACACGCCATAGTATGCTAGTCGTACTCTTTCAACGTTGGGGTTAAGATAAGTATCCTGTAGTAACGTGGTAGTGCCTGGACGTCTTTCCATTGATATCCACAGCGAGTGGTAGAAGCAGAATAGGTAGCGCGGTTCGACCAATGTTACGATCCCTTCAACAGCTCTTTCTGGTCCGTCAACTATTCCGTCAACATTGTTAGTAAGGTCAGCAGGGAGTGTTGGTTCGAATTGCCCAGCAAAGTCGATGCGGCGAACCTGTACGCCAAGGAAAGTTCAGGTAACTACTGTGCTCCCCACATCTAACCCCAAGTACGAGCCTGCTATGTGATGGATACCTAAGCGCTCTGCGGAAGGTGAACCACGTAGTCTGATTAGCCCCCGTCAACGGCACGCCCCGTTCCTTCGTGTGGTTAGGGCGGTCGCCTCAATGGTGGACTAAACAAGGCTGGCTTGGCGAGCGACTACACATTCCATGTATCCAATGGCTAGGGGATTGTCGAGAGCGTCTTCGTCTTTGACCTTCACGGCAGTCTGTCGTTGTAGAACGCATGGTGCAGGGATGCGAAGTGCCGAGTCCTTCCATGCTGATGCAGGGTTGAACAGAGAAATAGACCGACCACTCGGGACCAGACTGGGAGGCCCTGCACCGACTGTAACAACATTGTAGGTTGCATTAGTGATGGGAAAGTTGATCGATCAGAGATATCCATGATGTAATGCCTGTTGCGGAAGGTGTATTCGGGTCGTTCCGAAGAGGATTAGCTGAGCTTGTAGCTCAACCTTGAGGCTGCGTGAATGAACGCCGCCGACTTGGCTTGGTCGCCTTGCCTTCGCATCGATTGAGTAAAGTCCTGTGGTAGCGGAGATCTGCGTTGTCTTGTAGATCAAGTCCGAATGGGGCACATGATTTTAGGTGGGGACGGAGCCTGGGCCGGATATATCGGTTCCCTTGTGCTTGGCGTGGTTGGACCACGAGACAAGAGAAGATGAAGGTACGTGACGAAACCTAAGCAAACTCTCGGCACTTTGAACAAACGATGTGGTATTGGCGACCTGATCTCAGTGATACATTACGGTATGGACACGAATGACCTTTCGCATACCCGAATCATCTTCGTGCATGTCCTCGAAACGCTCTCCAATATCCTATATAAGGAGCGTCCCGACCTTATCAACACCTCTCCACTCACGAATCCTGCTTTGCATACCTTCTCTTGTATGAACCCTTCTTTCGGACAGCTACCAGGATGTCTCACGAAAAGGCCTCCCAATTTGAAGCACCACGCTCACCCAACGGGACTGATACCGCGTTCGCGAGAAGTCCCGCGACCGAAGAGGAACGTCACGACTCGAGGCATGATATCGACGCAAATTCAGCGCAAAACGCAAGATTGACGTACTGGCTCAAATTTGCTGTTGGGGGTCTCGCAGGCCTGCTTGTTGCGCTCCTGTACGACAGGTATGTAGGCATACCACGTCGGCCTTGTCCTCCTTGCCCACCCAGATGAAATTTGCGACATTGTGAAGATGGAAGAGAACGGTTGTGGGGTCAGTGGAAGTTGAAGGCAGCTCATGAATTGATGGGTGGTAGAGATGATGCAGTATTCAATGTGATATGACGTCTGGTGTTGAAGCACATTTCCTCCCACGTTGTTGCATTGCCCATGTAGCAAGCAACAAAGGTTGCGTAGAGGTGCGCGTAAACGCCGTCATTGCTGCAGTGAGCAAGGCGTTGTTGATAGATCACACAGATGGTTGAGACACACACCTGCAAGTATCCGCGCCGAACAACGAATCTGAAGCAGGTAAAGCAGGCGGACCAAGATGCGCAAAGCATGCTCTGCTCGTGCGGACGCGACGGCAATCATCGCGTAACACTAATGTCACCTTCCGCGCACGACCTTGCGCGGACATGGAGCAGCTTCTTGACCGCGGTCTGCGCATGAGTGGCCTACCCTGTGATAGCTTTTCAGCTAGCTGCGTTATTGAAGGGTGCTCTTTCAGCGCAAGGCCAGGCACACTGTTGCGACGACACCAGTGAGATACTGCCAGTACTCGTCGCAATCCAAGGCGATGGGCGTGCAGGACCACATTGCCTGGCATTGTTCGCTCTAATTCCGCACGAGTGAAGGGTCTGAGCCAAGCTTGGTGCCGCTTCGCTGCCGGCCGTTGTGGCGTATGCTTGACTCTCCGAGCACCGACTCTGAGCATGGCTGGCATGATTTGCGCACGCCCATGTGTACTGTTGCAGTACATATCAATGGCGTTGAAACCTGCGCGAGAGAGGCCCCACGCGTCCCAACTATCCAGTTCCTCGTATATCCCGACCGAAAACCGTGCCGTTGGTTCTCAAGTTGTAACGTATGCGAGGCGAAGAGCCGTCAAGAGGTGAACGTGTGATGCGTGGCGTGTTGCGCTGATGGCGAGGGCGGCTCATTCGAGGGAGGCGATGGCGACAGACGTCGCCGCGACGAGAATCGACGTGCGCGCTGAATGCGGACCCCTTGACTTCTCTCCTGCATATCCGGTCCACCATGGCGTCGCAAAATGCTCGGTGCGCAGATGTGCGCTCTTGCCCGCTAATGCAATCGTGTGAAATGAGTCATGGTATCAAGGCCTTGTCCCTCTGTATTGTTCAGGCCTATAATAACTCTCATCCCACGTCGTTGAGTGCAGCGATGCTGGGAAACATTGGCTTGGTATTGGAGGACAATGCGCCGAGTGCGCTGCTAGCGCGAAGGTATCCGAGGGATGTGGTCTTGGTCGGGCCAGCGTGTGTGAAGCCATACGGAGCGTCCGTCTGCAGCCGGAGCTTCACGCCATCATCAGGCATTCCGTACCGGCGTCGCGAACAGTTTCGCAGGAACTGCGCATGCCAATACGGGATGTGGCATGGTGTGGTGGTGAGAAGGGATTATGACGTTGGCCGCGCGATAAGATAGTACAAACTACGCTAGCTGCGTGCTTCTTCCAATTCGTTTTAGTACCATCCGCGTACTTGTTGAATTTCACCAGCTGCATGAAACTTTCTTGATCACTGTCATGCGGCTTTCTCGCATGCGATACACGCAAGCTTGTCTGCACCGCAATTACGTTCGGCCTTAAACTTAGGCCTTTAGCTCGGCCGCCCAGCAGGGTTTTCGTAATCGGTCTGAGCTGCTACACATTCCGCTAAATTGACGTCCATCGTCAAAATCAAGTCAGTGCGTCAACCGGCGGCTGGCACGACGTTCGAAGCGAGAACAGAAGATTGTAATAGACACAAGACCTTGACTATGTTCATAGTGAGTTTGTGCAAGAAACATAAAAGATGGCAAGCGTCCGAGGCGTTGGGACATTGTTTGTACTAAAATCTAGAGATTGAAGTCTTTAGTATAAGCAGGTAAGATGACACCCACTCTACATAAATCTTGTGGGAAAACGCTACGTCAAGAAGAAGGAATTTCCACTCTAGAACCAGACACCCTCGTCCTCCACCACCTCACCGTGGTCTGAAGCCGCCAACAGCTCGCGCACAGTCCACGGCTTGTATCTGTAACCTGGTGGAATGTTGGTATTTTCAAACGGAGCACCAGTAAGCAAGTGCTCAGCAGCCTTGTAGTAGTTATCATAAGTGTACTTTTCTGGGTCATGAAGAATCAGCCAGTCTCCCACCATCTTTTCATTTTTCTTCGGAGCTGCATTCTGACTGCTCCAGTCAGTATTGTGGAAGACTTCACGGTTCTTGAAACCCAGTTTCTGGGCACAGGAAACGCGTTCGAATCTAATGGAAAAGGTATTAGCTGGTGTTGTACGTATGCGTAGACATGGCTTACCTGAGCTTGTTATGAACCTTGGTGGCAAGCGGGACGTTCTCTCGGCCAGCAAGGCTTAGGCAAGCTGCCAGTGAGTACCCATCTTCCATCGCCATGGTTCCGCCGCTAAACGAGGTCGGCAAAAAGGGGTGAGCTGCATCTCCCAGCTGAATAACGCGGCCTCCTCTCGACGCCCATTGCGGCTGCGGGTCGCGCCACATCAGCTTCCAGTCGAGGCACTCGTCTCTTGGTGAGGCCTTTATGAGCTCAGCCACCAAGGGGTCCCAGCCTTCGACGGCTTTTAAAGCGTTGTGAGTTGATGTTTTCTTTGACCAGCTCTCCGTGGCGTCGCTGTGCTCATCTTTGGTTGTCAATAGATAGCAAAAGTCACCTCTGAACTGATGAAGTACTACATGGGCACCCGGGCCGATGTACAAAAAACCTTCCTCATCCTTGCCAGCAAATTCCTTTGCGGTGATGGGGTTTTTCGTGAGCAGCTCAGCTGGGTAAGTGCAGCGGTACATGACGAAGCCTGAGCTAATGGGTGCTGCTTTGTTCCCATCCATCAGGTCGCGAGACTTTGACCCAACTCCGTCGGCTGCGACGACCACGTCAGCCATCAAGCGGTCGCCTCCTTCAAGAACGACACCAGCCTCATTGTCGCTCTCGATGAACTCCACTACTTTTGCTCCAAAAGTGATTGAGATGCCTTGTTCCTGGGCGTAAGAGGTAAGAAGACCGTGCAGCGATTTCCGATAAATGTTGAGCGTCGGATTTTCCATGTCACCGACAGTTTCGCGCTTGATAAAAGTGCCATCGAACTTGCGCACTGTAACGTCCGGTTGTCCAGAGATTGCTCTGGCTCGCTCCATGAATCCAGGCCATTTCTGTGGCGTCACCAAGGCCGGGCTTGTCACCATGATAATTTCACCTATTTATTTGATCTCAGCATCTATCATTGTGTCATTTTGCAAAGGACCATACCAGAATACTGTCCTTGAGAGTTTCGCTCAATCACTCGTACCGTATGGCCTTTGCGGTAGGCCTCGATCGCGAAGGCAAGCCCTCCGATTCCGCCTCCAACAACAAGGACATCGATGTCCGTGGGAGGATCTCTCTGCATCTCGATTTTTCGGGTTCCAAGAATTGGGGTTATGGGATACAGGACGAATTGGGAAGAACGAGGTGTGTATCCGATATTTGTTCATGTTGCCAGTCATCACATAAGAGTCGATATATATACCACTCAACATGGCCTCAAAGCATCGCACCTCCCTCGCCATGCATTAAACTGTCGGTCGAAAGTTAACGGATGAAAGTGTCGGACTATCCCAGAGGGCTCACGATGCGATGTTCAAGTGGGTCAACTTCTGGAGAGCACGAATATTGTACTGTTGTACGAATGTAACCCCGAGCGCGGCTCAATTTCCCCTGATTGCGACCCCGA
>Ga0265797_10005650_pt1 | contig 18129 bp, 17 predicted proteins | sample P2T30metagenome_FD_192433 | JGI IMG/M metagenome (GOLD analysis project Ga0265797, IMG submission 192433) | Plant litter microbial communities from East Loma Ridge, Irvine, California - P2 T30 | ecosystem: Environmental > Terrestrial > Plant litter > Unclassified | place: USA: California... | reverse complement strand
CCCCCCCCCTTTCTCTATCGCTGGTTCTGGTATTGGTAATTGTGCTGTGCTGTCAGATATGACATGGCCGGGTAAGTGCTGCCTTGGTAGTGCATCCCGTTGCTGGTATCGTAGCTCACGTTGGACATCTCGGCCGTCAACGCCTGAGGATCGGGAGTGTAGTAGGAAGGAAAAGGTGCAGTTGTTGTGTCGACCGGGGAGTCCGTGTACATTGACTGCTGTTGCTGAACAGTACCGATTGGTGTCATTCCGTACTGCTCGAGTCCGTTTTGCATGTTGGCATTCTGGTATGGCTGACCACAGACCGTCAACCCGTTTGCATAACCAACTTGTGGCTTCGGAGGAGCCTGAAGCCCTGGATATGTTTGATTGGAATAAGGAGCTGTGTTGTTCGCGGTATAATTGACATAACTGTTGGCCTGACTTGATGGCTGTATCAATTGTGGTGGTGGATAGGTTTGCATAGTAGCCGATACACCTTGCGGCTTCAAGTCCTCGGGAAAAAGACTCTGGGGATCAATACCAGGTGCATAGGTCGCTTTGGGGGTGTATCGCGACGGATTGTCGACAGATGAGCGACTCGGGGTGACGGAAAGCTTACGGCTTTCTGGCAGCTCTACAACGGGACTGATGATGCTATCTGCGTTGAGATGCTTCTGGTCTACGAGTGGTAGAATAGGCATGCTGATCTGTTCCATGTGCTTCGCCAAGTGAACAGTCAACTTTTTCCAGCTGTTGCAGATATTTCCACAGAATCGACACGGCTCATCCTTTGGCTGCTTGGTGGTATCACGGCGACACTGCTCGACAATGGTCCAGATATCGTCTGTGGATGTGTCAGTGTCTGCTAATGACAAACTACGACACTTCTTACCTTGATCACCAGTCGCTGAAGCGTCCTTATTCCCCCCTCTACCAGCACGTTGACGTGGTTCGGCAATCTTGTGCTCGCGAACGAGATGCTGCACAAAATTGTCTTTACGATAGCATGTGTGACTGCAGTCAGCAATCTGACATGTCCAATTTTCCAATTGACGATGGCGCTCATTTTCGTGTCGAACCCAATCAGCCTTGCGCTTGAATGACTTGGGCTCACCGCAATTAGGAAAGGTACAGGTGAAGGGCTGCACATCTTCATGCACGTGTTTAGTCCAGTCGGACGGCTTGTAGAATTTCTTAACTTTGAAGCACAGGGGACATTCAAACTCAGCCGGCAAGCGTTTGACAGGGGGCAATGGCACCCCCGTCGGAAACGCAGCAGGGGCGACATTTCCCTCTAGAAGAGGCTCGCCTTCTTCCTCCGGAGATCCAGGACCAGACACTTGGAAGCCGATAAATGAGGCATCAGCGTCTTTCGCCCCGGCCCGGGCAGGAAGTGGTTTAGCCTCGCCACCAAGGTCTGTGCAAAACTCACCAGATGCACAAGCCTTACTCTGTACAGCGCTGAGATGCTTAACCTTGAATTCCAACAGTCTTTTGTATCTGCGCATCTGCTCCTGAGTGATGCGTTCAACCATGAAGTCAGCCAGGCGTGGATTGAGCTGCCGGGCATGAGTGCGGAAACCATCATAGGTTGGAATGATGGGATCAGTGCGAACTGTGAGGTCCATAGTCACGGGATCTTGGTCGTCATCGTCATCATCTCCAGCTGGGCTTGGCTGTGCAGAGGGCTTTGTGGCTTCAGTGTCTGCAAGTGGCGAGGCCAGCATAGGCATAGGCGGCCCTCCATGTTGTGTCATGAGCTCAGCAAGACCGGGTGATCTGCCTATATCACTTCTGCTCCGGCTACGTTTGATGACATTTCGAGGACCCTTGTACCAAGGCCCTGTTGATGTAGATAATCCAGTATAACCAATTGAATAACCATCCTTGCTTTGGGTACTCAAGTTTGAGTCGACACGGGGCGATTTTGGACGACCCCAACTACCAATGCGCTTCGGCTTATCGATGCTAGGTTCTCTCGACTTCTCTGGCACTGGATCTGGCTGTTGTACAGGTATGCTGCTTTTGCGTTTTAGGAGACCACTCGGTGCGCGCTTAGGGAGTATGTTTTCCAAGAAGCTGGGACGGCGTTGTCGCTCCTTGCTCTTCTTTGAATCAGGTTCAATCAATTTAGCTATACCTGGTGATGCGCGGATGCTGCCAAGATCGGACTCGCTGAGTCGGCGTGAACCAACAGTAGCAGCAAGCGAGGCTTGCTCAACGTCCTTTGCTCGTAATCGGAAACGCATCATTGCTGCATTCGAAGTAGGTGGCTGATAGCGAGCAGAGGGGTTCGCTACATGTGGTGATTGTGACGGTACATCCACCCATGGCTTGACGATGCCACCAATCTTTGACATGGTTTCTTGGGTGGGAGGGAAATAGGAATTCTCGATATGGCTTGCGTTGACATCTATGGCGGCAGGTGGAGACTCGGGTTCTGCTGAATCGTCATCGTCGTAATCATAGTCGCCGTAATCGCTCCGCTCATCAATGTATACACCGGGTCCAGGTATACCGCTATCGTCGATGCGATCGAAGTCGGTACGCACACCCAGACCAAAGCTACCAGCCGGGGCCCGACGCTGGATATCGTTATGGCTTTTTGCTCTCCGTCGACCTGCAATGGGCTTGAGCAGATTATTCGAGGGTCCAGTATCGCCCACTTCGCTTCCAACCTCGCTCTTGGTAAGCCACTCCTGCACCTCGAGCTTCTTCTCATCCTTGGATCGCTGTTCGACAATCTCTTCTATAGTGGGTATCCACACATCCCCTATCCTTCGGCGGTCATCGGGATTGAGACCAGTTTGACCAGATGATCCTGTTGCAAGCCACGAGCCGTCTTCACTGCGATCTGGCCCGCGAATTCGCGGTTGTGCATGCACCTGCACTTGTGATTCGCCCTCGTCGTCAGAGTTGTCGTTGTGTGCGTACGGTGATAGATGGTTTCCGGAGTGCCGGCTTCCGTAACTCCGTTTGCTGGCAGGTCCACTGTTATCCGACTGCGACGGCGAGTCTTCCCTACTGTAATTTTCTACACGCACAATGGGGCTTGTCATGTGCCGCGTAAGGGGTCGGGGATTTGCTAGTGGCTCGTTTCCAGGGCTATTTGTCAACGCCGGACTTCGCATCTGCTTGGCAGGCGTTCCATGCTGGATATGAGGCGTATGGTTTGGGGGCGTGGACATGTTTCCCGCATAGTGCATTGAGGGGAACGCTGAACTGTCCTCGCCTAATGCCGGGCTAGAATTGTTGGTAGCACTTGGTGTCAATAGTTGATGGTGTGGATCCAGCGAGTTGTTGTTTGGCAGCATGGATGGCTGGGCGTTGTACGTGTTCAGCGTGCCCGGGCTCAGAACTGACATGTCAACATTTCCTTGGTAGGATGGGAAATTGCTGGTTGAACCGTTCTCAGTAAAGCTAAGGCCATTGAATTCGTCAAGAAGGTGCCCACTGAAGTTCGTAGCGGTAGCCGCATAGGCAGTGGGGTCTTGATAGTTGGGATCACTCGTGTAACCAGCTTCGGGGCTGAAGTGTTCTACCGAATGCGAAGGTGAGATATTTTGGTCATTGCCATAGTAGGAACCCGGAGAGAGACGGTAGTTTTGTGATTGACTATATGAATTGGGCGGGGGGTAGGACATGTCAGGATGCAGTGAAGAGTCGAGAGAGGATCCAACATTCGGGGTGAAGACGGATTCTTGGCCAGGGGTGTTGGACGAGGCAAGCGACAGCAAAGACCCGTCGTAAGCCATGGGCGCCGGTTCCGCCGAGAAGGCAAATGCGCCTTGCGCATCTGGCATTAGGAAGTTCCCGGCTGCGGGCGCAGGATGGTAGCCGTTAGCCTGCACATCTTGAAGGTGGCGTTGCTGGCGCCGAGGATCCGGGTAGGGCTGTGTGTGGGTATCGACTGCTTGCATCGTTACTGCAACTACGCTGGACTGCCAGAGGCTGACTCGAAAGCGTACAAGGTAGCGATGCTTGCAAGAAAGTGGCGACAAGCAGCGTGGTGTAGATTAGTAACGTGACTCGCCGACACTGCTTAGGGTGGCATAGTGCTGCCTGAAGCCGTTACTAATGACGATGATGCGAGAGCCGAAAAGCCAGGAAAGAGGGCAAGTGTCGCAACGCGTTCGTGTGCGCAAATGGATTGGTCAGAGAGCGAGATGGGGAGAAAAAGTTATGGCGGTGCGGCCGAAGGCGAGGGTTGTCGGACAGCTTGGAGTTGACTGGCGATCTGCCTTGCGCAGGGCGGAAGTCTGGAGCCGTTGTGGCTAGAGGCAGTGTCGGCACTCCAGGTATCGACAGGTCCAGGAGTGGGTCGCGAGCGATCTCGGGCAATTGCGCGCGCGAGCAGCAAAAAAACAACAACGACTCGAGTTTCAAGGTAGGTTGGTAGAAGCGGCGTGGAGTTTGATGTCGACGGTGGAGCCAGCCGCAGCAGCCAGGGAGTCGTTCGAAGCACCGGTCAAGGCTGATTCCCTTTAAGATGTGCAGAATGGCAAGACCGGGGTAGAGGGGCTGCACGCCAAGCACACGCTGTTCACGCTGTTCACGCTCTCGAAGCAATGCAAGCGCAGGCTGGTCTGGCGTTGGGACGGTGGTGAAAGAGGCAAAAGGTGATCTGGAAACAAGCGCGACGGTACGACGGCAACTGTGAGCTTGACTGGCGTCTCGAGGCAGATTTGCAGCTGCGTGACGGGCTCTTGGCAAGCTTGATACAGGCGATACAGGCGGCACAGCCTCAGTTGGTGTAGGTACAGGTGCGGGAGCCGGGGGCTGGCGGGGCGAGCAAGTGGCTATGCTTGGATAGTAGAGCGCAAGAAGACGTCTGTCTCGTTCATTGTCCTGGAGTAGATGCTGTCATCGCATTTCGAGAGAGTTTGCGCTCCAGACGCCGCTCCAGACGGGAAGCAAATAGCCTGGCCTCATCTACCGCCCGCCTACGCTGGCGCTTAGCACTTCAGCAGCCGATGCCGATGCTATATAAAGGCAGGCCAAGCCTGCAGTTGCAGGTCGTCTCATACACGTGCCATGACAGCAGCATTTGCTAGTAATGTACCGGAAGAATAGGGAGCATGCATTGCCTCGGTCCACTCGTTTTCCATATCAGATTGGCAATGTCTGTCGCCATGCAATAGGTAGCGGTAGGTGTAGGATGGCCGGATGTGATCATCAGCCACGTTTGGCCATGAAGCTTTCCTAGCCACGTCGCAAGCGGGTAAGGTAGTGGCTGGCCTGACTTCTGTACTGTAGGTACATGGCCATTCTGGATAGCGTCCCGGACGGTAGTGGGGCAGCTCGGGAATATGGCCAAAGAGCCTCTCCACCTGCTGTGTTCAGCGTACACTTGCTTGATGGGGGTTAGGGCCGAGACATAAGCTGTCGTCCTGCGAGCTTGGGCGAGTAGCATGGCGGATATAGGAACTTCGGTAAGAGTACGCCGTACCCATGGATAGGTTGTGATATATAGCTACCGCGTGGGCCCTGAAACAACACTGCCGGCGTTGGAGGCTATGCAGTTTTGCCGGCTGCAACTTGCTGGGCCAAACGACAGCGCGGTCGCATCGTTGGTAAATTCAGGGTACCGGCAGAAGATTTCGTTTGAGCCTTGTCGAGATGGCAGCAGGCGTTGGGAGTAATGGAGACTGCACGGTAATGTAAGGTACCCGCTATCTACCTAGGCAAGTACCGTCTCGAGCAGCACTGGGCCTGGTGATTGGAAGAGCTGACGTCACAGAGCCTTCGGACTATCGGTACACCCGAGCTTTCGAAGCTATCGTGAGATCAATCACAGTGGTCGGAGTCTAGGCCCTTTTGTCTACATGCACTGTTCTATACTTGATCGGTCTCGGACTAATGGACAGACGTCTAATCGGAAACCCGCTCCAACGGCGCAAACACGTGGTGTATGGCCGAATGTGCCCCAACATGATGATTTCGAGTCTGTCCACAGGCCAGAAGCACCGTTTTCGTGACCCGTTGCAGAGAGGGTCTGGTGGATGAGGCTCTGGGATCAGGCTAACCGTATCCGTGGACGTTGCATCCGTCTCGCCATCTGGCTGGTGGGCAGGCGCAAGCATCGCGCGGCACTCTCCACCTGCAACCCTCGGTGGAACGGAGGCTAACAGATCCAAAGCATCCACTTCACCCACCGCCGCGAACATGGCCCGGCAACTGCTTCGGGGAGCATCTCTCCTTCCTTTCTCTACTTTTTCTCCCCCTCCTTCTCAGACCCGCCGTTATTACTCCGTCTCCTCCCCACCTCAGCGCCTGCGAGCTCCTACACGCCCTTGATTGCGCTTGCATGTGACAGCGTCACCCGACTTACTTCAACACCAGTTCCGTACCCCAAGTAGCATATCAAGCTATTCGAGACCTGCACAGCACCTACCACCAACTTTGCTCTTCACATACGACGGAGAAGCACGCCTCCTTTTGAGACGAGAAAAAGCACCTACATTCTGCAAAACATACGCCGAGCCACATATCCCCTCTACAAATACTCAACATTTGTGCGAACAGAAAGTCCTCTACATATCCTTGAAGACTGTCAGATTTCCACCTTGAGCTGTAGACGCCACACGCCACACGCCACATCGTCTCTCCCGCACCGCAGCCATGCCTGGTCTGAGCCAGATCATTCCCCGCCCCGACTCTCGGGAGCTTCTCCCACCCCTCCTCGCCTGTCTATCAACGGCCAGTGCATCAAAGGACGTGCCTCCGGGCCTTCTGCCTCTTCTGTCACCCATTCTCCGCCAGCGAGTCCAGCTCCTCTCGTCCACTGAGTGGCTGTCGCTGCTTTGCTGGGACCCAGAAGCGGCAGGACGGCTACCACAGATTATTGAAAAGATCAATGTAGAGCCACATCCGTCCTCGGGCGAGATTGAAGTGGAGGAGCCGGACCAGATACTGTACAGGCGGTCGGACCCTGAGACCCTGCATTCGAAATTGGTGCTAGGCGAATATGACCTCATACCTACATATCTTTGGTGCACAGGCGGGGAGGGGGGGAGCCGATGGTTGCTAGCTGAGCTGAGGGGGACAGCGGACGCCGAGGACGGCACTGAATGGTTTGAGAGCGTCTCCGAAGCAGACGAGGCGGGATACAGGCGAAAGTCGATCCCAGGCCAGAGCAACAACATCAAGCTTCAAGAAGTAGTCATACAATCAGAACCCGCTGCGATAGAGGAAGACGACGATGGCTCGTACTGGGCCGCCTACGACCAGACACCGGGACGCACACCGCAGCCACAGCGGTCCCCTGCTCCAAGAGCCGGCAGCACGACGCAAATCGGACCCACGCAATCAGAGCTCGAATACTTTGCGCGCTACGCCTCCGAGGTCCAGCCTGCGCTTGACGCGCACGACCCAGACGAGGAGAATACAGCAGCTGGTGAGTCTACGCTCAATGGCAACGCGCTCAGTTATAGCCGGGCACCCCAGACGGAACCTCTAGAGACATCTAACCTGGGTCCCAATGGGTACGACTCGTCTATGCCGCCAGCCTACACAAACGGGCTCAATACTAGAGTTATCCATGGCAATGACAGCGCAGTACACCTCGAGTCTACGGTACAGGACCGAAGCGTTGTAACCAACGAGCTCAGCCACCCGAGGCCCTCGTCTTCTGCTTCTTCAAATTCGGTAGAGAGACTTGAGCGAAAGGCAGAAGACTCTAGCCAGGCAGAACTTGCAATCAAGCAACATATTAGCACAGATATCAAGAGCTTGTTCCGCTTGGCGAGAGCATCGGGCATCGACAGGGAAGAGTTTGAAAGGATCATTCAGAGGGAGCTTGAGGTGCTACCTTTCCTCGAGCAGGAGATGTCATAAGGTAGGCAGGCGCGACAAGATTGGACACTTGGACGACAACTCAAAGGTCGCTCATATCAGCATTTGTTGGCGTTGGTAGCATATGATTCCTAGGAAGCGAAATCCCATGTAGCTTTGAACAAAGTTTTCCGATGCATTAGTGACAAATATCGCCAATGTAGCTTCAGCATACTTTTCCCGTGCCCTTGGCTTTCACGACTAGAGTAGGCAATGCCCTGTCTCTCATGAACATGTGGCATTCCTTATCGAACCCTCAACGCCCAATCTCCCGAATACCTCCCTCGAATGCATAACAACCTTACTACCTCCGCCTCTGCGCATCGCCGCTCGCAAACTGGGCGCCGCTAGCCTTGAGCTGCTGCAAGATATCTATGGCGTTGGAGCTGTTCAGGTTCATGGTCGTGTCCGTGCCCGTGCTCCCCCGTCCAATCTCCTCGACGACATTGTTGGGGTCGGCTGCGCCGATGACCGGGACCTCGGAAGCAAGCCATTGTTGGAAGGGCTTCGCAATAAAGTAGCCATCCGAGGTGAACCAGCGGGTCATGGGAGCGCGGATGTGGAGTGTTTGCTTGGGATTCGAGGCGTAGGGTGCGGGCGTGAAGACGACGTCGCATTCATAGATTGGGATGTGTTTCTTGGTGTGCGACGATATTCTCACCTGTTGTTGATTGAGTGTTGGTATTTTGCGCGCATGGAAGCAGTCGTCTTCTAGAGACACAGAGTGCTTGAACGTACCTTGCCCGTCTTGCCCTCACCCTCGTACACAACTCCCTTCTCCACGAACCATAGCCAGTAGCTGAAGATGCTGTTCAGGACAAAGTACGCAACGACGGCTGGGAGGGTGAATGGCTTGCTGGCTTCCCAGCCAAACTTCCAGTCGTAGTAGAAGAGCGCGCCGGCAACGGTGACGGCTGTGTAGCCGAGGACTAATCGTACATCCGTCTGCGTGTGGATTTGCTTGAATTTGAGCGAGTTTAGATAGTTGGGCAGCGCATCGTCCGTTGTGTTTTTGAGGTCTGCACGAGTCGTTCTTTTAGTACAACTGGGGAATTGAGGGTAGAAAAGGTGGCTTGATTGGTTGTCATACCCGGGAGTGAGTGCACCGCGATTTTCTGGGTGGCGGACATTGTTGAGATTCCAAACTTTGTATCCTACGCTTCATGTACAACTGGACAGGGTTAAAAGAGTGGTAGTTGAGCCTGTGGAAAGCTCTTGGAGATGTTGGTAGATGTAAAGTAGCTTTGGTGGGTGGACACCTTTCCATAACGGCAAAGCGCGGACCGACCCTCATGCCCCAGACTTTACTTTCCAAATTTGGCAACCTTGACTTCCGCGCTGATCTTGACGGTGGGAGCCTACAACTCAATGCTGTGTCATCCAGCGGGAGAGCCGTTAAGCTGGTCTTTGCTACACTGAGCTATTTCTACGATGATGAGATTGACCTAGAGGGTGCTTGATGACTACGAATTACTGCTGATCGTACCGTTCAACTCCACAGGAGTACCACGGTTGCCTCTGACTTGATAATGTGTCTATATAATGCATCCAGGCCTACGAGCATCTGCACACCTCTTCCCCAAGAAGCGCAAACCATGGTCTCCAATGTTCTTGGTAATGAGGATATCGGCTGTACCATTGGCGTGGCTGCCTTTCTCATCGTGAACGAGGTTGGATGACACAACGATACAACTACAGAGTCTCGTCCACATCAGCAACGTCGCCTTGAGCTCAAGCTACGGGCTCTCGAACCCAAACAAGATTTCCATGCAGAATAGCTGGCCAGCATTCATCGTGAGCTTGTTCTTGTCATGCACAGACGCCCTTGGCGTTAGCGGGAGCTTTCGCTTGGCGGTTGTCGTCGCGCACCAACAACCCACCGACTTCCACCCCTCCGCGCCTCACTACATCACGCCCTCTTCGTCCACTACCGGCACCATGGCACAGCCTGTAGTCCAGACGATCCACCGGGACCCTGCCCTGTTGTATGTGCAGCGCCGTTGACAGAGGGGGTGAAGACGACTAACAATTCTATAGCTGGTGGATTCTTCTCCCCATTACAGTGGTCATGGTACATCTCCCATGCTCTCTCCGTCTGTACAAACCCAATTGACATTCATCCAAAGGTTCTCACCGGCATCCTGCGCCACTACGCCATGACTTTACTCCAGACAACCCCCAAGAAACAGGAACTGGCCAAGATCCGGCAACAGCGCTCCCTCATCCGCGGCGTCAACCTGCGTACGAATGCGCAGGTGCTTTCGCCCAATGCCTTTGCTACGCGCAAAGCCTACATGGTACAGGCCTACCAGGAAGGCAAGTTTCTAGCGGAGCCGGAGCTGAGGGGAAAACCGAGGCCGAATCCTATGAGCGACCCGGCGGCCATGGAGGGCATGATGGGCATGATGAAGGGGCAAATGACGATGATGATTCCGCAGACGCTGATTATGGGGTGGATCAATGCCTTTTTCTCGGGCTTCGTTATTAGTAAGTCTTCGTATTTCATTATGCGGGCTCTGAGGGGCAGGACCAGAGACTGCTTGTGTCGTTCTCGCTTTCTCGCAAAAGATTTCCTGTCTGGACACGCCCTCCCGAGCGATTGAAATGATAGAGCCTACTTCCCGTCAAACCCCATCTCCGGCGCATGTCAGCTTCCGTTACCCGAGCACAGGATCGCGCTAGAGATCCGGGTGTTGCGACTGCATTCGTTCGAGACCATCTGGCTTAGGGGCGGCTATTTCGAAGATGCGCCACTTCACATTTCGAACATGGCAAACATGGTGAAGCGGCTGGTCAGACGATGGCCAAAAAGTAATTACAGACCACGCTAACCGCTGTTCTCCACAGTGAAACTACCCTTCCCGTTGACGCCACAGTTCAAGTCCATGCTTCAGTCTGGAGTAGGAACCCGTGATCTCGATGTCAGATGGGTGTCCAGTTTGTCGTGGTATTTCCTCACTCTATTCGGACTGCAACCCGTATATAACTTCATTCTCGGAAGCAACAATGGTATGTACAGCAGGACCTATTTCCTACTTGGGTCAAACTAACCGCTGTGCACGCAGCCGCCAATCAAGTCACGCAACAGATGGCCATGGCAAATCCAGGCGCGGGTGGCATGATGGGTCCTGAACAGGATCCTGATAAGCTCTTCTTGAGCGAAGCTGAGAATCTTGAGGTGCTAGAGCACCGGTGGATCCTGGACGGGATTGAAGAGCGCCTCATTGCCAAAATGGGGGCGTGATGTCGGCTCGTTGGCGGGGTTAGTTGCTGTCTACAGCACAGCTGTCGCAAAAAGGCACTCCAAAGATAGGCATCTTCTTCTTTTTTGGGTCAAGTGCTCACTTTGTACGAGACACGTAGACTTTCAATTCAATGAATCATCTCCCACCCATTCCTAAGCTCGTTCTTCGCAAGGGACGGAGAGCCATGTACCCAATGGGCGTCCATGCGTATCCAGAAACAGGACGTAAAAAGTATCATCCCACGCGCGATTGCACCATAGTACCTGAGCCAAACGACTGGTGTGAGATAGCCAGTTTCCATGACTGTCATCGTCATGTCGCAGTCGTACGGTTTGGGTGCCGCCGGTGGTACGGCTTGCAGGCACAGCCAGACATGATGCGGGGAGGATCATGTGGAGCAAATGGCATCTTCTGCGAGAGCAGCTAATTTCAGCTGCTTCAACCACCTTGCCTACCCCTGCACACAGAGCCGCCGGATGGTCTGTTGCGACCTGATAGCGAATCCATTCTGACGATAATCTTGTCCTGCTCACCCACGCGCTGACGCAGGGGCATCGGAATGCGAACCAGAAAGCCTGTGGTCCTCCTTTGACCTGAGACGGTGCACGCGCTTCGGCGTCCCAACACCCGCCATTTCCCCGCCGCCACTCGCCAGTCATCAACACCGACACGGCACGCACCGCCCCCAAGCAAGCCGCGAAGCCAAAGGACGCGCTTGTCCTTTCCGACATGGCTCCCACACTAATCAATACGATGCCTGAACCGTGGGGCGGGGACAGACGTGAATGGCTGCGTGCAGCTGTCAAAACAGCCCAGGCGCATCACATCGCTATCTTTCACCACCGCGCATGAGATGACAGCTTGATTGCTAGCGGCATGTCCAGTGCCCTCCTGGCGATCTACTTACGCCACATCACCTGGTGAGCCATGCTCCGCCCTATTTGGGTGCCTAATTCGAGTGTCCTCGAGCGGAATGCGCCCCATCTAGTGAGCCATCATGCAGCGACTCCCAATCAGATATTGCAGTACTCCACCCTCGACAGACCATGGCGTTCCCTCTTGATCGGAACCCGGGCGTCTCATCAGCGTCCCTTTTACGCGGCAGCCCTCGGAACAAACCCCAGTCCTCGATGCAGGTGCGGGTGCACAACAGCAACTGACCCCGAACGTTAATGCGCGGCCTCCTGATGAGTTCAAGGGTAACCAGCTCGTTCCCCCTACCAGCACAGCACATCTGTCGGTCATTTCGTTGCTCGGTAGCGTCTGGCCCCCAACGGTCAAACTGGTGGGCCCACAGCGCTGTATTCCCATCCTATGGTCCGCATCGTCCTCCCGATCACCTAGCGAGCTGCCTAGGCCGCGGATGCAGCTCAAGCACAAGAGTTGGCTTTGGTCGTATCGCCATACAGTAGCGATCTGCCAGAGCTTTGGCGAAATTGCCATGGATCTGCAGCTTCATCCTGGGGCTGGGCACTATCCGCTGTGTGCGGCAGGAGCCAAGTGTCCACGTAGGACTAGTGGTGGCTGACAGCAGTGCGTTCCTACCGAGAGTGGCCCACCGGTGAAGCTGAATTGCAGGGGAGTACATGGCAAGTGCAAGGTTTCGCAAGATCGCTTCTCATTGGTGGCTGCGATGCGGCTCTGCAAAGGCATACACATAAAACAGTGTAGAGCATGAGGGCCTGAGTTGGGTACATCATACCGGGACACTGGGCAGTGCAACTCAACATCCGGTTTCTTGCTTTGCTGCCTTGCCTTGTTACACCCATCAATCACTGCTCCGCCTCCTTTATCTTGCTATTTCTTCATCTGGTCCCAACGCTTGGACTGTGGCTCACGGGCAGTATCACGATAGCGAACACTTTAATCGTGCTGTCAGCTACGTGGTAAGTAGAGGAAACACATCATGCTGACGATGACTATAATGTTTCTAACTATCCAGTATAGACGTACAATACCTCGATTGGTACACGTACCGACCAGCCCTTATAGATAATTTCGGTTATCTGAACTCATCGCTTTGCGTAACTGTGGATATGTCTTTGAACGACCAACAGTTTGGGGACCTGCCACAGATACAAGCCATGGACGACTCTCATTTTCCTGGCTGGGCAGTGGAGCATTACAACTACTGGCAACCATACAAGCAACCTATGGCCAGCTTCCATATGGAAGAAGTCTACTTTGATGACTTTGACTGCGGCGCTATTAGCGTCCCACCAATGCAGCGGTTCATGACCGACCAGTGCCCGCTTACGCCCGGCATGCTTCATGCAAACATACCACTGGACGGCCGATATGAGAGACACTACGATCAACAATGGCCTTCCACGGGTTACTTCCGCAATATATCGCCAGACCGCACCTCGTCTGGAAACACTAGCCAAAAGTCACAAGACGAGCTACGATCACCGCAGATGTACCATACTGCCCCGCACTCGCATAGTAGTCCAATGGAACACTACCAATTGTCGCTTGCGTTCAATCCAATTGAGCAATTCCAAGGCGGGTCTTATCCAACCGAGACTCCCACATTTCACCAAAACATCAGCCTCCGCGAGCTTGAGTATGAGCCTCCAGTACACGAGGTCGTGGCAGAGGAAGTCGATGAGGTTGAGATGAAGAAAGAAGTTACCTGCGACAAAGAGGATGACGTTGTAAAGGAAGAGGCGACTCCAGGATACTTGGGCTGCACAGACTCTACGATTGGACATTCCGTACGGGATGCGCAATCAGTTGAGCCTGTCGATCTCCCAGACGAGCCCGCGTCCGACTCTGACTATAGTCCTTCGTCCACCCGCTCGAGGAAGCGAAGACGGTCTACAGCATCCAACAGCAGCTCAAGTCGGACATCAAAGCGCCGCAGCCACGCCCGAAAAGATTCTCACGTCACCAGTCCCGCTGCATCAGTCAAGTCTGACAAAAAGTCTCGTCGGACCTCAAAGGCCTCAAGAGGAGTCGTCATGGAAACAAATACTCAAGACGGCGAGCAGCGACCATTCCCGTGCCCGCTCGCCGCATACGGCTGCACATCCAACTTCCCCTCAAAGAATGAGTGGAAACGACATGTCAGCACTCAACATATTAAGCTCTCCTACTGGCGCTGCGATCTCTGCGCCCCCTCCATCGACCCACACAACAAGCACGCAGTCTATTACAACGACTTCAATCGCAAAGATCTCTTCACTCAACACCTCCGTCGCATGCATGCTGCACCCAAAGACAAGTCCGCGTACAACCATACGGAAAAGTTCCCTGTCACAGAGGATAACCTAGTCGAGGTCCAAACGCGCTGTCACCTCCAGTTACGGTGCGCACCACAACAGTCGAAGTGTTTGTTTTGTCCCCAAAAGTTTCATGGTGCTGCATCATGGGATGAGCGCATGGAGCACGTTGGACATCACCTAGAGAAATATCAGAGGAGTGGGTCAGGTTTGATCGATCCTGCTACGTGGAATGAAGATGAGGAGCTTGAGCAGTACCTTCTCGACGAGGGGCTCATAGTGAGAGATGTGGAAGGGTGGAAGATTGGTAATGGAAAGCCTAGGAGGCGACGGCATACTGCTGTGGAGGATAGTGAGGAAGGTTCTGATGAGGAGTGAGTGAGTGTTTTGGCTAGGTGTAAGATTTCCTTTTGTTCCCTCACGAACCATTGTTGTTACCATGACGATCGCTTGATTGATACCCTTTGTTTGTTTATTTGAGTTTGGAAATTACGTTTGAGCGTCTAGGTTCTTTTTTTGCCCCCTTTTGGGGCTTCTTAGTCGGATATCTGTTGAATGGGATGTTCTCCTTTCCTTCATCACATACACACACAAAAATCAAACAATGACGTTTACCACAATACCCATTGATGGTTCTTGCCTGTCAGTCTCTTTATCAGTTTGTATCTTGGAATTTACTTCTTTAATACCTTGTTCAGTAAAAAAAATCAAGTCTACTCTAATTCGATACGGATGACATGTTCTCCCCTACCTTGTTTCCTCACTTTAAACATCTGGCCCTAAGAAATATGTCTCATTCCTCTCCCCTCCCCTAGAACAAAAGGTAAACCCACTCAGTGGCCTGCCCCCCACAAACTTGTGCCACATCTACGTCAATCCCCATCCATCTATATTTACACCTACTGACGTCCTCCCCCCACAACTCTCACCCAGACACAAACACCTCTTGTTTCCACCCCTCCAGTCTTATCTCTACATCTGCATACATAGCCACCATCACCATCACCGCTACCACTACTACCACAACGCTTACCATTACGCTCATACACTATCTACTTTAAGAACTCACCTCACCCAACTCTACCCCACAGCCGCTATACTTCACACAGTCCAAGACAGAATCCGTTTTTGTTTTCAAACCCCCACCTCAACAACATGTTGTAGTAATTGAGCAAATTACTCCGTTCACGGCTATGATATAATGTGCGCGTGCGAGCGAACAGATCAAGGTTAAGAGAATGCGGTGGTATGTTTGTGTAACTTTTAAATGTTTTATCCTGAATTCTGATGTGAACTGATGGGATGCTGTGTGTGTTGTAGTCTGGCCACGGTATGTGCTGGCTCACTCACGTGACTGGTGATGTTGTATAAATTTGTAAGCATGCTTTGTGATGTTACTGCTTCGGCCCATGCAAAGACTCGGATGCACAAGGCAATACTTTGGTTAGGTAAGAGGATGTGCGAAGTCGATGAAAAAGAAAAAAAAGGCATGTTGTCAAGTATTTTTGTTCTCTAGATTATGAAGATGTTACCCCTGTTGTCGTCACAACTTCAGCTCTTTTGACGAGCCCAGACATTTACTCACTCACTTTCCTCTTGGTAAACATATTACCAAATTCCCTCGCGTAAAATTCTCGCGAAAAAAAAAGAAAGGCAATTAATTAGCAGGCAAAGAAAACGAGCGTGTTCCGTTGTTTGCCTCGGTGCCTTGACGCAAGTCTGCCTGCTGAGCATTAGTGGGGCAACAAAGTGAGGCTGAGACAATAACATGTCCTTCTGACCCGCACTTGCAGATACGAACTTCGGTCCTTCGGGAATACCTGTTGCTGCTGCTGCTGCTGCGCCCCGCTTTCCCTGCTGCCCACTCCAGCAAGCAATGTCATCAGGTGTCGGGCTTATTCGATCCATTATCCATGGTAGAGGGTTTCTAGGCCAGGGTTATGACGGGATTGCATACGTGTTGTTCGTTGTTGAAGGTGGAGACGGAGGACTACTGATATGCGAGATGCATGCTTTGTAGACTGCGCGATGCAGGACGCTGGGCCGGTGTGGAAGAGGGCAAATGTCTGCCTTGCGTAGGTACTTTTTCGTTGCGCCGAGGCTACCTCCTACTCATCATTGAACAATCATCTTGGGCCTGCATAAGTACGGCTTTCCTCGTGCATATGAATTGCCATTGCACTATCTTGACGGGTGCGTGTATCCGAGCGCGTGTAGATGGTGCTCTGGGAGGATGCGAGTAGATGCGAGCCCGAATCCTTCTCAGTCGCATGCATGGTCAAAAGCTATGGGATCCTAGGATGCGATTGATTGAATTCGTTTTGGTCCTCCAAAGCGTGGCGTTCTCGGTAGTTGTAAGACGCGTTCGGGTTCCGTAGGGAGTGTTCCGGTAAGTGGGGCTGGGGGCATGATGTCATGGGCAGTGGGGTGTACAGATGGCCTTCATTCTTACACTGAATTACTAACAATGTCAAACTGGGAGGGTGGCAGATGCAAGTACAAAGATCGCTAGGCGTGTTTGAGGCCTTCTATATCTTATGAGGACATTACGATTTTGAAGTCAATGGACCCAAAATCTAAGCAGTCAACACGGGCAACGCATGGCGCTCATTGGAAGGCCAACCAAAAGACTCGTACATGAAGGCGATGACTGGAGCTTCAAATAAAAGTTCTGTATTCATCGAAGCTAGCGTAGACTCCAGTCATACTAGCCAAATACTCAAGGCCGCTCAGTTCTCTTCTTCTCTTCTTCTGTCCACACACTTCTAAAATCACATCTAAACCTATTCAACGAATTTCACATGAATTTTCGCGTCATGAGGTAAAAAATTTACTCCTGATGCTATAAATGGGTTAGTTATTGACCTTCTTTCTAAAACCCGTGGTTCATAAGGCAATGTGCGAAACCAACTGTACACGTGTACCTTACATATTTACCAAAAAGACTTCTTGATTATACATACTGCTCACATGTCCTGTGAGCGCTGATTCTTTAAAATAACTTGTCCGCGGACCTTCCGGGACCAAAAACAGAGAATATGTTGGGCGATGTTGCCCTCTTCGCTTCCAAACAGAGGGTATTATCTATCACGTGTGTGATCTCCTGCAGATATATAAATTTCAGTCTTATAAAACTGTCTCTTCTCTAAACCAGCTACATTTTTTTTTCTTAAAAACATCAGAACTAGGAGTTATGTCCGGTGTGCTTGTAAAATTTGGGAGGTTTGAGTTTTAAGGGCCTTTGCCGGTCTGTTTCCTACGTACTTTACAGATTGAAACCGACAAATATTGGGCTAGTGTTTCTTTCTTCAAAGTCCCATGTCTGGAATTAGAAATTCGAATTTTGAAGATCTTTGATGACCTGTTTATGTCTGGATTGTGAGCAACACGAAACAATTGTACTCATTACGCATCCCTTTTCATAATCAACATATTCCAAAAAAAACATTGACTATGTGTCACTGTGTTTTGGTGGGTGTTTTTTACTTGGCAGAGTAGTATTCTACTCCAGCAACTCTGCGCTTATAAAATCTTGAACTCCCCTTGCACTTAATTCTCCTCGTTATCTTCTGAAACTTCTACAAATTCGCTGCACCTTATAGCTTAGGTTTGTTTTGTGCGATCAAAACATTCATGTACAAAGAAATTGCAGAATTCTTGAATGTTTCCGCCCGTCCTTCTCCTGCCCTCTAAAAAGATAATCTACGAGTAGCTCTAATACATATATAAATACTTAATCCCCTCTCTATTTCCTACCTTCTACTTCCTACTTCTCTACATTACTTTTTCTTTTCTACAAAACTCTAGAATTTACTACAATCTACGTTTATGACCAAAGCTACCAT